>MDTD01102577.1_pt1 | contig 36522 bp, 29 predicted proteins | sample 811221 | NCBI WGS metagenome assembly MDTD01 (sample SAMN05326646, study PRJNA326480) | marine metagenome | isolation source: seawater | place: Pacific Ocean: South West | collected 2011
CACAGATATGAATCTTTCTTAGTTTGAATTTCATCTCCCTCTCTAATTGCACTTCTAAACTGAATTTTATTTTTCCTCAACCCTCTATAAAGGAAGCACTCACCTCTACAATCCATTACGTGACCAACAAGTTCTTTGAGACTTCTTTCTCTTTTTAGTCGTTCCCAAGGAGGGAACTTTTCCCTTTTCTCGTATTTTTCCTTCCACTTTTTAAAGCTTAACCATTTTTTATGATCCAAGACATCCCATTCAATGAGACTTCTCTTATGCCCCTTAAAGTAAGCCTCTCCTGCTTTTCCCAAATTCAAAAAGACCATCATTGAAAAAGTGAGCATAAAGAATATTGCGCAAAGAGTCTTTCTCACTATTATTGCCTCCAAGTAAAGGTCCACTTTGGGAAGACCGACCTTACGTTTCAAGCTCCTAAAGCCCTCATAATAACGCATAAAGTCCTCACATTCTTGGAAAGAACTCTTTTTCCTAAGTTTTGGCGTCATTACTCTCTACACAACTCGCCATCAGGCCGGTAGTATCCCTCGGTTATAAGTTTAAGAGGGGGAGCAAAAGTGTCAGAAAAAAATAGCCAAGAACAACAAGAGTCATTTTCTTTCGTAGAAACGGAAAAAAATATTCTTCGTTACTGGGAGAAAGAAAAAGCATTTGAAAAATCTCTTGAGCTGACCAGAGATAAAAAGCCCTATATTTTTTACGATGGACCTCCTTTTGCTACTGGGCTTCCTCACCATGGCCACCTCGTTGCTTCGACTATTAAAGATATTATTCCACGCTATTTCACAATGAAGGGCTTCTACATAGAAAGGCGTTTTGGATGGGATTGTCATGGTCTCCCTATTGAATACGAAATTGACAAAAAGATGGGTATGTCTGCTCAAGACACTATTAAAAAGATTGGAATTAAAGCCTACAATGATGAATGCAGAGGAATTGTTCAACGTTTTTCAAAAGAATGGGAAACAACGATCAAAAGAATAGGTCGTTGGGTAGACTTTGAGAATGATTACAAAACAATGGACCCAGACTTTATGGAATCAGTTTGGTGGGTTCTCAAACAACTCTGGGACAAAGACCTCGTTTATCAAGGAACAAAGGTTGTTCCTTTTTCTGCTACTTTAGGTACAGGCCTTTCAAACCATGAAGCTTCTTCTAACTACGCTGATGTTCAAGACCCGGCCATTACTGTCCTATTTGAACTTGATGAAGCTCTAGGAAAAGATGAGAAAACCTATCTCGCCGCATGGACTACAACTCCTTGGACACTTCCTTCCAACCTTGGACTCTGTCTTGGGGCCGATATTGACTATGTTAAAGTTTTTGACGAGGACAAAAAAATTAATATGGTTCTTGCTAAAGACAGACTTGAAGCAGTGAAAGGTAAGAAAAGAAAATTAAAAGTTCTAGAAACGTTTAAGGGAGATGCTCTTAAAGGCAAAACATACAAGCCACTCTTTCCTTTCTTTTCCGATTACAAAGAAAAAGGGGCTTTTCAAATTTTTAATGACGGCTATGTAACAACTGATAGTGGTACAGGTATAGTCCACCTTGCTCCCGATTTTGGTGAGGACGATAACAGGGTTATGAAGTCAGAGGGCCTCTACTTTAATGCATGCCCAGTCGACGATAAGGGACACTTCACACAGCCCGTTACCGATTATGAAGGTACTATGGTGAAGGATGCTGACAAACAAATTATAAAAGATCTTAAAGAAAGCGGAAAACTTTATGATCAAGGCGTGATTGTTCACTCTTACCCTCATTGCCCTAGATCCAATACTCCCCTTATCTATCGCTCAATTCCCCAATGGTATGTAAAAGTTGAAACTATTAAAGATAAAATTATTGCTGCAAACAAAGAGATTCACTGGGTACCAGACCACATAAAAGAGGGTCGTTTTGGCAAGTGGCTTGAAGGTGCTAGAGATTGGGCAATCTCAAGAAATAGAGTTTTTGGAACACCTATCCCAATATGGATCAATGAAACTACAGGAAATAGGGTATGCATTGGTTCTATAAAAGAGCTTGAAGACTATACAGGTGAAAAAGTCAATGACCTTCACAGAGAAAACATCGACCATTTGACCTTTTCTATTGAAGGTGAAGAGGGAACTTACAAAAGAATTACTGAGGTTCTTGACTGCTGGTTTGAATCTGGGTCCATGCCTTATGCTCAAATTCACTACCCTTTTGAAAATAAAGATGTTTTTGAGCAAGGTTTCCCGGCTGAGTTTATCGCCGAAGGCTTAGACCAGACGAGAGGATGGTTCTACACCCTTACTGTTTTGGCCGCTGCTCTTTATGATAAGCCTGCTTTTAAGAATGTTATCGTAAATGGTCTTGTCATGGCAGAAGATGGCAAAAAAATGTCCAAAAGTCTTAAAAACTATACAGCTCCTGACAAAATCATGGACACCTATGGAGCTGATGCTCTCAGGCTTTACCTCATCAACTCCGGTCTTGTTAAAGGTGAAGAACAAAGGTTTGCTGACTCTGGTGTAAAAGACATGGTAAGAAGGGCCCTTCTTCCATGGCTTAACTCATTCAAGTTTTTTCAAACCTACGCTTCCATTGACCAATGGAATGCAGATAAGGACCTCACTTTTGGAGAAAATATAACAGACCGCTGGATCCTTTCTAACCTTCAAACTTTAAAGAAAAATATTTCAAGAGAAATGGAAGGTTATAGGCTCTACAATGTTGTTCCTGCGCTTTTCACTTTCATTGAAGACCTTACCAATTGGTATATTAGATTAAATAGATCCAGATTCTGGGGTGAAGGCCTCTCTCAAGATAAAAAAGAAGCCTACTCAACGTTATATACAGCTGTAAAAGAGCTTAGCGTAGCTATGGCACCATTTAGTCCTTTTCTTTCAGAATACATCTATCAGGAGCTTAAAAAGTTTGGTCAATTAGATCTGCTTGGTTCTGTTCACCACTGCTCCTACCCAGTTCCCAATGAAGACTTTATTGACTCAACTCTTGAAGATGCCATGGGGAGAATGCAACAAATTATCCTTCTTGGAAGGCAAAAGAGAAACAAGACAAACATTAAAGTTAAAACACCACTTTCAAAACTTACCGTTATACATAAAGACCAGGACCTTCTTAAGGAAATTTCCAAGCTTGAAGGATACATCAAGGCAGAGCTTAATGTTAAGGAACTTCTTTACTCAGAAAATGAAGGTCAGTTTATTAAGCTTTATGCAAAACCAAACAGCCCTGTTCTAGGCAAAAGGTTTGGAAAAAGCTTCGGAAAAATTAGAAAGTCTATTTCCGAACTTAAAGCTGAAGACCTTATGAATTTAGAAGAAAAAGGTGAAATTGAATTACTGGGAGAAAAACTTTCTGCTTCAGACATTTTGGTTTTTAGAGAGGCCAAGGAAGGGAGCGATGCAATATCAAACCGTCATATTTCTATTGAGCTTGATTGTACTTTGAACGAAGAACTTATTTCTGAAGGACTCGCCAGAGAAGTGGTAAACAGAATACAGAAATCAAGAAAAGAGCTTGGGTTTAACGTCTCTGATAGAATTCAAATCACTTACCAAGGAAGTGATAAATTATCTCATGTAATAAATATTCACAGAGAGTACATATCAAAGGAAACTTTAGCAGTTTCTCTTGAGCAAGGAACCCTTACAAACCCTACTCCACTTGAGTATTCCATTGAATCAATGGACCTATCACTCTCCATCGATAAAGCCTAAAATTTTCTTTTCTAATAAAAAGCTCCAAAACCCCTAAAATAGGGGTGGGGCTTTTCGTTTTTTGACATTGCCTTTCAATTAAAAGACAATCCGACTATGAAGATTCTAAAATTCACCATTTCTCTTATCTCTTTATTATGTTTCCTATTTCTGGGACAAAACGCATTATCCTATCCTTATTACTACTTTGAAAAAAAAAATAACCTCATTTCAAGCCGTGAATTCAATAGGTATATCAAACCTCAAATTAGAAGCATTGTGGCTGAATATTATTTTATTTTAAAAAAGATGGATCCTTTTCATGGGCAATCCATAACCTTTCAAAATCATTTCAATCAAATTTACTCAAATTGGGAAATGGAATCAAAAAAGTGTTTTGCCGCCAAAGACTTTTTATGTGAGAAAGCCTTTAAAACCCTTCACTCTAAGCTTATTAAGTTTGACAAAAAAACATTCATATTTCTTACCTCAAAAGTAGACCCAAAAAAAAGCAACCTTGAAGCAAAGCTGAAGTTAAATGAACAATTGGGAATAATCCAAAACTATAATTATAAAGCCTTACATCTACTTGAAGAGTACCTCCTTCTTAAATTAAACGACGAATCACTTTACTCAAAGAAAAAATGGGAAAAAATAAGAAACCTTCTTCAAAAAATATCCATTCATTCAGGAAACCTATTAACCCTTTTTCTCGATGAAAAAATGAAGAAAAACTTTGAGTTTCTAAGGGTAAACTTTATACAAAACCTTGAGAGAAAAGTCGTCATAGAAAAGGACTCCTCCTATATACTTTCTCGTTTGGGGGACCTCAACTTAGCATGGAACTCTTTTCATATGAGGGTTTCTAAAGGAAACCATAAACTAAATAATAATTCGAAAAAAACACTTAAAAATATGCACAGTCGGTGGAACTCAATTTTAAAAATTATTTTGGCAAAACCCAATTAGTCTTAACTGAAAATTAAAAAATGTATTAAAAAGGAATTTTTATGTTAGTTACTGACTCTAAAATACACGAATACTGTATTCAAAAAAGTAATAGACCTTCAAAAACTTGCCAAGACCTTGAAGAGTATACAAAAAATAATGTTCCTTACTCACAGATGCTTATTGGAGAACTAGAAGCATCTCTACTCGGTTTTCTACTAAGGTCAATTAAGGCAAAAAATGTTTTGGAATTTGGAACTTTCACAGGATACTCTGCTCTTTGTATGGCCGAAAACCTTCCAAACGACGGCTTAGTTGTTACTCTAGATATTAACTCTGAAACAGTTGGAATAGCTAAGCGCTTTTGGGAGGACTCGGCTCATGGACACAAAATTCAATCCATTATAGGACCTGCTTTAGAGACAGTTAAAACGCTAGATAAAACTTTTGATTTCATTTTCATTGATGCTGATAAGGTTCATTACCTCGACTATCTTGAGGCAGGCCTAAAAGTTCTTTCACCAAGAGGAATTATTGCGGTAGATAACGTCCTTTGGAGTGGAAAAGTTCTTGATCAAAACAATCAGGACCAAAACACCCGAGCCATTCAAAAAATCAATAATTTCATTTCAGAAAATACAGATGTTTACGGGACTCTTCTACCGGTAAGAGACGGCATCTTCCTCATTCAAAAGTAAATCATTAGCTCAGTTCAAGCCTTCAAGTGCCTTGTCGACAACTGACTTAAGGTCATCGAGGATTATTGGTTTTCCTAGAAAGTGGACATTATCAAGTCCTTCAGTACACCTCTTGGCCGGTTCAGAAAAAGCCGAGATTATGATGACTGGGGTTCCTTTATTTGGCCCATCTTTTTCTCTAAGGGACTGGATAAGACCTCCGCCATTCATGATAGGCATTTGGAAATCTGTCAAAATGAGGTCAAACTGAGTATTGATCGCCATTAAAAAGGCATCTAACCCATTCTTAGCAGAAGAGACCTCATGCCCTCCCTCTTTAAGGAAGTCACTTAAAATAGAATGGATAAATTTTTCGTCGTCGACGCAAAGTATCTTTTTCATAACTCCAATTATAAACCCATTAAAAACTCCTTCAAGTAGAAAAAGCTTTCTCAGCTTCAAAAAAAAAAGGGCCTTTAAAAAAGGCCCAAAAAAGAAGAAAACTTAACTTTCAAAAAAATAAGTTTACTAAAAAAGTTGTGAAGGGTTCATATTCCTTAAATTTCTGTGGATTGCTTCCAAGAAAAGGCCTCCTAGCTCCCCATCAATTAACCTGTGGTCATAGCTATGAGTTCCATACATCATGCTGCGAACACCTATTGAGTCATCTTCGCGAACCATAACTCTTTTTTGGATAACGCCTGAAGCATAAATTCCAACTTGAGGTTGTAAAATAATTGGTGTCGCAAAAAGTGTTCCAAATGATCCCACATTACTAAAAGTAAAAGTCCCATCACTCATTTCATCAAGGGTAAGCTTCCTATTACGGGCCTTATCAGCAAGCCGATTCAAAGCACGGCAAAGCCCAGTCATATTGAGGGTGTCAGCATCCTTAACATTTGGTACTGTTAAACCTTGACCAGGAACTGCGACTGCAAATCCTAAGTTAATATACCTTTTTTGGATAACATCATCCCCTTCAATGGAAGAATTTACCAAAGGGTATTCTTTTAATGCATCTATAATGGCCTTCATTATGAATGGTGTGTAAGTCAGCTTGAAGCCTTCCTGTTTTTGAAACTCATTCTTAAAACCTTCTCTAAACTTAACAAGATGAGTTAAGTCAACTTCAGACACAGAGTTCACGTGTGGAGAAATTTGCTTTGAAAGAACCATATTTTTGGCTATGGCCTTTCTCATATTATCCATTGGAATCGTTTCAATAAGAGCGGGATTATAGCTCCCCTTAACTTCCTGAACAGGTGTATGTGTTGGAGCAGGTGACTGAGCTTGTGCCGCTTGGGCAGAAGCAGTAGCCCCTTTTCCAGAACGATTTTCAATGTACTGAAGAAGATCACTTTTATTGATCCTACCTCCAGCTCCAGACCCTGAGATTCCCTCCAAGTCACTAAGAGGTATCCCTGCCTCCTTGGCCATGGCTTTAACTAATGGCGTATAAAAACGCCTTTCCCCGCCTGAAGCAGGAGCAGCTGTGGATGCCCCACTTTCAGCTGGTTTTTGAGAGGTAGATTCTTTTTGAGGCCCTTGTGCATCCTTTGACTCTCCAGAAGAAGTAGGGCCCTGAGACCCAGCACTCATTGGCTGGGATAGATCAGTTTCAACTTCAGCAATCAGGATCCCGACATCAACAGTATCCCCTTCTTTATAATGGATCACTTCCAGGCGCCCTTTCACAGGAGAAGGAATTTCAGACTCCACTTTGTCAGTAGAAATTTCTAAAATAATTTCATCAAGCTCGACAACTTCGCCTATATTTTTATTCCACTTTTTTATTGTCCCGTTCGTAATCGACTCGCCCATCTGAGGCATTACAATTTCAACTCGTGCCATAACAGCCACTCCTCATCATAATTTTCGTTTAAAAATTTAGAGATCTACCTTTTGCTGCCATTACAGTCTCACCCAGCCATTCTCCTAAAGTCGGATGCGGATGAACAGTAGCAAAAATCTCTTCATCAATTCCTTCCATTGCCCTAAAAAGGGTATATTCATGGATAAGCTCTGTTGCGTTGGTTCCTACTATATGTGCACCCAACATCTCTCCGTGCTCTCCCATCAAAACTTTAACAAAGCCTTCTTTCTCGTTACTGGCCACCGCTTTTCCATTGGCCATAAAAGGAAGCTTCCCTACACTATACTTGATCCCTTTTTCTTTCAATCCCCTTTCCGTGTAACCAACAGAAGCTACCTGGGGCTGGCAATATGTACAACCTGGAATATTCATTTTATCTAAGGGATGGGGCTTCAAACCAGATAAATGTTCAGCGGCAATAACTCCCTCATGACTTGCTGCATGAGCCAACAATGGAGGCCCAGAAACATCTCCAATGGCGTATACATGGGGAACATTTGTTTGAAAGGATTCATTAACCTTAATAAATCCCCTATCTGTTTGAACACCCACTTTTTCAAGCCCAATATTATCGATATTTCCTATCATACCAACAGCAATAAGACCCATTTCAAACTGATGCTTTGTCTCTTTACCTTTTTCAACGCATGTAATTGTAACGTCTGGGCCATTATTTTTCGCTTGAACCTTATCAACGCCTAGTGACATTTTTATGCCATATTTCTTATAGGCTTTTTCAAGCTCCACCGAGGAGTCTGTATCCTCAATAGGGAGAAGGTTAGGCATCATTTCAAAAATGTGAACATCAACACCAAATGCATTCCAAAAATAAGCGAACTCAACACCAATTGCGCCTGCTCCAATAATACCAACAGATTTAGGGAGTTTTTCAATGGCCAGCGCCTCCCAAGCTCCTACAAGGCGCTTGTTATCGTGCTCAAGGCCTGGAAAAGTCCTGTAGCCTGCACCAGAAGCAATAATAATATCTGTGGCATCAACTTTTTCTTTTTTTCCATCTTTTAGTACGACGTTTATTGATTGAGAGGATGCAAGAGTCCCCTTACCTTCAATGACCTCAATTTTATTTTTTTTCATCAAAAATGAAACACCCTTAGAAATCCTGTTGGAAATAGATGCTGCGCGCCTAACCGCTTGTCCGCCATCAAGAGACTTTACATCTACATTAATTCCTAAGTCTTTAAAACTACTGACTTCATGGACAGAGTGGGCCGATTTCAAAAGGGCTTTTGTCGGAATACACCCTCTATTCAGGCACACACCGCCAAGCTTATCCATCTCAATAATGGCCACTTTCTTTCCTAATTGGCTTGCCCTAATGGCTGCGACATATCCACCTGGGCCTGCTCCTAATACAACAACGTCGAATTTTTTCATTTTTTATCCTCAACTTGAAAAACAATGAAGATTTAAGTAATTTGGCTTACTGCTTAAAACCAAAAAGTTAGGTAATCATAATTACCAAATTTATAAGGCTGATACAAACAATTGCCGCTAAAAATTCAAACTTAAGAAATGCCAAATATGAATAAAAAAACTTTTCCTGGCCAACCTCTCTTTACAGAACTTGAAAGAGAAACACTTTTTAAATTTTTTCCGAAAGGCATTATTGCTTTTGACCTTGAAACAACAGGCTTGTCCCCCACTTTTGACCACATAGTTGAAATATCTGCCCTTAAAATAACTCAAGAAGAGGAAGAAACTTTTTCCACACTCGTTCACCCGCCTATTGAAATACCAGAAAAAGTTATTGCTATTCATGGCATTACGAACTCCATGGTTAAAGATGCTCCCGAAAGAGCAGAGGTTTTAAAAAGTTTTAGCAACTTTATAGATGGTAAAGCTCTTCTTGCGCACAATGCTCTTTTCGATATAGGTTTTCTTGCCCAAAATTATTCAGAGCTAAACCTCCCCTTCACTTCTAACGATGTTTATTGCAGTGTAAAACTCTCTCGAAAAACCTTCTCTAGTTTTCCAAGTCACAAACTGAGCTTTCTTGTAAAAAAGCTAGGGATTCCCCTTGAAAACCACCACAGAGCTTTCGACGATGCTGTTGCTTGTCTTAAAGTCTTCATAAAAGGACTTACTCAAATGGAGGAAGACGATCTAAGTAACAAAACTAAAACATCGTTTTTAAAAGAGTCTTACCAGCTTAACTTTAAAGATTTCGCACAAAAGTCTTTTTCCGGTCTATCAACCCACCATAATACCCTGAAAAAATCTCTTAGAGATGGAAACCTTATTCAAATCAAATATAATGGTGGGAGCCAAAAAAATAAATTTAGACCGATTAGACCGATAAGCGTTATTCCAAGGCCGCAGGGACTTTCCCTTTATGCCCATTGCCTCCAAACAGACCTTTTTAAATTTTATCTCCTTAAAAAAATTCCAGAGATAAAAAAATTGAAAAGAGAAGAAGAGGAGGATTGGAAAAGGAAACTTGAAGAAAAAAAGACAGAAAAGGAAAAGAAAGTTAAATGAAAACAAAACGCCTTTTTTACCGCTTCCAACAACTTATTATTTTATTACTGCATCTTGTTCTTTTAAAGTGGATGCATTTTAGCTTGACCGAATCGGGAAGGTTAGAATTTTCCGAAGTTCTATACCACTTCCTAGGTATGGCCCTTTACGGTGCTCTTTTAATTCGAGGCTGCGCATATTGGGGACAGTATCACTGGAAAAAAGAACAAAAAAAATGAAAGTTGAAAGTGTTTGGAAAGAAGAATTCAGAAATTCAATAAAAAACTCAAGAGAACTTAATCGTTTTTTTGAGGGGAACGAAGATGATTTTAAACAAAGTAAGTCTTACCCTCTTTTTTTACCAAAAGCATATGCAAAAAAAATAAAAAACATTAAAGGTCCCTTAGGAAAGCAATTTCTTCCTAATAAAATAGAAGATGAAGAAGAAGAGCAAAACATTGGATCAACTGATCCTATAGGGGATCAAGAGTTTCAAAAAGTTCCCCAACTTATCCACAGATATAAAAATAGGGCCCTTTTTACCCCAACAACAAATTGCCCTATCATTTGTCGCTATTGCTTTAGAAAAAATGAGCTCAATCAAAAGCTTCCGCTATTTAAACCCAAGTTTGATGAGGTCATAAAGTACCTTCGCCAACATGAAGAAATAGAAGAAATTATTTTTACAGGTGGCGACCCTCTTATCCTAGGCGACAATCAAATTCAGGAATACTTAGAAAAGTTTGGAGAGCTGAAATCTATAAAATATATAAGGTTCCATACAAGAACCCCAATCATTCTACCTGCCAGAATAACTAAAAACTTTTGCAGTATAATCAAAAAAGCAAGAAAGCATTTTAAAAAAGTCTCTATTGCACTCCATTCAAATCATAGAGAAGAAATAGATCATGAAGTTGAAGAAGCTATTCTTAAACTTAAAGAAACAAAGGCGACACTTCTCTCTCAAACAGTCCTTCTTAAAGGGGTAAACGATAATGTGGACACTTTAAAAAAACTCTTTTTAAAACTGGCTGAACTAGACGTCCAGCCTTACTACATGCATCATCCTGACCTTGTAAAAGGTGCTATGCACTTTTATCTTCCCATTGAGGAGGGTCGCAAAATTTACGCAAAACTAAGAAATATACTTCCTGGATGGGCCATTCCTCAATACGTTGTTGATATCCCTGGGGGAGAAGGAAAAACAAGTGCTTTTAATCCTGAAAAATACGAGTTTTCCGGCCAACTCATCAATAAACAGGGAAAACCTATAAATTATTTGACAGAATGAAGATAGAAAGACTATATATTTTTACTTCTTGTTAAGCGCGTGTAGCTCAGTGGTAGAGCGCCACCTTGCCATGGTGGATGTCGCAAGTTCAACTCTTGTCACGCGCTCCATTTTTCTTAAACAATGTGTATATACTTTTTCGTTCCTTAAATTTTTTTCTAATATAAGATTAATAAGAGCGTTATTTATGCTCCAGTTCCTAACAAAGTGCAAACCATTGCGCCGGCCATTTTATGAAACCAGAAACGACTGCTTTTAAAGAAAAACATATAATCCTTGTGCTCGCAGCGCTTCAATTTGCTCACATCCTGGACTTTGTTATTTTAATGCCTCTAGGTCCATTTCTAATGAAACAATTTCAAATTTCACCAATACAATTTGGGAGCTTAGTTTCAAGCTATAATATTGCAGGAGGAATTAGTGGACTCCTCTTCGGAGCACTAGCCGACAGCTTTCCCAAAAAGAAAGTCCTTATATGGACAACTTTTGGATTTATTTTAGGAACCGCACTCTGTGGGTTTGCAGAGGATTTTTATTTTCTTTTTCTTGCACGAATCATAACAGGAGTTTTTGGAGGGATTCTTAACGCTCTTATCTTAATTTTTGTGACAGAAATTATTCCTTATAAAAGGCGAGGAAAAGCTCTCGGAGTTGTTATGAGCTCTTTTTCCTTTGCTTCAGTTATAGGGGTACCTTCAGGACTCTTTATTGCAGAACTCATTGGTACACCCTGGACATTTTTTAGTATCTCACTTCTCTCTCTCATGATCCTTTTATTAGCAGTTTATATTCTTCCCTCAATACCTATGGCCCTCAAAAAAAGAAAGCCTAGAGAAGTCCTTAAAAGATATTTTTCTATTTCCCTGCACCCACCTTACCTGAACGGGTACCTTCTTATATTTACCGCAGCGTTCACAATGTTTATTCTTATTCCGTACTTGGCACCTTATGCAGTAAAAAACTGTCTCATTCCAACAAGTGGGATGAAGTATATGTATTTCTTTGGAGGAGTAGCGACTATTTTTACAGCAAGGTTATTTGGAAAGCTTACAGATAACAAGGGCCCTCTTAAGATGTACATTTTCTTAGCTATTGTTTCTATCATTCCCGTTGTAATTTACACTCATGCTGGGCCCATGGACCAAGTCTCATATATTCTTATGGGTACACTTTTCATGACGATTGTAACAGGCAGAATGATACCCTGCATAACACTCATTAGCAGCTTACCTGATGACAGGGATAGAGGGACCTTTCTAGTTCTTTTAAACTCTTTTAGATCCCTTGGATCTGCGTTAGCTACGTTTATTGGTGGTCTAATTATTGTAGAGGAAAATAACCGCTTTCTTCATTTTGAAAAGTCAGGTTACCTTTCTATAATCCTTCTTTTGTTGAGCCTTTTTTTGGCTATAAAAATTAACCGCAAAAAAAATAATAAAAAGGAAAATATCCAAGAATTATTGAATTAATGTTAAAAAAAAAATAGAATTAAAATGAAGATAACCAAGGAGGGTCAATGAAATCTTTAATTTCACTTATCGTGTTTGCCTTAATCTTGCCTTACCAAAGTTTTGGAGAGAGTTATTTAGTCAAATATGATACGACATCAAAGTCTAATTTTTTTCAAAGCACTCTTAATGACCAAGGTTTCAAAGTAAAGAAATTCGAATTTTTACCATGGTTTCTCATTGAAAAGACCTCAACGACAAAGTCTATCTCTAATGGAGACATGAAAAGCTTCCTCCAAAGCCTCCCTGGTGTATCTTACGTACAACCAGACTACCCGGTGAAACTTTTAAATGACTTCAAAGTTACAGACCCTATCCTCAGAGAAATGATTACTGAAAGAATGAAGAACTCACCTTTTCCAGCGCCAACAAATGGAAAAACTCAAGATAATCCAGCTATACCTCCTTTTAGCGAAGATAGAGGCAACGGGGCTGACCCTAACTTTGACCAACAGTGGGGGATGAAAGATATTGAAGTTAAAAAAGCCTGGCAAAAAACAAGAGGCTCCAAAGATATTGTTGTTGCCGTCCTAGACACTGGTGTTGATTATACTCATGAAGATTTACAACCCAATATGTGGCGTAACCCTGGTGAAACAGGCAAAGATGAAAACGGACAAGATAAATCTACAAATGGAAAAGATGATGATGGAAATGGATTTATTGATGATGTTGTAGGTTGGGACTTTGTAAGTAATGACAACAAACCTTTCGATTTAACACTAAGTATGTTTCAGATTATTTTAGGAGGAGGAAACCCAGGTCATGGCACACATTGCGCAGGTAATGTTGGGGCTAGAGCAGATAATGGCAAGGGTATTGCTGGCGTTGCACCTAATGTAAAAATAATGGCCTTAAGGTTTCTTTCAGAGAAAGGTCAGGGGACTACATCAGGGGCCATTAAGTCGCTTGAATACGCTATAAAAAATGGTGCTCAAATTCTTTCGAACTCATGGGGATCAGAAGGGGAAGACTCTAAAGAAAATAAAGACAATCAAGCCTTAAAGGAAATGATTAGGTTCTCAGAAGAAAAAGGAGTTCTTTTTGTAGCAGCTGCAGGAAATGGTAGAGGTGGTAAGGGGTACAGTAACGACAACGACTCAAAGCCTGCCTATCCAGCATCCTACGACATGGACATTATAATTAGCGTAGCGGCACTTGATTCACAAGGACAGTTAGGAAAATTTTCCAACTGGGGTAACTCTACTGTAGACATTGGTGCACCAGGAGTGAAGGTTTTCTCAACAGTTCCTGGAGGCAAATACTCTGATACGGTTGTGGACCTCTTTGGCATGAAGGTCACATGGGATGGTACTTCGATGGCCGCCCCACATGTTTCTGGCGCCGCTGCTCTTTATTGGTCTCTTCACCCAGAAAAATCTTGGAGGGAAGTAAAAAGCGCAATCATAGAAAGTGCTGTCAAAATACCTTCTATGTCACAAAAGTCTGTTTCCGAAGGTAAGTTAAACGTGAACTCGCTTCTGCAAATGTAGAGGTGATTCTAATAAATTTCTAAAGTGAAAAAGGGTTCTTTTCGTTTAGTAAACATAAACGCAATTGGACCCTTTTTTCATGCTCTCCCAAGAACTCTTACATCTTCTTTTTTTTGTTGAACAAGAAGTTAAAGAAGCAAGAAAAGATATTAAAACGATTCCAAATACAAGCTTTTTCATTTAATCACCATTGATATTTAAGTTCATGAATAGTCTTTCCTATGACACATAAAACCTTAACGAAATTCTTAAATGAAAAAGGTGTATTTTTTATACTCAATTAAATTTCTTTATTTCAAATTTATTGTTCAAAGTATTTGTTAGAAGTTGGTCCCAATTTTTAAAAATATTGAATTTAAAGACGAGTTTAAAACTTAATATTTTTGATAGCTTAACCGATAAAAATGATAATCTTAATGGGAAATTAAGTAGGGTTTTTAACTATTTTGAAGTTACTTTTTTGGACATTTTTAAATTTTTTTATGGGAGATTTACTTGCTCAAAGTGAGCATACCAATTCCCTTGTCCAAAATGGTAACAGTCTGAATTTAATAAGCCTCACTCATAAAATTTTATCTGAGCCCATATTAAGTTTAATAATAATCTTCCTTCTCCTTCTTTCACTTTTCTCTTACAAGGAAAAAAAAACAATTGCCCTTAGAATTTCTCTCTTAAACATTATTTTTATTACTTCTTACTCCCTACTTCAAAGTAGTTCTTATTGGTCCACAGCTTTAAGCTCAGTATTTATAGAAAAGTTAACTATTATCTTTATCGCCTTAAATATACTTGTAACTCTATCGTTATTTCATTCCCTAAGCAGGCTTACTATAAGCAAAATAAATATTAATTTAATATCGTTAGAAAAATGTTCTCAATTCTTATTAATTCTTATTTTTATAATTTTATTTTTGCCTGTCATAAAAAGCAGCAGCCTTATTATTTTAACCGGTTTTATAATTTTATTTTTCTTCTTTATTAATGAAACAATAAAAGCTGATAATGGAAAATTTCATAAAAATAAATTTTTTACAAACTTCAATTCAATTTCAACATCTATTTTGTTTCTTGGATTATTTATTTTTTCATCAAGGCTGAATATTAAAAGCCAAAATATATTAGTGCTACCTTCCTTAATATTTTTCTATCTAATATTCCTATACTATTTAACTAAAAAAGAAATTAATTCCTTCTCTTTAAAACTTCATTCCTTAACATATATATTTTCTTCGAACTTGATTCTTTGTATTTATTTATTTTTAAAAATACCAATTCAAAAAGAGGTTCTATTCTTTTATTTTATTTCAATCGCTTTATTTCAATCATGTTTTCTCTTCCATTATTTCTTAATAAGAAAAGAAGAAGAAAAAAATTGGATAAATGTTTTTAAAATGGAAATGGAAAACGCCGAAGATAGGAAACTAAAACTAGTCGGTGAATTAAAAGAAAGCCTTTTTAAATTAGAAGTCCAAGAGATGAATAATGAAGACATGATGGACAACCTTTACGAACAGAAAAAGGCCAGAGAAGCCACTCTTAATTGCCTTAATCAAGGGGTATTATGCTTTAATAAGGATGGTTTCGTATTGGAAGGAACCACCAAAGTTGCAGAGAAACTCCTCAATAGAGACCTCTTTGAGTCAGAACTATTGGAAATTAAAATAGAAAATATCTTAAATTTATCAGAAGAAAAAAAAGAATCCTTTATAAAATTATATGGTGATTTTTTTAAAGGAAAAATAAACTTTGAGCATTTTTCAGATTTGGCCCCCAAATTATTTAATGACTCTAAAAAGAAGAATATATTTCTTGAATATGTTCCATATGAAACTAATGCTCAAGGTAATATTGATAGAATCATTGTTCTTGTAACAGATCGGACAAAAGAAATTGAAAGCGAAAGGGCCATTGCAGAAAGAGAATATGAGTTAGAAATGAGCAAGATGGAATTAGAATATATGATGGAGCACCTCTATGAACAAAAACATAAAAGAGATGTACTTATTGATAATTTAAAAGAAGGATATATGACGATAAACAAGGAAGGCATTATCGAGGAAGGAGCCAGTAAAACGTGTCATGATCTTTTTGAGACTTCACTTGTTGAATCTGAAATAGAAAAAATAAAGTTTTCAGAGTTATGGAAAAAAAATAATAAAAGACGTGAACATATTGAAAAATGGATTAAAACAATTTGGAGTGGATGTTTTCAGTTCAAAGACCTTATTGCTTTGGCGCCCAACCAATTTGATGAACGCTCTGACGACCGCTATATAGAATTGGAATATAGACCCATCTACGACTCAGAAGATGGAAAGCAAAATGCAAAAGGTGACCTTTCTATAAAAAATATTATTGTTATCGCATCTGATAAAACAGTAGAAAAGAAGCTCCTCAAAAAAATCGATAAAGATAAAGAGGAAGCTTATTTCATTAAGACCTGCCTCCAAAATCCTGAGGAGTTTTTAGATCTAATAAATGAGTCCTATAGCTTTCTCATCGATAGACCTGATATTGAAACACTTGCTGATAACGAAGAGTTTTACTTTCGAAAATTTCATACAATGAAAGCACAATACGCCCAATTTAAAATTAGAAATATATCAAATATTCTTCACTTACTTGAAGAAAAGTTAGAAGAAAAAAGCTGGGATATCTTTTTTGAAGAGCTTGATCATCTAGAAAAAAATATGAATGAGCTTTTTAGTGAGCATAGGCTTCTTATTCAAGCTGCTAATAAATTATTACTGGAACAGGGAAACTCTATCCCTTCCAGAGATGTATTACAGCATATTGATAAAGTGAAGTCTCTTGAAGAACTTCAAACTTTAATTAGAGAAAAGTACATACTTAAAGACTTTAAAAGTCAATTCAAGAAGTTTGAAGCCCTCATTGATGAGTTAGCAAAGGAACTAGAAAAATCTGTGGTTATTGAGTTTAGAGGAGATGAAGTTTTAATTAATACCGAAGAATATAGCAGTTTCTTCAACACTTCCATTCACCTCTTTAGAAATATTATGGATCATGGAATTGAAACAAAAGAGGAAAGAAAGAAGAAAAATAAAAATGAAAATGGACTTATTTTAATTAAGACTGAAAGAAAAAAAGATAAAGTTATTTTAACTATAAAAGATGATGGAAAAGGGATAGATCCATTAGGTGTAAAAATTAAAGTCCTTGAGAAACAACTCAAGGAACCCAAAGAGTTAGATGCATTATCAAACAGTGAAATCATTGATTTTATATTCTTACCTGGATTTTCAACTAGAGATCATATTGACCACATAAGTGGAAGAGGAGTTGGTACTGATGCGGTAAGATATGAAGTTGAAAAAATAGGAGGCTCCATAAAAGTAGAAAGTGAAATCGATGTCGAGACAGTCTTTACTATTGTGTTGCCTATCATCTCTTAATTTACCTTAACCACCCCACTTTATTTTTAAGCTTTTTATTGATCAAAGAAGTCTTCATACTGTATATTCCCCCGCTGAAGATGGAATCATTTAGGAGTAGACCCTATGCAGAAAAAATTTGATTTTGACCTTTTTGTAATAGGTGGTGGATCTGGTGGAGTCAGGACAGCACGCTGGAGCGCAAATTTAGGTGCTAAAGTTGGTATTTGTGAAGAGGACCGCTATGGTGGTACCTGTGTTATCAGAGGCTGTATTCCAAAAAAGCTCATGGTTTATGCTTCCGAATTTTCTCACGAAGAAGAGGGCTCAAGGCCTTATGGTTGGACAACTAAAGGAATTTCTTTCAATTGGAGCCAATTGAAAAAGTCGATTGACCAAGAAGTCGAAAGATTAAGCCAAATTTACCAAAACCTCCTTACTAACAAAAATGTTGAAGTCTTTTTTGAAAGAGGTAAAATTCTCGACCAACATACTCTGCTCGTTGGTTCAAAAAAAATAACTGCAAAAAATATTATTATTAGTTCAGGGTCAAAACCAACTACAATTAATATCCCAGGAAATGAACACATCCTTCTCTCGCAAGACGTATTTAATATGGAGGATCTCCCTCCACGTATTTTGGTTGTAGGAGGTGGTTATATTGCAGTTGAATTTGCTGGTATTTTTAATGGACTGGGAAGCAAAACGACTTTGGCAATCAGAAAAAAATATGTCTTAAGAGGATTTGATCAAGGCCTTAGAAAGTTTCTTCAAGAAGAAATGATAAAAAAGGGTATTGATATCAAAACCGAAACAACTATTGAAAAAATAGAAAAAAAAGAAAAAAGTTTTTTGGTTCATACAAATACCAATGAGGTTTTAGAGTGTGATGCTGTTGTTTATGCGATAGGAAGGGTTCCCTACACTACCGGACTTGGGTTAGAAAAAGCCGGTGTAAAAGTTAATGAAAAAGGTGGAATAATTGTTAACAATTACTTTCAGACTTCTATCGATAATATTTATGCCATTGGTGATTGCATCGACAAAGTTTACCTGACTCCAGTTGCAACCACTCAGGGAACATTTTTATCTGAGTACCTTTATAATTCGAAAGATTTTAAAATGGAGTATAAAAATATTCCATCAGCAGTTTTTTCACAACCCCCGTTAGCAACTGTCGGTCTTAGCGAAGAAGACGCGCTCGAAAAAGGTCTTGTCGTCGACATTTACGAATCATCGTTTAGACCCTTAAAACATACCTTAACTGGCCTAAGTGAAAAAACTTTTATGAAGCTTGTTGTTGATAACAAGACTCAAAAAATACTTGGTGCCCATGCTGTAGGAAAGGACTCTGCTGAAATAATGCAAGGAATAGCTATTGCTCTAAAGTGTGGTGCTACTAAGCAAGACTTTGATGGAACAATTGGAATACACCCAACGTCGGCCGAAGAGTTTGTCACAATGAGGACAAAAAAGGGATAACCCCAACCAAAAAGTATTTTTTTAAACCTTAACTTTTTTAGTTAGACTACTTAGCCAATGCCAGACAAAAACGACTCCGAAGAACATAAAAAGAAGATAGTACCCAATCCGGAGAAGAACTTGTTGTAAAATCATTTTGAAGACCATAAAACTCCACCCTTTTAATAATTAATTGAAGGGGTTTACAGGTCCCATTATCGACGAGATATTTTTTTATTAAGTTAGAAATAGATTAAAAGTCTTTAAATTATTCATTTAGAAAAATTAAAAAAGTTTAGCAATTATTTATAACGATGTGTATTGCTTCCTCCAATTGATCTAACGTCCACTTAGACTCTCTTTTTAAAGAAGCGTCCGGAGGAATATGAATAAATCCGGCCAACATACTAGGAGAAATAGTATTTTGAAAATGAAGGAGATGATACATGACTAAATTACATACGTAACTACCTGCACTAAGTGATAACTCAGACTTTAGTCCCGCTTCATTTAAGGCAAGATGAATTTTTTTTAAGGGAAGGCTTGCAAAGTAAGCATTCACCCCTTCACTTAAAATTTGTTTATCTTCAATGATTCTGCCCTTATTATCCTTTCGAACACCATCATCAATTAAATTTAATGCGACCCTTTCTAAGGAAATAACTTCTCTTGAGTAGGCAAGCCCTAAACTTAAAGCTAAGTCATAGGACCCCTTTTCAAGGGTATCTGACAAAATTGCAACAGATTCTTCAAAATCGACAGGAAGGGTAATTGAATCGCATTGATATTTACCTACTTTCCTTCCCTTAAGACGTTTTGCAACCTCCTCAGACGGATTAGTTGGAAAACTTAAGAATTTTTCAAAGCCCGTTAAAAGAAGTTTGCCCACGGCCATTGTCCTCTTTAAAACCCTTAGGTATTATCCTTGTCTCAAAAAATTGAGGCATCAAAAGTTAGAAAATAATTTTTGTCCCAGATTAACATAAACAACCAATAATTTGCCTAAATTGAGGTCATAATATATGAAAATTGCTCTACAAAGTAAAAATATCGTTGGATCTAGTTTTCACAAAGAAGGAATACTCATTATGGAGGATGGGAAAATTAAAGGAATTTTTGATTCCATCTCTCCCAATGAGGTTGATATTTTTGAAGATTTTGGTGATGCGCTCATTATGCCTGGACTTGTTGATACACATGTCCATGTTAATGAACCAGGAAGAACAGATTGGGAAGGTTTTAGAACGGCAACCCAAGCTGCAGCTGCAGGAGGAATAACAACCATCGTTGATATGCCTCTTAACTGTCTTCCGGTAACAACAACAAAAAAAAACTTTGATACTAAACTTGAGGCCATCGAAGGAAAGCTCTACGTTAACGTCGGTTTTTGGGGTGGTGTGACACCACTTGATTTAAAAGAGCTTCCAGAACTACTAGATAGTGGGGTCATGGGTGTTAAGTCCTTTCTTATCGATTCCGGAATCCCTGAGTTTCCTCCCATGACGAAAGAAGATCTAAGTGAAGCAATGCCTTTTATTTCTAAGGCAGATCTTCCTTATCTTATTCATGCAGAACTAGATGATGGAAAAACTAAAGACTTAGAAATAACCAAAAATTACGAATCATTTTTAAAAACACGTCCAAGAAATTGGGAAAATGATGCCATTACTCTTATGGGCTCATTATCAGAAAAACATTCTTGTAAGGTTCATATAGTTCACCTTTCAAGTAGTGACATTTTGCCTTACTTAAAAGAGCAAAAAGAAAAAAACCCTTTATTAACAGTGGAAACATGTCCTCACTACCTTGTCCTGGCATCAGAAAAGATTCCTCCAGGAAAAACACTCTTTAAGTGCTGTCCTCCTATCAGAGAAGAAGATAACAGGAACGCTTTATGGAATGGTGTGAAGGAAGGTGTCGTTGACTTTATCGTATCGGATCATTCCCCCTGTACACCAAACCTTAAACTTATGGAACAAGAAGACCTTGAAAGGGCGTGGGGAGGGATTTCTTCTCTTCAATTTTCTTTACCTCTGGTTTGGACAGAAGGAAGAAACCAAGGTTTATCACCTTCAGATTTAGTTAGTTTATTATGCTCAAAGCCAGCAGAATTAATCGGTTTAGATAAACAAAAAGGAGATTTGTTACCCGGAATGGATGCCGATATTGTTGTTTGGAGACCAGATAAGCAATTTACAATTACTAAAGAAAAAATACTTTTTAAAAATAAAATTACTCCATACGAGGGAAGAGTTGTTAATGGAGTCATCGAAAAAACATTCCTTGGTGGAAAGCTTATCTACGAAAATGGCCTTATGCCTTTTGGTCCTTTTGGAAGACCCATTTTAAAAGACAACCAAAAAGAAATGAAAATAAAAAAGTTTAATGACTTAGCAAACTCTGAAGCAATAAAAGAAGCTTTTAAGTGTTGCTCAAGTCAAAAATGGGCCGAAAGTATAATTAAAAAAAGGCCTTTCATAACATTTAAAGAGATGGTTCAAAAGTCTGAGGATGTATGGTTCAACCTCTCCAGTGAAGACTGGCTTGAGGCTTTTAAGGGTCATGCAAAGATTGGAGACCTTGAAAGCCTTCAAAAAAAATATAATCAAACAAAAAATTGGTCTCATGGAGAACAAAAAGGGGTTAAAGAAACACCCCTTTCTGTTTTGAAAGAGCTTAAAGAGCTTAATGATGTTTATGAAGAAAAATATGGATTTATTTTTATCGTTTGTGCTACAGGAAAATCAGCTGAAGAAATGTTGGAAATATTGAAAAAAAGGCTTCATAATGATCAGTCTGAAGAACTGAAAATTGCAATTAGCGAGCAAAATAAAATTACAAACATTAGATTGGAGAAACTTTTATGGGAGCTATAACAACTCACGTTCTAAATACAACGCTTGGAAAACCTGGAAAAAATATAAAAGTAGATCTTCAATTTAAAAAAAAGGAAGATAATGGGTGGCAAACCATCGGGGAAGGAATAACAAACGACGATGGAAGAGTTCAAAAACTCATTATGGATGGATGGGACTTAAAAGAAGGTACTTATAAAATAACGTTCTTGCTTCAAGATTATTATTTAGAAAATCAAATTAAAGGTTTTTACCCTGAAGCTTCCATTTGTTTTTTTGTAGATAAAGCAAATGAGCATTACCATGTTCCTCTTCTTATTAGCGGTCACGGCTATACGACTTATAGAGGAAGTTAAAGCCTAAGAAGATTTAAATGGTTTCGAGGGACGACTCCATATAAAGGAAAGAACTGATAAGGCAATTAAAACAAGTAGGCCCTTAATCCAATAATTTACATCAACAAAAATGAGAGTGTAGCTAAACAAAGGGATGATAATAATAGTCGAATATATTTTTGCTTTCATCCTTATCACTCCATGCTTTTCCCAATCGGTAATTAATTTTCCAATATGAGGCCTACTTAAAAGCCATTTGTGAAGCCTTTCTGAACTCTTTGAAAAACAAAAAGCAGCTAAAATCATAAAAGGAGTTGTAGGCAAAATGGGTAAAAACATTCCAATAAATCCGAGGATCATTGCAATAAAACCGGCAATAAGAAATAAATATTTATGAATTGGTTTCATAAGCTTTGAAAATTCTCCTTTTCAAAAAAAAGCTTTCTTTTATCCCATTTTATAGAATTCCTTTTTTCATCTTGAGTCTTGTACCGCCCTTTTCTATAACTTTTTAAATGAGGATCTAAAGCACATTTTATCTGAAAATTGACAATGCCAGCAAGACCATCAAGAAGTACCGTATCATCACTATTAGAAGATACTTCTGGGTATTCTCCTTTTCTCCAAGCTTTTAGAAAATAAAAAATAGATTCAATCGTTGAAAGACAAACTGGGGAAGGTTGATGTTTGATAGTGAATTGTGATCTTAGATCAGGCGAAGATGAAAAGGATAGCCTTGGAAGTCCATGCAACTTAGAATTCACCAGCATCATCTTTTTAGCACAAGGCCAGGTTCCATCCAGGATAAAAACAAGTGGTCGTTTCTTTCCACTTTTAATGAGTTTCGAAACTTCGGTAGGAATTTCTTTGTAATCCACTCTATAAGAAGATTCTCCCGGGTATAGTACAAAAGGGATAAAGCTATCATCATTTATAAGTTCGTTAAAACGTCTGCTTTCACTAAAATCTACCCCAATAAGTATTTCAGAGTTTTTCAAGCACAAATGACTTATCCGCCCAGTTCCTGTTTTGTTTTTTTTAGCTTCTTTAGGATGCATCAATAATACAAAGCGGGTTGTTGTGTTGAAGGACTTTAAATCATGGCAAAAGCAACTCTTTGCCGGTTTATAGCAACTCCAGCACATTTCTCTCCCTGCCATTACTGAAGGGACCTCAAAAATTCTTCATCAAATCCGATTTTTAAAATTTTGCCATTTTTTTCCACGATCGGCCTTGGAATTATAGATGAATTTTTAATTATTAAGCTTACTTTTTCATTATCACTGGCCTTTAAAAATTTGTCTTTAAATTTTCTAAAGGTTGTACCTCTTTTATTAACAGGCCAATCGTCTAAATGATTTTTCCAATTTAAAATCTGATCCTTCGTAGGCGACATCTTTTTAAAGTCCACAAAAAGATAATTCACATTGCTTTCTTGAAGAATTTCCAATGTTTTTTTTACTTTGTCACAATTTGGTATTCCAAAAATATCAATCATTTCTTAATCCCTTTTTTCAAAAATAATGACAGAATTTTCATGCCTTGAAGATATTAAATGATCTCTCTCGGCAAGCCAATCAAAAGTAGCTTCAGAGAAAAAGCTCACATGCGTAAGGTCTCTAATATACCACCAATCAGAAAGTTCTCTTTCAAAAGGTCTAAGTTGTGTCATCACGGCTAGAATCCCCTTAGGCTTTAAAAGAGACCACATTTTTTCCCATTCCCGTTCAGGGTTGGAAAAATGCTCAATCGCCTCAGAGCAAGTAATGACATCATACTTAGTTTCCAACAAAGACTTTTCATTTTTGAAGAAAGGATCATAGCTTTTAAAATCATGACCTTTTTCCCCCATCATGAGTGCCAAAGTGCCAGAGGACCCTGAGCCAAAATCAAGACCTTTCCAGGAAACACCGTCTAAGGCTTTATTTAAAAGAGGCACAGTCAAATTCATTAAAAACGCTTGATAATATGGATCATCAGAGGAGTTGTTGTGTTTAGTATAGCGTTCGAGCTCATCAGAACTACTTAAGTGAAAAGAGCTTGGCACGAAGGTTAGTGAGCAGTATTCACAGAAGTAAAACTCTCTTCTCTTATTTTTTAGAACTAAAGAGTTTTGAGAGGATTTACATAGTGGACAATAATAAAGCGACAAAACCAAGCCCTTAAATCAAATAATTTTTATTTAGTTTACCCTTTTTTATCATCTTCAACTTAACTTTGAAGAAAAACAAGAGTACTATAAATCGCCCTCAAAAAGACAGGGTCCAATAAAAACAACATTCAATTTGGTTTCTTACATATAATGAATATTCTTTGTACATTAAAAAATTTAAATCTCTCCTTTGGGGCCAAAATTATCTTTAAAGATGCCTTTATAACAGTCCATAAAGGCGAAAAAGTCGGTCTTATCGGCCCGAATGGTAAAGGGAAGAGTTGTTTATTTAACGTACTCTCTTCAAAGCTGGAGCCAGACCATTCAAGCCCTCCTTTTACCTTCGACAAAGCAAAAGACTCAAAAGGTTTAGAAGGTGGTTTCTCTGTTTTTCTTGTACCTCAAGAAATTCCTCTTAAAGAGAACGATAATATCAATATTAAAAATTATATTTTTAGGTTTTATCCACAGCTAGAAGCAATTACAAGTGAGTTAGATTCAATTAACCTAAACCTTGAAAAACCTTCATCTAATGAGGAAATTCAAAAACTTGTTAATCGACAAAAAACTCTTCTAGAAGACATGGAACACCAGCAGGGTTGGAGTATTATCCAGCTTTATGAAAACTATCTTAAATATTTTGGTCTAGAGGATTTTCAAAAAAAAGTTACCTCACTAAGTGGAGGTGAGAAAAAAAAGATCTTACTAAGTTTGGGATTATCTTCTCCAGCAGCCCTGATTTTATGGGATGAACCGACTAACCATTTAGACCTTGATACAATTAAACGATTTGAGGAAGAACTATCTACAGCAAATAAGACATTTCTGATGATCTCTCATGACAGATACCTTCTTTCTAAATGCACTAGCAGAATTATTCATTTAAATAACGGTCAAATAGACTCCTTTTCTGGCAATTATTCAGACTATCTTGAACACCAGGAACTTAAAGAACAAGAGAGACAAAAACTTGCTGCCAAACTCAAAAACTCTCTTAAAAGAGAAACTGAGTGGATGAGGCAAGGTATAAAAGCTAGAGGCTGTAGAAGTAAAAAAAGAGTTGAAAATTTTCACAAACTATCTGAGTCTCTTCAGGAAATAAAAAGTCAGGCAAAAAAAGTGCTCAACCTTTCTGTTGAAGACTCAAAAAGAAAAACAAAAACTCTTATTGAAATGAAAAGTGCAGACTTTTCTTATGGAAGCACTCCACTGTTTCAGGGACTCTCTCTATCACTAAAAAAAGGAGATAAAATTGGATTATTAGGACCCAATGGATCTGGTAAGACAAGCCTTATGAAAATCATCATGGGTCAATTAGGGATTTTAAGCGGATCTATGAAAAGAGCAGAGGATATAAAGATTCAATACTTTTCTCAAGATAGAGATGAGTTATCCCCGGAAAAGACTCCTTTTGATATTTTAGGAGAAGGGACAGACTTTATCCACCTTCCTGATGAAAGCCGAATCCATGTTTCAAGCTACTTAAAAAAATTCCTATTCTCTCAAGACGACTTACACCGACCATTAAAAACTTTTTCAGGGGGAGAAAGGAATAGACTCCAAATGGCCCTTAACCTTAAGAGGCCAGGTGATATATGGATTTTTGACGAACCTACTAACGACCTCGACCTTGATACAATTCAAATTTTAGAAAAAGAGCTTAAAAAGTTCGGAGGCTCCCTCATTTTAATTAGTCATGATAGAACTTTTTTAAGTGCCGTCACAAATAAGGTTTGGCTTGTCCAAAAAAATAACATTGAAGTCTTTGTAGGCGGGTATGATCAGGTTGAACCCTACCTTGAAGCTGTCATTTTAGAACAACAGCTTTTAGAGGAAGACGAAGAAAAGAAAGAATCAAAGGAGGTTAAAAGAGACCAATTGGAAACCAAAGCCCCATCAAAAATAAAAATGACTAATAAAGAAAAATTAAGATTCAAAGTCATTGAAGATGAAATTCAAAATGAAGAAGTAAAATTAGAAAATGTTCAAGATAAACTTGCGCAATTTGATTATACTCTAATGAACCAAAAAAAAAGCGAAGAGTTAAATCAACTAAACCAAAAGCAAGAAAAACTTGAAAACAAAATCCTTGAACTTTACGAAGAGTTTGAAAACCTTCAATCAAAAATTCCATAGATTTTTTGTCAATATTTTTATTAAATAACCAAAAAAACATATTATTTTAAGTTTTTACTAGATTCCACCGAAAAGTTTGGAAAGGGGGAATTTATGAAACAAAGGCCTTTAATTTATTGGTGTCTTTATTTTTTTTCCGGTCTTATCATTCTGTCCCTTGTCAACCCTCTTTTTTCTTCAAGGGCACCCGCTGTTGATCCAATTATCGGTCTTTCAATTGATGAAGAAACTATCGTACCTTCAAACAGAGTTAAGGGATTTGATTTCAGATCAAGCCAACTTAAGATTCTTCCTAAGAGTACAGATAAAGCTTTTGTAAAAAGTATCATTCAAATTTTTTCTCTCCTCTTTCTTCTGTCTCTTCCTTTTGCTCTCTGGAATAGAATTCTCATTAACTCTAAAGAGGATCCAAGAAAGCCTAATTTGAGATTGATAAAAGGAGGGAAAGAAAGTAATTACCAAAAAGAAAAAAGAACCGCCGATAGTAAAGATAGTACTGATGATGACAATCAAGACGATGGAAGCAGCAACAAAAAAAATGCCGCTTAGAAACGTTGCCACCCTTTTTTCTTTTTATAAAAGAACAGCTTAGTCGTAGGACCATGTTTAACAATAATTTCTTTAATTCCATCCCCATTACTGTCATACAAGCTTAAATCATAAGCCCTTCTATGATAGTAACCATTTCTTGGAGAAAACTCGTGCCAAAAAATGGGTCCTTTAAAGATATTTAAAGTCTTTAAATTATTGTCTTCCCAAGTAAAAAAATAAAGCCGTCCTTTTCCTTCAAAGTTAAGAACATCTGTGAATCCATTATAAAAATAAACTATAAGAGTTTTTAAGTCTTTTGATAAAACACGCTGGGAAACTCTGAACACTTTGGAATCTTTTCCTAAGGAGTCTAACTTTTTAGAAAATATTTTCTCCTTATATTGATTAAAAAGGCTAAACCAATCCTCTCCATCTCTTTTTTCAACTCGAAAACTTTCTTTACCGGGAAGACCGTCCATCTCAATTTCATAGAAAGGCGATAAAGCATGCCAATGAACTCTTTTTTTTAGAACACTCTCACTAAAAGGCTTCTTTGCACCTTGGCCCATAAGGTCACGAAATAAGCGTTCATCTTGACACACAGCATTTGTAAAATTGAGGAAAAAAATTAAAATGACGTAAATAGATATTTTCTCCATAGCATAATTTTATTATAAAGATCAGAGAAGAACCTCTAGGGGCTTTTTTTTCCAATGCATAGCGCACTAAAATCGGAGTTTAAAATGGATTTTTCCCTTGGCTATATAAAATCGAGCGAGAGAGTTCTTATAAGGCATTTTTCCAATCATAAAGAGCAAGATGAGTCCAAAACAATAGATATTATCAATTTAGAAGAAGAGTCTCTTCAGGGACTACTTTTTGACCCTGAGTTAAAAGAATCTCAAGAGTTTCTTGAGTCTCTTAAGAGCTATCATAAGTTTTATCCTATTGTTGAGAGTACTAATTTTGATGTAAACTACGATTCTTTTGAGATATCGACAAAAGAAGAGGTTTTGGATTCCTTTCATCAAATGTGGAGCCAATGGCTTCTCAGAAATAATATTGGCTTACTGGACGAACTCTTTACCGTCATTGAGCACTTAAAAAAGTTGCTTCCCAACGATAGAGCAACCTTTTTTGAGGAGCTTTGGTTTACCCTCAAATCTAACTTGGGAACCTCTTTTCTCAAGATTATTTATAATGATGTTCAAAATAGTGGTGAAAAATCAAAGAATCATCTTATTCAAATGAAAGTTGAGGGAAATCGGACTCCTGAAACCAGAGATGGGGGAGAATTTGAGAAAGCTCTTATGGAAAAATATAAAAGCCACTTTTCTGCAAAACTCGAACTAATTGAGTATGACTCCACTAAAGGCGAACTCCTTGCTACTGCAAGCATCAATAAAAGCCCAGTTATTATTATGGCCAAAACATACCAACTTACAAAAGTTCAAAAATCGATCCTCACTTGCCTTTTAGAGGGTTTAAATTACCAATTATAACGTTTTTTGCTTGCTCCCTTTAGCCCCTTTGGTTTAGTTATTCATTTTGAAGTCTTTCATACATAAAAAAATAGATTTCTTGGGATGAGCTCAACAATGTGGGATTGGATAAAAAAATGTAGCGAATTAGAAAAGTCTGGTCAGAACTTTGCTCTATTGACAACAACCCAGACAGGAGGCTCCACGCCTAGGGAAGTTGGCTCAAAAATGATTGTCCTAACCGATGGTACTTTTTATGGAACAATTGGTGGCGGTAACTTAGAAAAACAAATTATCAAAACAGCTCAAAACTGTATTTTGGAAAATAAAAGCTCTTCCTTCTCTTTTAACCTTGGGATAAAAACAGGCCAATGCTGCGGTGGAGTTGTAGAAATTTTTATTGATGTCATTCAATGCCAACCAAAAGTCTTCATTTTTGGAGCAGGCCATGTGGGTCAAAATCTTGCCAATACATTGGTCGGCACACCTTATAAAGTCCACTTAATTGATACGAGAGATGAATGGATTCAGCACGAAAACCTATCTCCGGAAATAATAAGAGTTTCTGAAGACCCTCTTCAATACGTTTTTAACCAAGATTGGCTTCCTCAATCTTCATTAGCAATCATTATGACTCACTCTCACCAATTAGACTTTGACCTTCTCTCTAATCTAATAAACAAAAACCTTCTTTATCTTGGACTTATTGGAAGTCAAACAAAGTGGCTCCGATTCAAAAAAAGGCTCGAAGAAAAGGAATTTGGAAAAGATGATATTCAAAAGGTAAAATGCCCTATAGGAATTCCAATCGGAGGCAAAGCTCCAAAGGAAATCGCAATTAGCGTTAGTGCAGAACTTCTAGGAATCCTCTACAATTAAAATCCAACTTTTTTTTTTAAGATCTAAATGATATAAAATTTGGCTTCTTTATCAAAGGAACCTCTTTATGAGAGATAAAATAATTTTTTATCTAAATGGTAAAAAACATGAAATAGATGCTAAAGATGCCTTCACATCCCTTTCAACTTACCTACGTGATGATTTAGGGAAAACAGGAACAAAAGTTGTCTGTGCAGAAGGTGATTGTGGGGCTTGTACAGTTTTGGTTGCAAGTCGTAAAGATTTAGATAAAGGGAAGCTGGTTTACAAATCTCTAAACAGCTGTATCACCTTCCTTCACTTAATGGACCTGCATTCAATTATTACAGTTGAAGGAGTTGCCGAAAAAGATAAACTCCATCCGGTACAAGAATCAATGATGGTCAACCATGGTGCCCAATGTGGATACTGCACACCAGGATTTATTTGCGCTATGGCGGGTATGACAGATCAACTAAAGCTCAAAGAAAAACCCATCGATGAAAAGACAACGAAAAACTATTTGACAGGTAACCTTTGCCGATGCACTGGTTACGACTCTATAATAAAGTCATCTCTAGCTGTTAACTTAAAAGAAGTGAACCCTCTCTATGAACGGTACCACAATAGCGAGATGCTTAAAGAATTCGAAGACCTCGAAAAGGAAGGCGTTGTCTTGGAAAATAAGTCACGTCAAATTTTTCTGCCTTCAAAAATAGATGATGCCTTAAAACTTAAAAATGATCAGAAGCTTCTCAAATGTACTTCAGGTGCAACTGACCTTGGAGTTCAAGTCAGTAAAGGCCGCCATGAAATGGAACAGGTCCTTTCTCTTTATAGAGTTCCCGAAATGTCTAAAATTGAAAAAAAAGGACAAGAGTTTCATATTGGAGCGACAGCGACTTGGCACGATATTGAAAAAGCTCTCAAGAACGATATCCCAGAGTATTCAAAACTAATTCATATATTCGCTTCTCCCCAAATTAAAAATGCAGGGACTCTGGTTGGTAATATTGCCAATGCTTCACCCATCGCTGATGGCACCCCCTTCCTTTTTATTTCTGAAGCAAAGGTCGTCTTATCTTGCACTGATGGAGAAAGAGTTGTTCCTATTACTCAGTTCTATAAGGGCTACAAGGACTTAAACCTTAAAGACAATGAACTTATTACTAAAGTTATTATTCCAATACCTCCAAAAGAGTATTTTTTAAAACTCTACAAAGTGAGTCTTAGAAAAGATATGGACATCTCAGCAGTTACCTTTGCGGGAATGGGAAATATAGAAAATGGTCAAATAAAAAGCATTAAGCTTGCTTATGGAGGTGTCGGCCCAGTTGTCAAAAGGCTTTCCACAACAGAAAAGTTACTAAATGGTAAAGAGTGGAATGAAAAAAACATTGGAGAGGCAACCTTACAAGTCGAAAAAGAAATAACTCCAATTTCAGATGTACGCGGCTCAGCAAAATTTAGGACTCAAATATCAAAAAACCTGTTAATGAAATTCTATAGAGAAATCCAGTCGCAATATGGAACTGAGCAAGGAAAAAAACTATGAGTGTAGGAAGTAATATTAAACACGACTCTTCTTATGGTCATGTAACAGGAACTAGTATTTTTGTAGATGACCGCTCTCCATTAAGGGGAGAAATCCACGTAGGAGTCGTTGGCTCTCCTTGTGCAGCAGGAAACCTGAAAAAGGTTCATTTTGAGGAAGCTTTAAAGTTACCAGGCGTCCTTGCTGTTTATACAGCAGAGGACCTTTCTCACAACAGATGGGGTGCTATTTTTAAAACGCAACCTTTGCTTGTTGATAAAGAAATCGGTCATTTTGATGAGCCCGTTGCCATTATTGCAGCTGAAAGCAAAGATATACTTCCAAAAGCAAAAAAACTTATTAAAATCGAGGTCGAGGAACAAGTACCACTCTTTTCAATAGATGAAGCAATCAAGACGGAACAAAGTGTGTACAAAGCGGCACCTATTATCAAAGGAGATGTCGATAAGGCGCTCAAAAGCTCTAAAAGAAAATTGAAGGGTGATTTTGAATGTGGTGGGCAAGAACATTTTTATCTCGAAAGTCAGGCAAGTATTGTTTACCCTTTGGAAAATGGACAACTTGAAGTTCACTCATCATCCCAACATCCAACTGAAACTCAACATTTAGTTGCTGAAGCAGTTGGTATCCCTTTTCATCATGTTACTTGTATCGTTAAAAGAATGGGAGGAGGGTTTGGAGGAAAGGAAAGCCAAGCAGCTCCTTTTGCTGCTTACGCAGGACTTTGCGCCTATAAGCTTGGAAGACCTGCACGTCTTGCCCTATCTAAAGATGAGGATATGGCGATGACAGGGAAGAGGCACCCTTTTAAAAATTATTATGAAGTTGGCTTCGATGATAATGGAAAAATAATGGCCCTTAAAGCTGACCTCTTTTCCGACGCTGGACCCTATGCAGATCTATCAAGCGCTATTTTAGAAAGAGCAATGTTTCATATTGATAGTGCCTATTTTATTCCTCACGCCAAAATCACCGGAACATGCTGTAAAACAAACCACCCTTCTAATACAGCATTTCGTGGATTTGGAGGCCCTCAGGGAACCATGACAATTGAGTCAATCATTGAAGACATAGCCTTTGAAACGGGAAAAGATCCTGCAGAAATTAGAAAAGTTAACCTCTATGGAAAAGATGAGAATAATATAACCCACTACGGCCAAAAAATTGACCATAACCCTCTCCCGGAAATTTTTGAAAGAATAACTCAAAAAGCGGAGTACAAAAAGAAAAGAGAGGCAATTAATAATTTTAATACATTAAATAATGGAAAACTGAGAGGGCTATCTCTTGGCTTTACAAAATTTGGGATCGCTTTTACTGCAAAATTTTTAAACCAAGGTAATGCTCTCGTTAACGTCCACCTAGATGGAAGTATTCAAGTCTCAACAGGAGCAACAGAGATGGGCCAAGGCGTAAACACCAAAATCCAGCAAATTGCCGCTCACGCATTTGGTATTCCATCAAACCTCGTGCAAGTCATGCCAACCTCTACAGAAAAAAACCATAATACATCTCCTACAGCTGCTTCCAGTGGAGCAGATATTAATGGAAGTGCTACTTTAAAAGCATGTAATAAAATTAAAGAAAGACTTAGAATAGTTCTCCATAAACACTGGGCAGGAGAAGTTAGCGATGGAGTTGTAGAGTACGAGCTTGAAGACTGCGGAGATCTTTCGCACATTGTTTTTGAAAACCAAGAAGTGTTAGACAAAAAAAATGGTCATAAAATTCCTTTCAAAGAAGCTTTATCTCTCGCTTATTTTAACAGAGTTGGCTTAGGGTCTTATGCTTTTTTTAAGACAGAAGGTATTGGCTTTAATAAAGAAAAAAGTGAGGGAAAACCTTTTAATTATTATACAAATGGTGCCGCTATATCAGAAGTTGAGATAGACGAATATACAGGAGAACTTAAAGTTCTCTCCACTGATATTTTGATGGACCTAGGTCGTCCTATAAATCCTGGAATCGATCAGGGGCAGGTCTTAGGTGCTTTTATCCAAGGCATGGGTTGGGTTACAGGGGAACAATTATATTTTTCAGATAAGGGTCAACTCCTTTCCCACTCCCCTACAACCTATAAAATCCCTAGTATTCAGGATACTCCTCGAAATTTTACTATTGAGTTTATAGAAAATAATAACAACCACCAAGCAGTCCATCGCTCCAAAGCTGTTGGTGAGCCTCCATTTTTATTAGGCATTAATGTTTTTATGGCCGTAAAAAATGCTTTGTCTTATAGATCAAATGAAAAAGTTAAACTAGCTTCTCCGGCAACAAATGAAAGGATTCTTGAACAACTTTATGGAAATATGAAGTAGAAGAAAAAGTTATGATCTACTTTTTTTCTTTTTGAACTTTTTTTCTAAATCAACCATGCTCCTAAATGGTGATGGGTCTTTTCTATAGTGGAGTACATCATCTAGGGAACTAAATTTATTAACTCCTGTGCTAAACTCAATATCATAAGCGGTAAATTGGCATGGATGTTCATAACCAGCTGAATGAGAAATTGCTAAAAGTTCTTTTCTAAAGCTTTCTAGATAGCGCTTAAACCTTTCTGCTTTTAAGGGCACATTAATTCCTGCTTCCAACCATCTATTTTGTGTAGCAATTCCTACGGGGCATTCTCCTGTATGACATTTTTGGGCCTGAATACAGCCAATTGAAAGCATCGCCTCTCTAGCAATATGAATAATATCGCAGCCCATGGCCATTGCTATGATTGTCCTATCAGGAAAACCTAGTTTTCCTGAACCAATCCAAACAACATAACGAGAAAGACCGATCTTTTGAAAAATATCATAAATTCTTGTAAATCCAATTTTAAAGGGGAGAGAAACATGGTCTGCAAAAGTCAATGGAGCTGCTCCGGTCCCACCTTCGCTGCCATCAATTGTTATAAAATCTGGTCCCTCATTTCTCTCTTTCATTCTTAAAGCGAGATCTTCCCAAAACTCTATTTGTCCCACGGCTGCTTTTATACCCACAGGAATACCTGTTCTTTGAGCAATTTTTTCTATGAAGTCGATTAATTCATCAACATTTGAAAACTCAGAATGAGTATTGGGTGATAAACAATCCTCGCCAACGGGTATACCTCTTACTCTAGATATTTCTTTTGTTACTTTAGTTCCTGGAAGAATTCCTCCTTTACCAGGCTTAGCTCCCTGAGATAATTTTATCTCAATAAGCTTTACGGGATGTTGTAAGCATTTTTCTTCAAGAATATCCAAACTAAAATTTCCTTCTTCGTCTCTACAACCAAAATATCCCGTTCCTATTTGCCACATAAGATCAGCGCCAAATTGATGGTAATCGCTGATCGCACCCTCACCAGTATTGTGATAGCACCCAGCTAACTTAGCTCCTTGATTGAGTGAACTAATAGCATTTTTTCCTAAAGAACCAAAAGACATTGCAGAAATATTAATAATTGATTTAGGTCGATACATTTTTCTTCTCTTATGGAGACTGCCAATGACTTTTGCACAAGGAATTGATGTTTTATCTCCAAAAGGCGCATAAGCTTTTGAAGTTGGAAAAGGAAAGCCTGAATGTTTAATAATGGGATAACCTACCCCGTAAAGAAGCTCACTCGTTCCAAAACCAAAAGTATTGTTATCTCCTTTAGCACTTGCATAAATCCAATCTCTTTCCGAGCGATTGAAGGGCAACTCTTCCTTATCATTAGCAACCCAGTACTGTCTCATTTCAGGCCCAATCATAGTTAACAAATGCCTCATGTGACCAAGAACTGGAAAGTTGTGCAAAATTGCATATTTTTTCTGTATAAAAACATCGAAGATGAAAATTAAAAGAATTATTAATCCAAGAGAAATTCCTACTATCTCCAAAATAGAAAGACTCTGTCCAAAAATTTCCATTTCCGAAATCCCTCAAGAAAAAGTTCAAACTAAACTTAATTGCCTTATACTTATCGGAAATAAAAGGAATGAGGTTAAAATAAGCGTATAAATGACCTAAAGACCCGCTCTTTTTTCACAAAATGATTTTAAAGCAAAAGATACTGAGTTTAAGGGGCAGTCTTTAATAGGATTTCCTTCGGCTTTAAAACTATAAAGATTTTCTAAAGAGTATAGAGGAGACAAATCCTCAATTAAATTTTCAGAAATATCTAAAAAACGAATTTTTGGAATTCTAGAAACAAATAAAATATCTTTTAATTTACTTTTTGTGAGAGATAATTTTTCTAAATTACTGAGCCCATTTAAAAATGAAGATGATGATAGATTGCTATCTTTAATACTTAATTCTTTTAACTCTTCTAAGTCACTAATAGATGAAAGAATTCGAGGGTCAATATTTTCTACAATTAGAGAACTTAAACTAGTCATATCTTTAAAAGAACCGACAAAAGGCAGACGATTGCTAAAAGATAGTTTTTTTAATCCATTTAAATTATCAATATCAATTTTATTAAGTTTATTATTTCCCTTTAAATAAAGCAGTTGAAGATTTGAAAATGAGTTCAAAAATTCTAAATCTTCGATATTATTATTTTCCAAATTTAAAAATTCCAAGTTACTAAAAAATGAAAGCGCATAAGAGTCTTCTATAAAGGATGAGCTTAAATCTAAATACTTGGCCCGTTCTAATCTCTTTTTTATAGTCGAACAATTTTGTGACCTTGCTTTTTCTTCCAATAGACTTAAAAAATATTTTGATTTGGCATCTAATTCATCTGAAGAACAAGCTTTTTCAAAACTTTTAAAATGGCTAAATAGTTTTTTACCGTGGTTATTTTTCTTATCCTTAATCCATTTATAACTTTCATAGATATTGGAGATAGATATGGCTTTTTCTCCAGAACAGTTAGATTCTTCACCTTCCAAACATCTTTTTGAGTAATAACAACCTTTTAAAGAGTCAAACTCAAAGTCCCTTTCTCCACTGACTAGTAAACCAATTAAACGACTTTCCTTTTTAGTAAAAATTGGTGCTCCAGAGTTGCCTCTATATGAATCAATATTAGTTTTGAAAAATAAGCCGTCTTCATTTTTAAAAGTGACTTCACCTTTCATGACTTTAAGTGGAAAACCTGAAGGATTACCAATCGCAAACACTCCTTCACCGTCTCTAATTTCAATATCCTGAATAGCTTCCTCAAGAGAGAATGGGTTTCTTTCTAAAACTGGTTCTTCTAATTTAACGAAGGCAAAATCAAGCCTTCTATTTTGGTAATAATTTTTTGGTCTAATAACATGAGAACAACGATAAGCTTTCTTCTCCTCTTCTGAGGGACGATTTAAAGAAGCCTCAGGGCCTGGATAATCGAACTTCCAAACAAGATTCTTGCATTGGTTATTCTTTTTTAGACAATGTCCAGCAGTTAAAACCATATCAGGAGCAATCAAGATGCCCGTGCAAAGAGCTTTTCTAGGCTGATCACGGAAAGGTTCTCCCTCACATAGAGGGGAAGGCAATCTGTTCAGTTTAGCTTCTTCACCGTTTTCTTTGTATAGGGAAAGAACAGAAGTAGATAACTCTTTAACATTTCCCTTTCCATCCCAATCATCTATTTCAACCCTGTCATCTATTCCATAAATAACTTCGGATGAGTCAAATCTTACTTTCTTTTTAAAGTTATTTTTGTCCCATTCAAAAGAAACAGAGCAGCCTAAAATGAAAGGGATGAAAATTAGAAAGACTAGGTTTTTCATTACACTTACCTACCAGATACATATTCTGACTAAGATTTTTACCACAAGATATTCTTGAAAGGCATAATATGTTCTATTTGGAGGAAGAAACTGTAGATTTTTCTTCTTTTTAGCCA
>MDTD01024921.1_pt1 | contig 36492 bp, 28 predicted proteins | sample 811221 | NCBI WGS metagenome assembly MDTD01 (sample SAMN05326646, study PRJNA326480) | marine metagenome | isolation source: seawater | place: Pacific Ocean: South West | collected 2011
CGTCGATTACTCCGTAGCCCCAATTGTTATCTTTACCTAAAGAGCCGCGGTCTTTGGTATATTTAAGGAGATGCTCTCTAATTTCAGTTACTGTTTTACAATCATTTTTTCCTGTTTCTTTTTCTTGCTTTTTATGCTTAGCGAGCATAAGGGCAACTACTCCAGCGATAAAAGGACACGCCATAGAAGTGCCATTTAAGCTGGCATAAGCGTTACCCAAGAATGTACTATATATATTTACCCCTGGCGCAGCCCATTCGACTTTTTCTCCCCGAGAAGAAAAATTTGCTATTTTACCATACTTATCGTGAGCTGCAACAGCTATAGTTTGATCGTAGGCGGCTGGCCAATTAACTCCACCTTCTCCCGTATTCCCCGCAGCGCATATTACTGGAATATTCATTTCATATAATTTTTTTATTTTAGACTCCAGTATTGGGCTGGGAACAGATCCTCCTAAACTCATAGAAACAATATCTGGCTTCACTTCAATAGCATAATCTAAAGCTTTAGCTAAACCAATATAACTACCAGATCCAGATTTTGATAAAGCTTTTACGCATATGGCCTTTGCTTTTGGCGCGACGCCAACCATTCCAATACCATTATCTTTTGCGCATATTATTCCCACGCAGTGTGTTTGGTGTCCATTTTCATCTTCAATAGGCTCATCCATAATAAAATTTTTACCACGAGTTGCGTTATCTCCAATGTCTTTATGCTCAGGAAAGCCTGTGTCGATTACTAAAACGTTGATACCTTCTCCCCTTGTAATCTTCCATGTTTCAGGAACGTTAGACTGCCTAAGACCCCAGTCTATAACTTGACTTAATGAATTTAAAGTTTCATTAATTTCTACTTTAGGTAAATAAATTTTTCCGTCCATAAAATATATTACACTTTTTTTGTATCAAGCTTAGATATAATAAATTTCAAAATTTCACTGCGAAGGATGTCGTCTTTATTAAACTTAAAAGAATGTATCCCATGATCCTTACTGTCTTGATCTTTAAATAAATCAAACATTGGAGCAAACCCACTTTTACCGTTTATATCGCTTTGCATAAAGTCTCCGCAGATAAAAAGTTTGCAGTTTTCTCCTATCCTAGTTATCAATGTTGTTAATTCTTTATATGTAAAATTTTGCGCTTCATCCGCAACAACAATCTTGTTCTTCCAACTTGACCCTCTTAAATAATTTATTGGCATAGCAGAAATCCTCCCACTATCAAGCATTTCTCTTTTAGCGGTGTTTGTTTTTGGCAACATTTCATAAAGCTTGTCCTCTAATGGGGCCATGTAAGGATTAAACTTTTCATCTATATCTCCTGGTAATGCCCCGAGCCCTTTTTCAGCGCTCTCAATAACAGTTCTTACGTAAAGCAAATCTAACTCATCGTATGCACTAAGTAACCTTAGGGCAGAATAAACAGCCATATAAGTTTTAGTTGAACCCGCAGGTCCAGCGATAAACATAATTTTTGTTTTGTTGTCAAACGCCAAAGATAAAAACCTTTTTTGCTTATCTGTTAACTTTAATGAATTAACTGCAATTTTTTGTTTTAACTGGGGGATTACAAAATCTCCACTCTCTTTGTTGGACTTTTTTAAGGTCATGTCTATAATGTATTGTACACGGCAATTAAGTGTATATATAATATATAATATGAAAAATAGCCATAATATACTTAGAACTTTAAGTAAAAGCCTAAACGGATACGAGTCAACCTGCTGGTTAAAATCAGAAAATAAACTTTTAAACGGCCAGACCCCCGCAGAATGTATGTTAGAAGGAAAAGCTTCTGATGTACAAAGAATTTTGCCTGGGGAAATAAAAAGAATTAAATCTCGTAAGAAAACCAATTAGGCTTAGGCATTAATTGTTTAGGCCAGGTTGCAGATTTTAAAGAAGATACATTTTCCACTCTTGTTTCGCTCGCTTTTTTAATTGATTCTACTAAACTTTTTTTCTCCTCTGGCTTCATCCTTTTATCAGATTTAATTTCTTGTATTGAAAGTTCTATATACAAATTTATTACTTTTTTCCACTGATCTTGTGGAGAATCTCCTTTAGATATAAATTCAATAAACATTTCTTCCATAGGAACTCTTGTAAAAATTTCACTACATATTAAATCGTCAATAAACTTATTTAAATTTTTGTCTTTACTTTTAAAATTACTTCCCGTAAAAAAACTCAAAGCATCGGCCTTAGCCTGAGGGGGTATGCTTTTAATATTACCTCGCTCAAAAGGGATTTTTAATTCTGGAAAAGATTGTATCTTTTCTTGGATAAAATCTTTTGTGGGCTGACATTCTCCGTATATTATTTGTCCAGCCCTAATATTTTCGGGAGCATCAAAAGATGCAGAAAGTATTTTAGATAAATCTTTTATCTTGACTTTTTTATTTCTAAAAAATTCATAACACTCAAAATAAAAATTAGGTTTATAAATTAAAAATTTACCTGGTATATAAGCTCTATTATTAGAAAACAATCCTCTTGTAATAAATCCTGCATCAGATAAATACTTTATAACTACAACATTATTACATACTGCGCCATATAATACATCATCCATAACTTAATTATATTTAAAATTAACTTATATCGAAAGTAATATTTGTCAATATAGCCCAATCACTCACAGGAGTAAGAGTTCCTAACAAAGCGAAAAATAATTGTCCATTATTAATTTCTATAAAACCTGGATTGTTGGATTCAATCTCTTGCTTCCATTTTTCAGTAACGCCATGAATTCTTGCTAAGCACTGATGGTGCTCCTTTCCGCCAATGTATATTACGTCATGTTCTATAAATTTATCTAGGTCTTTATTTATTGCCCCACCAGCCTCCTTATATACGCACGGAAAATATTCTTTTTCCCAACATATTAAACTTTGATCTGAATAACCTAGGGCCTGTGCTCTGGATCTTGCCTCAGATTCAGAGTCAAAATTTGTTTCTATTTTTTCATGAATCCAATTTCTTCCAACTACCCAGCGCTCATCTCTCGAGTCAAACCAAACATAATCTAAACCTTCTCTTTCTTTTGCTAAATAAATTACATATTTTTCTGCAGCATTTTTCGCTTGTTGCTCTGTAAGAAAGTAAGTGTCTTCGTCTTGTAGCGGTATTGAAAAAGGTATAGCAGATGTATGAACAGAAGTATTTTCATCTCCTAATTTGAAATCACTACGATAAGCTCTGTTTCCATAAAAAGAAGAGCCTTCTTTAAAAGCATCAAAATAGTCACTGAATACAAGCCCCGCTAATCCGCCGCTCAAAACATATGCGTGATTACCCAAGGCTTCACTTGATCCATGATTTAGAAACCCCTGGTGAAGAATAGATATAGGATTGCCGTTGGCGTCTGGAGTATTAACATCAGGAAATAATTGATCTTCACCATGAATATTTGTAGAAGTTGGGTAAATTTTTCTAATCTCAAATCTTAAATGTCTTAGGTTTTTTACCGCATGAGGAAAGTCTTCAAAGTAATACCATTTGTCGTTAATTTCATTTAAATTTTTATCATACAATTTTTGAAAAGGAACAGTAGGCGAAGTAGGCTGAAGCGAAACAACAAACTCAAATGCATCATTACTCAATCCAGGACGAGGCACCCTATCGTTTATCGGCGCTGTGCTCGTCCCTGCATCAAAATCTTTTTTGCAAAAATAAATTTGATTAAAAATTAAATATATATCTCCACTAGAAAAACGATAACCATACAAGTTATCAATATATTTTATATTTTCTTTAGATTTTACGCCGTCTAATTCATAAATTATCCGCAGCCCATGTAAGTACTTAGTTACCATGGAAGCGACTGAGTGAGTATTTCTTTCGGGTTCTCCGTTCGAATCGTATGAAGAAGCCAAAGACAGGCTCTCAAAAAACTTTTTTCTATTTCTAATATATATTGAATTGTCATTTTCGCCTGCGCCATCTACAGTCGCAAACCCACTATAATCAGCGTTAACACTAAAATAACATTTTGAATTGTCAAAAGCAGTATTAAAATCATCTTCACTTTCAGTAATATAATTATCATCACAGTCAAATCTCGAGGCGCCTCCTGAAGGAGTTTTGTCCTCTAAATAGTTTGGTATATTTGAAGCATAGAATTGAGAATTTATTTTTGACGAACAATAAAAATCGTGATTAATTTCTCTGCCCCAAATTGTACTTGTTAAGTCAGATCCGCTTGTAAAGTTTGAAAATCCGTACTTATGCATTTCAGATATTGCTTCCATATAGTCCGTGATGTTTCCATATAAAGCTGGAAACGCAGGCTTGGCAAACTTATAGTATACATTTTTTATTACTGTGTTCGGTACTGAAGTTTCATAAAAATAGTTAGCCTCGTCATAACCCTTAAAGGCAGCGTTATAAGCTCGGCCTAAGTCTCCATAATCTACGCCATTTGAGGTTGGAACTATAGAGCTAACGTTATTAGCTAAGTTTTCTTCTGTGGACGGGATTCCACGACGAAGATTGCCGTCAATAATGAAAGGAATATCCGCAAGGCCATCGGGTTTAGCAAAACCTCCCAGCTCCCCGTTGGCTAAATCTGGAGTAAAATCAAAAACAGGATATTCCCCAACGTTATCTGTTATAAAATCAAAATCATCATCAACTGATGCTTGGCTTGAATTCCAATTAATGTCTTCTCCGACCCCAGATAATGAAAGATCGGGCCTGCTAATTAAACGTTGGTCTTTATACCCATAGGCCTTCATGAACCTTTCTATTAAAACATTGACCCATAGCTTCAAGTAAAAGTTACTTGCCCAGCTTCCTCCTTGGTTGGATTCGGCTGTGTCGATCGCCGCCTGTAAAAGCGCCGTCTGCTCACTAATATGCTGGGATCTTATCCTAAACCAGTCGGGCAAATTAAAGCCTTTTTTATTTGAGGATTGAGATAATAAGGGATCTGCATTTACATCTTCTCCCTCTGCAAGAGGGTGGGTTTTGTTTTCTAAATGCTCGTACGGAAGTTTATTGTGTTGATCTGTTTGCTCCCAATCCGCTCTTCTTAATAAATTTAAGTTTTTAAAATTATGAAAATTTGTCATTGAAGGATTTTTCGAGACGAAGCTAAAATCAATTTGAGAGTGCCCTATTGTTTGCTGCGATATAAATGCGGCACGAACATAAGGATCCTCATCGTTTCTCTTATTCATAATTAATCTAGATATAGAAATCCCATGCGAAATACCAATTTGTGATCTAAATCTATGTAAATCCATAGGCTCTTCGTATCTCCAATTACTGTCGCTAATAGGGCTTGCGCAATATGCGTCGCCAAAAGATGGCGTCGAGCTATTTGAGTCTAATAAAGAAGTAAAAGAGAATCCTTTGTAAAACACTCTTTCTCCAACATTATACGACGCCGCGGACGTTATTGACCCGTTGTTATTCTGATATCCAAATTTAGGTATTGTATCCCCAAAAGGTAAAGATGCTGGGTCTAACAAATAAGAATTAACAAAGAAGGCGTAGTGCGAGGCGGTATCAAAAAACTGCAACTGCTTAAAAGCTTCAGTTAGTTCTACAAATTTAGGCAAGTCAGGATCGGTACTATTATTATTTGCTGCGTTAAGGTAAGTGCTGTAAAAATCAGCGTATAAACTTTGATTGTAGTTGTAATCAACAACACTTTGAAGAGAACTTACATCTTCTCTGAGAGTCGGAGTGTGAATATTGTTGGTGCGACTATTCCATACAGAAAAAGATTGAAGCGTGGGCGCGTTGTCTTGTATATGCCACTGAGTTTGATTTGATATATTGTTCACAAAACTACAGCTTCCCCAGGGATTATAAAACGAATTAGAGTTTCTATCGGTCCAAGGGTTGTTTGATTCAGATATGTGTGGTTTTGCGACAAATTCACTTGAGTTGCTTACAGGAAATGCGCTGGGGCTATGTTGAGAGAAAAATAACTCCATGAACGAAAATTCTGCAGATGGATTTTCTGCTGCTTCAGATGTATCAAATAAAACTGTATTTTTTAATTTTGAACCAGCATCTCTAATTAAATCCCACCAATTAAATAATGTTGGGCTTGGAGATCTTAAAAGTTCTGGGTAAAAACTGTTGTAACGAGCTCCGCTTAAATCCGCGGTTGTTTCCATGATAAACCCGAAATTCTTCTGGTTTGGCTCCAGGCTAGTTATAGCGTTCCTGGTATTAATATTAATTGATACAGTCGACAAATCAATTGAACTTGGTAGTACTATAGAGTTCAGGTTGGAAAAATCAGTACTAGTACCTTCGATTTCTATAGGCGGCTGATAAGCTCCTCTATATGATAAAAATAAAGAGTTTACAAATGGGTCAACAGTTGTCCAAGAAAGATTTAAACATTCAGAGAAAGACCCGTCGAACATAAACGGCCTCGGTTGTCTATAGTGTGCGGAAACGCCTTGTTTCCAATCTTCCATCGCTCTAAAAACTTCTGTCCAACTTTCGAGAAACCCGAATACATTATTTGACAATAAATCATTCAGTGCTGAATTTGTCTCGCCCCAGGATAGCATTGGAGCGGCGGGATTTAATTCTAAAGATAAATTTTCTACATCAATATATTCGCTAGAATCAATTCCCACAAAATATTGACCTCGCTTCCTATTATTACCTAAAAAATCAAAAGGAGACAAAGATCTTCCTCCTGACAAAGTAGATTGTCCCGTTTCATTTACTGGATTCGGGTGCGTCCACCCTTCAATTTTTTCAGACATCAAATTTACAAAGCTCTTCCATTTTGGTATGGTGGGTCTAGTGTCTTCGGTTGTATTGAAACCAAGGTATGCGCTGCTTAAATCTCTATATAAATACTTATCTTTAAAATATTTTTCTACAATTAGTCTTTGCTCTGGAGAATTAGACCCTACATCTGCGCCTCTTTCGAAGGCGATTAATTCAGAGTTATCTTTTATACCAGAACAAGTTCCGTCGGACTCTTTGGATAAACCAAAATTAAATCCCTTGATATATAGATTGTTATCTTCTGAAACAACAATCATTGAACTTAAGTTAAATATTTTTAATCTTTGAGTTAAAAATTGAATCATATTTTTATTTGACAAATCAGATACTTCCTGCCAATAAAGTTCAGATCCTGATGCCCCAGGAATTATTCCTGCTCCAACCCTATTTCTTGCGGTATAAACCCCTTCAGAATCAACAGTAAATTTTTTGTTTAAGTTTCTATCGTTTGGAATTTTATCGCTTGCTTCATCTCCAAATACGTGACCATGCCTTTGAATGCATTGATATATTTTACCTTGATAAGTTACAAGACTTGGCTGCTTAGATTCAAAAGCGCTAGACAAAGCCCCGTAAGTTTCTACAGATTTAAACCAACTTGGGTCATCTTCTCGTTCATTTTGTAAATAATTTTTATCTGAACCCATGATTTGCCCACACTTTATAAGTTCGTGATATTGACCTTCGTCTTTCCATTCAGGTATAAAATCATTAATCGTAGGGAGCCCAAATACATTAGATGTAAACTGCCCTTTTCTTGTGTGCGGAGTACACCTTTCTAGATCTACGGGTTTATAATTTTCATCTTTTAAATAAAAATTATTATTTATTTTTTGAGACAAACTTCTTTTTAAAAACCAATCTCTGTTATCCCAAAATCTCGGGCCTTCCATAAAAACCATTTTTGCTACAATTGGATTTCCGTCAGAACCCAGCATAATCGCTTCTGCCCCCGCGTTTTGATAATTTTCGAAGTAAGGATATAAATTTTGACCTCCAGCTTTATAAGAGTATCCATGAGAAATATACGAAACTAAATCTCCAGTTTTATGCATAAATGACACCGATTCTTTAATGAATTCAGGGCCGTAGTCAAAATCTGAATTTAAACCAAAAACAGTTCCGATGCTTTCTCCTCCAGCGTATTGAGATTTACTTGATTTAGATATTTCGTTGTTTCCAATTCCGTACAGATTATTTGAAGAGTCAAGAAATAACGAACCATATCCAGAGCATTTAATATTTTTTATAAATAAATTATTTACCACGGAACCTTGCTTGAAAAAGCTTTTTATCTCATGAGGATTTAAGTAACAGTCTTGAGTCAAAAAGAAGCCGTCTCCCCTCGATTCTCTGTAATGATTTTTTAAAGATGTGTCATGAGTTATTCCGTCAATTTTTCCAGCATAAACTGCCACTCTATTGCCGATTCCACCGCTCACATTTCTTCCGTTGTTCCAATTTCTTTTAAATAGCTCTCCTATTGTGTTCGCAAAAATAGTTTCATTTCTTATCCTGGATTCTCCAGAATCAAAAAATCTTTCATGGTCGACTAAATAAGGAGATCCAGAAAAAGCATTTAATAAAATATTTGATTTCTTTAATTCTGAGACTTCATAATCATCTGCTGCAATAACACTATATGTTTCGTTTTTAATGAAAACCTCTTCTCCGTTATTATAAGTTCTTCCATATTTCCAGCGCTCTAGAGGAAACGCGGGTTTTTCAATTGTATCCCAATCGCTTCTTGATAAATAAGGGCTGATTGGATTAAATTTATTTGCTACAAGGTATAAACAATTATCATAATTATTAGAGCCAAAAGGTGAATCTTGGTTGAGGCCATTAAATTGATCTGATCTTTCAAAAATTTTGTCTATTTGTTTTTGCGAATTATCTCCAACTCCGTATGCTTTCCCTGACTCTGTAATAATTATTGCGTGAGACTCTCCCATATCAACCCTTACAGCTTTGTCGTTATTATAATCTGCTGGATCATAAATAGTTATTGGCCCAGACAAACTGGTGTCGCTAGACAGCGTATGAGTTTCTACAGCGTATCTTTGGTTTAATCCTTTTCTAGCAGGAATATTAAACTCTTTGATTTCGTCTTGAACCAAACTGTCTAGGAACCCTAATGAAGAAGTGTTATTATCTTTTAATGACACAAAATATAAAGTTCTAAATAGATCATTACCTTCTGCTAGTTCAATTTTTGCAACGTCACCTGTATTGTATGAATATTGATCTAATTGAGAATACGCATTACTTACTGGCTTTCGGAATCCTGTGGTAGTGTTCATTTGTCCGTTTGCGTCAAAATAAGTAAAGGTCGCAGAATTTGACTCTGGCCATACTAAATTAAATTCAGATTGTCCTTCAATAAATAAATTAAAATTAAAATCATGATTAAGAAATTTAATAGCAAACGCTTCTCCATTATCTCTTTTTATTTTATCTGCACTAGATAATTCAAACCAATTATTATATCTACTACTAAAATAATATCCAGCAGAACTTGTATAAATACTGGAAACCCCATTATTAGCAGGAGAATGAGTTCCTATTGCTTTGGTAGACCATCCAAATATTTCATCGTAAACCCAATCTGCATTATGATTCATCGACTCAAAGCCTCTAAAATAAGTAGCTTTAGCGCTAAATCTTTTCTCAAACAAACCCCTTATGTGTGCTGATCTATTTTTTCGATCTTGTAGAGTAAGATTACTATTCCAATGCGTCAGGCCAACATCAGCTTGGGTCATATTTAACCTGCTGGGGCGGTCTCTTATGGCTTGCTCTAGCCCTGAATCTTGAGAATCAAAATAGTACTGCCAATCTGTTAAGTCTGCGTGCCAATCGTAAACTTCCAGCATGCTAATAAACCCGGAATAATCGTTGTAACTCCAAGAATTTCTCGCGATATATTTCAAAGGATCTTTAGTAAATGCTTTAGTGTCTGCATTAGTTATAGGCTCATTGGTTTCAGGATCTTGTCCGTTGATATGTTCGGTTATTGCTTCACTAGTAAACATTGGCTCTGCAGCTCCTGTAGTAGCGACAACAGTTGTATTGATATTGTATTCTGATTGAATTAATTGCAAATCTTGTACAGGTGCATCAAAATCATGTTCAGCTACAAGTAAAACATAATATCCTCCAGCGCCAGCATTATTAATGCTAACATCTAAAACCATCTCATTATCTAAAAAACTATTTGCGTCAAGGCTTACGTACGATCCTCCAGAAGGATTTCCTGTCCCCATGTTAAAACTGTTGGCTGTGACTCCTGGAAATATAATCCGGTGTTCAAAATTGCTACTCATAACTCTATCGAAGAAATGATCATCTGCATTTCTCAGAGTAGTTCGGACATCGATCATCTGACTCCAATTCAAGCCTCGATTTGTTATTATATCTCCATTAATTGTCCACTGTTCCCCGCTGGTGCCAGCTGAATTGTAATTAGGGTCTGCGTCTGAATATACATAATTATCAGGCCTATAATATCTTGCAAAAAAAGCTTTTACTAGAGAGTATTGATCGGTAAATAAATCTGGATAATCAGCTAGTGCCGCGGTTTCTCCTCCACCAATAAAAGTAGAATACCTATCCGGTGTCACATATGTGTTTACAGGAGCCCAGTCGCTGATACCTCCCCCAGGCAGCCCACTATTGGGCCACTGTACCTGAAAATCAGCAATATTAACGGAACCATAACCATTGTCTTTAAATATATACATCCCAAATTTTACTTTTGAAGGATCACTAAAAGATCCAGAATTTTTAAATATTTTAGTCTTAAAAGTTACATTAGAATTTTCTGTTAAATTAAATCGCCATACATCTAATCCGTCGTTAGTGATATTTGCGCCGGCTTTTGTGTCTAAAGAAGTATATATTAAAGTTTCTTTTAGCGCTCCGCCTTGAAAGTGCAGTAGATTACCGATAGCTTGTTCATAAGGAGAAAATTCGTTTACAAAATCTACATCTTCTGGCCACAAATTCCAATCAAGCCCCGTATTGATGCGTGTATAAACTTCGTTATTATCGGGCCTTAGAGCTTGTAACCCCCCTGGCCTAGTCATTGATGCAAATCTATCTGCAAAATGAACTGGAGAAAATGCTCGGCCATTATCAGTAAACCTTTTTATATAATAATAAATATTTTGGTCCAGTTTGTATAAATCATCGTCAACGAAAGCGCTAGCCCCTCCGCTAGGAATTTGAGATCCAAAATTATTGAATTGTTGAGCGTAGCTCATGTTGTCGAAAATTGTATCTGGATCCTCAGATCCTTCAGTTTTATTTAGTAGCTTAGGCACAATAGCCATTCTGGTAGGCCCATGGTTATTATTAATAAACGAGCCTGATGGTGGCGCATAAATTACTCTGGTTGAATCAATAAAATCATTAGGCTGACTAAATACATCAACAGTTTCCGGAACTGTCGCCGTAAGCCATTCTCCTGTGCCGATGTACCATTCATCAACATCTTGCGGGGTGCCTATATTACTTTTTGTGGATCTAACCAAATCTCCATTGGCGTTATAATAATGTTTTTGCATTCCAATTATTCTTTGAACCCTGAGTCCATCTCCTGTAGTATCCTGCAGCCAAAAATCAGAGTACTGCATTCTCCAAATATCAAGATTAGCGTCCCAATAAATTAATATTTTCCCGTATTGAGTATTTTTATCGCTTACGTATATACCTTTATCATCATCCCGACCGCCTTGATTATGGGCGTGGTTATACCAAGATTCATCTGCAGTACTATTAAAATCATTATCGTCCCATCCTTTTGATGGACGATATATACCGTTAACCTCTTCTCTTTCACAGTTATTAATTACGATGGCTCCTATGTATTCAGGAGAAATTCTCAGCATGTGGGAAGTGGTCATGTTTGAGTCTCCATCCCAATATTGAAACGAAGTATTTCCATAATGATTCCATATTTTCATCATTTTTTTCATTGCTGGAAAACAATCCCTGGGATCGTTTGAAATCTGTAGAGATTCTGGGTTGGCATCTATTACATACTGTTTAGTTAAGCCAGCGGCATCATTACTTATAAATTCTGCGCTTAACATTAATGATCCAATCATCTGATAAAGAGTCATATTAATTCCATAGTGGTTTTGTCCCGTATAATGACTTAGTCCAGTGGCATCAACTTCCCTCCTTAATACCAATAAATACATAGCTCTAACTAAAATAGAATGATCATAACTAGTGGCATACCATCTCAAGTCTGAAAATATATCACTGCCATTTGATCCCGCCCCTTTCTCTGTAAATCTTACCATCCAAGCATTGGCTGAAATTTTATAACTGCTATCGTCATACATAATTTTTAACAAATTTTGATCATGATAAGACGCAGCAATTTGAGATTCAATAATAATTTCCTGGGATCTTTGGTCTCTAAATATATATTCGCTAGAATCTGATCCAAAATAAATGTCATCTCCACCAAATACATCAGCTGCATGAGTATGTAAATTACTACTAGAGTTTGTCCCCGCCTCGGAAAGAATTAAAGCCCAATTATCATTTTTAAACACAGGACTTTCTTCAGCTGCAGTAATTGTAAGCGAACCAAAAGCATCAAAAGAATCTATAGATACAGCTGGAGACGAATAATTATTCTCCACGCCCATTAAACCACCGAAGTCTCCGCCAGGAGTTAATTCAAAAGATTGTGGAATACTTAATCCTTGTATTTTATAAAAAGGACAAGCGCAGACTGAGCCTAAAGCTTTTACTTGTCCCTGGTCGTTAATATAAAATGTAGAATACTTGTTCGTCGCAGCCCAAGTTACATTTTCGTCCGTTAATTTAGTTGCGTACGGAACGTATGTTCTCGCAGGAATAATTTCCTTGCTTGCGTTAGCAAGACCATCAACATTTCTTCCTCCTCCAGGTAAATTACTAATCCCTAAATTGTTTGGAATAATTGTTTGTAAATCTGATTCTAGCCTGGTATTTCTAGGGTAATTCCCGAAAGAAATATTTTTTTCAGAATTTAATTTATAAATACCTATAGGAGTTGCTCGGTTATTGGAACCAGAACTTCCTGCATTATATTCTCCAGTTATAGAATCAATCACGATGTGCTCTGATTCCCCTAACACTGGATCCCAAAAAGGTTTGCCGTTAATATAAAGCGATTTATTATGAGTGAACGCTTTAGTCCACTTGCCCATACTACCATCATAACCGTAAGTATCGGAATTATTATAATAATTATACTTTGGGCTTGATACTGCAACTAGGCTAGCATCTCCATTGTCATGAGTCGTATTCTCCTTGAGGCCTGAATTAGTTCCATCAATTTCACCAGCAACAGCAACTGTTCTTCCGATCCTCATTTGGGTCATCCATGTTGACGAAGTAACGAAATCGCCCATATCATAAAAACGTTTTAAAGAATTTTCATTTACAAGTATACCGTTCCAGCCCAGCCTAGGTTGAGATCCAGAAGATGTATCAACTGTTCCATGATAAACGCTTGAATTTTCAACATATTTATATTGAGCCATATTATTCTTCCAGGCATCAAAATAATCTTCATCTTCAATAAGTTTATCCATCCTTTCAAAAATACTCGACTCAAAGTAAGCATCAAGGTTCGCTAAATACATTACGCCCCAACTACCTGCAGGTGTTTTTTGATCTAAATTGTATGCATGTATACCCCCCATTTGCCAAAAATTAGAAGGCATATAATTAGGAGTAAATAAAACTGTTGCTTCCATTGATCCTGGATGAGATATCCAAGAGTTAGAATTATAAGGTTCAACAAAAAACCAATCGCTTGTAAGCTGGGAAATTTGACTTGACGTGCTACCCCAGAAACCCGCATCTATTTTAGTATATCCCATTAAAGACCATTCGTCATTAATTGATTGATAAAAACCTTTTTTAGTGAAATGGTTCCACGCAACGAGATCTGTGCTCATATCTGTACTGAATTGCTGCTGACTGTCTCCAAGGCTATAAATTGTGCTGCCAGGTTTGACTTGTAGATTAATATAATAATCTGAATCAAAATGTAGAGATGCTTCAAAAAAATCTTGAACAGCTTCGCTCTTTCTCTGTTTATCAAGATCATCATTGCCGTCTTTTCTGTAGCCTTGAGATCGGTTACCTAATCCAAATGTGCTTGATGAGTCAGCGCACAACCCTAAAGAATAACCCTGATTGTGACCCATTCCATAAAGTTTTCCTCCGCAAATAAATACTGTGTTTCCTCCTTCAGAATTTACAAAAGTTGATTGATCATTAGATATTATTTCATTTTGGTCTGAACTACTAATACCGCCACTACCATTTTCAAAAATCTTTACCCTATGATTTTCGGTATCAGTTCCTATTCCTTCTAGCGTCCAAAATTTATTATACGATCTGTGCTGAGAACCTTCGGTGCTATTACCTAATACCGTATTTTGAAATTCTGAATTATCCATTAATCCAATAAATCCTAACTCACTACTATCTAAACCAGAAGCATATAACCTTCCATTATTAATTAAAAATTTATTACTACATAACAAGTTAGAATATGACGCAAATGTTTGAGAAGTAGAATCTGAAGGTGGTGTTGCAGGAGTAAAACTTCTATCAATTACGCTTGATGGGCTTGGATTGGTGACTTTTACTTTTATATTTAATGTTCCAGTTGAAACAAAACCCTCTCCTTCAGATCCAGTAGACCACGCAGATAACGTTGATGCATGCGCTTCTGCAATCTCTGGCTTTGAATTAATTTGAGTTAAAAAATCTCTTTCGTCTATAGTTGATGAGGAATTATAACCGAACATAGATAGACTAATATTTTTTGTGCTAACCTGAAATGCGTCACCGTTTTGATAAGTAAAATCTAAATATATATCGTCGTTTTGATTAAAAGCTTTAGATAAATTATCACTAGCTCTAATTAAAATATCATCATCTCCGTGCATGGAAGTTAGCACATTTAATCTTCTTGGGTTGTGTCCTCCATCTCCAGGAGAAACATTTTTTTCACAAACAAAGAAAGCATATTTTCCTCCATAATCAGGATGGGCAGGAACCGCCTCCGAAGTCAACTGAAAATTTTGATTAAATTCTAATTCTGTACTCACAACGCCTGCGGCAATACATCTATATATTTGTGAATTTTTAATAAGTTTTTCTCCTACATGGTAGTATTTGTGTTTTGACCAAGAAGGATAAATAAAAGAATTATTTCCCACCGAGCTAGGGCCTTTTAATTGAATGTTTTCTCTTAAAGTTGGAAGTGGGTTTCCACTTGAATCAAGAGATAAAATTAGCTCATCTTCAAATATATAAACAAAGTCTCCGGGAATGTAATGGTTATCTTGATGCCAAGGCTGAACAATTTTCCACTCTGAGGGCTCAGAAGAGGGATCTACGGCAGAGTTAATTCTAGTGGCAATATAAAATTTATTTCCAAACTCTACAATTTCTCCCTGAGCGTAAACATTATTCGCAGACCAATCAATTCCAGTAATCTCGTTTTCGGTTATTGAGCCCTCTGGCCCTGAAACGTTTCTCCATTTTGGCGCGGATGATAGTAGTTTTTGTTCTGCAGATCCAGCTTCTCCGTATTGATCGTGTAATGTTTGGGACTTATAAAACCTACTCAATAGAGTTTCTTTTATGGCTACTTCTTCATAAGCTTGATCTATGCTAGATAGTAAAAGATTTTGGCCATAAGGTCCGAATACAATGGAAGAATTGAATAGTAGGTCTTGCAAGTTAGTGTTTAATGCAAAAGCTGAACTTGAAAATGTAGGAGTTATTGTTTCTGCTGAGGTGGTCACTCCGCCCGCTTCCGTTGTGCGGAAAAACCCTTCAGAAGTGCGGTAATGGGTATTCTCAGGAGCAGTGCCCCCGTAGGTTAGTGTCACTGGATTTTTCCAAGATCTTCTGTGCCATCTACCTGGAGCTATTTCAGGATTATTTTCAATGTCTGCGTCAAATTCCCAGTCAGAATCAAGTACATAAAATTCATAAGTTTTTGCTCCATAAGATACAATGTTTCCACTCTGATAGGTTTTACTTTGGTCTGCAGTGGCGCTATACGCTCCTGCGGTTTGCACAGGAAAAGCCGTTTGCCCACTAACAATTTCATTGTTCGTATAATATGGAATTCTTATTCCATCAGAATCAATAGGCGGTTCGGACACAGAAGATGATACATAAGTATAAGAAAAATCTACTTCTTTATAATTGCTATCCAAAGGGGTTCTTAGAAAAAGTCCAATAGTATTATTTCTTGCGAAAGAATTACACATCAATGAAAAAGTGCTAATTTCACTATTATCATCTTTAATTAATTTTGGCATTAATTTTATTCTTTGACCCTTTTGGATTTCTATTTCACTTCCCTCAACATAATCGATCTCGTTACCAATAGGATTATTGCTTGAATCGCATATTTGATATTTTAAAGTAACTGTTGGATTATAAAAGCTGTAGTATTTTACAAATTCAAATTTACTTGATAATATAGCGTCAATGTTTACGGAGCTGCCCCGAGGCTCTCCGAAGTCCCTAGCCAACTGAACGTCAAAGCTTGAATATAGCCAACTTTTAAAATACTCTACGGCTTCGTGCCCAGTTGCGGATGTTTGTAGTAAATTTGGAACTGTAGACGCGCCATCGTCCCAACTTGCGCCAAAAACGTTAAAATCAATATAAGGATGGTCAAGTTCAGCGACTAAATTTGGTTCTAATTCAGCTTCGGTTCCAGAGCTTGGTAAAGCGTTAATCATATTTGAACTGATATTTTTAACTTCATTTGTCCAGTAGTATTGCGTGCCTCTCAAGTCGAAAGTTTTAACCTCATCAAAGTATACTTTTATAGTAGAGTCTACTGTTGCTTGTTGAGCTACTTCAGCAATTCCATCTTCTAGATGTAGAAAATCAAAACTTTTTGGTACCACAAAGTAAGAACCCGTATTTCCATATACATCAGGATACCCTCTCTCCAAAGTCCCCGTTCTTTTAGCGACGGGCTGCCACCATTGAGATCTAATTAGCCCGTGGAAAGTAGAAGTACTACTGTAGTTTTCCACCGAAGAGCCTGTTAGATTTATATTTGAAGAATAATAATAATTTGGCTTTATTCTGGCAACAGATTCTAGACTACCTCCGTCAGTATAACCAGCAGGAATTAAAGAAAAATCAATTAAGTGAAACGCTTTGATTTTGAGTTTATATACATCAACGCCAGATTGTCTCATTACAACCGCGTCGCCAACTTTGTAATAAGGTTCAAAAGAAAGGTCATAAGCATATGTTCCTGCGCCAAAAACGTCTCTTTTATTAAATTGACCTGTAGGATTTACGTACCTTGCGTCGGCTTCCATTGCATGTTTTAAATCTCCCCAAGTTTTACCTATCCAATATCCTCCGTCAGCGTCAGAGCTACTTCCAGTGAATCCATGGGGCGACATGTACAAATTATAAGCCTCCATAACGTCGGCAGCGCTAAGGATTCTACTAGGTTGCCAGGAAACTGTTTGGCTTTCAAGCAGGCCATAGTGCGCCAGCTTACTGCTTGTTATTGAACCATTATTCCATTCCGTTGATGAAATATCTTTCCATATTGTTTGAGACACAATGTTTTCTGATATAACATCGTTTGAGTCTTGCTCAGAATCTAAGTTTGACAGAAAGTAATAAACTTCAGAAGAAGTTTCATTTGGAATAAAACCAGGAATTAATCCTACATAAGATTTAGGGTCGTTGACATCCGCCTCAGCCGTGCTTTTTAAACACTTAAAAGCGTAAAGCGGGTTAACTGCCTCTGCTTCCGAAAATAATAAAGAAACTTCTTCTTCTTCTTGGGTGCTTAAATTAAAACGAGACACCCACTGCTCATAAGTATAGTATTCTCCGTCTGGAGCTAGCGCGACAATTGGGCCAGATTGAACAGTAATAATATCCCCCGCTTGGTATTCTGCGCCTTGAATCCAACCGGAAAGATATGATTCTTGATTACTTTCTGTAATTTGATTTAATATTCCTTCTTCAGACAAAGTTCTCTTCCAACCAAATCCAATTTTAGCTGCGCGCCTGCCGCTTGGCGGCCACAGTGTAGAATTAGCTAAAACTTGCAATGAAGTATAAGGATTTATGGTTGAAACAAAGCCTTTAAGGAATCCGATATTACTCTTGGGTATTGACACCCTTCTCCAAGTGTCGGAATTATAGATGGGGGTTTTATTTGAGTTTGCCACTGACGCCCTGTAAAAAGTAAAAAATTCTTTTGGAGAAATAGACTTAGAGCTAGCTCTCGCAGTATAATAAGTTTTTTGTCCGTCTTGCCACAAATAAACAATATTTCCAGTAACATACTGTACATCATAATACCAAGGCCCAACAAAATTAGCGCTTCCCTGGCTACCTCCCGCGGCCCAATAATCTGAATGAGTAATTTTAGTAATTTGCTGTGGAGAGTACTGTGAAGATGAGCTCCAGCTGGCTAAATCATTTAGATTCGTGAGCGTATTTTCTTTAAAAGAACCTATTTTAGCCGCGATTGATTTAAACAAAGGATTGCCTTGAGAGCCATGGAAAGTTTCGCCGAGATCCATCCATATTTTGTTCTCTATCCCAGATAAGTTGTCGATATTTTGCTCCGTAATATTTTTAAAAAGTTCGGCATCTACCCCGGTAAATCCAGTTTGCATCAAACCAAGTATATGAAAAAATCTTTCTTCGCTTAAAGCATCGGTCCTAATCATAATTGGTCTAAAGGCTCTATCCACGAAACGATTTTGAAAGCTTATTCCTTGATTTGCCACTTGGTCTGTTGAGCTTAAGGCGTTACCGAGTATTAAGTAATGCATTGGTTGAACCGCTGTCGTAGCGGTTGTTTTTGTGGATAATAAATCTGTTAACCCTCCTCCATCTACAATTTGTTTTGTATATTCATAATTTCTTGTGGCCCCAGTTTCTCCCCAGTCTTGAGTTGGAATTCCGTGGCCATGAAGGCCGAGCCTAGGATTTCCATTTGAAAATATTTGAGGAGTAACCATTTCAATTCTTTGCCTAGACAATAAATCCTCAATAAATAATATGAATTTACCTAAATTTAAATCCCCTTTGTTTGAACCAGGATGTACCCCGCCGCGCCTTCTAGAATGAACATAACCTCTTCCCATGAAATAAGACGGAACCAGGTTACTGTATTGATAATGCATTATATCTGCCTCAGAACTAACTTCTTGAATCATTGATGAATCAAAGTTATCATCTTTTAAATATTTATTTATTGTGTTTGAGCTTATAGTTCCTGTAGAAAACGTAGAGACTCCGCTAACTGATAAAAATTTAATAGAAGTCGTTTTACCAAAAGTTACAGCCAGTCTGGGTTGGCCTCCGTGGTCTTTTTTCAAATTTTTAGTATATATAAAAATATCATACTGTCCATCTTGATGCGGCCCAGATTGCGATGACGCCCCAGAGTACCAGGTTCTACATTTGCTTCTACTATAAGGCTTTAATGCGGTAGCCCAATGCACAAAAAAGTGACCGTAAATATTTGAAGTGCCACCAAAATCATTCATTCGAATTCTAGATTTGTTCCTGATGACTGTTTGGTTAGATAAATTTTTTACTGGATCAGGGTTAACTGTAAATGCCGGAAACCTATTCTTTTTATTAACTAAATATTCATAAACAGAACTTAATGACGAATTTGGGCGGTTTGACGCAGATGTATATGATCTCCAGTAAGTCGAATTTTGATTCCAAGGAAGCTTGCTCGTGTCGTAAGTCCCGCTTTGGCTTCTTGCAGGAGATTCTAAATTTTTGATGCACACAGATAATTTTGGATGATTAGTCGTATCAAAAACTTCAGAGTCTAAAGTTTGCCCATCAGCTATAGGGAAATAATTTACTACGCTTCCAACTTCATAAACCAAAGAAGAGTCAAATGAATTTGCGGACAAATCTGGATCTAGCGGATCATTTGTCGGATTAAGCGCTTCAATTTCCGCCCCCATTTGTGCGTTTAAGGAAGTCGCTGCAAAACCAAATTTTCTACTCGGCAATGGAATTTGCCCTGTACCTGAAATAGCATAGTCTGGATAATCCACAGTAAATCTTTCCAAGTTTCCACCTTGCGATGAATCCAAATCTATTTCCCTTCTGGTCCTTGTTACTCCTCCGCCAAATGACGCTCCAACCCTAGGCTTGATAGCAATAGGGTCTGCCCCACGATTTAATGGGGTAAAAGTAGAATTGCAAATTATAAAATTTAAATCAATGAATTCAAATAAATTTAAACATATTTCATCATCAGCCATTCTTCCTGAATTTAAAAATTCACTTCTGGGGACTGATCTTGCTCCAGTATTGTAATCGCTTGATAGGTCTCGCAAAGATCTCCACGCAGTCGAAGATGGAGGAGGAAAATCTCCAGCACGATTAGTGTTTACGCACACATATAAATTGGATAAAGATGGTGCGGACCGTTCGTTTCTTGACAAGAAATCATCAGAATCATCAGCGTATAAAACTAAGTGTCCGATTTCGTAAACTGCATACTGCCGAAAACGACCATACCATGTAGGCATAGCCCCAGGCATTGCTGCTCTAGAATGGCCGAATAATGTTCTTTTAGCAGAGTTAGAGGTGGGATCTGCAGATAAGAAGTCTAAGTTAAAATCAATGTGTACTCCGCCGCCCATTTTTGTAAAATGTTACTTGGCAGAATCGGTTGTCTTTAGGCGTGATTTCTGCTCCCAAAAAACGCAACCATCTCTGTCCTAATTTGTTATTATTTTCAACAATATTGAGCAAAACATCAAAATCTTCACCAAAAAGCCAATCAAAATGCTCCCTGGATATTTTCATGAATTCATAAGCTCCTAAAATAGATTTTAAATTACCATAGCTTTTTTTTAAACCGCCTTTAAAATTTAAAATATCTAAAGAGTTTTTGCTTCCTAAAGCCCACACCCCTCCGACCCGATCGTGCGGAGAATCATGGACTCCAGTACACCCCACTAAAGTTCCATCGCTAAAACAAAATGCTAAACTTCTACGGGACGCGTGAAATGTATTGACTACATGCTCATGATAATTTTTCCATCCTAAATATTCAGAGTGCCTTTGGTCAACGTCACGAGGGTGGGCGGAAAGCTCCAAAATATCAGCGTCAGTAACATCCCTAACATAACCATTTTTACCTAAAATTTTCATCCTTTAACCTTATATATTATATACACTAAACAGCGACACTTAAAAGCAAGAATTAAAAAAGGCTTTATTTTTATGATTTTTGGGATGATAGCTTTTGATTAAGAATTTATTTTGTTCTTTATAAACTTCTAAATTTTCTTCATGATTCGCAAGAGCATTTAAAACTTGGTTCGCAGCCCAATTTAAGTCCATGCTGTTAAAATAATAACCGTATTCTTTAATATATTCTGAATTATGTATAAGGGGCAGTCCTAAATACAAAGCTTCTAAAAATAAATAATTTAAATGATTATTTTCTTGATATGATAATATATATTTGCCAATTTTAGAAACTGCATTACTAAAGTTCCATATCCCACTGAGATGTAATTTATTTTCTTTGTTTAAAGTTAAATCGCTAGAGAATTTCATAAAAGATTTATTTTGTTTTACGTTTGATGTATTTAATGCACTAACTGCATCAATAGCTTTTGGATCTAGTTTATTAGCTTTCTCGCAGATCATAATTGGCATCAAGCAGGTCTTAAAAGAATATTTATTATCTTCAAATATAACGATAGATTTTTTTTCTTCTATTCCAAAATTTAACTTTTCTCTTTTGTTTTCGGCATTTATAAAACTTGAGTCCCACAAGTAAGGAATTGACTTAATTGAAGCTTGCGGATTATAGAATAAGCTAACATATTGCATGCTTTTACTGTGATGTTCTGGGACCCAAATTTCATCCACTAGAGGCTCCGAATAAGGCAGCCTTTTTCCGTGGGCAAAATTTTCTTGATGTATTGCGGAAACAAAGTAATGCTGATAAAGAATTATTTTACAACTAAATTTACTTTTTATGGATTTTTGCTGATCTAAAGAAAGGGACGCTCCACAAATAATTAAAACGTCTATTGAAGGAAAGTTTGCATCATTAATTTGACTTAGATTATAAAATTTATTATTTCTTTTAGCAAAAGAATCTGAATGTGATGTATTTAGCATAAACACTTCGGCTCCAGTAGATTGTATAGATTCGTATAGAAAAATCGACGCTTGAACCGAAGAATCTTTCCAGGGTGATTTTGATAAATCAGAAGTAATAAAAATTCTCATGTCTTGTGTAATATAGATTTACACAGGACCTATGAAAATCCCTAAAATAATCCATCAAAGTTGGAAAGGCAAAGCAGAAGACTTGCCAACCAAAGAGAGTAGCATCAGAAACGTGCTATTAAAAAACCATCCAGAATGGGAATACAAGTACTGGACCGACGAAGATAATTTTAATTTAATCGCAGACCATTACCCTTGGTTTTTAGATACTTACGAGTCGTACGAGTGGCCAATACAGCGTGCAGACGCGGCCAGAGTGTTTTATATGCACAAATATGGCGGGGTTTATTTAGATTTAGATATGTTGTCTCTGAAGCCTATGGACGAAATGATAGACCAAATTGAGCATAACGATTGTCAGTTTCTGTTAAATTGCTCTCATAATCGAGAGGTGCTTTTATTCGAAGAATACCCAAATGCTTATAACCTACAAAACTCTATATATAATGCTATTATGGCCTCAGAGCCTAACTCAAGATTTTGGATTCTTGCGGCATACATGATGCAGCAAAGAGCTCTTGAATTAAAATATAAGGACGATATGCAAAAACAGTCTAAAGTATTTTGGAGCACTGGGCCCCGGCTAATTAGCGCTGCAGTTGCTAGTCAAATTCAGGCGAGCAGTAATCATTCATTGTGCGTGTTACCTTATTTTTATACTAATCCAACATCATTACCAGGAAAAAACGAAGGGGAGCTGGTTTTGTTTAATAAATTTAACATATTAAGTTTATTCGAAAAAAGTGATACTACATTTTCCGTGGCGTGGCAAAGCATTCCTCAGGAATATCTCGTAGAATCTTTACTGCCAAACTCTTATTTTACCCATGCATCATCAAGGACTTGGGCGTGAAATTTAAACACATTATATCCCCAAACCATGAAATGATCCACGAAGGTTGGGACTTGGCCTGTAAATATCTTGAGGCGCAGAGTAAGCTTTACAAGGGCAACGTCAATCTTTTAACTTTTTTTGAGTCACATTTTGGTTGGTTCACTGAGAATAATCTTGAACATATCGGTGAAGCTCTTAAAAGCATTCCTCCAGAACCGTTTATTGCAATTATTCACGATCCATTTGATGCTCATTTATACATAAATAAAATAGAGCCTTATCCTGATTGCGTTCTAGAAATTATAGAAACTCAATGCTTGGGTTTATATTTCATGTCTCAATATGAAGCTAGTAAATTTAAAACGTTTTTTGAATCGAAAGGCATTAATGTGCCTTGTGAAGCTATATACCATCCAATAAAATATTTACCATTAGTTTTTGATTTAAAATCTTTTAATAAATCTAAAAATAGACATATATATTCTCCAGGCATGCACCTCCGAAATCCCGCTGGCTTACTAGAGCTAGAGACTCCAACGAACTATACAAAAAATATTATACCGTGGAACGAGGTAACAGAATCAATGTATAATCAGTTTAATAAAGGAACACTAGATAATATAAATAAAATAAATAAATTAAGTAATGAAAATTATTATAAATTATACGAGAATAATATATTCTTTTTATGTTTATTTGATTGTGTTGCGAATAATACTATACTAGATTGCATAGATTGCTGCGCTCCTATATTAATTAATAAAAGCGAGTCGGTGTGCGAATATTTAGGGCATAACTATCCATTATATTATTCAAGCATGCAAGAGGCCAATAAACTTATCAAGAGAGATTATATGATTGCTAGAGCTCACAGATACTTGATCGAAAGAAGAAGGCTCGCCGTCCACAGGGGTGATTTATTTAAACAAATTAAAAATTCAGAGATCTATAAATTAATTTAAGTCTTGCTTCCATTCTGGAACAGTCTGGCCGTATATCTCAAAAAATGCCTCAAACTCTTTCGATAAAATTTGGTAAGCGGCCTCACGCTCTATTGAAGATAGTTGCTTTTTTGAGCGGGCGTGGACGATTCTATTTTTAATTTTAAAACTTGACGCGCCAAGAAAATTAAATATCCTATCGTACTCTTCTTGACCTTCATTTATTATCTCATTGTTTTTATAGTGCGACTTTATTTCATATGCTGGTTTTTGCAATCTTTCTTGGATAATAAGCAGCGTTTTGTCCGGACTAAAAAACTTTGCATAGCTTTTGAGAGTTCCAGCGTAATTTGTATTTTCTCTTATGCCTTTTTTATTTTCTAAATTCCATAAAAAACTTTTATCTGGACTCCAATTTACGTTACTAATCCAGGCTTGTTTATCGTTAAAAGCTTGGGAGTAGTGATTGTATGCAGAATAACATCTATCTATTGGGTTTCTAAAACTAAATATTAATTTTACATTCGGTACTATTTCGTGCATTCTTGCCGCAGAAAATTCAGGGATTAGAGTATAATTAGGAGATTTCTCTCCGCAAAACTTAGCTTCGGTTTTGAATCGAGATTTATACCAAAGCAAGGCTTCGTCCGCCGGCATTTTGTGAAAGTTTGCGTGTTTTACAAAAAAATTCATTTCTTGGTCGGTATTACAGAGTATGTCATCGCACTTAGGCATATCTATTTCGGGGTGTTGATTTAAATTTTGCCTTAGAGCTGTAGTTCCGCATTTTTGAAACCCTGGAATAATAAAGTCTGGAAGTCTCATTTTAATTATCGGTGATCAATATGTATTTAATAATATTTTTGATTATTTTTTGCCTATCTGGATCCTGATTTTCCTCAAAAAGATTTTCTAGGTCGGCCTTGATTTTATGCTGTAGCGCTATTGATGTTGGCTTGGACTCAATTAATTCCGTTATAGATTCTAGCATTAAAGAATTTAAATTGTTTAATTTAACTTGTAGATAATATGCTATTTCTGCTTGACTCATACGTTGTGTTTGGTTTTGATATTCTTCAAAAAAGTTTTTTACACCTAATCCAACCTCATTGCCGTTATGATCTAAATGTTGACATATCATTTTTGTATCTAAAATAATTGATTTGCCTAATTTATTTATATCATCACAAAGACAAACGTCTGGGCCTAAAAAAAATAAATCTGAATCGCTAGGAGACTCTACTCTAAGAGGTAGACATTGCTTGACATCGCTGGCCCTCCAGAGGGCGCAGCCAGTACCACAATGCCTAATTTTACAGTTCGGCTCTCCCCATATTTCATATATTCCAGAGAGCGCGCGGCTTTCCATATCTTTAGCTACAGAGGTTTCTCTTGGGTTAGCTTTCTCTGGATTGTGTGACCAATTTGGATTTGTAAAATAATACCCTGTAACGCAACCTATTGATGGGTCTTCTGACATCTTTTGGGCGAAAGAGCCAACAATGTGAGATGGGCAGATTACATCATCGTCTAAAGTAAATATATAATCTGCATTACATTGCTTAAATCCTTCAGTAAATGCGTCTGCAGTAGATTGATGCTTCTTTTGAGCGTTAGGGCCTTCTCTCGCTGTTTCAAACAATGAAGGTACGCCTGTGTGACAATCTATAATTTTTATGCTATTGAATGCGCTGTATACATTATTAAGTTTAAGTGCAGAAATTAAAATTTTCCTAAATACCGCGCTTTTGCTATTATCTACGATTTTAAGATTTACATTAAGCACAGAATTTCCTGCGGTAAACAAAAATTTTGCCCATTGATTTAACGCCGCTTGCTTACCGCAAACGACAGTGAGTATATCAATAGACGGCACTGGCATATAATATATTTACACTATTAATTTTGCATGTGTATATTATAGTAATGAAAATTGCTGTAGTTCAGTTAGGAGATAAAGCTTTCGCTAATAATATGATAGGGTGCTTGCACATGAATTCTTTATATTGCGAGAAGCATGGATACGACCATATCGCAGAAGATTCTGCTTTTGAAATAGAGCCAACAAATCAAAAGCCATATATTATATTAAGGCATCTTTATAAATATGATTATGTGATGTGGGTAGATTTAGATGCTTGTTTTGTAAATGATGATATTCGGATTGAAGATATCATTAAAAAAGACTTGTCAAAAGACGTATACTATGCTGATGACATAGGGTCTTGGGCTCTAAATGCTGGAGTTTTAATTTGGAAGAATTCGTACCGAGGAATCGACCTTCTCTGGAAGTGGTGGGATTCTTTACCTAAAACCTTAGATCCAAAATGGAGGTTGAACGGCGGAGATCAAACGCCTTTAATTAACTTGCTTCAAAAAGAAGAAGACCCCTTTGAGGCGTGGCCTAGGAAAATGTTCAATCAATACCCATCTGAATTTAAAGCTGGAGACTTCTTGATTCATTTAATGGGCTACAGTATGTATGATGTAAAAAATCATATGGAATTTTTAGCCAAGAAAAACATGGGAGCAGAATGGAACGGAAGGTTTTTGGAAGTGCTTGGGCAATTTCTACCAAATGTTGCGGAAAGAAATAAAGCCCAAGACCATACTTTAATAGATAATGAGGACGTCATAAAGCGAATGTTATAAAATTATATGCCTATCAGTTTGAGGCGATATCAATTCAATAAATAATATTAATTTATAAATAATTATAATAGTATCGGCTGACGCCGGAATCGCCTGAAGGGCATTATAGCAAAAATAAAAAATTATATTAGCTGTTTTGTTAAAAAAATGTTATTATACTATATGCATAAAAGGCAGAAGAAGATAAGTAAATTGTGGGGGTTTGAAGTATGTGAAACAACGTTTTTACAGTCTACGACAGAGCCCCGAAAGTTATTATAATAAACAATGAATAAAAATATTGATTTAATTGGTAGTTTATGCAAGCAGTCACATTTAGATTCAGTATCTTCTGTAAGAATAAATAGAAATAAGTTTGATCAAGAAGTATATTATCATCGTAAAGTATGGGAGATGGTATGGATATATAATGTATTAGAGCAAAAGGGTATGCTTCGGCCTGGCAAGAAAGGGCTGGGGTTTGGATGTGGAGAAGAATATTTAGTTCCTGCATTGGCTACTGAAGGAGTAGATATAGTTGCTAGTGATCAGGATAAAGAAGCCGCCGAGAAAAGTGGGTGGATAGCCACAGATCAACACTCTGATTCATTAAGTTCCTTTGATAAATGGCTGCCAAAGTTCTGCGATAGAGACACTTTTTATAATTATGTACAATATAGATGTATAGATATGAATAATATACAAGATGAATTTAATAATAGTTTTGACTTTAATTGGAGCGCATGTAGTCTAGAGCATTTAGGGTCATTACAGAAAGGTATAGATTTTATACTTAATAGTATGAAAACTTTAAAAAAAGGAGGTATAGCTGTACATACAACAGAATACAACGTTTCATCAAATCAAGAAACCTTAGAACATCCATCAACCTGTATATACCGCCGCCAGGATATTGAAAGGTTAATAGACACTGCGAACCAAATGGGATATAAAGCTTGTGAAATGGATTTTTCTTCAGGCGATTTAGTTTATGATGGATACATAGATGTGCCCCCTTATACTCAAGACCCACATTTAAAACTATCATTCGAAGGGTTTACATGCACTTCAATAGGAATTTTTATAGAAAAATTATGACAAACAATATATATAATCAAATTAAAGAATATACTGCTCTTACTGTATATGAAATCAATCATCTAATTAATACTGTTGCTTTTGCTCCTCAAGGCAATGTTGTTATTGCTGGTACATATTTAGGAGGAGATGTAATGTCAATGACTTTAACGTCTCCAGAGCGAGAATACCATGTTATTGATTCGTTTCAGGGTTTAGCTGCTCCAGCTGAAGAAGATATGTGTGACGCTCCATGTTTAGAAGGAGAGTTTAATGCCGGAGGGCTGGAAAAGTGGATAAATAATTTTAAAATAAAACAAATTAGAGAGCCGCGAACATACCCAATGTTTATAGATGAAAATACAATACAATCAGTTGACGTAAATAATATTGCTGTTTTATGGTTAGACCTAGATCATTATATCCCCACTAAAGCTTGTTTAGATCATTTTTATGATAAAGTAGTTCCTGGAGGCAAGATATTGACTCATGATTATGATTTTCACAAGTGCCCAGGCGTTAGAAAAGCTTGCGATCCTTACGGTGAAACTTGGGAAATCCCAAGAAACACAGGAATAGGTCAAATCTACAAAAAGTAACTATGAAATACGAAGAGTTTCTGGGAAGAAGGCGAAGTACATTTAAGAAGACATTCGAATTATGTAAAGAAATATTTGATACGCGTGGGCAATTAAATATTGTTGAACTTGGAACTACGAGATCATTTAGACAACAAATATTTACCACTGACATCGAGCACTACGATGAAGATCCTTCAGTTTGGGACTGGGGTGCGGGATGCTTTACTAAGGTTTTCGCAGACAATTTACCTCAAGCCACAATATATTCCGTGGATCCTTTGCCCGAAGCAATATTTGTTGCCAGAAAAATGTGCGAAAATAATCCTAATGTTATTCTGTATGAATCTACAGCAGAAGTTTTTCTTGAATCTCTTCCAAAACCAAATCAGATTGACTTGTTATATATGGATCACCTAGAAAGTGGAGAAGAAGCTTGCCTTGAACACTTGAAAGATGTTAAGTACGCCATAGAAAATGATTTACTTTCTAAAGAATCGCTCGTTCTTCACGATGATGTTAACACTCCAGAGGGAGATTCTAAGAGTACTTACAGTATTCCTTACCTAAAAAAACATGGTTATCGAGAAATTACGGTTGAATATCAATCGTTAATGTACAAAAACCATTAAACCATTACATTCAAGTAGGTTACCATTGTGCCAATTGCTGTAAAAATTACTGAAAGCATAAATTTGGCCAGATTCAAACATTGTTTATTAGATAGCATAGTGTTTAGATAACGATCTAAAACTATACTTGGATCAATTAATTGTAATTTTTTTTGATTTATTTTCTTTTTGAGGAATAAAAACGGTAAGTATACCATTTTCAACCTTAGCTTCGATTTTGCTTGTATTAATACTACTACTTATAGTGAAGTCTTTATTAATAGATGTAGTCATGCTTTCATTAACTTGTTTTTCTCCAGTTATTTTGAGCACGGAATCTTCTAACTTAATAGAGATATCTTCTTTTGACATTCCAGGAACTTGAGCAGTGATAATGTAACCATTGTCTTTTTTTTCTAGAGTCGTTCTATATTTATAGGAGTCAACACTGTAATCAATAATTGAATCCATCGCGCTGAGCAAGCTGGGCTCGCCCAAGAAGTTAGTTATTAGTGAATTTTTCATATAAACATAGTATTGCAATCTTTATGCCAATTAAAAACATGAATAATAAAGGGTTTACAGCCCAAAATGGGACAAAACTACTCAGGTCTTTTGCCAAGAGGTTTGCCGTCTTGGCCAATTTGTCCCGATCTAATCTTTGTTGCGGAAACATCCTGCATTTCTTTGCTAAGTTCAAGTTGTTCAATATTATATCCTACACCCCTTCCGTAAAAAACGTCTGTAATATTAGGAAGCTCAACAACTTTTATTTTATCTCCGAACTCAATACAGGCTTTTTCAATTTCAAGCTTAACTTTTTTAAAATCATAAGGATTACTTTCATCTGTGCCTGCAACGTCTCTTAGTGCAACACAGCATTGGCCCACTCTTTTGATAGCTTCATTAACCAGCGTTTTGTGTCCAATGTGAAACGGCTGATATCTTCCAATTAAAAGCGCTGTCGGCGCTTGATTATCCCATTTTTCAGTTTCGTATATTTTTTTAAGAACCTTTTCGAGCCATTCTTCTGTACTTCCATCAGTTAATCTAATGTCATAGTTCAAAGGGCGTTCAAACATTTTATTTGTATCTTCATAGCGGCCCTCCATAATTCTATCAACCCATATGATAAAATCAGCACCAAAAGATTCGCGGGTTTCTTTTGTTGGGCAGCAAAAATCTGCAACCACAAAGTTTCCTCCCATGGCGGCCCAGTCACTTAATTTGCCTAATCTGCGGGCGTGTTCTATTCTATCTTCCTCAGAAAAACCAAGATCTTTGTGGATTTCCTGGCGAATTGCGTCCGCGTTAAACCATACTGCTCCCAAAGCGGGAACCAGTTTTTCGGCGAGAGAGGTCTTGCCACCACCTGGCAAGCCCATGATTAATATTTTACGTTTTAATTTCATTTTTTATTTGCGTAATAAACCTTAAACTTTCTCCAGGCTGCCAATCCAAACATTTATTTACATGTTTATTGTAAGAAAAATCAGGTCGGCGGCATGATGTAGATATATATGTTTTTGTTTTTATTAATTCATCTTGCAATAATTTAATTAAAAATTTCATATCTTCTACTTTTATTTCACAACCTTTTAATTCATGTTGCATGCCTTTTAGCCAAATTATGTCTTGTTCATCTTGCATATATTTAGATACACCCCTTGGTTTTTTTTGGGGCAAGCTAATTTGTATAATTTTAATTTTGTTTTCGATATTGAAAAATACCACCCCCCGCCGCATTTTCTGATCTGTTTTGCAAAATGAATTCACAAAAGGGGTAGGATCACGGGGGGCAGGGTATATCAGCCCGGCTTATAAGCTCATAAGCTACGCTACAAACGCAAATAATAGTGTTTTTTTTCTCGCTTTTTTCGGTTTTATATGTTACCTTTAGGTATGATTAAATTAAATGATGTAGTTCGTGTTAAGTATGGCACACACAAGGGTAAAACCTTTCAAGTCGTGGGCTTCGCCCGCAAAGATAGCCTAGGCAAGTTGATTACTTGCAGGTTGTATCGTTCTCAATATCGGTTTAACTTCATGCCTTGGCAAATTGAGATTCATCCTTTTTTTGCTTGACCTTTAACCTTTAATACTTAGAATATAATCATGAAAGTCAAAGTCAGAATCCCAATGGTCTTCACCAAAGCCCGACCTCACAAACTCAAAAACAAGGTTTTGCCACGCAAGGCGAAGCACAAAAAAACTTTCGCATAAACGCACTTTTTTCTTGCAATTACTTTACAAATCACTATAATACACACTATGAATAACGAAAATAATATCGCTCTAATCGCTCAAGCCGTTGAGTTGGCAAATGCCAACAACAACAAACTCACAGGTAAGTTTGCCGACTTGCTCCATGAGCTTGAGGAAGAAATCGCTAACGAAGAGTTTACTCTTGAGCATGGCATCCAACACGCTTCCGAGCGTGACATCGAAGACGAGTTCGTTTCTCTCGACGCAGTCGAAGCAGAAGAGGACGAAGACTTCGACAATGACGAAAACCTCACAGATATGAACTGCGTAAGTGGTGCAATGCGTGACATCTTTGAATCCTAAACGAAAGACTAATATGTACATACTTAAATCTATACTCAACCAAGCGGGTGCCGTTTGGGTTGTCGAATCCATAGCAATGCGTAAGCGTGACGCTGAAAGGCTCTTGCGTTCTCGCATCGCTCATAACGATGGCTCTCGTCGTTATGGTCTTTTCCCTGCCAACGCCTCAAGGTAATGGAAGGCTATAATGGTTGGGCTAATTGGGAGACTTGGAATGTTGCCCTATGGCTAGGCAATGATGAAAGCTTATACAAGCTTGCCAAGCGTTTCGTGCACTACAAAGATCTAGCTAACTATCTAGTAGAATCGGGCACTACTAGCACACCCGATGGTGCGGACTACCAAGACCCTGAGCTTGACACCTACGCACTCGACGAGTTGCTAATGGACGACTTCTAAGTCATTGATAGGCAAGAGTTTGCAAGAATTCTGCCCTGTCGAATTTCCGCAAGTCCCTAATAATAAGCATCTTACGACACAAAAAAAATGAAAAAAAATGAAAAAAAAGCTTGACTTTTCGGCTTTTCTGTGGTAGTGTATACTCATAATAAGATAAACAATATAACCAACACCAAAAATGACAAATCTAACTGAGAGAGAAAAAATCCTTATCATCACCAAAATAATTAAAAAAAAGTAAAAAAAAACTTGACTTTTGCCGATTCATCTGATAGATTGTAAATATAAGATAAAGAAAACCTAACACAAAAAAAATTATGACAAAGACCGAAATGCTCAACCAAATCTCTCTCCTCCGTGAAGTCCTTGCGGACTCCGTTTTGTCCTCCGCTGACCTTGTTGCGATTCGCAACGAAATCGGCGACCTTCAGGACAAGGTTGCTCTCCTTGACTTCCAAGAAGTCGAGGATATCGACTTTGGTCATCATTCCGAATGGGAGTGAAAAAAAGCTTGACTTTCAACCTCTAATATATAGAATATAATAATATGATTAATGTAGACAAAAACCCAAACTTTACCAATTGGTTCGATGTAAGACTCTTTGGTAAAATCGTAGACAACGCAAAGACCCACGCTAAAGCAATGGAGATCGCCCGCAACATACAGCAAAACGAAGTTGTCTGGGACTACAAGACAAGCGACCTTCGCCAAGCACAATTGCCAATCATCTCTAATCATGGATAGAATAAAAGAACTAAAAGAAATCATAAAGACTCAAACGCCGATCGCCGAGCTTGGTCATGTTCAAGCTCAGCAGGAAGTAATAAACGCTCAAATCGAACTCGACGATTTGCTTAAACAAAAAAAGTAAAAATGAGAAAAGTAACACAACAAATCAAATCAGCCTTTGAATCCCGCCAGCCTTTGACCGTTGGCAATACCCGCACCGACGGAAACACCGTTTGGCTACATGGCAACGCTATCATAAAGCGAGACGCAAGCGGTTTTGTGATATGGTCACTTGCTGGCTGGAATACTCCAACCACTCGCGAGCGAGTAAACGGAATAGTCAATGCTGGAGTTCATCAGGTCAACTTTGAGCCTGTCTTAAATGGTCATAAAATTCACCCATCCGACTGGTTTGCCGTACCTAATCAAAACATAGAATCACTTGTGTTCTAAGTAACACATAATCAAGGATTTGCAAAAAATCCACAGGGTCAAAAAAAGGATTGTGCAATAAAATAGTTGAAAGTTTTTCTTGACTTTTCGGGTTTCCTGCGCTATGTTATAGGTATGATTAACTCAGAACAAGTCAGAAAAGAACTGAACCGAGAGCTTGACCTTGGTCTCGCTCTCTCTAAAGCCGAGGGAAACCTTAAGTTTCTCGCAGGAGAATCTGCCAAGAAGGATTGGCAATCTTCGATCACTCAGGGCATGGCGATCCTCGACGCCCTCGAAGCCGTCCAAGTAGCCCGCAAGGCTTGGCAAGATGTAATCCACGAAAAAAGAGCTGAAAGGATTGTGCAATAAAATAGTTGAAAGTTTTTCTTGACTTTTGGCAAAAAATAGATTAGATTGTAAATATGATAAAGAATAATAAAACAATACAAGTAAGAATAAAAAAGTGGTCAACCCATTGGGCTGTCAAAATCTTCGATCAAGGCATCGATGCAGATGGTAATGATCGCCCACGAGTTCGCACTGCTTCAAGCGAATCTCATCTCAATAGAATCATGCGAGACGAAGGTCTCAATCAGTTTCGTTTTAATGTTGTTTTTCAATAAAAAAAGCTTGACTTTTTAAAATAAATTCATTAATATAATATCATGTTAAATACTTCAAATAGAAATGTTCCCACTCGCAGAGTCGAGTTTCAAAATGTAAAGCTCCGCCTTGTACAGTCTTCAATCGAAGACCCAACCGAGACGCAAGAATTCACCACAAGCGTCACGGCAGATGTCGACCAAGTTCTAGATGGATGGTGGACTTTAAGTCAAGGTCGCCGTTTAGAAACCGCCTTTTGGAATACTGACGAAGTTTCCGTAGAGCATTCGTTCATTGACTCAACCGATCAATTCGTTTACTAATATGATTGAGCTTATACTATTCTCTCCGTGGGTTGTCGTATTCTGCATTATGTGGAAAGATATAATGACCGAAGAAAAACCTTGGTAAATCATTGATTGATAAGGGTTTGCGAAAAAATTACCCCGCCAAAAAAAGGATTGTGCAATAAAATAGTTGAAAGTTTTTCTTGACTTTTCGGGTTTCCTGTGTTATGTTATAGGTATGATTAAGAAAATAGAAAAGCTACAAAAAGATCTTGCATGGTGGCAAGACAAACTCAATCGTTCACGCAAGGAATCGACTCGCTCGATTCGTGCCGTTCATGTGCAACACTTGCAAGACGAGATCGCAAAGCTCACTCAAAGCGTTCAAGCTCACGACTTGGAAATGCTTTCAGATATGCCTAAAAAATAATTCATTTTTTTCTTGACTTTTAACCCTTTTTATGCTACATTGTATATATGATTAAAATTAATAACACTCTCACAAACTTTATAAACGCTTTAGAATCTCATGATTGGTTCTATAACTACGCTGACGATCACTCCGTGTGGACTCGTGGATTTGATTCACAAAAGCGTCTTGAGTCAATGGCTCACAACCTTGTTGCAAACGGCAAAGACCCTGCCGAAGTTGCTACCCTTTGGAATGAATCCGCTCCCGAGCGTTTTCAAGTTGACTCCTCAACCTTTGCTCCAAAAGCTCCAAAGCTTGAAAAAACTTTCAAGAACAAACTTGCTCGCCCACGCATGGGTGAAGTTGTTAAGCTTAAAAAAGAGCTTGGCATTTCCGCATCCGAAGCAAACTTTCGTTTGCGTTATGGTGTTGAGCCGTCTCAATTCGAGATTGAATTTGCACAACAAAATCAAGGCAGATTCGTTTTTCATTGGGCTTCTCATCCCGAACTTTGGGAGCTTAAATAAGTCTTGACTTTTAAACTCATTCGTTCATAATAATATCATGGAATTAATCGAAAAACTAGAAGATCCAAAGCTCGTTGACAAAACAGCTATGGAATTAGCAACGACAAACGGAGAACTCAAGTTCTTGCGTAATCTACTTAGGGAGCTGAACGCTAGCGAACACGCCCAAAAAACCATTGACCTTTCAATAGAAAGAGTCAATAAAGTAATCGGATTCATCCTTGACAACCGCAAGCTAGAACTCTCCAAGTAATGGAATTAGTCACAATTTTTCTTGTTTCGTGCGTGATCGGTGGCATCAAGGAATTACTCTATCCTACTCTCAAGCGTTAACCTAAAACGCTGATAGCCAACAGTTTGCGAAAAACTGACGGGGCAAAAAATCTGCAAGCCATTGAACCTCAACGACTTACAGATTGACCCGATATGATTAAAAAAATGATGTATTTGACTATTTGGCTATTCTATTTCGCTATTTGACATAATCCGCTTGAGCATACAACTTTCCTTCTGTATAGTTAGCTCTTTTGGTTATATCAATAAAATTTTTTGCTTTTACATTTTGCATAACGCAAGCCCTACCTATCACTTTCTCATCGCTCTCTAATACTCTCAAGGCACAAACCTCTGCTATAATAGGAACGCTATCGTTAGATAATGTTAAGATAAATTTTGTCTTTTTCATAACTTAATTATATCAGATTGAGATTAAGAGTCAATACCTTCTTGCACGAAACCTGTGGCATCTTTCTTTGCCATACCTTTTTCGATAAGCCCGACAACCACCCCACGCTTGTCAAGGAAACGCAAGTCCGTGTCATCACCATTGACAACCTCAAAACCTTTCCAAGTCGTAGGCAACTGATTCCTAAACACCACGGCAACATTGCCGCCCATTAAAAGGATCACCTCACACTTTTTGTCGTTGTGTTCACTACGAGAGAAAGTTAAGTGATAATTGGAAGGAAATTTTTCTTCAGTCCTTACAAATGGCTTGTTAAGAAAAGCACACATTCTCTTGAATGACTTTGTGTAATCATAAAATTGGATGTCGCTGAAGTGTTTGAAAATGTTTGTACCTTTAAACAACTCAACATTTTCCCATGAAATGTCGCTAGTAAGGTTGAGACGAAACACCGCTTGCATTTCCTTTTTGAGAGCTGAACGATAAGTGCTTGTAATCTCTTTGCAAAGCTTAGTCATAAACTCGGCTTTACGCTCAAAGAATAACTTTGTCTTGGCAATGCGTGATTGTTGAACGCTATTCATTTGCCCACGACCTGCCGTGTTGAGACAAGCTGCTGTGCATCCTTTGGAACGCCATTGGCAAACCTCATAGCCCGCAAGATTGGCAGGGGCAAGATGAATACCTTTCGTGATGTAACCCATCTTTTCTCCTTTGAGAATTTTTTGATTACCTGATGTGAGAAGTGTTGTTTTAATCATGATACTATACTAATGAAAATAAATTAATCTGTCAAGCCCCGAATACTCTCAACTAGAACTTTGTCTTGATAGAGTTTACAAATACTAGCAAACCATCTTGGCTTTTTGTTTTGAACATGTACAAAAGACTCATACTTGTAAGGATTGTATGTTATCTCGACCATGTCAACCCATCCGTGCCAAACAGTGTCTTCGTAGAAACGGAGATATCCTGAGATGCCAGCATGAACATTCTTGCTCTTTTCACGAATCACACGCTCGCGACCTTTTCGGTTTACCTTCATGACTGCTGAATATATAGAGATTGGAGATC
>MDTD01057826.1_pt1 | contig 36488 bp, 26 predicted proteins | sample 811221 | NCBI WGS metagenome assembly MDTD01 (sample SAMN05326646, study PRJNA326480) | marine metagenome | isolation source: seawater | place: Pacific Ocean: South West | collected 2011
AACTTGTAGGCGCGCAGAATTTAGATGCTATGTTCTGCCATAGAATCGACAATATTCGTTGCGAAGGAAACGTAACTAAGATATTTTTCGCTGTGAGGGCTTTGCCTCAATTTCGAAATCTGGATCAGAAAAACTTACGGCATAGACTTCTGATCGCTCCAAATCAGCGTTATGTGGAGCATGCATTTAACCATTCCAAGTATGGGGAATGCTCAGAAAACCCTGTATTAGAGATTACTGTTCCTAGCTTGGTGGATCCAACTTTGGCACCAACTGGTTTTCATGTCGTGTCGGTTTCTGCAACTTATACTCCTCGTGCCCCTAAACAGGGCTGGGACAGTCTGAGAACCGTTTTCCTAAATAATGTATTGTCTACCATAGAACATTATGCGCCAGGTTTTTCCGAGAATGTTGAGGCAAGCAAATTGCTGACGCCTGCAGATATTGGCGTAAACTACAATAACGTGGGAGGGCACTGGCATCATGGCGAGTTGAGTCTCGATCAGTCTTTTATGATGCGACCTGTATTTGGAGCTTCACAATATGATACCCCGATCGAGGGACTTTTCCTTTGTGGAGCTGGCACTCATCCTGGAGGGGGTATTACAGGAGTGCCTGGTCATAACGCGGCCAATCGAATACTTGAATTTGGAGGACCTGTATGATGCGGTCGTCATCTGCAAAGGCTGATCCAGATCACGTCGATTTTAAGGAAGTTCTAGCTCCGACTCCTTTCCAAGATCGGGTAGACAGCTATTGTCTTACTCAGGACTGGGCGTCTTGGAATGGGTACAAAACAGCAAAAATTTATGACACCCTAGCTTCAGAATATTTTGCAATTCGAAGTACCTGCGGTGTTATGGATCTTACTCCCATGGAAAAGTATCGGGTGAGTGGTCCCGATGCGTTGCACTTTCTAAACAGATTAGTAACTAGAGATGTATCAGGGCTTCAACCCAACCGTGTAACTTACGTTTTGTGGTGCAATGATGAAGGAAAGGTCCTTGATGATGGTACTATTTTTAGCCTTGGTGGGGGTGAGTATCGTCTTTGTTCCCAACACCATCAATTGGACTGGCTTTTAATATCGAGTTTAGGTTTCGATGTCACCATTGAAGAAGAAACACATTCAATAGCGGCGCTAGCTGTCCAAGGCCCTACATCTTATTCCGTTTTGTCAGCTGCAGGCTTTCAGGAGCTTAATGGGCTAAAACCTTTTAGTATGATCAATGCTCGTGTAAATGGCATCGAATGCATGGTATCCCGCACGGGCTTTACAGGTGACCTGGGTTACGAGATATGGACTGATCCTTCTCATGCCTCAACTATTTGGGATAGGATCTTTGCTCTTAAGGAGCAGGGGCTGTTCGATATCCGACCAACTGGCTTGGGTGCTCTCGAAATGGTTCGGATAGAGGCGGGCTTTATCTTGCCGGGAGACGATTTCAACACTGCCGAGACAGCTATCAGAGCAGACCACGATCGCTCGCCTTATGAGCTTGGTTTGGGTTGGTTGGTGAACCTTCAAAAATGTTATTTTACAGGAAAACGAGCGCTGGTTGCGGAATTTGCCCGGCCGATTCGACGTAGGTTAGTCCGACTTTCCATTGAGGGGAATAAGCAGCCCAAGGATGCTTTTTTGTATGACCGCAAAGGGGGTGGCAGGATAGGAACTATCAAGTCATGCGTTTGGTCACCAATTCTTAAAACGAATGTTGCGATGGCAGATATTGAATATGATAAGGGTGCGCCACCAAAACAGATCTGGGCTGAAATCTATTATCAGAAAGAATTGGAGTGGCGCGCCACATGGGCGCAATGTCACCTGTCTAGTAAGCCTTTCTGGGTTCATCAACGAAGCTCTGCGACGCCCCCGCAAAAATATTAATGACTAATGAACTTCTAGGTGGATGATGATTGCCGGGCGATGTGAATGCAGCAAGATAAAATATCAGATTGATTCAGTCATAACTGACTTTAGTCATTGCCATTGTAGTCAATGTCGGCGTCTGCATGGAGCGGCTTTTGCGTCATTTGGAGGAGTTAAGAAGGCCTCTTTTAGTATTCTATGCGGCCAAGCTTACCTTGCCAATTATGCTTCCTCAGATACGCATACGCGAGTTTTTTGTCGGAATTGCGGGTCCAATATTTTAGTGGCTCTTACTGATGAGCCAGATACCTATTATATTGCCATGGGCACTATTGATGGTGACCCGAATCTTCCGACTGCTTATCATATTTTTGTGGGTTCTAAAGCGCCTTGGCATGAGTTTCATGACACGTCCGAGCGATTTGACGAACTTCCCAGCGAGGGATAGAACTTGAAAAATCTTGCTCTTAACATAATTGAGTTATTGAGGAGCAATACTAGGCCTATGACTGCGCTAAGAATCATTTTGACTATTCCAACTACGGTCGTAGTCTCCAGAAATCAATCCAGTTAGTTCAATGAAGTCGAATGCTATTCAGTTTGAAATTAACACTTTAGGTGCTCGGCGGTATTTCAAATGGATTGTCTATGGACTTCTGTTAATCAACTTTGGCTTTTATGTACGATACGATTGGATGATTGCCGGTCATACACTCAATAGCAGCAGTACTATTTTGGATTGGACTAGAGCGTATGCCGTGACTATAGACGAGAGTGCGTGGATGATCCTTCTCATACTTTTTGAACTGGAAACACGCTTCATTAACAATTCTCTGTCGCCCATCAAGGCACTTATCATGCGGGCCGTGCGAATAGGTTGCTATGTTTCTATAGCGCATACCCTTTATGCCTTCGCTGTTTACGTTGAGGAGTTAAGCAGACCTCAGTTGATCGAAGGTGTTTCTGATCTATGCGAGTTAGTAGGTGATGGGGCTTCGTATACCTATAACTTGATATATACCACGCTGAGTACTGAAAATTGTGCCGAGCTATCGGGTGCAGAGGATTTCTTTTACATTGACCCTCCAACATTTTCAATTGTTCAAGATGCATCTGGATTGGCAATCGAGCGGGAGTTGGCATGGATTGATTTGGCTGAGGCCATTACTTGGCTATTGATTTTATTTACAATAGAACTAGTTGTATTGTTGCAAGATCATAAAGTTGCCGATGGAATTTTATTTCGAACTATCAATGGTTCCAAGTTTATTCTTTACTCGCTACTTTGGTGCGCGATTGGATACTGGATCTTTAGAGGGCATTATATGTTCGCATGGGACGAACTTGTTTGGATAGTAGGGTTCATAGTTATCGAAGTGAACATGGTTGAACGGCACAAAAACATTTTTTCCATGAGGACAATATAGTGCAATTTAATGAGTTTTTTTCTACCCCTACAGGATCGGTAGCGACTAAGATTTTTATTGCCGAATCTTCGCTATCGCCCATTGATTAGTAGGCTAATTAGCTTTGACAAGTCCTGATGTAATTATCATAGGCGCTGGCCACAATGCCATGGTTTGTGCCGGTTATCTTGCCCAGAAAGGTAGATCAGTTTTAATCATTGAGCAGTCTAATCATTGCGGAGGGCTTGCATCTACCAGAGAGTTCTTTCCCGGGTTTAAAGCCTCCGTCGCGCATACTATCCAAAACTTTTCATCAAAAGTGATCGATGATTTATCTCTTGCGAAGCACGGGTTAGACTTATCGCAATCTCCTCTGCAAACAATAGGGCTGAGTCGAGATGGGGAGTGCATCAGGCTTGATAGTTCAAAAGATCATCCTAGAGTCTCTGGGCTCGATGGAAAGGATGAAGAAGCCTATGCGGGATATATAGCGCGCATGCATACCTTTGCAGATATGCTTAAACCTTTTTGGCTTAAGACTATCCCGCGAATCGGATCTGCTAACCTCCAAGATATGACCACCTTTTTGGCTCTTGCGGTCAAATTGCGTCTTTTAGGAAAGGATGAGATGAGCGAGTTCATGCGCATAGCCACTTTGCCGATTCGTGATTTGATGGATGAAAACTTCGAAAATGATTTGCTCAAAGCTGTCCTGAGTTGGGATGGCCTTTTGGGTTCAAAGATGGCGCCACGATCTCCTAATGCTACCGTTCTTTCTGTCCTCTATAAAATGACTGAAAAAGATGCTGGAGCGCCCAGGATACCCGTGAGTGGTATCGATGGACTGGTAATGGCTTTGTATAAATCTGCTCGGTCGTTGGGTGTCGAATTCAAGTTAGGCCAGCCTGTTGCTCGAGTGCTGATGGAAGCTGGTGATCACGGTGTTAAAGCTGTTGGTGTGGTTTTAGCTGATGGCGACGTTATTCATGCAGGTAAAATAGTTTCCGGGGTTGATCCCAAACAAACTTTCATTGATTTGGTTGGAGTCGAGAACTTGGAGATCGGTTTTACAAACCGGATCAACCGATTGCGTTGCGATGGGTACGTTGCCAAGTTGCATTTGGCACTGGATTCCCTTCCAGTTTTTGCCGGGTTAGACAGCCCGTTAGGGAGGCTGATTCTGGTTTCAAATATGGATAGCATTGAATTTGCATATGATGATGCTAAGTATGGGGGGTTCTCAGATAGACCAATCATGGAGTTGATATTGCCGACCTTAAGTAATCCAGACATGGCGCCAGAGGGGAAACATATTCTCTCTGGTCATGTGATGTACATTCCTCACCACATTAAAGGAGGGTGGACAGAAGAGGCTCATGATCGCCTTTATCAAAACCTGATAGAGTTACTTGAACACTATGCCCCAGGTATTCGCGAGCAGATCATCTTTGGTGAGTTGCTGACGCCCAAAGATCTTGAGCATCAGTACAATTTGACTGGCGGGCATTGGCACCATGCCGAAATGGCTATAGATCAGATGTTTATGATGCGACCCACGTATGAGGCGGCGCAGTATTCCACTCCTATATCTGGACTCTTCTTGTGCGGGGCAGGATGCCACCCGGGCGGCGGCCTGTCAGGAGCCCCAGGCCATAATGCCGCAATTGAAATTCTCCGGACGGAACAATAGTCATGAAGACGCATGATGCAATTATAGTTGGTGCTGGACATAACGGCTTGTCAAATGCAGCCTATCTGGCTAAGGCAGGTTTGCGCGTCCTAGTTCTTGAAAAGAATAGTTACATTGGTGGCGCGGCAGTTACAAGAGAGGTGCATGCGGGATGGTCATACTCTAGCTGCTCATACGTTTGCAGCATGATGCGTCAGGCTATTCATCGTGACCTGAACTTGACCAAACATGGATTGATATTGGTCCCCTATCTGGGTACCGTTGTGTTCGGAGACAAGGGAGAAACATTGGCTAGTTATGGCTCAGAAGGGTCTGAATATAACGAGCTTTTCAGACGATCTCCGCATGATGCAGATGCTATGTCGCGGTTCCAGGCAGATCTCACTCGCTATGCTCAGCTGATTAGAAAAACGCTACTGCGTACGCCCCCAGATCCGACTTCTTTCCGCGTAAGGGATATCAAAGAGTTACTATGGCTGGCAAAACAATTTTGGTCACTTGGTGAAAAAGAGCTTTATGAGTACATTCGTTTTTTTACCATGAGTGCTGCTGACTTTCTTGATGATTACTTTGAAGACGACCTCATAAAGGCGGCTATGGCCAGCCCCGGTATTATTGGCACAGCGCTAGGAGTCTACTCACCTGGCTCTGCCTACATTCTTCTTCATCATGTCATGGGAGATGTGGATGGTAATATCGGGGCTTGGGGGCTAGCCCGAGGGGGTATGGGTGCAATTTCACACTCTCTGGCAGGAGCTCTGAAGGAATATGGCGGAGAGATAAGGATTAATTCGGGAGTTGATAAAATTCGCGTTCAAAATGGCAGAGCCACGGGCGTTATTTTAGAGAACGGAGACGAGTTGCATTCCAATATTGTCGTTTCAAACCTCGACGCTAAGCGCACTTTCACTCAATGCATGAATGAAGCTGATTTGCCTGAGGGTGTGTTCGAGCGAGCAAAGAATTTTAAAATTCGAGGATCCTCAGGCAAGGTTAATATCGCTCTTTCAGGGCTGCCAAGATTTAATAATGTGCCCGAAAATCGCTACATCAATCGCGGAGGGCAAGGCTTTGTGGGTTCTTTGGAGACTATGGAGAGGGCCTATGATTGTTGGAAACATGGTCGATGGTCAGATGACCCATTTATTGAGTCGGTTATTCCGTCCGCTTGGGATCCTACAGTCGCTCCGCCCGGGAAGCACTGGATGTCAAACTTTATCCAGTATTGTCCGTCCAAGTTGGCGAATGGTCCCTGGACGCCGGAAAAGCGTGATTCATTTGGCAAGACGGTTGTCGACAAAATAGAACGCTATAGCCCAGGATTTAAGGACCTTATAGTGCATATGGAGGTTCGGACTCCTCACGAGATTGAGTCTGAGGTTGGATTGACCGAAGGGAACATTTTTCAGGGAGAGTTGACCATAGATCAGCTGCTATTCAACAGGCCCTTCCCCGGCTATGCGCAATATCGTATGCCGATCAGAAATATGTACATGTGTGGCTCTTCGACACATCCAGGTGGAGGTGTGTCAGCCGCTTGCGGGGCCAACGCAGCTCGTGAAATATTAATTGATCTTAAGAGACCGCACATAGTTCCGGAGGATGACTTCTATGATGAATAGGGAAGAAACTTGGGAATATTATCGTTCACAAGGTTTGGAGAGGATACATAAGCATGATTGATCCTTATGCTGGAGAGCGTCTGAAAGAAACGCACTTTCATCCGCGCCAGTCCTTGTTAAATTTTCGTGAGGCCTGGTCTTCCTGGAATGGCTATAAGTTCGCGGATTACTATTATGAAGAAGAGTATGAATATTTTTGTATTCGCAACACGTGTGGTACTTATGACATCTGCCCGATGCAAAAGTACCTCATTGAGGGTGCAGATGCAGAGACCATGCTGAACCGCATGGTTACAAGAGACATAAAAAAACTTGATATCGATCGGGTGACATATGTGTGCTGGTGCACAGATGAAGGGAGAATGATTGATGATGGCACAATTTTTAAACTAGCAGATGATCGATTCATGCTCACGTGCGGTAGCCCGTGTGCGGCATGGTTAAGAAAAAGTAGTTTTGGTTTTAGAGACATAGAGTTATCAGATATTTCAGAAAAGACGGCGGCGTTGTCGTTCCAAGGCCCAATGACATGCGAGGTTTTAAATAAAATGGGTCTTTCGAAAATCGAAACATTAAGACCTTTTGGCATAATGCATTTTTCTTTTGGTGACAGTGATCAACAACTTATGGTCTCTCGGACTGGTTTTACTGGTGATCTTGGTTACGAGCTATGGATAAAACCAGAATTGGCCTTGGAACTGTGGGATGCTCTCTATGCAGCTGGGGATGATTTTGGGATTCATCCTTACGGTGAGTCCGCCACCAATATGGCGCGGCTAGAGGCGGGCTTTATAATGCCTGCGGTTGAGTTTAATGAAGCGTTAAAAACTGTTCACTATCGTTATGATCAGACGCCTTTTGAGTTAAGTCTGGACTGGCTAGTGGATTTTAACAAGCCGCATTTTAATGGTCGAAAGGCGCTCCTTGAGGAACGAGAACGGGGGCCAGCATATAAACTCGTCAAGCTTGATATAGAGGGTAACAAGCCAGCAGATGAGGCTTTTCTCTATAGCGATAGAAAGTGTAGCCAGGAGATAGGGTATGTCACTTCTGCTATGTGGTCGCCTGTTGTCAAGGCTAATATAGCTCTAGCGATGGTCGAACCGGATTATCTGGCTGGAGACATATGGGCTGAGATAAATTATCAAAAAGAATTGCGTTATCACACTAGGGTTTCGAAATGTACAATAAAGAAAACACCTTTCTGGGCGCCTGAAAGAGCTCGTTTTACTCCGCCACCATGATCTTAGGAGAAGCTTTTTATTAGATCAGTAGCATACTCAGATCTGCCCCTCACCAATCAGTTAAATTAAAAATTTGAGACTTAAAACAAGCATTTGAGAATTCGAGGGAGTTAACATAACCTGTTTTATTTAGGTACAATCCGTTAGCAGTCAGAATTATTAGTTAATTTTAATTTTTTCAAGAGAGAGCGGATGCACGCTGGTCATTTTGTTGAAAGCTATTTCGAAGCTTGGAACCATCGAGATCCAGTCCGAGTGGCTAGTCATTTATGTGTTGATGGCACTTATATTGATGTCCCTGCAAATAGACAACTTTCCCAACGGGATTTGATGGCGGACTTGGCGGAGTACTTTGCCGCGGATCATTATGAGTACAGATTGGTGGGGGAGGTCCTCAAAGGTCACGGCTCAATAGCGTTTCAATATCACATGACTCCGGTTCAAGGAAATGTCAGGGGTCGGTTTGGAGCCGAATTCATCACGCTTACTGAGCAAGGAGCTCTCAGGATTGCTGATTACTATGATGCAGGCAATATAGCGAATCAGTCGCCAATCGAACCTAAGTTATCGACAAAAAAATACGCCAAATCTGGTCTGGATCCGGCACGAATGGAGCTTTATTCTCGACGTTTAGTCCAAGTAGTGGAAGAACAGAGAGTATACATGCAACCCGAACTTACATTGCCACGTTTGGCCGGCATGGTAGGCTGCTCTATTAATCATTTGTCACAGATATTGAACTCCAAATTTGAAATGACATTTTTTGACTTCCTTAATTCTTATCGCGTTGAAGAGGCAAAATTGATTCTTAGAGATATGAGTGCTTCTCATCAATCAATCTTGGACATTTCCTTCGCTGTTGGCTTTAACTCAAATTCAGCATTCTATTCGGCATTTAAAAAGAAAACGGGTTTGACGCCAGCGCAATTTCGTAGAAGTACCACAAACAAAATTACCTAACGACCTAAGGAACGTATGTCCAACTGATTCGTTTATAATCCTATTTTTCCGGATAATTAGCAGGCAGGAATACTGTTCTGGTTTTCTTTCCCACAGGGTAAGAAGTGGTGAAGAGAAATTCCGCGATAGCATCGCAGGTAACATAATTACTGATTAATACATGAGTCCTACCACCTATGTCGTCTGAATTACAATATCCACAACCTCATACTAGCTCTTACTACGCCGCCTCAACCAATCTGCATGTTGATTGCGAATCATTGAAAGGCCCGAAGAGCACCGACGTCTGCATAGTGGGGGCCGGCTTTACAGGTATCTCCGCTGCGCTGCATCTGGCCGAAAGAGGTTATGCTGTGACAGTGGTCGAAGCTAATGAAGTTGGCTGGGGTGCTTCAGGTCGCAACGGAGGTCAGATGATTGGTGGCATATCCGGAGAGCCGAGACTCGCAGCTGCATTGGGTGAATCAGGATCGAAATTGCTTTGGGATCTGCGTTGGGCGGGGCACAAAATTATTCGCGAGCGTGTAGAGACATATGCTATCGACTGTGATTTGAAGGCTGGATATGTTGATGTCGCAATAAAGTCAAGACATTTGAGGGACCTTGAGCGGGAACATCGATATCTGGAGCAACATAAATTTCCATTTGAACATACTATGTTCTCGGAAGAAAAGACCCAAGAGTTGCTTGGTACCAAGGCATATATCGGTGCATTACTGAATATGGGAAACGGACATCTGCATCCACTCAATCTATGTTTAGGAGAGGCCGCCGCTGCAATGTCTCTTGGGGCAAAAATCTATGAGAGATCTCCCGCTATCCGAATTGAGAGAGGTAGGAGGCCTACCGTCGTTACCCAGGAGGGATCTGTTACCGCCGATTCGGTAATTCTCGCGGGTAATGCCTATCATTTTCTTGAGCCTCGTTTGCGAGGAAATCTTCTTCCGGTGAATAGTTTTATCGTGGCTTCTGAGCCACTCTCTGCGGAGCTGATTGAGGAAATAAATCCGCGCGATTTGGCTGTTTGCGACCCAAATTACATTTTGACTTATTTTCGCTTAAGTGGCGATGGTCGATTACTATTTGGTGGTCGTTTCACATATTTTGGAAGCGATTCGGAGGTAATTAAGAAAACTTTGGTGCCGCGACTTTTAAAAATATATCCTCAACTATCGAAAATCAATTTTGAATTTGGTTGGGGCGGAACCATAGGAGTCACTGTTAATCGTGTGCCTCAGATGGGCAAGCTGGCGGAAAATATCTTTTATTCACAAGGATATTCTGGCCATGGTGTCAATGTTACTCATCTTGCTGGGCAGATTCTTTCGGAGGCGGTGGCTGGCACGATGGAGCGCTTTGATATTTTTGCCAAGATTAAACCAGTGACTATACCGGGCCAGCACTTATTTAGGAACCAGTTGGTATCTCTGGGAATGCTTTACTATAAGTTCATCGACTCTTTGTAATGGTCCTAATAGTAATCTATGTAACCGTGTTCTAGTGAACTGCGTATTGTAAAATAAAGGGGAAAACAAGTGCTTGATGAGCGGGATCGTCGACTAGGCATGGATCGTCCGATAACCAGGCGAGATCTTTTGAATGGTTTCGGTGCGATCACGGCCGGGATCGTGCTGCCGTCATCTGCCAGTAAACACAAAGCACCTTCGCTTCTAAAAACGGAATCAAGCGGCGGGTTTTATCCGCCAGCCTTGACCGGTCTGCGCGGGAATCATTTGGGTTCTTTTGAGGTGATGCATAAATTGGCTCGGGAGGACAATACCAACTGGGGTCCCACTCCTAAGCTTGACAAAGATCACTATGACCTGGCTATCGTTGGGGCTGGAATCAGCGGTCTTTCAGCCGCATATTTCTTTCAAAAAGAACGCCCAGATGCCCGAATCCTTTTATTGGACAACCATGATGATTTTGGAGGGCACGCTAAGCGAAACGAGTTTGAGGTTGATGGTCGGAAATTGATTAGCTACGGGGGAGCTCAGACCATGGCGGCGCCCTCGGGCTATCCGCGGGTTGTAAAGCGCCTGCTCAGAGAATTGGGCGTTTCTATGGGTGTTTTCAACAAAGCTTATGATCAGAAGTTTTATAGACGACATAAGTTGTCAGGGGGTATTCATTTTAATAAGGAGCTTTGGGGAAGAGATGCAACCATACCGTTTGATGTCGCAAACTTTCGTGATTGGATGCCAATGTTTGACTCGCGATTGGAAGTTCAAGATGCCGTGTCGAAAATGCCTCTCAGCCAAGCGGCGAGATTGGAAATACTTAGGCTATTCACAACAACTGAGGATCAAATCCCGCACCTCTCAGAGGCAGAGAAATGGGATTATCTCTACACGATCTCGTATCGAGATTTCCTGATCAGGCATTGTGGAATCACGGAAGATGAAGTGTTTGCTGTGTTTCAGGACCTCACGAGTGACTCGGGCGTTGGTATTGATTCGGTTAACGCTGCCAGTGCCTTGTGGAGCGCAGGATTGCCAGGTTGGGAAACCGCCGGGTTGCCCAATGCAGGTCAAGACGAGCCATATATTCACCACTTCCCCGACGGCAATGCCTCGATAGCTCGTCAGTTGGTGCGAAAGATGTGCCCAGAGGTTGCTGAAGGCGAAAGTATGGAAGACCTAATCAAAGCAAATTTTGATTACTCAAAACTTGATCTGCAAGGCGCACCAGTGCGCATCAGGTTGAACAGCACGGTAGTTAATGTGCAACACTCGGGAGTTAAAAGCACTGGGGCAGGGGTAACCGCAACTTATATTCGCGGTGGTCAGGCACATAGAGTTAAAGCTGGAGCAGTAATCCTGGCTTGCAATAACGCAGCTATACCTTTTCTTTGTGATGAGCTGCCCGAAAAGCAGCGCGAAGCATTGGCCATGCAGGTAAAGGTGCCTATCCTATATACGAATGTGGCCTTGCGAAATTGGATAGCATGGAAAAAATTAGGCGTTGGTGCTCTTGTGTGTCCTGGGAGTTATCATATAAACGCGTCCCTTGATTTCCCTGTAAGCTATGGTAAATATCAGTTCGCAAAAACACCAGATGAGCCTGTGGTGGTTCATATGGAACGTTTTCCTCATCGATCAAACGAAGGCTTAACACCCAAGGAGCAATTCAGGTTGGGAAGACATGAATTGGCAAACACATCTTTCGAGACCATAGAGCGGAATGTGCGAACTCAGTTGGCAGGAATGCTGGGCCCAGGCGGTTTTGATCCTGCGCGAGATATAGCGGGAATTACTGCGAATCGCTGGGCGCATGGTTACTCTTATTGGTATAGATCGCTCTTTGATAAAGAATATGATGATGACAATGATCCAAGATATCCGCATATTATTGCCAGAGAACGATATGGCCAGATAACAATTGCTAACGCAGATTCTGGAGCAAATGCAATGATGGAAACAGCTATTGAACAAGCGTATCGGGCAGTCACCGAATTGCTTGGATAATTGACTCAATGGCCATTATTCATTATGGTCAGCGACTTACAGAGTATAGGGAGTAATCAGTGGATATTGGTGTTCCTCTCAGAGATCTTGGTGATGTTGACAGCGTGGCTTTGAGAGAAGCTGTTTTGGCTGCTGATGACCAGAGTTGGTTGGATAATAGTCACCGCCAGAGTGCCTATGAGGTGCATCATCAGACCCAATCCCTGATGATGCTATTCGTTGATACCGAACGGTGGCCGGAGATAGAGATCACCAAGCAATCTGCCTGGGATCGGTTGTCCGACGCAGCCGTGCCAATAATGAAAGCAATTTTGAGAGACTTTTATCCTGAGGGGGGGGTCGTTGTTAGGGCGATGGCAGCAAAATTGGTCTCGGGAGGTATTATAATGCCTCATTTTGACAAACATCCTTCGTTTCATATAGGACATCGCATTCATGTGCCGATCACCACAAATTCCCGCGTACGCTTTATGATCGATGGCAAGCCATACAGGTTTGAGGTTGGTAAGGCCTATGAATTGAATAACCAGAAGCAACACAGCGTTATGAACAAAGGTAGTGAAGATCGCATTACTTTCATATTCGATTATATTCCCGCAGAAAAAATGCAATCCATAACCGCAACAGGTGACGGGCTAAACATGGGCTTCTAGCCATCGGCCGTCCAATTAGACACATATGAGTGCTTAGACTTTTTCATTTCGGCTCAGTAGTACCATTAGGCGGATTTCTAACCAAACGGCATTTAGAAATTATGAATTGTCAGTTTCGACGCTTGGTTGGATGAAAGTTTTTAATGCTTTCGCGCGTAAACCTCAGGGAAATTTCGCCCCAAAAGTTGCGACATAAATACCAAGATATAATTTAAGAAACAATCCTAGTTGGTAATGACAGCACCTGCCGACGCGACGATTAAAGCTGCTTGCTTGGAAGCAGCCCTGATTGACAATTCAGGTGAATTTCCCGCATGTCGTGATGCGATATAGCCGGCATTGAAACCATCGCCCGCTGCAGTGGTATCTATTATCGAAAGCGGCTTAACGGGAATGATTTGAAGTTGTTTTCCGTTCACGTTACCTGTTATGACTCCCGCTCCGTTAGTTAACACAATTTCATCAATTTGATATCGTAAAAGATTGTTCAGCACGTCATCTAAACTACTTGACTTCCATAAGAGCCGCTCATCTTGAATACTTGAGAGTAAAATATTGCATGATCGATATCCCCGTTTGATTTGTTCCATTGCATCTTCTTTTCGGTCCCATAAATGTGGTCGATAGTTGGGATCAAAAATCACTTTTTTCCCTTTTTCTGTAAACTGCTTGGCTGTCCAAAAAAGTTTTTCTCTACTGGACTGATCAATGATAGCGAGAGTAATTCCCGTGAAATAAAAGTAATCGGCGCTTTTTATGGCATGTTCGAATAAGTCTTCGTCGATCAAATGAAACATTTGTCTTGCAGCTGAATCGGAGCGCCAATAGGTGAAGTAACGTTCGCCCATTTGGTCATTCTCTATTGTATACAGGCCAATCGTTTTTTTTCTGGAACGAGCTATCAATGAAGTATCAATCCCTTCAATAGAAAAGAAATCATGCATTTTTTTGCTGATCGAGTCACTTCCAATGGCCGAAAGAAATTTAATATGCGAGTCGTTATAGAGACGTTTTAAATAGACTGAGAAATTGAGCGCGTCGCCTGCAAAACCAGATCGGTACAAGTTACTGTCTTGATTGCCGCCACAGGTGCTTCTCAACTCGATCATGCATTCGCCTGCACAAATTATGTTTAACGATACCTGGGGTTTCATCTCAAAATTCTCATAGCAGTTCTTCTGAGAGTGCGCGAATGGCCCCCCTTAGCTCGGCTAGACCCCTTAGGCGCCCTATCGCAGAATATCCTGGATTAACGATTTTACCGATGTCATCCATCATTTGATGCCCGTGATCAGGACGAAATAAAATCTCATGCTCATTGGTATCATGGTCATTAGAGCGTCTTCTCTCCTCTTGTAACAGGATTTTAAGAATCTGAATCATATTGACATCGCCTTCTAAATGGTTGGACTCATAGAACGATTTATTGTCGGCGCGATCTATCTTTACTGTTCTCAAATGAGCGAAGTAGATGCGGGTTGCGTAGGTTTTGGCAATCGAGGCAACATCGTTATCAAATCGACTTCCCAGAGATCCGACACATAAGGTAAGACCATTTGCGGGACTCGGCTCTCGAGAAAATATCGCATCAAGGTCATTTTTAGTGCTAGCTATTCTCGGCAATCCCAACAGGTTTCGAGGTGGATCATCTGGATGCAATGCTAGCTTAACGCCGGATTCTTCGGCGCTGGGAACCACTTGGCTCAGAAAATAGTGAAGATTTTCTCTTAGCTCAGCGTGGCTTATGTTTTGATAATTTGCCAGAGCTGACGAGAGGTTCTTTAAATCATAACTACCCGACATGCCACCAGGCAAACCGCATATAATATTTGAGGTTAGTCGGTCCCTATGAGCCTGAGACATGTTATTGAATATTATTTTGGCTTCTTTTATTTCTGAATCACTGTATTCCTCTTTCGCACCCGGTCTTTGCAGGATGTATAAATCGAAAGCAGAAAACTCTCTATGATCAAAACATAGTGCCAAAGACCCATTGGGAAGCTGGTATTTGAGATCAGTTCGAGTCCAGTCGATTACGGGCATAAAGTTATAACAAATTGTCTTAATGCCACATTTGGCAAGGTTTTCCATCGAAGTAATCCAATTGCCAATATAAGTCTGACAGTCCTTCCGACCTAACTTAATACTCTCATGCACTGGTATGCTCTCTACCAGCGACCAATGCAAGGACGACCTATGTCTCTCGATATTATTAACGACAGATTGATGCCTTTTGATCTCACTTATTGTCCAGATGTCTCCAATTGGGATATGGTGTAGGGCAGTGACTACGTTTTGGGCACCGGTTTGTCTGATATCATCAAGACTTACGGGATCATTTGACCCAAACCATCTCCAAGATTCCAGCATAGTTCAACTCCTTTAGTCGTAGGATCTTTGAGTCACGAGGTCAGTCAGAATTTGGTTAAGATCTGTCGTTTGAAGTTTTTGGTAGTAATCGATCACAGACTCCATAAACGCGTCTAACATGAAAAATCGAAAATGCTCAGCGCCTGCTATTTTTAAAAGATTATATATTTTTGCTTGATCATTTGTATCGGGAGCCTTCTTTTGAGAATAACCAACAAGCGCTGCAGAAAATTCAGTTTTCAATGGGTCATTCAACTGCTCCTCATTTACCGCTTTCTCTATGTGCACAACCCAAGCAGCAATTAGAAGACTCATATATTTGGGGCCAATTTCCCTTTCTAATACTGCGTCGATCGTTGGGAACCAGCGTTGCTGAATCTTCTGGGAACTGTCGGTGTTTACTTGGTGAACTTTGTAGGGCAGAGCATTATTTTGAAACCGCTTGAGTACTTGTTTAATGTACTTTTCACCGCAGAAAGCAGCTGGTATTTTGGTTGTTGGAAGAACGACATTTAGCAATGTTTTACGAAGAAATTCAAAAATAGCTGGTTGTTGCAGTGCTTCATGAACGTGTTCTTTATTCATTAAATAGCCTAAAACCGAGACTATCGAGTGTCCTGCGTTCAAGAAGCGTAATTTCATTTGTTCATAGCCTGAAATGTCGTTGCTGAAGACTACTCCTACCAAATCCAGAGGTGGCCGTTCGGCGGCAAACTTGTTCTCTATCACCCATTGGCTGAATGGTTCAGCGGACACTGGCCACGCATCTTTTAGGTTTAGTTTAGAGGCGACAAGTTGCCTCAAATTCGAATCCGTCACTGGTGTAACTCGATCTACCATCGATGAGGCGAAACTTATATGCTCTCGTGACCAAGCGAGACTGTCGCGGTCATGAACATCCAATAGTGCTTCCACACCTGCACGTAAGCAATTACCGCCACTTTGAATGTTGTCACAACATACCACGCTCAATGGGCCTGAACCATGTTGCCGACGCTGTATCACGGACGCTGCAAGGAATCCGTAGATCGTGGAGGGCCTTGAGAGAGAGGTTATATCTGATATGACTTGGGGACTACTTTTGTTAAGTTGCCCATTAGATAAGTAATAACCTTTTTCTGTGATTGTCGTCGTTACCAACTTAATGCGAGGATCTGACACTTGCCTAACGACTTCGGATTGATTCTCTTGGGCAACCAGTATATCTAGAATGGATCTGATGATCTTTATTTCGGTAGTATGGCTTAGGGTAACTTCAGTATACAAATAATCTTGCGGTGCTAGCTTATCTTTGGCCTCACTGGATTGCATAGAGACTCCAATGATGCCCCATTGGAAATGATTTTGACTTAACAGATTGTCTACATACTTGGCCTGGTGACAACGATGAAAGTTACCCACTCCAAAATGCACGATGCCCGGTTGAAGGTTTTCACGCTTATAGCTCTCAATAACGATTCCAGGTGGGAGAGTTTCTATAGCCGAAATTTCTTTTTCTTTTAGTCTTTTCAAGGCTGTTATTTTTGAGACCTCACGAACCAATGTTAGAAAACACAGTACTTATCGCATGAATTCGCCAAGATTATTGGGGGGTTAATCAGATAAATGCATGCTAATGTCTGGAAGCCACTGAGGGTTCCCCCTCCGGAAGGTAGTTAAAAATTTTTGCGCAGAGCAAAAACACACTGGCCGACAAAAGTATGGCTATAAATCCTTTAAACACATCTAAGCTTGCTAATCCAAGGATGACCAAAAGATATCCAACAGCTGCCGCTAGAGGCAATGTGAGCAAGATTGTAATAAAGCGTAAATTAGTCTCGATGACGATGTAAAGGCAAGGGACCAAGACAAGCGTAATTGTTGAAGCAAATAAAATTCCAAAGCTCAGTGAGAGCGCCATCGGGATAACAAATTGGGCTTGAACGCTGGTTTCAAAAAGTAGCGGAAGCAGTCCGACGAAAGTGGTTACGGTTGTAAGAACGATAGCTCGAAAGCGCAGTTTGCCTGCACTAGTGATAGCATCTTCCGGAGATAGCCCTTGATTTCTTCCTCGATTAGTAAATTCGACGAGTATCAAACTGTCGTTCACGACAACTCCAGCCAACGCGATGATTCCAAAAACGGATAGCATATTGATAGTCGTGTCGAAAAGAACATGCCCAAGAACAGCGCCAATGAAACCAAAGGGGATAACTGACATGATTAAAAGTGGCTGAATGTAAGATCTGAGAGGCACAGCGAGTAGTCCATAGATCATGAATAACGCGGCAGCTAAGCCGGTTGCCATAGTATAGTAGTACTCGTTTTGCTCTTGTGTGCTGCCTGAAAGACGGAAATCGACACTGGGATATTTTTCTATTAATTTAGGGATGAACGAGTTGCTCACATCACTTACGATTTCGTCGCTCTCGAGTTTTCCTTCCTCAACTTCAGCAGTGATGGTGACTGTTCGCTTTCTATCGAGCCGTTCTATGGCCGTAAGTCCAGTACCTAGCTGAATGTCTGCTACTTCTCCAATGGCGATGGCTTCGCCATTGGCAGTGCGGATATGCATATTTTCGAGTGTAGCCAAGGAGCGCCGATCGTTGTAAGGGTATCTTACCATGACTTTGACTGTTTCCGAGTCTCTCTGAATCCTTTGAGCTTCTTCTCCATAGAAGGCTTGCCGGACCTGCTTTGCAACATCAGAGAGCCGGATACCAATCTGAGTGGCATATGGTTTGAGTTGAATGAGCACCTCTTTGCTGCCCGAACCTTGGGAGTTGTAGATATCATAGACGCCAGGAAATTGGGTCAGATATTGCTGCAACTCGGCACTCGCAAAAGTCAATTCTTGGGAATCTGATCCAGACAAAGAAAGACTGATTTTGGGGCCATTAGGTCCGTCGGTTGCGGAGAAACGTTGTTTGCGCACGTTTGGTAGAAGCCCAACTTCCTCTCGCCATAATTTCGCTATCTCGACCGCGCTAGTATCCCGAAATTCTGTCTTTACTAGTTCGACAAGAAAGGCGAATGACACGTCGCTCTCAACCCAAAATACGACGTGTTTGACAAGGCCTGCTGTGTCTGGATCTTGACTAAGATATTCTTCATTTATTGTGTACGCCGCGCTCTCAATAATATCAATAGTTTCAGTCAAACTCGCCGGGGAGCTACCATCTTGCATAGTCACATTTACTTGGACTATATCGCCGGGGACACTCGGGAAAAATTCAAAACGGGCAAAACCGCTTGATGTGGCTCCAATAGTGAGCACCAGCAAACTCAAAAAGGCGGCTAAAGTAAGGTAACTATTACGCACAGCTATTCTAAGTGCGGGTAGATAAGTGTTATTTATAAAACCATCTAATTTTTCCGAAACGTAAGCACGAAACCGGTCTATATTTCCAGCAATGCCAGTTGATTTTTCCCCGATCTTTAGACCCACAAGGTGGGCAGGCAGTATCAACTTGGACTCAATGAGCGAAAATGCAAGACACAAAATTACAACTATTCCAAGTGCTCTAGTAATGCCATCAAAACTGCCGCCAGCAAAGACAACTGGCAAGAACGCTGCCATTGTTGTGAGAACTCCAATTGTCGATGGTATGGCTACTCGCTTTGTTCCGGTGACCACTGTGGCTGTGGATGCTGAGTATGTGTCAGCGTCTTTGAAACCTGAGGCTAATTTATTTTCGTAGTCATAAGTTGCCTCTCGATAGACGCTTTCGCCTATAACGATCGCGTCATCTACGACGATCCCAAGGACCATTATGAATGCAAATAGACTCATGACGTTTATCGTTACATCGAAGGATGGCATCAGCCAAAAGGCCCCTGCAAAACTGATCGGAATTCCAATGATTACCCAGCAGGCCACTGTTAAATTAAGAAAGAGCCCCAGTACGACTGCAACCAAGATTCCTCCTAGCAGAAGGTTTTCTGACATCATGGCCAGCCGCCCATTGAGGTAGTATGCCTCATCTGCAAATGTGCTTAAGCGGATTCCACCCCCAAGTTCAGCTTCTTTTCTGCTGGCATATGAGTGTACAGCTTCACTAATGTCCAAAACGTTTTGGCCTTCAAGGGATGAAACGCCCAGAGTGAATGCGGGCTGTCGGTCAAATCTATTGGTAAAAATACTCTCACGAAATCCGTCTCTTATCTCCGCCACGTCTGAGAGCAGAAGTTGGGTCCCATCGACCCGACTTCTGAGCACAATGTTAGAAAAATCATTTCCGTTATATGCTTTCCCTTCGGTTCGAACCAAAACATGACCGCTCTCGGATTTAATAATTCCTGCGGGCAGGTCAAGGGATGAATTCCTTACCGCAGATGCAACCTCACTGAGGGTAAGGTTAAATTCGCGCAGCCTTTTCTCCTCCACCTCAATCGATATTTCATATTCACCGGCCCCCCACAATTTGACATCTTTAATTTCCGGCAGTGCCATTAATTCGTCATATATCTCCTCGCCGAGGATTTTCTTTTTTCGTTCGGTCATTTCACCATATACAACTAGGCCCAGTGCCCACATGCTGTTTTTAGACCGTTTTATCTCAGGTCTTTCGATATCCTCCGGAAAATTGGTTATTCCGTCTACCCGGTTTTCGATTAAGGACATAATCTCATTTATGTCCTCATTGGGTTCTATCTCTAGATTTACAGTGGCTCGGTCTCTGAAAGCATCTGAGCTAATCGTTTTAATACCTTTAAGACCATCGAGCGCCGCTTCTATGGGCAGCACTACGCCCTTTTCGACTTCTACAGGCGCTGCACCTGGATAGGCAACAGTGACATTAATCCAGCGGCTCTCCGTTCGCGGGAACATCTCTTTGCTTATGTTGGATAATGAAATGGCACCTGCACAGAAAATAAAGCACATGATCAAATTCGCTGCCACAGAATTTCTTGCAAACCAAGAGATGAGACCTTTGTTGTTTTCTGCTGATAGGTTGCTTGCAGTATTCATTCTATATTTTCCGTCAATAATGTATTTTTGACTTCAACTCTCAATCCCTCGATCGGTGTTCCAATTGCGCTGATTATGACTTCTTCACCATCGCTTAGTCCTTTGCTCACGTAGTGGTAAAGCTCATCTGCGAATAATATCTCTACTGGCTTTAGGGCAAGACGTTGCTGGGAATTGACTGTTGCAACTAGAGGGCCTTCAAGTACACCGCTCCTCGGAACTTTAAATACATTGTGAAGAATCCGACCTGGTATGATGGCACGAACAAAGGTTCCAACCAGCAGTGGAGGCGAGTTCTCTGGATCGTCTAACCGATATGGATCCGCTACACTCGCAACTGCATACTGGGATCTGTTGTCTTCATTTACTACGCCTTCTGATCTGACTAGTTCTGCAAACCAACGATTTGTTGAACCATTGATAGAACCTTCCAACACAATTTTATTGTAAGGAGTCTTAGTAAATTGTGAAAGATCATCCATCATGGACAAGTCTTTTTCGGTAAGAGGCAATCGGACTTCAACAACGTCAGTTGAAAACATTTCGCCAAGCTGAGTTCCCTGGGTAACATACTGGCCGACATCGGCCATTTTTTTGGATACCATACCGGAATAGGGGGCTTGAATTTTAGTTCTCTGCAATTTGAATTTGGCTCTTTTAAGCTCTGCCTCGGCTTCAAGTAGGCGGGCTTTAGCCTCTGATAAAAATGGGGTTCTAAGCGCCAGGGGCGGTGCCTCTTCCTCCGATTTGCCCGTCATTGCCCATTCTTTTTTTGCTTGGTATCCTCTTGCTTTTTCGAATTCTAATGCAGCTCTCCTACTCACCACTTGTGCTTCAGCCCTTTGAAGCGCGACATCATAATCGCTGGTGTCGATTTGCATAAGTGTTTCGCCTTTTCTAAAAATGCCTCCGCTCACAAATCTCTCGGACACCTCGCGTATGGTGCCTGATACTTCCGATGTGAGAAGCGTGCGTGTTCGAGCCATGACTGTACCTTGTGACTCTACACTCAGATGAGTGTCTGATCTTTGGAGGATTTTGGTCTTAACCGCGATCGCAGCTTCTGGTGTTTCTAACTTCTCTGGCACTGGTTTTAGTACATTCATGATAACGGCTAAAGCTAAGGAGATTGCTATTAGCCCCAGTGCGATAAATTTTTTAATCAATGAATGTCTCCCTTAGAACTAATATGCACAATTTTTTCTCGGATTCAGGGGTTCATACGAATGCATCGCTCTATGAATACATAATTTGCCAGCTGAAAAGTAATTGATCACGTTAGTATGAGACGTTTGGGTGTCCTCTTAATCAAGGCCTGTTGTGCGACAGGTCCGGCAGTCTTTACACCAGATCCAAGTATGATAACAAATATCTTGCGTGTTAAGTGATATTAATAATGAGCACAAATGGGCGGTTAGTCACGACTCTCTCAAAAGTCTAAGAATAGGTTCTTGCTCACTATTTGCTCACAATTTTCAACGATTCGTCGCTCTTCCCCTAACAAGTTTGTTGGTATTCATCAAATCTCGAGCTGGAATAATTAAAAAAGGCCTTGAAAATGATAACGATAGTGATTATCGTTATCAGCTCTTACGCTCGATTTAGGAGTAGACGTCGCGATGTCGTTTTCAAAGAACACCGAAGTGGATGACCTAGAACCGAAACCTCTTGTGAAGACACCATTTTGCGAGATTTGGAGTAGCTCGGAGGGAGATACTGCCCATCTGATTATGGGCGACTTATCTCTGCGGTTGGATTGGTCTCATTTGGCAGGTATTTCGAGCACAATTAATCTCGCAATGCACCGAAAGGGTTTAAATAAAAGGTATTGTAAGCAGCAAATCTCTCCATCTAGGGTCCTGAACTAGACTTTTTCTTATGATTAGCCAATCAAGCGGTGCTACCAGGGTAGGTTGCCTTTTGGATTCGATTACGAAAAATAAACACCAGATTCCTTGTAAGCCTCTGAGAGGCTCGTGCTCTAAAAATCAGTGGGTGGAGGGTTGGGCTAAACGTATCCATTGAAAAAATTTGGTGTTCCCAGCGCTAGAAGAAGTAGGTGAGGGTGGTGCCCAATCTGAGGTCTTGATCAAATATTGTCAGTGGGGAGTCATTATTGGCATCAATGAATAGCAGGTGATAACCAATTTCTATTTGATCTGAGATGGCGAAATCGCTTCTTAGGGAGATGAGTATGGAATCTCCGTCCAGATCTCCCTGTAAAGTGCCAGAAAAGGTGATATTTTCTTCGAGTATGCGTTCGCTATAGCGCAGCAGCCATGTTCCTCGAGTGCCCTCCGTAACCAACTTTTGATTCGCCCTCAAGCCATCCCGTCCGTCTGCTACCGCTTCCATTTTGGCGCTTAAACTTAAATCTTGGGTTGAACTTATTCCATATTCAAAACCAAGTGAAATACCCAATTGATCTTTTTTTATTTCGGCTATATTTTCAGGTGTAGTGATAGATAGTAAAGATTTCTCTTGAAAGACCCCACGACTTAATGCGACATCTAAAGTTAGCAAAAGCCGATCCGATGCATAATTTGCGCTCAACCCAAGAAGATAAAAATCGTTTTTAATGCCCGGAGATTGCATCAGTTCGTTGGCCGACAGTTTGTACTGGAGTTGATTTTCCCAGAGGTAGGCCCCCATTATTGCGATATCACTTCTGTCATAGGATTTGCTCCAACGCGCTCCAGCTTCAAAAATTGGACTGGAATTACGGCGCGTGTCATCTAACTTGAGTGGCAAAGCAAAGTACAGCGGACTCCCTTCTTCAGGTGAGGGATTAAATTCAGGATATAAATTCAGGAAACTTGAGAACTGACTTTGTTTGTCGAAGACATCCCAAATCAGCATCCACTGATTCAAACGTGCATCCTCGATATCGATAATGCTAAAATCGCGAAAGTCGGTGTGATTTATGACATCAAGAACTGAGTTGCCGACGGTTCTTCCCCAAACTACGGTTTGGCGTCCAAGCTTTAGACTGTGACGACCTAAGCTTCTTTGTAGAAAGAGTTCATTAACACGATATTCGGCCTCAATACTTTTATTAGTCTCATATTCGTAGTCCTGATTCCAAAATAGTCTAGCTTGCCAACTCCCTTGCAGAAGCCAGTTCGGCGCGAATGCACTTGCATAACGGATATTTATCCCGGTTCGATTGTGCTCGATTCTGTTTGTCTTTTGATATCGCTGACCTGATGGTAATTCAATTGAATGGTTGTTCACCTGCCCGAAGAGTTGATGACTTATTTGCACTGTGAAAGTCTTATCGGAGGGTTGGGTGTTCATCTCATCTTGGTACGCGAACATTTGATCAACCCAGCTGTCTTCAAAAACGGAGGGTTTATCAGAATCTATAACGTCCGTCGACTCTATATCTAAACTTTCCGTTCCGGGAGAAGTTTGGCAAAACAGGAAAAGAAAAATCAAGAGATATTTGGCAATCATTTGAGCTGTCCATGCACTACTTTATCTGAGATCTGAGTTGATTAAGCACATTCTCCCGGTAAGCACTGTCAACCAGTGATCGCTGAGTCAAGAAATCTTCATCAATATTTAGGCCTAAATGGCGGGTTACCGTTGCCATATTTGATAGGCGATTAGAAACCAAATTAAACATGGTCACTGATCTGGCCACCCAATGACCATTCATCATTTCAACTTTTGATGAAATTGACCGTTTGATATGATTCCCATGTTTGTCGTACATTTCACTTCTCAGCGAAACATATCTCTCTGTGTCAATGTAGTGGATGATCCTAGAATATCGACTCTTCCTAGCTTTCTCTGAAACGGGCATTGCCTCAAGTTTCCATACACTTCGACCATTAAGTTCAGTTTGTGACAAGATATTAAATTGATAATCTTCGATTTTTCCGTAATTGATATCCTCGGTTGTGAACTCGGAACCAAAGATGGAGGCTGGCTCGCCATATTCATTGCTAGCGCCGGTTGCGATCCGCTTGATACGCCCAAGCGCCGATAGGTAGAGCCATGTCTGATTTTCTCGATCTGTTTGATGGTATGTGTAGTTCAACATGCCCACTCCGCGCTCTGAGGCCGGTTCAAGCGTAAAGCTGATGCTCTTGGTGTCCTTCATCTTGTCACCGAGATTAATGGCCACGGTCTCTAAAAGTTTGACGCGAGGTTTCTCGGCGCAGGTTATCCGATCGGCTTTTACCCCGAATTTGCAGCTGGATAATTTTACTCGGGCAAAGGAGGAATCGTTAGATGATCTGATCATTTTTTCGACAGCCGCCATGATTCCATGACCGGTCCTTTCCTCAGCGCTAGCAATCGACATTAAAAATGTTGTTACAATGGCGGCGAGAACATCTGCTTTTCGGTGCATTCCTATTTGCCTGCAACTTGAAATTTGAAGCTATTGTCGACGTTTTTAATGTCGAAGGTGGGTCTGAACAAGACGATCATTGTAGGGATTAAGAATAGGTCGCAAAGCAGTGCGACGAATATTGACAGCGCTCCCAAAAGGCCTATTTTTGCAAATCCGAGATAATCCGAGAAACTGAGAATCGCAAAGCCAAACCCGATAATCATTGTTGTGAACATTACAGCTTTTCCCACTTCTCGTAAGGCGCTTTCAAGCGCGATATTAATATTTTTTGACTTACTTAATTCCATTCGATAGTGAGTAATGAAGTGGATAGTATCATCGACCGCGATGCCCAGAATTACCGGTGCTATCAATAATGTGTCAGTATCCAATGGGATAGCAAATAAACCCATCATACCAAGCGCCAAAAGTGCTGGAATTGCGTTGGGAATCATGCCCATGAGCCCACCACTAATGGATCCCAGTGTGATTACCATTATCACGCTGATTATCAACCAAGCCATCGCGAAGCCATTATATTGTGATCGAGCAATTTCATCACCAATTACCATCAAGGTCGCCACGGTACCTGTGAGTACGACATTTAAATTTGGGTAGGTAGGCTTAAGATAGCCAAAAGTTGCCTCTATATCCATTTCAACCTCTGAGAACATCTTTTTGTAGTCATAAGAGCCCATATTGCGCAGGTTAATGCTTATTTGGGCTCGACTAAAGTCGTCGGACATGAGACTCCGACGATCCTCAGGATCGGCGGCACTATAAAGAATTAGAAGTTGAGATATGAGCTGGTCAGATTCGGGAATTTTATAAAAGGCGGGATCATCTTTATTCATTAGTTGATGGCTAGCTCTAACGATATTAACGATAGAATGAGTCCGCAGAATTGTTTCAGAATAATTATTTTCGAGACTAGTTTGCAGTGCTTCGATGGCCAAAAGGACATCGGAATCAAGAATCCCATCGGCCTTGTTCATGTCAATCATTACTTTCATGGTTTGCGAGCCGGCCATATTGCTATCAACTACTTCAATTGCCTTCATCAGTGGATGTCCTTCCTTAAACATGGTGGTGAGATTGGTGTCAATAAAAACCCTTGTTGAACCATAGAGGCAGATGCCTAGGATTAATGCAAAAAGGAGGATTATTTGCGTTGGAAAACGATAGATTATTACAAGGACGCCAGAAAAAATTTTTTCTGGGTGGGTAACGACCCAATAGACCATAAAAAATACTACGTTGAGATAGAGACCAATTTTCCAGCCAAATATCGCAAAAAGCGCAGAGCTCGCTGAAATTGTAATTACACTTCGACCCGCTATTGTTTGTTTAATCCATATTCCAATAAATTTTTTTCTATATCCCGATGTGTTAGCTGGGTTCCCAGGGTGCCATTGATGCAACAAAACAGGTAAAAGAGTAATCGTAAAGAGGAACGCAAGCACTACACCAAGAGCAGACATAAATGCGAACTCTCGGATTGGTTCAAGTTTGGATGTGGCAAGAACTGAAATGCCTACTGCGGTTGTCAAAGTCGTCAGAAGAATGGGAAGGCCCACTTTTCCATAAGACTTGGTGAGCGCCGCGGAGTGTTCAACCCCCTCATGTCTTAATGAAAAATATGCGCTCATTACATGCACACAGTCGGCGATGCCCACTGCAAATATCAATAGCACGGTAAGTCCTATCATCGATGTTATTTCCACACCTAAGGACACCGAAATGCCCCAACACCACACTATGCTGAGTGTGATCGTAACTAAAGGCCATACCAGGGCCGATGCAGATTTAAACAGCCCCCACAGTAGGGATGCGAAAATTAGCACCATCAAGTAGCCAAGTTTCTCCAGTTGCTCGAGCACGCCCCATAGTTCAACCATTAGGGGTGGTTCGCCTACTGCATAAAATTCAAACTGATCACTGTATTGGCCATAAATCGCCTCCAATGCCGTCTGAAACGCCAGATACTCCCGCGGGTCAAGATCTTCAAAATCTATTTCCTGAACTACTGCTTCTTCGTCATAAGATAGATCAAAACTATTGAAACTTTCATCTAGGATGGTAGATGGTGCATCGATGGCTGAAACATAATCCTCGGCGGGTACCAAACCAAAATCGGTATCAATGATAATGCCACCATAGGTTCCTGCCTTTGAATACAAGACTGATGCATAATCAGTTTCTTTGAGAGCCAGCTGTTTAATCTCGGCAAGCTCCTCTTCATGGCTTGGAAGCATGCGCGGAACAATTCGCTCGGACATTAGAGTATTATCTTTGCTGTTTAAAGAGCGGATGTTTGCCAAGGAAATCACCCGGCGGACATGCCCAAGTTCTCTAAGATCCGCTTCCGGAAATTCAGATGGATCCAAATCTTGCCAATTTTCTAACTTTTGAGTGAGCTTCTGAATTGCATGAAGGGACTCTCGCGAAAATACATTCCCATCTTTTGGTTTGTAAATAATGAAAACTGAGCGATCGCTGCCAAATTGGCGCCTGAATTCTTCGAGCCCGCGGTGGGATGGGCTCTTTTCCTCCATAAAAGCTTCTGGAGATAGGTCAAAAACAGTGTCCGAGTATATTATATGAGCCATTTGTAGAGATGCTGTGAAGAAAAACAGCATAAGAGGCAGTTTTAGCCGTACCATCATGTTAGGCACATGTGAAAAAAGGGCACTTAAACCTAGAAGGAATCGTTCCATGTAATCGGCGCCTTGAGTTTAAGGAGGTAAACAGTCATTAGGGACTACCCGTCTCAAACATTCTATCGGGTTGGAAGTAATTTTGTAGGTTTTTAGTTACCTGAATTGGGTGAAAATCTTCTTCCGAGTTTTTAAAAGAGTCTCTAAGGAGTCATGATAGCCTATTCCGATTTATATTTTTTTCCATGAGCAAGTGCATAGAAAACCGGTATTGATAGGAGAGAGAGCAGTGAGGAGAGTGCTAAACCTCCCATTATGGTTACCGCCATTGATTGAAAGAAAATATCGGAAAGGAGTGGCGCCATTCCCGCAACTGTGGTAATTGCTGCCAGGCTGATAGGTCTTAGCCTTGAGACGCAGCTTGCGATAATGACTGACTCATCCAGGCCTTGCATTGCTACCCTCCGATCAATTTCTCCAATCAAAACAATTGCGTTCTTCAAGAGCATTCCGATGAGCCCGATAAGTCCTAACACAGAAGGGAAGTTGAACGGCAAATTAGTGACTAATAACGCACCCAGAACCCCAACTGGAATTAGAGGCAGACAAGTCCAGGCTACTATGGTTTGCCTGATGCGACCGAATATAATGAGTGTTGTAAGTACCATAACCAAAACGGCCGCCGGAAATTTTTTACCCAGTGACTCGTTGGCGAAGTTATTTGACTCATACTCACCACCCCACACTAGATCATATCCTGAAGGGAGTTTGATCTGCTCGACGGGCTCCCGAATTTTTGAAAAGGACTCTGCAGCCGTGGTTCCCTGGGGAGGATTTGCTTGCGCTATGATTGATCGGATCCGGTCACGGCGCATAATCATGGATTCCTCGGGGATCAATTCTAAGGGACTAATTACGTTGCGCAGGGGGATATACTTTTGTTGGGTTCTGCTCCATACATGGCCATCTAAAAAATTTCCGGTGGCATCATGGCTGCTGCTGCGTGCAATGATTGGTACCTGCTTATCTTTATCGCGAAACATGGCTACCTGAATGCCATTGGTCAAGAACGCTAATGAGTTAGATATGTCAGTGCGATCAATTCCGATGGCCTGTGCTCTTTGATTATTTATCTCAGGCACGAGTGCCATGCTTCGTTGGCGCCAGTTAGTTCGGGTATCGATTAATCCATGCTCACGAAAGATATCCAGAGATTGATTGGCAAGAATTCGGAGTGTGCTGGCGTCTTCTCCCAAGAAGCGAGCTTCGATTTTCCATGAGCCACCTGGAGTCATTTCAGCTCGCCGGACAATAAACTCTAGGTCAGTTTCCTGTTCAAGGTGGTCTCTAGTGAAGCTAACTAGCCTTTCGACTTCTCCTAAGCTAGATGTACGAATTGCCATTTGAGAATAGGCACTATTGGGCCTTTCAGGGATAGTTATCAAGGTGAATCGAGATGGTCCTCGACCAACCCATGTGCTGATACCAGAGATGCTAGGATCTAGAGATAAGACGCTCTCTATTTTGGAGACTCTATCGCTGGTTTGGAGAATGTCAGTGCCCTCTGGAAAATACAAGTCGATGTAAAAAATGGGTGTTGGCATATTTGGAAAGAACCCTTGCTTTAATGCACCGAAGCCTGCAAAACTGGCACCCACGATAATCAGGAATGTGAGGCATGTGATACGAGCATTTTTTAGGGATTTTTTCAGATAAGTGCGATAAATAATGTAGAGGCGCCCACTGTAAATGTTTGATTCAGATCTTGCGGATGTTTCGGGTCGCAGCAAGATAACGCCCAAAGACGGAATCAAGGTGATTGACAAAATCCAACTAAGTAATAGGGATCCGCCTGCCACAAAAAACAAAGAGTTTAAATACTGGCCTGTTGAATCAGTTGATAGACCAATTGGGGAAAATGCTGCCATGCCAACGATGGTTGCTCCGAGAAGCGGCATTCGCGTATGGGCAACTGTTTTAATTGCAGCATCCTGAGGAGATTCGCCTCGCTGCATTCCTGTGACCATCCCCTCGGCTATCACAATAGCATTGTCCACGAGCATACCCATAGAAATCATGATTGCTCCCAAGGAAATCCTATGCAGTTGGATTCCTGCAATGGTCATGAAGGCTAGAGTCCCCATAATCGTGACCAATAGGGTGGCACCTACCATTGCTCCGGCTCGCCACCCGGTAAAAATACAGAGCACCAAAATAACGGTCAGGATAGACAATGACAAATTGCCAAGAAAATCGCTTATTGATCTATCAACAACACGATGTTGCTCATAGATAGGGTTAACATTCATGCCTGCGGGAAGCATTGTTCTTAAAGAATCGATCTTGCGCTCAACTTGTTTCCCAACTTCAACGACGTTTTGGGTGGTGACCACAGAAACTCCTATGGTAAATACGCGTTCTTGATCATGCCGAATAATCAGTTGAGGTTGGAGCTTTTCCGACCGAGAAACTGAGGCGATTGTGTCGAGCCTAATCATTTCAGATGAACCGCCTTCTCCGATCAAGATCGATCTCAGATCATCTAGTGTCTGGTTGTAATCCTGCACATCCAAGCGAAGCCTGTATTCTCCGACTCGAAGGGAGGTTGAGCTATAAAGGTCTGTTTGTGCACGGATGTTATTTAGCACCGTTTCATAAGGAATGCCAAGTCGCAAAAGCTGAGTATTGTCGAAATCCAGAAAGATCTGCTCTTCAGGAAGCCCATCTATCTGTACCTTTCCAACATGCCGGATGTTTTGCAATCGTTTCTGTAAAAGATTCGCTGCGTCGCGGTATTCGGATATCGAATATCCTTCAGGCATTGTTACGGCATAAATAATCCCATAGACATCAGAAAAATCATCCTCTATCAGCGGAGTGCTGGCTCTAGGCGGTAAGCGCATCTCCGCCTCTGAAATTCTACGTCGCATTTCATCCCATATTTGGGGAGCCTGATTAACCGTTACCCATCGATGCAGTTCGATCTCAACCTCAGAGCGCCCCGCTACAGACCTGGACTCCAATCGATGTATCCAAGGCATCTCACGCACAGATTTCTCAATCTGTTCAGTGATTTCCTCTTCCACTTCTTCAGCAGATGCGCCGGGATATTCAGTAAAAACAAAGGCTTGTTTTAGTGGGTAGGGAGGATCTTCCAATCGTCCGATATTCTCTAAGCCAAACCACCCACCAACAATACAAAGTAGGGCGAGCAGCCAGACATAGAGCGGATTCTTAAGGGCAAACTCAGTCATCAATGAATATTTATTATTCGCTTATTGCGTCAATGGAGTAATTCTGTCATTTTCATTTAGCAAACTACCGCCAGTAGCGACCACTATTTCCCCAGGGCTCAGTCCGTCGGTTATTTCAATCAGGTCACCTTGGACTGTACCGATTTTTATAAAACGTTTCTTGACGAAAAAATCAGGGCCCGAGGTTACCCATAAGTAAAATGCTTCATCAGGGTCAGTATGCAACGCGCTCACCGGCACCACCAACCGATTGGAGGGTTGAGCTAAAGCGAGAGTGATTGAGGCTGTCATACCCTGTCGCAGAATCCAGTCAGGGATCTTATGCAATGCAAATCGTGTCCGATAGGTTTGTGTGGTTGTATTTGAGTCGCCTCGTTGTTCGACTATCGATAATTGCCAGCTTAATCGAGGGTTCGCTGCAAATCTTGCGGAGGCTGTCGCAATTCCTTGATTGCTTATTTGTGCGACCAAATCTTCTGGGAGGTCTGCTACTAGTTCAATTTTGTCAGAAGATGCGAAGCGAGCAATTATTTCTCCGGCAACTATTGAATTGTGTGCCTCTTGCAATCTTTGTAAGACGATTCCATCAAAGGGCGCGGTTATTTTGCAATCTTTTAGTGCTTCTTCTGCCTGTGCAACCCTGATGCTGAGCATTTCTTCTCGGGTCCTTGCAGTATCAAGCTCAGATAAAGGAAGTGTCCCTAAATCGTATAGCTTGGTTAATCGGGACAGCTCTTGGATTGCTAACACGTGCTCAGCCTCGGCATAATCAAGCGCCAACTCATAGTCTGTGGCTTTGAGTTCAGCGATAGTTTCGCCTCTACTTAACTTTTGTCCTTCAAAGATTGGAATATTGGAGATTTCACCTGAGATCTCAAACTTTAGGTCAGCGGTGTCAGCGTTCTCGACATGAGCATGCAGATAGTGATTTTCTGGTTCGGTTCGTTTTTTTACCGTATATAATTTAACAATTTGGAGCGATGGATCATCTTCTCTTATGTAATCCTCCTCTGTGCAGGCAGACATTGTAAAGATGAGCAAGTAAACTATGATTCTCATGCCAGTAGCTCCAACAGACGTTTTTTTAACTGAGATTTTTGGTTTTTATCGAATTGATATAACCCTATCGTTTCGAGCAACTGCATGCCTTGGAGGGCAAGCGCCACAGTGATAGTTAGCGTAGGATCATCCTTTTCATGACTGATGTGCTTGAAAAGTGTTTGGAAATAATCTCGGGCGGGTTCCAAAAGTGCGGGGTCTTCGGCTCCGGCTGCGAGTATGGACTGAGCAGTCGCGCGTTCTTCAGAGCTCAGAGCGAACTCGGTTTCAATCAAGGATCTGAGTTTTTTTCGGCTACTATGGTCTTTGTCGCTCTGGAAAAGAGCTCCTCTTTCTAGAAGCAGATCGTCTAGCATTCCCTCAAGAAGTTCTTTTTTTGTTCCATAATGATAGAGCAACCCACCTTTTGAGATTCCGGCCTCGCTAGCAACGGCTTCAATCGTTAGTTTGCCTGCGCCTTGCTCCGCAACGACTGCGCCAGCTGCTTTGCGAATACGTTTTTTTGTTTTGCCGGAGTTTGACATATAATCTTAACTTAACCGTCTGGACGGTAGAGTAAATGAAATGAGTCTCAGGGTAAAGATTAATTGAGGATCAGTGTTCGGATAGGCAGTATTGGCAGCCCCATGATTCGCTAAACTGATGCGACTGGATGATCCGTTGTTTTTTGATATAGTTTCGAGTCGCGAGAATGTGTTAGTCTCCTTTTCAGAAACAACTCCTCTCTATTGAGATTCGTTTAAAATAATAATAATAGACGTCAAATGATCAATCGAACCCCACCTAAATTGCCAAGAAAATTAGATGTAAGACCCGGAGAAGAGTCTGCTTATAATTTTATGCTCAACCGAATTGAGGGTGCTAAGCAGGCAAAGGTTGGATTGATTGGAGGTGAGCCCTACGCAGCTAATTATTTCATGGCTTTGGCAAATACACCGGTTTTAGCCGAAGGACTAGCTCGATTAGGTCAGGCTGCAATGGAGGTGCCTGGCGGCGAGCATACCTTTTCTCATGCGGATCACGAACTTATAGATGCCGTGATTGCTTTTGATTCCGGTTTTAATTGGCTGATGGCAGGACATGCGGCGCTTGCTCTGCAAGCAGGCGTGAGACTGGAAGCAATCGAAGCCATTCGTGAAAAACGCGAGCCGATGGTGCGAGCAAACATATAAGCCTCTCGGCAGTGAAGACATCTTTACAGGCGTTGCCGCAAAAGGCCTAGGATGCCCTGAGCCAGGGATCCATACTATCCATAAGCCGGGTTACGTTAATCCAGTAAATCCACACAACCCAATGATGGACGATACGGGTAAAGATTTGCCGGACTTTTGCAAAAAATCTCCCGTAATTGCTAACAACTACCACCATCGGCAACTTGGATATTTCGATACATTGACCGAGGAAATTATTCCTGTTGATACCTGTTTCGGTACTCATCACCTGCAGTTTCGCAATAAGGATTTACTCTGGACAAGTGGCGACGCCAATGTTGTTGGTTGGCTTGATACCAAAACTTTTTCAGCAGATGACCCAAAATCTCTTGAGTCGTCGATGGGTTGGTCTGAGGGTAAAATAGATACCGACGGCGATGACATTGCCGATGAAACTGTTGTAGGCTTTCGCTATGGTGTTATCCCGAATCCATTAGATGGATCTGTCTGGTGGGGGATGCCTGCAGGGATTCACTTCTCCAAGCCAGGTCAGCCGGGCTTTATTCTGCGCTACGATCCAAGCCTGAATCAGCATGAGGCGTTTAGCCCGCCTTTCCCAGGCAATGGTCCTAGGGGCATAGACGTTGACACTCAAGGAATTATTTGGACGGCTCTCGGTGGGAGTGGCCACCTTGCGCGTTTTGATAGAAAACAGTGCAAACAAACTTGGGGGCGAGGAGATCAGTGTCCAGAGGGTTGGAAATTATGGAGAACACCCGGCCCTCAATTCAAGGCTGAGCGCGAGGTTATGGGGAGTGGCTCTAACGATATGCATTACTATATTTGGGTTGATCAGTTCGATACTCTAGGGATGGGTAGCGATACGGTGATTATTAATGGAACTGCTTCTGACTCACTGATCGCATTTAATCAAAAAGCAGAGACGTTTACGGTCATTCGGGTCCCATATCCTCTTACCACTTATACTCGGGGCGTAGATGGAAGGATAGATGATCCTAAATCCGGTTGGAAGGGCAGGGGTTTATGGTTTACCAATGGGCAGGCACCCATATTTCAGTCCGAAATTCCAAAATCCTATGCAGGTAAAATTCAGCTCAGGCCCAGCCCTCTGGCTCATTAGAACCGATCTGATGAGAGTATCATTTTTGACCTGAGTGTGTTGATGGATGGAGAATCCTTTTGCAGTCCATTACCCCTAAACTGCGTGCGATTGGGCAGATTTATTCGATCAGCCTGCCGTAAAAAACTGTTTTTAAATCCGATGCAGAATACAAAAATGTAGCTCTACTTAGCCTGAAATGCAAAACTTTTGTGGCAGAATTTCCAAAATATAGGCTACCGCGTTTTGGCGTTCACCATGGTATTCGGCGGCCTGACACATGCCAAAACGTGCCTGTTTCCCGAATAGTTTTCTCATTCATTAGCCTTATCAGCCCTTTAGCAGAATCCGAAGCGTTGATATCGCCGCTAAAACCTGTCATCTCGGTTTTCACGTATCCTGGATGCAATAGAATCACTGCGATTCCTCTTCCACGGAGGTCTTTGCTCAGGCTCTTTCCAGCCATGTTCAGGGCTGACTTGGACATCCGATATCCATAATAACTTCCGGAGGTGTTTTCGGTAATGGAGCCAAGCCGGCTGGTCAGGAGGCCAATTTTGGATGGTTGAGCCAGGTAGGGTAAAAATGTTTGTATGGTAAGGATTGGGCCTATGGCATTTACTGACATCTGCCGAATGAGTGACCTCTGCGTTAGCTGCGCCAAATTCTCGTTTCTGAGAATTCCCGCAACATGTATGAGCCAGTCAATTCGCTCATTACCAAGCTGTTTGATCTTTGCTCGCATGACCTCTGGGTCGGTTACATTAAAATTTTCGATGATGGCGGCAGGCTTAAGTGCGCCCAGACCAGGGGAAGTCTCTCTGCAAAAGGCAAAAACACGTGTCTCTCTTGCAATCAAGTGACGCACGAGTTCAAGACCAATGCCCCGATTTGAACCTACGATAGCAACGTTTTTCCCTTTCAGGATCAGTCCTCCTTAATGAAAAGTTATTCTCCCGATGCGCTGATCTGACTGCCCTCACTCAAAGCGCTGACGAACAGTTTATTGCATCTTATTTAACGCGAACTCTTGCCGTCTGTCGACTAAGCGCAACAAGTTTTCCACGAGAGTCCCAATAGTAGCCATCTTCTTCAAGCAGACCTTCGGTAACAGCATGGGTTGCCAAGGTGCCGCGAATAGGCCCAGGACATGGTATGCCCCGAACCTGCACAGTTAACTCGACTGTGGGAACCCAGCCGGCTAGCCCGAAAACATTAAATGGTGGAGGCGGCAACGCATCTGCAAACATTATAAGAGATAAAATGTCTGGATCGGTACCATCTTTGTGTGCTAACCAACCATCGAATCTGGCATTCCCACTTGGATCACTGCCCTTGAGCACTCGGCCGCTTGAAGTGAGGCGGATATCGACTCGTTGTCGAAATTCCAGTTGAGTGTTACCGGCGTCTTCGCATTCATCCCAAGGTGGTATTTCAACTGGAGCTAGGTCGGTCCAGCTTGGCCCGATCACGTTATTAACATCAACATAAGCCGCCGTAATTTGCACTTTGACTTCGTCTTCTTGAAGCATCTTGACGACAGCATGGGTGGTACGCTTGCTTGAGCGAAGTGTCTCGACATGACAATAGATTGGGCCTAGGACGGTGGGACTTAGGTAGAAAGCGTTTATTACTTGAGGGTGAGGATGGGGGAGAGCTTCGCTCAGGGCTCTAGCTCCAATCGCCAAAACATAACCGCCGTTTGGAACGCGCCCTATCCGCCAGCCTCGATGCAAGTGTCCCCTCCACACGTAGTCGCTGACTCTCTCGACCGATGTTTCAATCTGAAACTCACTCATCTAAGTCCTCTCCATGCAATTACATCCGTTGTAACGTGCCAGCACCAGTCGATAGTCAGCTTTTATTCCATATGGAGTCAAAACTTTAGTCGCTCTAGAATTATCAACGCTGAAGTTGGCGCATTTAATACATGAATTGCGGGTCGACGCAATAATAAATGTAAACTTAACGTAAACGGTATTATTGGGCCGACCGCAAGGGGAGAAACTAGTGTCTCATTGGAGAATGTGGTCCATAGATGATTTACTAAAATTCATATCGCAATTCAGCTTTGAACTCCCTTCCTGCAGAGAGAAAGAGGTCTTTTGCGGGGTCATCAGCCGACTTCCCATCTACGCTGATCCAATCCCAATACTTTCTGTCAGTAAGATTTTCCACGCCAACTTTAGCCGACAAATTCCTCGTGACCATATAATCGGCATAAAGGTTGAGGGTAGTATGACCAGAGACCTCAAGGCAATCGCCTCGCCCAGATCGGCCGCAGTTTGATTTGTTTCCGGGCCCATCGTCAATCATCGACGCTACTGCACGAATGGATAATCTGTCTTCTATCGGTTGCCAATCAAGCACAAGTAAAATCTCTGTCGGCGGTATGCTTGTCAGTTTTTCCCCGTTTTTCTCCCCGTAATTTCGGTTTACTCCGATGGTTGTCGAGAGATTCGAAGAAAACGATTGCTTCATTTCCAGTTCGAAACCTCTAATAGAAACTTCATCAAGATTGACGTATTGATAGATCGCTAGTCCTCGCGACGTTACCCCAGTTAAATCGGTTTCGATAAACTTTTCATAGTCTGTATCGTAGAAAGCCATTGACCAGTTGATATCTTCGGTCCCGCCCCTCAGCCCAATTTCAAAGCCAGAGCTTTCCTCGG
>MDTD01019929.1_pt1 | contig 36458 bp, 33 predicted proteins | sample 811221 | NCBI WGS metagenome assembly MDTD01 (sample SAMN05326646, study PRJNA326480) | marine metagenome | isolation source: seawater | place: Pacific Ocean: South West | collected 2011
AACTCACCTCAAAACTAGTTCTTCCTATAGAGCCGTGGTAGACCACCACGTTGATAGGCTGGATGTGGAAGCGTAGTAATATGTGAAGCTGACCAGTACTAATAGCTCAATTGGCTTGATTTATGCACTGAAAAAAATTTTTCATATAGGTATACTTAAAAAGTTTAATGAAAAGATATAAATTTATTAGAATATAAATCCCTATAATTTGTAGTGTTATTTTTTTTTTAAAATTGTAAATTTAAGATATTAATTAATGATAAAAAAAAATAAAAAAAACTACTTTGTAATTGCTGAAGTTGGACAAAACCATCAGGGAAACGTTAACTACGCTTTAAATTATGTTAGAACGTTTGCTGCATTAGGAGCTGATGCTATAAAATTTCAGGTTAGAAGTAACAAAACTCTTTTCTCAAAAGAAGCATACAAAGCAAGTTATAATAGTGAAAATGCTTTTGCTAAAACTTACGGAAAACATAGAGAAAAATTAGAGCTATCTTTTAAAGATTTAATTAAAGTTAGAAGAGAATGTAAAAAAAACAATGTTAAGTTTATGGTTACGCCATTTGACGAGCAAAGTTTAAATAAAATTTGTAAAATTGGAGTTGATATTATCAAAATTGCATCTTTTGACTTAGGAAATCTTCCATTAATTTATAAAATCGCAAAAAAAAAGAAAACAACTGTTATTAGCATAGGTGGTGGTAATTTGAGGCAAATAAATAGCAGTGTAAAAATACTAAAAAAATACGTTAAAAAAATAATTATCCTTCATTGCAACTCAGAGTATCCGACCCCTCATGATAGATTGGGATTAGAAAATATAATTACATTAAAAAAAAAATTTAAAGATTGTATTATTGGGTCATCAGACCATTTCAATGGTATTTTATCTGGCCCTGTCGCATATATGTTAGGAGCAAGAGTTTTTGAAAAACATGTTACTTTAAACCGATCATGGAAAGGTACAGATCATTCTTTTGCTTTGGAGCCAGAAGGCTTTAGAAAATTTGTGAGAGATATTCAAAGAACTCCAAAAATGTTACCTTTAAAAAATAAAAATCTCATTGGTAAAGAGCCAGTGTTTAAAAAATTAGGTAAATCAATTACAACCAATAAACTTATAAAAAAAAATATGAAAATTAAAATACAAGATTTATCCGGTATAATTTTTCAAAATAATTATTTACCAATCAGAATGACAAATGAAATAATTGGTAAAAAAGCATTAAAAAATTTAGTTCCTGGTGAGCCTATTCTTAAAGGTGATTACAAATGAAGATAAAATTTACTATAAACAAAATATTTCCGAAAGCAAAAGACGTAGGAAAGAGAGAATGGGGTAAAGAAACATTATTAGCACTAATTTCTAAAAAAATATCTTTAAAAAAAATAAAAATACTTAAAGGAAAAAAAGGTGGGCTCCAATATCATCATAAAAAAAATGAATGTGGATATGTTATTTCTGGAAAATTGAAAATTAAATTTGACCTTGGAAATAAAAAGCTTCGATCAAAAATTATTAGTGCTGGTGATACTTTTCACTTTCCACCAGGGCTAGTTCATCAGGAAGAGGCTTTAACAACTTGTGAAATTATTGAAGCATCAACACCTCATTTTAATGACAGAGTAAGAGTAGAAGAAAAATATGGTTTTGAGAAACAAGAAGGATTAAGTTCAACATTGAAAAAAAATGTAATTATTAAATGATATAGATGCTTAAGGATAAAAAAATTATAGCACTTATCCCAGCAAGATCAGGATCTAAAAGATTTATAAACAAGAATATTTATCCTATTGAAGGACATCCTTTAATGGCATACTCTATTGTGTCAGCAGTGAGATCTCGTGTATTTTCGAGAATAATTGTATCAACTGACTCAGAATATTATAAAAAAATTGCAGAATTTTATGGAGAAGAAGTCCCTTTCTTGAGGCCAAAGAATATCTCAAGCTCAAAATCAAGTGATTATGAGTGGGTATATTACACTCTAAATAAAATAGATCAAAAATTTGATATATTTGTAATACTCAGACCGACAAACCCTTTCAGAAATAAATCTTCTATAAAAAGAGCTCTAAGAAAGTTTTTTTTTTATAACATGAATTATTCTTTAAGAGGAGTTAGTGTGTCAAAAAATCACCCAGGTAAAATGTGGATAAAAAAAGGGAAGTTTATTTCACCAGTTATTAAAGGTAAAATTAAAAATCAACCATTTTACAATTCACAATTTGCTGTTTTACCAAAAATATATCAACAAAATGCAAGTATTGAAATTTCTAATACAAATGTAATAAAAAAATTCAAAACAATTACTACTAAAAAAATTATACCTTATTTTTCAAAAGATTATGAAGCTTTTGATTTAAACTATTATGACGATTTAAAATTAATAAATAGAGATTTTTTTAAAAAACAAGAAAAAATAAAAACAAAATCTTTTTTTAAAAAATGAAATTTAATAAAAGATTAATTTATGCCAAAATAATAAACTTTTTTTTTTTCGTAAGCTTTTATTTAAATATTAAATTATTATTAAAAATATTTTTCCAAAGTTACATTGTCAAAGGTAATAATTCAAAATTAATTTTATACTTATCACCTTTAAGATCTAAATATGAAATTAATTTTTTAATTAAAAATAAATTATCTTTGTTAAAATTACCAAATATTATAACAAATGAAATAATAATTTTTTGTCTTGAAAAAAATAAAAATATAGATTTCACAAAAAAACATAATAACAATAATAAAAAAATTGCCTTTTTTTCAAAAATATTTAATCAACTAAATTTAAGATTAATTATTTCACCTGCATACCATTACACATACGACAATTATTTTGCAAAAATGTTCCACTCAGATAGTATTAAATATCTTATATTTCATAGAGAAGGTTATAACTATTCAAGAAATCACCTACGCTCTTTAAATGACTTGATTATAAAATATCAACATAATGCAGATAAAATCTTAGTACATAATAAAATATATAAAAACTTATTTAGAAAAATTCCAAATAAGAATTCCAATAATATTGAAATTATCGGACCTTTAAGAATGAAAGAATTGTTAAAATATAAAAAAAAAAATCAAAAAATAAGGAAATTAAAACATGTTTTATTTCTATCATTTACGCCAGCATATTCTGGCGGCAATCCATTAAAGCTAGGTAAGCTTGGTCAATACGGCAGATTAAATAAAAATAATATACATATGATAGATAAAATAAAATTTAATACAAAATTTGACAAATTTTATGATTATGAGCAATTTTATTTTGCTCACAAAATATTCTTTGAATGTGTAAAAGAAAACCCTCAAATCAAATTCAAATTAAGGTTAAAATTTAATAACTCATACAATAGAGAAATAATTGAAAATTTTTGCTTAAAAATTTGTGGTACTTTTCCAAAAAATTTAAAATTAGACGAAGGCGACATTTGGAGGTCAATTAATAATAGTTTCTTCGTCTGTGGCTATGGTTCTACAGGTTTGCTTGAGGCCTCATTTTTAAATATTCCTACGATACAAATAATTAATAAAAATTTAATGAATAAACAAAAAAATTTTCATAATTTAAGAATATCTAATCATATTAATTCATTTAAAATTGTAAAAAATAAAAAGCAATTTGTAAAAAATCTTTATAATTTGGTTAAAAAAAAGCAAAATCTAAAAGAATTTGTATTATTAAATAAAAAAGCTAAGTTATCATTCAATAATTTTATTTTTAATTATAAAACAGATAATAATCAAAAATTTTTAAATATAATAATTAATTTACTAAAATAAAATGAAATCGATTGATATTTTTTGGGAATTTCTAAAAATTACATCGAATAAATCAATATTTAATTTTTTAATTATTTGTTTTTTATTAATTATCACTTTCGTACTTGAAACTTTATCAATTTTTTCTATTACTCCCATTCTTTCTATTTTAGGTGGTGAAAATTTTAACTTAAATAATGCTGGTTTTGAAAAGTTTTTGTCAATCTTCATCTCAGATTTAAATATTAATACCGCAATATACTTCCTAGTATCATGTGTTGTTCTAAAATCATTTTTTTTAATGTTTTCAATTTATATTCAAACACAAATTTCTTTGTCAGCAATTAAAAACATTCAAAAAAATATTTTTAAAGGTCTAATTACTTCTAATTATAAATATTTATCAAGTTTTAAGTCTGGACATATAGCTAATTATATTTTTCCTGAAATGGAAAGACTGAGAAAAGGTGCAAATACAATCAATTCTATAGTATTGAATGCTTTTGGTGTTGTAGTTTTATTTTTAGGTACATTGTATGTAAATATTAATATTTCTTTATTTTTTATTGTTAGTGGAACAATAATTGCTTCATCATTTTTTATATTAAATAATTTTTTTTCAAAACAGGGTAAATTACAAACTTCTAACAGAAATATAGTCTTACAAAATATTGAATTTTTACTTCATAATATTAAAAATTTTAAGATTATTAACAAAAATTTTTTTTTCAAAAAAAAAATTTATTTTTCTATTCACAAGCTATTTAAATCAGATTTGCTAATTACAATTTCAAAAAAAATTTCAATTTTGTACGAACCAATGATAGTGGTTGTGATAGCAATTTTAATCATATTTTTAGATATAGATAAGATGGACAATATGATTGCTGATTTAGCGATAATTGTTTTAATTTTTAACAGAATTTTTGGTAAAATTAACTCTGTAGCATCAAGTCTTTCAGCTCTTCATCTTTATGAAAGCCCTCTTGTTAAGATTAAAGAAATTTTAGAAAGTCAAAAAAATAATAGAGAAGAGTTTTCAGGACTTAAAAATTTTTCCTTGAAGAAACATATATTGGTCAAAGATCTGAGTTTTAAACATAAAAATAAAATTGTATTTGACAAAGTAAGTTTTAAGATAAAAGCAGGAAAAACTTCGAGTATTTACGCAGGTTCTGGAAAAGGAAAAACAACGTTTGCAGATTTACTTATAAAGCTACATACTAAAAATAGTTATACAGGAAACATTTATTTTGATGATCAGGATATTGATAAGTTAAATCCAATTTACCTTAGAAATAAGATAGCTTATATAACGCAAGATACTTATTTATTTGATGAAACAATCCGGTTTAATATTACTTTCTCAACTGAATTAAACAAAGATGAAGAAATAATAAAATATATTGATCTTTTTGATTTAAAAAATATATTTGAAAATAATAAAATTGATTTAGACAAAAAAATTATCGCTGGAGGAAATAATATCTCAGGTGGTCAGAAACAACGTTTACTCATTATTAGAGAACTTATAAAAAAACCAAAATTGATTATTTTTGATGAAGGATTAAGTTCACTTGAAAATTCTAATAAACAAAAAATATTAAATGAAATAAGAAATATATTACCCCACGTAACAATTATCAATTTAACTCATGATCACTTTTTTAAATCTATATCGGATGAAATTGTTGAGTTATAAATTTTTAATAAACTGAATATATTTTTTTGATAAATAAATATCATTTTTATTGTTAGATTGGCATATTAAAGGAGTGAATTTTAATTTTTTTATTTTGGCCAAATCACTGAAATAATTATAATTGTATCCAAAAAATTCAGGTCTTAATTCAATAACTCTAGCTTTACTATTACAAAATAAAATATTTGTAAGACCTGCACCTGACATTCCAACTACAATTTTTGAGTTATAAAAAGTATTAATTTGATTTTCTAAAGTCATGTTCTCTAGATATAAAAATTTGAAGTCATTTAATTCTTTTCTAACCTCATTTTCATTTATTAAAATTCTTGAGCTAAAATTATTCCTCTTTTCTAAGGACAAATTATTTTGTTTTCTACAAATAAAAATTTTTTCACTGATTTTATTTTTAATAATTTTTCTACTTTTTAATTTTTTTAAAAATAAATTGAACTTTGTGTAAGATGTAGTTGAATTCAAATATCTTCTACTTGCATTTCCTACTTTAAAAATCGTATTCTTTTTTTCAATTACCTTTCCTTTAGGTACTGAGTAAATTGAAAAAATATTATTTTTAAATTTTATTTTTTTGTTTAAAAATATTTTATCTTTTTTCTGTTCTTCCAATCTTAATCTTTGTATTTGATTACCATTAAAAAATATTAAATTCTCAAAATTATAAATTTTTTCTTTGTTTAATTTAAAAATTTGAAAATTGTATACCTTTGATAAAATTTTTAAATATGAGTTTATTGACTTTGATAAGTCATATCTAAATGCAACGGTAAATTTTTTTTTTTTATAATTTTCTAAAAATTCTATAAATGGAATTAAATTATCCTCTATAAAATGATAATAATTTGGTTTATTTCTTTTGATAGAAAGAAAAAAAATTTTTTTATTTTGTCCTAAGTAGATAGTTTTTTTATCGAATGTTTTTCTTATACTATTATTTTGTAAAAAAACTTTTCTAAAAGGAAAGTCATCAAGACTTTCGAATAAAATCACTGGATAAAAACCTTTTGCAGTTAACTCCTTTTTAAATATAAGATTTGATTCGGGGTCAACGCTAAAATTTTTTAAATTAAAAATATTTAGATTTGTTTTAAATTTCCTTTCATAATTTTTATAATTATATATTGTCTTAAATTGCTTTGAAGGATTAGAGATTGATAATATTGAGATAATATTCAAAATATCTTTATTTTTTTTTTGAATTCTCTCCCTTATAAGATTAGAATATTTCAAAATTTTTTTTTTTATCACAATATGGTCAATTTATTATCTTTTATAAGTAAATTAAAACAAAAAATAATATTTATACGATTTGGCAAAACTTTTATTCCAGATAGGCCAAAAATAATAAAATTTTTTCAATCAGTTCTAAAGCTCGTATATTTTAAAGAACACACTAGAAGAAAAAAAATTATTGTGGATAAAATAAATAATTTAGACAATAAGATTTTAATTGATAGCAACAAAGGTTTCAAAATTTTAAAATTTTCAAAAATATTTAATGATCACGATATTAAAATACTTAATAATTTAATTGATTATTACAAAACTATTGATTGGGATAATGATAAAAGCATAAATAGAAAAAAAGATTTTCTTTTACAAAAAGAATTAAGAATAGATGATAATCTTAATTTTATTGTGAAAGCAATGCTTCCATTAATAACTCAATATATAGGATCTTTACCAATTTTAGCAAAAGCTTCTTTCTGGTATTCACCAAATGAAAAAAATGTTTCAGGTAGGAGTCAATCTTGGCATATGGACTCAGAGGACATAAGACAATTAAAAATAATGATACCTATTGAAAAAGTAAATGAAGAAAACGGAGCATTGTCACTAGTTTCTGCGAAAAAAAGTGACAAAATTTTTAATAAATTTTATAAAAATAAAATATGTAAAAAAAGAAACTTTAAAGTAAGTGATGAAATATTTGAAAAAGAAATTCAGTCAGAGGATAAAGTTTCTATAAATTTAATGGAAGATGAAATTGCATTTATTGATACTTGTAGGTGTTATCATTACGGTAGCAGAAAAGGTGAAAGAGCAAGAAAATTAATTGTTTTCCATTTTACATCCGCATATTCTTTATATACACCAATATTTAGGAGAAAAATTGGTAATCAAAAAAATAATTCAATTACAGATTTAGTCCATGCTTTCAAAGACAATAACTTTTATCATTCAAGTAAAAAAAATATAAAAAGATGGGAATTAAAAATTTTATAAATTTTTAATTTTTTTAAAAAATCTTGCAGGATTACCAACTACTACAGTATTTTTTTTTACATCTTTTGTAACTACTGAACCAGCGCCAACAAATGCATTTTCATTTATAATATTTCCGCAGATTATTGTTGCATTTGCTCCTACTGAACAGCCTTTTTTTAAAATAGTTTTTACAAATTTATTTTTTTGAGAAATAATACTATTTGGAAATTTTATATTTGTAAAAACACAACTTGGTCCACAAAATACTTCGTCCTCAATTTTAACTCCATCATACACACTTACATTATTTTGAATTTTACAATTTTTACCAATATTCACATTGGGACCTATTGATACATTTTGACCGATGGTTGTGTTATCACCAATTATACAATTCTCATGTACTATAGAATATCTCCAAATTTTAACATTTTTTCCTATTCTTGAAGTTTTATGTACAGTACTTGTTTTATGTAAAAAATATTTTTTTTTCAAAGTTTTTTTATTTTATTTATTGCATTAAATAATAATTCATAAACTTTTAAATTTATATCTAAATTTTTTTTTGATTTATTATTATTTTTTGAGGCGTATAGAAAATATTTTATCTCATCTTTTAGAGCGTCATTAGGATTTGTCTTTAAAAATTTTACTTTCTTTGCACTCAAAACAAATGATTTTTTATGTTTTATCAAAGGTTTATTTATTATCATTATTTTTTTATCCCAGTTTTCGGAATCATTAAATACCATCATTCTTTTTGTACCGATTAAAACAAATTTTTGTTCTTTAAATGGACTTAGCCAATTAACAAAAATATGTGCTTTTATGTTTTTTCCAAATAAAAAATTGATTATTGAATTATCATAAATTTTATTGTTTAAAATTTTTGTACCTGATGAGCTTTCTATTTTAGGAATTGTATTCATAATAGCTAACATCATAGATATATCATGAGGAGCAAAACTAGATAAAATATTCTCATATTTTCTAAGTTTTCCAAAACTTAGTCTAGTTGAATATAAATATAATATTTTACCAAAATACTTTTTTTTATTAAGTTCTATAATTTTTTTAAACGCATTATGATAATACATTATATGGCCAATCATAAAAATTTTTTTGTAATTTTTTAATAATTTAATAATTTTATTTAGTTCTTTATTATTTAAACAAACTGGCTTTTCTACAAATATATTTTTATTTAATTTTACAAAATAATTAATTTGGGAAAAATGATACTGCGCTGGACTTGCTATTATTACATCTTGAAAATTTATAGAATTTAAACTTTTTGATGATTTAAGATATATTATATTTTTTGATTTATACTTTAAATTAAATTTTTTATATTTTTGACTATCTTTATCTAATAAAGCAATTTTTTGATTAAGCTGAACCAATTTATCAAGTATTTTTTCTCCCCAATAACCAGCTCCTATTAAAACAATATAATTTGATTTATTCATAAATATAAAATTGAAAAATTAATGAATATATATATTACTTTAATTTAAATGTGTGGAATTTTTGGAATTTACTCAAAAAAAAAACTTGATGACAATGACATTAATTTAGCTAATAAAGCTAAAAGTTTTCTCAATCATAGAGGTCCAGATGATTTTAATATATTTCATGATAATGAAAATAATTTATTATTGTGTCATTCAAGATTATCAATTATTGATTTATCAAAAAAAAATTCACAGCCCAGAAAAGAAGGTAATAACATTATAGCTTTCAATGGTGAAATTTATAATTTTAAGGAATTAAAAAAAAACCATCTAGAAGATAATAATTTTCAAACAAATGGTGATACTGAAGTTCTTCTGAAAATGTGGATTAAATATGGACCAAAATGTTTAAACTATATTGATGGAATGTATACATTTGCCCTTTGGGATAGCCAAAATCTTTATCTTGTTACAGATTTTTTTGGTGAAAAACCTTTATTTATTTGTGAACAGGAAAATAAGATTTTGTTTTGCTCAGAGCCTAAAATTTTTACAGAGATTTTCAAAAATAAGATAAAAAGTTTGGATACTCCTTTTTATGATTTTTTTGGTATTCAAATAAATGAAGAAAGATTGTTAGAAAATATTAAAAAAATTAAAAAAAATTCAATTATAAAAATAAAATTAGGTAAAGTATTGGACACGTTTTCCATTGTAAAAACTTTAAAAAAAAAAAATCAAATACTTGAAATTAAAAATCAACATTTAGAGGAAATCATTGATTTATTGATAAAAAGTATAAAAAAAAGGTTGATTAGTGACCAAAAAATTTCAATATTACAGTCTGGCGGCTACGACTCAACATTATTATTAGCTATAATAAATAAAGAGATTAAGAAAGATTTTAAATGTTATCATTTAGAGCAAGATCATATATCTGAAAAGAATCAAATATTAAAGAATTTTGAACATCTTAAAATTTCAAAAGAAAATATAAAATTTGTTAATTTTGACCAAAATTTATTAGATATTGAAAATTATATAAATTATCATTATCAACTTACAGATAATTATTCTACTTCATTATTAGATTCCATAACGTCGTCTATATCTAAAGATGGAATAAGAGTTGCTCTAACAGGTACTGGTGGAGACGAATTATTTTTTGGATACAACAAATATTATAATGCATTTAAATTAGAAAAAAAAATGAAATTACTTTCAATTATACCTTTTAAAAAATTTTTAAAAAAAATTACAAATAAAAATATTTTAAATATTATTAATTTAGAAAATTATTTTGAATATATAAGTTTCTTAAAAAATGACAAAAATTATAACTATTATAAATCCCAGAAAGATTTGGCTTATAAATTCGATGATTTTTTTAGTAATAAAGAAAATCTATATATTGATATGAGAAAGTTTGATTTAGAATTTACATTGCCTGAAAATTTAAATTTTAATCAAGATATAGCTTCAATGAAAAATAGTGTTGAGTTAAGAAGCCCTTTTCTTAATCGCGAACTTTTTGAATACATAGAAAATGTTGATCATAAAGTTTTATTTAAGTTTGGACCAAAAACGATTAGCAAGATTTTGCTTAAAAAATTTTTTAACTTAGATATTCCTAAATCTGGATTTTCGTTATTTAATAGAACACAAAGTAATTTTGTTAAGAGAAACTTATTAGACATAGAGGAAAATAACTTAAGAAATTTATTTAACGATAATTTCCAAATTGGTTTTAAGAAATTATATAAAAAAAAATTATTGGATAAATTTCATTTTTCTCAATAAATCAAACTCTTTTTCAACTTTTGATGTGTTTGTTCCAATATTTTTAAAAAAAAAATTTTTTTTAATTTTTAAAATATTTTTAATTTTATTATTTAAATCTATTTTAAGATTATCTTTTTTCAAAAAAATAAAATTTTTTTTAAGGTCATTAGGAACATTATTTATTATATCAGAATATAGAGGTGTAATTATCCAATTATTACAGTGAATGCTTTCTAAAATGTTGTTAGAAAGATATCCCATCGAATTAAACGTTAGCAGTGCATCACTATTTAATTTGTATTTTAATAAATTATTATTATTTTGTCGTGGTATTAAATTTACATCGTCAAAAGAAACTGTATATTTTTGTATTTTTAATTTTTCGTAATAATTTGAATATACAAAAATTAGCTTTATTTTTTTTTTGATTTCGGGTTCTAAAAATTTTAAAATTTTTAGAATTTCTAAAAAATTTTTATATTTACTACTAAAATTATCACAAAGTAAAATCTGAAACTTATTCTTTTTTATTTTAATTTTTGGAAATCTGTCAATTGATTGATTTAACGTTAAATATTTATTTTTTTTTGACATGTTATGTAAGCAAAAATTTTTATAATTACTCCCGTCATTAGAATTAATTACTAAATCATATTTTTTCTTCCATAAAATTTTATTCAAATATTTTTTAAAGCCAATACCTATTAAACTACTTTCAATAACTTTTGTAATTCCAAGTATTCTAAGAATAACTTTATTGTTTGAAAAAACTTTAATTAAGTATGCAAAAAATATATTACCTCTATCAATATAAAATGTTTTTTTTTTACTAAAAAAAAATTCTTTAGATAATAAATAAAAATTTTTAAAAAATAGTCTTTTTTGATTAATTGGTATTACCGTAAATTCAATATTATCAATTTTTAATTTAATTATTTCATTATAATTTGTATTTTTATCTTTTTCTAAAAGATAGATTTTAACTAAATTATTGTTAGATATTTTTTTTATAAAATTAATTAAAGAAACATTTCCAACCTTTTCAATTTTTTTTTTTTTAATTATGTATTTAAAAGATTTATAAAAATTAAAGATAAATATTATTTTCATTTCTTAAAAAATAAATTTACTGTTTTACATATTTTTTTTATTTCTTTATTTTTTAAATAAGGAAATATTGGTAAAGAAAATGTTGACATTGATAATTTTTCTGTATTTTCCATATTTGGGGATAAATACTTTTTATAAAATTCACTACTATGTAAGGGCTTGCCATAGTATACTTTAAATGGAATTTTTTTATTATTTAAATAATTAAAAAAATTTTTTTTATTAAATCTCTTTATAATTTTTAAAGTCATAACTGAATATGAAGACTCGCAATTTTTATTAATTTTTTGAACCCTTATGTACTTATTATTTAATAGTTTTTTATAAGCCAAAAAGTTTTTTTTTTTAAGTTGGGTCTCCTTTAAAAGCAATTTAATCTTTTCTAAAAGTATTGTTGATTGTATAGTATCTAATCTTGAATTAATTCCACTCGAAATTACTTCACCAGAGGTATTTTGTCCGTTTTTTGCGTAAATTTTTGCTTTTTCGTATAAGTTTCTATTGTTAAAAAATATCGCTCCACCATCGCCGTAACAACCTAAATTTTTTGTAGGAAAAAAACTTGTTGTCATTGCATCACATAAATTAGCTCCTATGTAATTTTTAAAATACTTGGCACCAAAACTTTGAGCAGCATCACTTATAAAAAAAATTTTTTTTCTTTTACATAATTTATAAATTTTTCCATAATCAACCGGATTTCCAAATAAATCTACTGTTATAACTGCTCTAACACTAATACCTTTTTTTTTTGCAAAGTTAATTGTATTCTTTATTTTTTCATAGGATAATAAAAAGTCATCTTTGTTAACATCACAAAATATCGGTGTCATTCCACTTTCAACAACACTTGAAACTGTAGAAATCCAAGTATAGCTTGGAACAATTACATAAGATTTTTTTGGAAGATTAGTCGCATTAAGAGCTATTCTAAGAGCATCTGTTCCATTTGCGCAACTGAGGCAAAAATCTGATTTTGAAAATTTTAATAGTGTTGTTTCAAGTTTTTTGACATTATTTCCTTGAATAAAGTCTCCATTTTCAAAATTAACTCTTAGATTTTTAAGTAATTTTTTTTTTATTAATTTATATTGTCGATTCAAGTTAAAAAAATTCATAATAATTATTTGGCTACATTTTTAATTATTTTATTAAAATGCTCTAAAAAGTAATAATTATGGTCGCAGTCAAAATATTTTAAATAGTTTCTATTTCCTTCTTTTGCTATAAGAATAAAATCTTCCTTATTTGTAATTAAATTTTCTAAAAAAGTCGAATTAACATTATCCCACGGCATTGGAATATATGTTTTATTTTCAATATAATAGTTTGGCCATGTTTTAATATGATTCATATTTGGTTTTAGAAGTATACAATTGTAAAAAAAAGACTCAAAATCACGATAACATATTTCGCCCCATCCAAAAGGAGAAATACTGAAAAAAGATTTTTTTAATTCTTGAAAATATTTAAATCGATAAACTCTTCTAATGTCGCATTTTTTTGAAAATATTGTTTCATAAATATTTCTGTGAAAATTGATTGTATTTCTTGAATATGTTTGTTTGAACCTTCCAGTAAATAAAATATTTTTTTTAATGAAATTTACTTTATGCATTTTAATAAAAATATTAGTAAATTTATATATATTTTTTTTGACTTGAGATAAATATGAATAATCACATATACCATTATTCCAACCTAGGATAATTTTAGATATTTCTTTGTCAGTTAAAATGTGCGAATATCTATTGTCATTATCTTTGATTGCAAATTTCCTATTATAAAAATCTGTAAATTGTCTTTGTCCGTACAAGGGCATTTTATATAAATTTAAATTACTTGGAATCCTGCCTTTAGCGTAATAGTCAACCAATTGAATTATATTTTTATTTATAAATATTGAAGCTTCATTATCGCAATAAATCAACTTTTTTGTTTTTTTTTTCAATATTTTGAAAATTTTTTCTATTGCATGATTATCATTATTATTAAATTGTTTATTTAAAAATTTACTATCTAGTAAAATAATATCGTAATTTTTTTTTACTATATCAAATTTAATTTCAATTTTCATATTTTCAAAATTTTTAAAATTAATTAATATTGGATAAATAAAAGCAAAACTATTTGGATTTAAATCCTTGTTAATTAAAATACAAATATTCATTAAAAAAATTTAATATTGTTTATATTAGCATTTTTGAATGCCTTGTATGAGTTAATATTTTTTTTACTTATATAAGCTGTTGGTATCCCTTTAAAATAATTTCTTTGATTTAAGAATTTAAGTACTTTAGAGGCAATTTTTAAATTTTGCAATTTTGAAACAACTGCTATTGAAATTATACTTAGGTTTTTAATCTCCTCTGTTTTTACATATCCTGCAAAATTATTTTCTAACTTTATTATCAAAAATTTTGTTTTTACATTTTTTTCTATTTTTTTAAAATATTTTTTATGATTTAAGAATGAAAATGTTTTTTTATTTTTATAATGCTTTCTATAGTTTATTGTTTGCATTAAATATAATTTTTTCAAATATTTAGGATTATAATGTTCTAAATTTAAGGATTTTTTTCCATCAGTATTAATAGGATTTTTTATCAATTCAAAAATAATATTATTATTTTTAGAGTTTAAGTTTAGATTTATTTTTTTTTCAAAATAAAGCATTTTTTGTTTTGTTAAATTTTTTAAGCAATTGTAACTAAGAATATGTCTATTATTTTTTAAATAATTAAAATGATGTATTTGATTTTTTGAAATTGGTTTACTGAAAATAACTTTTTTTAAGTTTAATGCTTCATATAAAATTATTCCTGCAGAAATTATACATATATCAGAATTTAAAATTAAATTATTTACATTTAGTTTGTTAGTAATTTTTAATACTTTTAAATTCTTTAATTCTTCCGACACAATCGAATAATTTGACAAAATTGTAATTTTATTTATGTGATTTTTAAACTTCTTTAAATAAAGTAGAATTTGCTTAATAAGTGAAGATCTGTCGTTTTTACCAAAATAAATAAAAATATTTTTTTTTTTATTAAGATAGGGAATTAATTTTTCATTATTTGTTAAAATAAAATTATAATTTATTCCTAAGAAAAGTTGTGTTTTATTTAAAATTTTGTTTTTATAATCTATCTCTTTAACATAGGGACTATAATTTATTAAATAATCACAATAAAATTTGTTTTTACATAAATCGTCAATTACAATGATTTTTTTAGTAAATTTACTAAATTTCTTTTGCAAGTAGTAATTTTTGTTGTAACTGTCAAAAACTGCTAAATCATATATTTTTTTATTTCTATTTATAAAATTATTAAATGAGGAATTAATACATTTAATTTTACTTATAGTAATTTTTTTTTGTGTCACAAATGTAGTATTTCTTATATTAAAAATTTTTTTTAATTTTATGCATCTATTTAAATGACCTAAGCCACTATTTTCGTGAAAATCTAAAAAGAAGATTATACTTTTATACATAAGTTTTTAATTTTATAATATAAAGTTAAAATATACTAATCTATAAATAATAATTAAAATAATTATGGAAATTTTTTTAAGAGAACTTGATGTAAATAATATTTCTAAAGAATATGTAAGCTGGCTTAATTCAGATGACGTAAATAAGTATACAGAGCAAAGATATTTTAGGCATACACTTAGCAATGTAAGAAGTTTTGTTATTAGTAAGAAAAAATCTAAGAATGAATTCTTGTTTGGCATTTTTGTTGGAAATGAAAAAAAACATGTTGGAAATATAAAAATTGGTCCTATTAATAATATACATAAGACAGCGTTTATTTCTTATTTCATAGGATCAAAAAAATTTAGATCTAAAGGAATTATGTCTAAAGCTTTTAAGAAAATTTTTAAACTTGCAAAAATTAAATTTAAATTAAAAAAAATTCAAGCAGGTATATATCAACAAAATATTTCAAGTAAAAATCTATTAGAAAAAAATAATTTTAAATTAGAAGGGGTTTTCGTTTCACAATTAGTTTATAAAAAAAAAAGATATAATAAATTAATTTATGGAAGAGTTTTATAGTCTTTAAATTTATTTTTTATAAAATTATTAAATTATTTCTCTATATATATAAAAAGCTTCTGCATACTTCCGATTAATTTCACTTCCTCTCAATTTTGCTAATGCTTCTATTGTTCTTATTGATCTTGGCAAAGGATATTTTTGTATTTCTGATTTATATCTTTTCATTGCTTTTAATTTATAACTTATAAATTTGTCAATTTCATAATAACAATTTGGTTGGAAGCTTCTCTTTAATGACCATTCTGTACTTGATAAAGTTTCAAAAAATAAGATTTTTTTTAAATTTTTATTTTTGTAAACAGGTCTACATGCAGTGATTGTTGAATTTGAAACTATTTGATGATCAATATTTAAATCTTCAAAGTAATGGGTAAAAACTAATTCAGGATTATAAACTTTGAGAATATCTTCAATTTTTTTAATAATAAATAATCTAGGATAGCTATCAAGTTGATTATCTTTAAGGTCTAAGAATACTATCTTTTTGGTACCTAATATTTTGTTACATTCTTTGCAGTCATTTTTTAAATTATTTATTTTTTTTAACTCATTCTTTGAATTCCTAGATGCAATCCCAGTTGTGAAAAAAACTACAATGACATTGTATTTTTTCGAAAATTTTTTAATTGTTCCGCCACATCCAAGAACTTCGTCATCTGGATGTGCGGCAAATACTATTAGATTTTTTTTTATCATATTTTTATTTGATCATAGAAATTTGAAATATATTTTTCGAGCATTCTATCATTTTCTGAAATTTGAAAAGATAAAAAAGGCTTTATTGATATATTATATTTGATTGAACTTTTATTAATTTTTACTCCCGTTAAATATTTAATCAAGATAATTGGGAAATTAACACCAGCTAGGTTTGAAATTCCTACAGATCCACTAAATCTGCAACTTGTATCAATCAAAATGTATTTTCCATTGCTCTCTACTAAGTCAAAATCGCTTATCCCAGTATATTTTGATAACTTAATAAATTTATAAATTAATTTTTCAATTGTTAGGTTTTTAATTATTTTATGACCAGGGGAATAATACATAAATTTATTAAACATTAATCTTTTTCTTACAAGAATTTCTTTAATTTTTCCATTAATTGAAAAACAATCTACATCATATCCTGTTCCTTCATAATAATCTGAAAGAATGTATTTTTTTTTGTGATTATAAAACTTTTTTAATTGAATTAAATTAAGTTCGTAACATTGCCTATCATTTAAAATTTTTCTCTCTTTTATTCTTTTTTCATTAATCAAAAAAACATTTTTACTTCCACTATCAGTAGTTGATTTTAAAATATATTTTTTATTTTTTTTTACGTTTTTTTTTAATTCCTCAAATTTTTTTATTATTTTAAATTTACCTATATTAATATTATTTTTTTTACAGAAATTATAAAAATTATTTTTTGATAAAAAAATATTAAAATTTTCATTTTTAAAAAAAGAAAATCTTAATTTTGGAAAAAGTTTAATAAAAGATTCTTTATATTTAAAAAAAAATCTAACCTCATTATCTGAAAGAGGAAATATAAAATCAATTTTTTCTTTTTTAACAATTTTTTTAATGAAATTAAAAAATTTTTTTTCAGTATTTATATCATTTGATGAATAGAATTTGTCTACCAAAACTTTACCATATGCTTTAGGATCTTTATCAGTACCAATAATTTTAAAATTAAATTTATTTTGATTTTTTAAACATTTTAAAAAATCGAAAATAAAAAGACCACCTATACAAGTTATTAAAATATTTTTTTTCATTTATAAATTTTTTCTTTATTATCTTCTACATATTTTGAAATTGCTTTCAAATTGTTATTGTTCTTACATTTAAAATAAATAATAATAAAATTTTTTTTTACAAATGCATGTTTTTTAAAAAATTTTTTTCTCGTTTTAATATCAATATTATCAATTAAAATTTTGGATGTAGCTAATTTAACAAAATTAATAATTTTTTTATTTTCTTTATGATTATTAAGAAGAAATATATAGCCACCAAGCTTAGTTTTTTTAATTTTTTTTAATAAAGAATTTGAAAATTTTTTTTTAAAATATAAATCCAAGATAAATTTATTATTTAAAAATTCTAATAATTTTGAATTGTGAAAATGAGGACTTAATTCAAGAATATTTAAATTATCATTGTGAATTAGACAATCTAATGTCGCAAAGATTTTTTTGTTTGGAAAATTATTTATTAAAATACTTTTTAATTTTTCGTAATGATCCTTTTTAAGAACATTTTCATTATTAGTATATTGAAAAACAGATAGGTATTTTCTTTTATCTTTAAAAATAACTTTATCGCGATAAATTATAGGTAGAAAAATAAACTCATTCCTCTCATTTTTTATAATGTCCAGATTAAGCAGTCTTCCCTCTACTTTTTGTTCTATAAAAATGTATTTACAAAAATTGTATGTTTTTAAAATTTTAGAATAATATTTTTTTTTGAAATTGATTTTATTTTCTTTTTTTTTAATCTCTGTAATCCCAATACCTTGATGGGTTGAAGAAGGCTTTATAAATATTTTAAAATTATATCGATGAGCAAATTTATAAATTTTATTCATGTAAAAATTTTTGTTTTTAGAAAAAATTAATTTAGATGGCATTTTTAAAAACCTCGGAGAGATTTTGTAATTGAACAATTTTTGTTTTTGAATATGTTTATATAAAAGAAAATAATCTAATTTATATTTAGGTATAAATTTTTTTTTAATTGCATTAACTGCTGGATAAGAATAATGAGCAACCCCAAAACAATCAATAATTTTCAGATTTTTTTCTAATAAAATTTTTTTTATTTTATTAATTATTATATTTATTTCTGTATGAGAATTATTAACAAATATATCTGCATATTTTTTACAGTGACATCTTTTGTTTTGATCGACAAGAATTGTTATAATTTTTTTTTTTTTAAAAAAATTAAAATTTGAAGATTGGGTTATTGATCCACCCAAATATACAACACAATTTTTCATTTAAAGTTTTTTGACTCACACCAAAAAAGAGGTCTTTGTAAAAACCCAGAATTATATTTGAATATTACCTTGTCATTTTTAAAATAATTTACTTGCTTACTTTTTTTATCTCTTTGACATTTGATTTTAGGAATTTTATTAATTGAATTCATATTGAAATAATTATATTTTAAATTTTTTTTTGAAAAATTTATTACTCCAATATTTATAATTTTCCATCCAGAAGAATTTAAAAGATTTGGCAGAATATTGAAAGTCTCTTCATTTAAAAAATAATTTTTATTAAAGTTAACATTTCCAGTTTGAAAAAATAAAAATTTAGATTTTTTTGATAAAATTTTTAAATATTTCAGTGAATAATTTTTCCAATCTCTAGAATTATTTATTAACTTTTTATCATACATGTGTCCTGCATGATGAAGAACATTTAAGTGCACAATTAAATCTGACTTATTTAATGAATTCAAAGTTGATAGAGTAAGTCCTTTATTAAAATATTTAATATTTTTTTTACTTTTAGCAATTTTTTTTGCTTTATTATAAGCAGGTCTTTCATATTCAAATCCTGTGCAACTAGATTTAAAAATTTTATTGAATTTTAAACACATATACCCAAGATTTGAACCAATATCTGTAACTGTGTAAATTTTGATTTTAGAAGAAATTAATTTTTCTACCCAATCAAATCTTAGTTTATCTAAATTTATAATATTTTTTTTAGTTTTTTTTGAATATTCAGAAAAATTTTGATAGTTGGAGTGTCGACTTTTATGCATCATATAAGATTTTAATTATATTTTATTTTGATCTTATTCAATTTTATTTATCTTAATTAATATTTAATTATTAACAAATATGTTTGAAATTTCTCCTTTTAATTTTTTTATCACCTCTTCTTGTGGCATAATATTGAAAAAACTTTTTATAAAATCTTCTCTTTCATTAGTCATTTTATTGTACCATAAACTTTCAATTTCTTTTATTTCTTTACTTAAAAAATTTGATAATTTGTAATTTAAATTTTCGTCGAATTCGAAATAAAAAAAAAATTTTTTGAAATTTTTTTTTACCTCTACATCTAGTGGTATCATTTTTTCGATATTTATATAAACAAGTGGCTTGTTAATATTAATTGCAGATGCTATGCCACTTGTTGGCAGAGAAGTAATTATTATTGATGATTTTCCATACATATTTTCCACATTAAGCCATTTATCAAAATAAATAATATTATTAAAAGATTTTGAAATTTTTTTAAAATGATTGTTTTTTAATTCAGAACTTTTAGAACCAGGATAATCTTTAAAAAGAACTTTATGTTTTATTTTTGAAAATATATTAGTAATTAATTCTGTTTCAAATTTAATTTTTTCAGTATTACTCAAGGATGACATATTTATTTCATGAGGTCCAATTTCTTGATTTAGATTTGAAACATATAGAATTTTATGATCTGGTATTGTATTTAAAATTTTATTTTTATTCCAATATCCTATTTCAGATATTTTTGTATTAGATTTAATAAAATTATTTTTATATCTTTTTTTTTTTCCAATTGGAGAATATACAAATAACAAATCAGCTAATGTTTCTTCTTTTGTTATTTCAGATTTTTTATGAATTTTACTCAATTCTATTCCATGACCATGTTGATGTGAAATCCAAAAAAAATTTTTATTCTTTTTTTTACCAAAATCATAAAGAGCGGTAATTAGAGGACTTCTTATTATTTTACAAAGAAGAAAAAAATTTGAATTTAGATTTTCAAATATTTTCTCTATTTTATTATAAAAAAAAATATATTTTTTAAAGAAAAATTCGCTTTCGAAATTGAGATAATTATAAAAAAATTTATTATCGAAAAAATAATTTTTCACAATAATATTTATAGAATTAGATATATTTAAAAACTGAGAATTATTTTGTACTTCAATATCTTCAATTTCTTTTTTTGACACGTCTATTTCCAATAATTTACTTTGCCATTTTGAATTCAAATAATTATCAACAATTCTAAAATTGGGTTCTGTTGAAAGATGAATAAAGACATTTTTTTTTAAATTTTTTAATTTTTTAAAAGGTGGGTAATATTTTTTTTTTATTAAAAACTTAATTTCATTAAAGTTAAGAATTTTAAAAATTTGAAATTTGTTTATTTTATAAACGTTTGAAAAATTATTTTTATTTTTTTTTAAAAAATTAATACTTAAGTTTTTATCATCATTAAAATACTTAATAATTTCATATATTTTTTGATCCTTTGTATAAACATTGATTTTGTTGTTGTTGCTAAGTAAATTATAAATAACGTGAAAAAAGGGAAATACACCAATTTGTCCATAAACAAGTCTTGTAATATTTTTTTTTAAAGCCAGGTTTATATTTAAGGAATTATGAAATTCTTCTACAATTTTATCTAACTTTTCAACATAATATTTTTGTAAATCTTTGTTTATTAAAGAATAAAAATCAACAATAAATTTGCTTTGAGTATTATCTGGCAAGAAGGTTACTACATATGTATTATTATAGTTAACTTTGTTTTCATTGAGAACATCTAAACTATCAACCAGTATTAATTTTTTGTCTTTAATTTCTTTTAAATTCATTTAAATATTTTTATTGATCTTTAAAGTATATATTATCTATTATTAAATAATTTTTAAAATATCGATTAAATAATTCAATTTTATGAAAATAAATACAATAAAAAAATATTATAAAAAATATGTTAATCCAGGTTTTGTAGAACAGCTAAGTTTTTTTTCATTTCATAATGATATTTTTTTAAAAGCAAAAGGAGTATTTATTTATTCAAAAAATAAAAAAATACTTGATATTACAGGTGGTATTGGTGTTTTAAATCATGGACACAATCATCCATCCATACTTAAAGTTAGAAGAGAATATAATCGAAATTTTTATTTAGAGGTACACAAGAATATACTCTCAAAGTATATAGCAATTTTAAGTAAGTTGATTTCAAGTTTTTTAAAAAATAAATTACAAATGTCTTTTTTTTGTAATTCTGGAGCTGAGGCAAATGAAGCTGCAATTAAAGCTTCTTATAAATTCTACAAGGGTAAAAGAAAAACAATATTACATTCAAATAATTCATTTCATGGAAAACTTATTGCTACTGGATCTATATCTTCTCCACTTAAAAACTCTAATTTTCCAAATGTATTAAAAAAAATAGAATTTAAAGTAAATGACTTAGATGCATTAAAAGAAATTGAAAAAAAAAATAAAAAAAAATGTGATATTTTTGCTTTAATTGTTGAACCTTATAGTGCAAGCACGACTACACCAGTTAAAAAGGATTTTCTTTTTAGATTATTTAGATTTTGTAAAAGGAAAAAAATAATTCTTATATTCGATGAAGTTTATACAGGATGGTGTAAAACTGGAACAACTTTTTACTTTCAAAGATATAAAAATATTTATCCAGATATTTTAACAACTTCAAAATCTTTGGGTGGAGGTAAAGCCTCAATAGCCGCATGTATTATGAAGAGAAAAATATTTGATAAAGTTTATGGTAACATAAGTGATGCGACTTTGCATTCGACTACTTTTAATGGTTTTGGTGAGGAATGCATTACAGCAATCGAAGCTCTTAGGATTTTAAAAAAAGAAAAATTTAATGATAAAGCAAAAAAAATAGAGAAGTATATAAAGTTTAATTTTTTAAAATTAAAAAAAAATCACCCCTCGTTTAATATGAAACTTAAAGGTGTTGGAGGAATACAAAAAATTTATTTTGATTTAGATAAAAAAATAAAAAAATTAATCATTAATAATAAATTTAAAAAAAACCATTATAATCTCTATATTTTTAGAAAAAGATTATTTGAGATTGCACTAATTGACACATTATACCTTAAATATAACATTTTTGCATTTCATTCTTTAAATTCTTTAGTAATATCGCCTTCATTGGTTGTAAAAAAAAAACAGATAGACTATGTATTTTCTTGCTTAAAAAAAATTTTTCAATCAGAACCTGAGGAAATAATTAGAAATTATTTAAAGAGGCAAAATAAAAAAAATTAATATAAGTCAGCAGTTTGTTTGATAAAATGTAATTAATATATGCTAAATACTAAAGAAAAAAAAAAATTTATTAAAAATGGATATCTTTCTTTATCGAATATTTTTGATGCAAGAAAAGTTATAGCTCTTCAAAAAAAATTAAAAAGATTTGCACCAAATGAGAAAAAAATTTTTTACAAAAATTTTAAAACTTTTAAAAAAAAAACTAGATTTACGAAAATTACACCTGGTTTGAATGATAATAATATACTATTAAATGAAGGTATAAATCTTGATTTTATTGAGAAAAATACGAAATTTAATAGTATTTTAAAAAGTTTTTTTGCTGGCGATTATTATATAGAGTCCAAATGGTTGATTAAAGTGCTACCAAGAAGAATTATGCCAAAATGGGTCAGTGAAGAAGTAAAAGATATTGGTATGCCACAACTAAATATGTATATAAAAAATGAGTATAGGAATATTTCTTATCTTAATGGTTTGGATTATCATCAAGACAACGGTGGAAAACTTAGAAATTCAACAACAGTTTTGATTTATCTAGATTCAGTTTTAGATAGTAAAGATGGACCAATACGAATGCTGGATAAAAGCCATATTCTTGGAGCAACTCATTATCCTCATTATTGTAGGATTAGCTCTGATAAAAAAAAAATTTATTATTCAGATCTTAAAGGAAACCATATTCTTTCTAACGAAGTTTCAATATTTGGAACTAATGGAACTTCTATTTTTTTTAATGGTTATACTCTCCATGGCTCAACGATAAATGACAACCAGACAAGAACAAGATTAGCTTTGAGATATGTATTTTCTCCCAGAAAATATAATAAAAATTCTATTTTTACAAAATCTAATAGAGAAATATTCACTAAATCTTATTATTTAAAAAATTATAGGTTAGATAAAACTATAAATTTATATAATAAAAAATGTGGAAGAGTAATTAATTATGTTAAATAAAAAAAAGATAAATCAAAAATTTCTTGAAGATGGTTATTATGATTTTGGAAGTATATTAGATAAAAAAAAATGCCTAGAATTAAAAAAGTTTATTGATAATAATAGACCATGTAATAAAAAAATTTTTTATAAATCTAGAAAAGAATTTTTAAATAAAGGTAAGTTTAAAAATTATTCTCCAGGTACTAGAGATCATAACGCAATTTATAACTTAAATATAAATCTTGATTTTATAGAAAAATCAAAAAATTTTATTAAAGCCGTTGAAACAATTGTTGGAAAAAAATATAGTATTAAAAAAAAATCGATAATAAGATCTGTCCCAAAACATATTCATCCAAAATGGGCATCTAACATTACAAAAGATATTGGAAGACCAAATGTTAATCCTTATATTAAAAGGAAATTTCAAGATGTCCAATATTTTCAAAATATTGATTTTCATCAAGACATGACTAGAGGAAAAAAATTTATTACATTTTATATCTATTTAGATGATGTTAGAGAAAAAGACTCACCTTTAAAAATTCTCACAGGATCCTATAAATTTGGAGCAACTCATTATCCCCATTATATAAGGCCAGGTAGTGAAAAAAAGGAGTGGTTTTATAGTAATTTAAGTGGTGACCATATGAAATGTCGACAAATAGACATTTATGGTAAATCAGGAAAACTTTTTTGTTTTCATGGGCTAAATTTACATGGAACAGCTCTTAATTTTAGTAAAACACCAAGAATTTCCCTTAGATATTTAATTCAAAGCGACAAAAAGAGTATTAATAAAAGTTGCTTAGGAAAAAGTTTTAAATTAATTAAAGGCAAGAATGTTGAAAATAAAAAATTACCGAACAAAATGTTTTTCCAAAGATTAGATAGAGATTCTGATGGAAGTTTTTTAAAAACTGGTACGTCAATTTTATAAAATGAAAATAAAATACTTTACTAATTCAATGGTGCTTATAAGCGGTAAGAATTTATCAATTCTGTGTGATCCTTGGATTACTTTTAATGGAAATTCAAATACTAACCTTTATAATTTTCCAGAAACAAAATACACAAAAAAAGAAATATCAGATATAAAACCAGATTATATATATATTACTCATACTCATGCAGATCATTTTGATAAAATTACTTTAGATCTATTTAGCAAAGATACGCCCGTTCTATGTGCTGACTATGAAAATAATTTCACCGAAAGAAACTTAAAATCTCTAGGATTTAAAAACGTAATTGTTTGTAAAAAAAACAAAAAATATAGATTTAATGATATAGATGAATGTAATTTGTTTGTTGCAGATGTTAATCCTGAGGTAGACTCTTTTGGAGTGTTTAAAATAGATGGAACAACAATGCTTAATGCAAACGATGTAATATATTCAAAAAAGCAAATGGATGAAATAGGAAAAAATTTTAAAATTGATTTAGCTATGATCCCATATGCATACCAAGGCCCTTATCCAGCGTTCTATGAAAATTTGTCATCTAAAGACAGAGAAATTAAAGCAAACGAAAAAAAAATTAAAAATTATGAAATAATGCATAACTTTATAACGAGTACAAAGCCAGGTAGTGTTTTTCCATTTGCAGCCGGATGTGTATACGGTGGAAAAAAAGCAAAACAGTATGCATATTATGGAGTCGGTACAGCAGAGGAGGCGATTAAATATTGTAAGGATAAAGGTCAAAATTTTACTGAGGTACTAATTAATAATGGCACTGAATATGATCTAGAAACTAAAAAGTCATCTTCTAAATTTGTGCCAATTAATCATGATGATCAATTAGATTATCTTAATCGTATATCTAGAAATAAAAGTATTTTTGATGAAGAATTCATTAGTGATAAACTAGAGAAATTTTATCCCCATAATGAAATAGGTTCTGACATTTTTATAATTGGTAAATCTTATCATCAAAATCTAACTAGAATTTTGAGAAAAGCCAGGACTAACCAATTAAAATGGCAGAACAAAATGAATATTGTTTCTGATAAAGCATTTTATATTGATGTTGGGCATGAGCATTTATATAGATTGTCATTATCAGATGATTCAGTGCAAACTGTAAAAGAGAATGAAATAAAAGATGAAAATTATGAAATATTCAGATGTAGCTATAGTTTACTTATAGGTTTAATTACAGGACATTTTAATTATTCTAATATGAAGACAGGTTTAATGAGTTTTTATAGAAAACCAGACATATTTGACCCAAAAATTCACATATTAATGAGTTATTTTCAACTTTAAGATCTTACAGCATTATTTTGAAAATTGTTTTTATTATTTAATTTACTTTTAGAGGTGACTTTTAGAGCTTTTTCAACTTTTTTTAAGATTTGTTTATGAGTTTTAATATTGGTATGTGCATAGCAAAAGTTAAAACTGTTGCCAATTAATAGTTTATTTTTAATAAGATTTTTTCTTAAAATTTGTAAGTATTCCCTATCAATGCCTTTACAAACACCAAATGCTGGTCTCCACCACACCCCCTCAATTATAAAAATTTTATTTAGATTAAGTTTTATAATAATTTTCCGTATTTCTTTTGTTAGATTTAATGAGAATTTTTTAATTTTATTTATAACATTTTTTTTCTTTAAAAAATTAATAGTAGTTAAAGCTGCAACTATAGAAAGTGTTTCACCACCAAATGTGGTAGAAAAAAAAATTTTATCAAAATTTTTCATTATATTTTTTTTTCCGACAATTGCTGAAATTGGCATTCCATTTGCCATTGCTTTTCCAAAACATGATATATCTGGTTTTACTCCATAATAGTGTTGTGCACCCTTAAGATGAACTCTAAAACCAGTAACGATTTCATCAAAAATTAATAAGCAACCATATTTTTTCGTTAAATTTTTTACCCTTTTTAAAAAATTTTTTTTTGGCTCTATATTATAAACAGGTTCCATTATCACAGCAGCATAACTTTTAGGATTTTTTTTTAAAATCTTTTCTAGTGATTTAATATCGTTATATTTAAATGATTTTGTCAAAGACTTAACTTTGTCTGGAACCCCAATTGACATTTCAGTTTTTCCTATATACCAATCATGCCAACCATGATAACCACAAAATATTATTTTATCTCTTTTTGTGTGAGCTCTAGCTAACCTAATAGCGGCTGCAGTAACATCTGATCCATTTTTACCAAATCTTACCATTTCTGCACTTGGAATAAGCCTACATAAGACTTTAGAAAGTTCTGTTTCTATTTTTGTTGGTAATGAAAATGAAATACCTTTTTTTAACTGTTTTACTATTGAATTATTTACTTCTTTATTATTATAACCAATAATAATAGGCAATAAAGCACAGATAAAGTCTATATATTTATTATTATCCTCATCCCAGACATAACAACCGTCCCCTTTTTTTAAAAAAAGGGGTGAGATTTTTTTAAAATGAACTTTATGAGATTTCGAATAAGTCTGACTAGCTAACGGTATATATTTTAGAGCTTCATTAAAAAGTTTAATATTTCTTTTCATTTATAATTCTTTATATTTTAAATAGATTTTTTTCCAGTTGTCTTTAATACTAATTTTTTGCGAAATTTTCTTTATTATTTTATAATCTTTCGGATTATCAAGTGTCAATCGAATATAATTTAAATTTTTTTTAAGTGACAAATTTTGTGATTTCATACCAAGAATTTTATGAGTTTTTTTATTACGAAAAGCAAAAGTAACATGTTCTTTATTTTTTTTAGTTTTAAAATTAATTAAGCTTTTTGTTGCTAATTTTAAACTAAAAATCTCAATATCAAAACCATTTGGAAAAGATGGTGGATTTACGTTAGAAATATAGTTTAATTTTTTTTTAAAATAAATTTTTACCATTTTATCAATTAATACAGGATCTGCAAAAGGGCAATCCGCGGTTATTCTTACTATATGATTTAAATTAAAATGTTCTGCTGCGTCTATATATCTTTTTAAAACATTTTTTTCACTACCTCGAAAAAAAAAAATATTTGAAGTTTTTATTTTTAAAATTTTATCATCATTTTTTAATTTAGTTGTCGCTATAATTATTTTTTTTATTACCTTGCATTGTTTTAACCTCATTATCAGGTATTCCAATGTATTATGACTTAAAGTTATTTTTTTTAAAACTTTACCAGGTAATCTTTTAGAACCAGTTCTAGCTTGAATAATTATTCCGATATTATTTTTCATTAGCTTTAATAGCTATTTGAATATTTTTAAGTCCTTCTTCTGCGCTACAAACAGGTTTAATAGAGTTGTCTTTTATACACGAAATAAAATTATTAATCATTTTTTTATAATCTTCATTTTTTTTTGAATCAAATTTTTTATAAAATTCGATTTTATTTTTTTTATTTAATATTTTTAAAAAATTTTTTTTTATATTTACTTTAATTAATCCTTTATCTGTAAGGATTTCAATTTTTCTTTGATCAGGATTTCCGTGATAATCTAATTGTATGTTTGAGGAAAATTTTTTATTTATTAACAAATTAATATTTGCATAAGTTGAATTTTTAAAAATATTTCTTTTTAAGTTGGATTTAAAAAAATTAATTACTTTTATATTTTTAAATAAAAACTGATTTAAATCTATTTCATGTATACTGTCAAAAATTATTCCACCTGCTACTTTTTTGTGTGTATAATTTAATTTAAAATTATATTTCTTTCTCCAATCTAATACATTTGAACTCATTATAAAATTAGACCAATATATTTTTACAATTTTTTTTAAAATTTTTTTTAATAAAATAATTGAACTTCTTATTCGGAGATTATAATTCAATGCAATAATAATTTTATCTTTTTTAGCCCTTTGTATAATCTTTTTTGTCTTTTTAATTTCATGTGTAAATGGTTTTTCAATAAATATATGTTTTTTTCGTTTTACAAAATAATCTAAATATTTGAAATGAGTATTACTAGGTGATGAAATTATTACTGCTGAACATGTTTTATTAATTTTAGAAATTTTTTCATTTTGTTTTTTTTTTGAAATATCTAAAAATGGATCAAACACAAGTGTTTTATACCCTAATTTTTCAATATTTTTTTTGTGTATTTTGCCTATAGATCCAAGTCCAATAATTCCAAATTTTATATTTTTTATCTTATTAAGTTTCATAATAAATTTAAAAAAGTTTCCTAATTAGAGTTATTATTAAATTAAGTGTTTATTTTTAATTTTAAAATTTTTCTTTATATTCTGTCTTGCTATCTTGCCAATTATTTTATCATATAACTTAATATCAATTCCTTTTGATTTATCTAAAGTTCTTTTTAACCCAATATTATTTATAGTTAATTTTTCACCAATTTTAATATTTTTTTTAGCTACAATAAATCTGTGTATACTACTCCTTAAAATAATTTCTTCTTTAAGAGGTAAATTTTTTTTTGTTTTCATTTTTTCAATTCTTCTTATGTTGGATACAAATTTATTAAATTCTTTACTTTCTAATGAAAATTTATGGTCTCCAGAGAGTTTTCTTTTAATTGTTATATGTTTTTCAATTATTTCAGCACCAGCTCCAGCTGAAATATATGCTGATAAGTTGTCTTTTGAATGATCTGAATAACCAATAAAATTCTTTTTAAAAATTTTTTTTAACAAATTAATAGAATCAATTTTTATTTGATCGTCTTTTGTTGGATAAATAGATGTGCAAATCAAAATTCCTACTTGTTTATTGTTATATTTTTTTATTAAATTTACGGCATCAATTATTTCTTGTTTGAAAGCTAGACCTGTTGAAATTATCATTGGGAGATTTAATTTTGCAAGTTTTTTAATCAACGGAAAATTTGTCAATAATCCAGATGATATTTTAATAATTTTTGTATTTAATAATTTAATAAATTTTATTGACTTAATATCTCCTACTGTTGCAAATAAGATAATTTTCTTTCTATTTGCATAATCTTTAATTTCCATTAAGTCTTTGATACTCAAATTGTATTTTGAAAAATATTTATATGCGGTTGTTTTTTTATCATAACTTTCTGATGGCGAGGAAATTTGTAATTTAACGGCATCAAATTTTGCATCTGCTGCTTTTTTTATTAATAACTTACATTTTTTTTTTGATCCATCATGATTGAGACCAATTTCCCCAATAATAAATATTCTATCCTTTTTAAAAAAATTCATAGTTTTTACTTTTAATTTTTAATTTACTAATCATTTTTTTTTAATTTTTTAAATATTTTTACAATATTTCTAGCTACATACGTGGCATCAGATAGGTTCATACTGTAATGAATTGGTATTGAAAATGTATTTTCATAATAATTTTTCGATCCATCCAATTTATTTTTTTGCAAATAAAAAGAATTTAATGTGATAGGTTTGTAGTGAATTTGGCACCTAATACCAATTTTTAATAGTTTGTTTAACATCTCAAACTTATTTATTTTATATTTTTTAAATTTTATTTGAATAGGGTATAGATGATAGCTTGATTTTATATTTTTTTTTATTTTAATTAACTCAATAATGTTCTTATGTTTTGCAAAAAAATTATCATAAAATTTAGCAATTTTTTGTCTTTTTTGAATAAACTTTTTTGTTTTTTTTAGTTGTGAAATTCCTAAAGCACAATTAATGTCGCTCATTCTAAAGTTAGATCCTGGAAAATCCATATCATAATAATTCCAACTATATTTTTTTTCTTCTAATGGCTTGGGAAACATACCATGATTAATATATTTTTTTATGTAATCATAATATTTTTTATTATTTGTGAGTATAGCACCGCCTTCTCCAGTTGTAATTGTCTTAACTGGATGAAATGAAAAAGTAGTTATATCACTGTATTTATTAGATCCAATTCTATAAAACTTTTTTCCATTCTTTATCTCAGTCCCAAAAGCATGACATGCATCTTCAATAATTTTTATATTTTTTTTTTTGCAAATTTTAAATATTGGTCTTAAATCTCCAATATTGCCATTTAAATGAACATTTATAATTGCTTTAGCTTTATTCTTTTTTAAAGCTTTTTTTAAAGTTTCAGGATTTATTAAACCAGTTTTTGCGTCAACATCTATAAACTTTACTTTAAGGCCAAGTAAACTTGCACAATTAGCTGTAGCGACAAAAGATATAGCAGGCACAAGAACAATGTCATTTTTTTTTAAATTTATAGAATGTAATGATGCTATTAAAGCAGAAGTTCCACTGTTTACTAGAATACAAAATTTTGATTGACAAAAATTTCGAACTTTTTTTTCAAATAATTTATTAAGAGGACCAGTGGTTAAAAAATTTGATTTAAGACATTTTACTACACTTTTAATATCATCTTTATCTATATATTGCCGACTGTAAAATTTTGTATTTTTCAAATTTATAATTTAAACAATTTTTTAAATTGATCGATAGTTATCATTTCTTTATTATTCAAGCTACTATAATCTAATGAAACTTTTTTACCTTTAGATTGAAATTTATAATTTTTTTTTGTCCAGAATTTAAATTCAGGTAGAATTACAAAATGATTATTAAATTCAAAAACATTTTTATTATCTTTGGTTATTAATACTTCGTCTATTTTTTCCCCAGGCCTTACTCCAATTTCATTTATTTTAGCAGATGGCAGAAAGTTTTTTATGCAATCTAAAATTCTCATAGATTTCATTTTAGGAACAAAAATCTCACCACCTTGACTTTTTTGTAAACAATCAAAAACAAATTTAACTCCTTCCGAGATATCTATCCAAAATCTTGTCATCTTTTTGTCTGTAATATTAAAATACTTTGATTTATTTTTTTTTGCTTCAATTAACTTTTCTATTAGACTGCCTCTAGATCCCACAACATTTCCATATCTTGTAACAAGAAATGATGTAGAATTTATTGAATAATTATTCGAGGCAATAAAATTTTTTTCACAACACAACTTAGTTGCCCCATAAAGATTTATTGGGTTTACAGCTTTATCAGTTGACACTAATACACATTTTTTAACTTTATTTCTAATACAAGCATTTATTACATTATTTGAACCGGTTATATTAGTTTTAATACACTCAGAAGGATTATATTCTGCGTAAGGTACATGCTTTAATGCAGCTGCATGCAGAACATAGTCTATATCTCTTAAGGCAATATCAATTCTATTTTCATCTCTTACATCTCCTATGAATAATCTCACATTTTTTGGTAGTTTATTAAATCTTTCTAAATCGTGAAATTTATGCTCATCTCTTGCAAAGAGTACTATTTTTTTTACCCCTTCTTTTTTAACTAAATATTTTAGAGCTTCTTTGCCGAATGTACCTGTTCCTCCAGTAATAAGAAAAGATTTATTTTTAAAAAAATTTTTGCTCATAGTGATAAATAATTAAAATTATATTTTTTTGTATTAATTTTAAATTTTTTATTAAAATCAATCAATGTTCCATTCTTCTTAAGTATTTTATCAATATTATCTTTTAAATATTTATTTATTTCTTTATGGTTTACTGCCAAGATTATTGTTTTAAATTTAATTTTATTTTTTACATTAAACTTTACTAGTTTGCCAGTTGATTTTATATTCGCAAGAGGATCATAAAAATAACATTTTTTTGATTTTGATATTTTTATCATTAGATCATAATATTTTGAGTTTCTTAAATCGTTAACATTTTCTTTAAATGAAATTCCCATAAATAAAATATTCTCATTATTTTTATGTTTTTTTAATATTTTCATAATTTTTTCATAATAAAATAATAACATTTGCTCATTAGTTTTCCTGGCAGATAAAATTAAATTTGGTTTTTCTTTTAATTTTTTGCTATAATAAGACAAGTAATAAGGATCTACTCCAATGCAATGACCACCAACTAAGCCAGGAGTAAAATTTAAAAAATTCCATTTAGTTTTAGCTGCATCTAATACGTCATGTATTGATATTTTGTCTTTATTAAATATTTTTGTAATTTCATTAATAAATCCAATATTTAAATCTCTTTGAGTATTTTCAATAATTTTTGCTGCCTCAGCTGTTTTTATATCTTTTGCCTCAAAAAGATTATTTTTATTTATTTTTCCATATAATTTTCTCATAAGATTTAAAGTATATTTATTATTAGCAGATATAACTTTTGTAATTTTATCAATTGTATTTATTTTATCACCAGGGTTAATTCTTTCTGGTGAATATCCTAAATTAAAAATATTATTTAAGTATTTTTTTGCTAGGTATTCGGTTGTTCCTGGATAAACTGTGCTTTCTAAAATAACTATACTTTCTTTATTTACATATTTATTTAAGCAAATATAGCTTTTTTTTAGCAATCTCAAATCTGGAATATTTTTTTTATTAATAGGCGTTGGTAGACAAATAATAAATACATTGCAATTTAAGAAAACTTTTTCTTTGTCTGAAAATTTAAGTTTTCTATTTATATTATTTATTTCATAATTTTGATCAAACCTATTTTTCAAATGTTTAATTTTTTTTTTATCTATATCATATCCATATGTTTTGAAATGTTCTGACAAAGCATTAGCCAATGGTAATCCCACATATCCCATTCCAATCACACAAATACTTATATTCTCTTTCATTAGTATGTTTATTAATTAAAAAAAAGAAATAGACAATGAATTTATTTAAACTAATTATCAAATTTTAATTTTTTTTCTCCTTTAGTTTTAATTATAAGTAAAAATAAAATTACCTGAATAAAAATAAGAATTATTTCATTTATTTTAACTAATTCACTAATTATAAATGGCACAAAACATAGAGTACAATATATTATTAATGTTTTAGTGAGTTTATACTTTTGTAACAATATATGATGCAGATGATTAAGATCTTTCGTAAAAGGATCTTTTCTATTTATCAATCTAACAATGAATAACCTAGCCATATCTAGAGTAGGAATAATAATTAGCGAAATAAATGAGAAAATATAAATATCATTTTCACGTGTATTATAAATATACAAAGCTAAATAAGGTATTATCGACGACATAGTTAAAGACCCTGAGTTTCCATAAAACAATAGTCCCTTAAGATTTAAAATAGTAATAAAACCATTAATTAAAATTAAAAAAATTAAAAAATTTTTAACCTGCAAATCTAATTTAAAAAAAAATAAAATAATACATAGCAAAACAATGCAATAAGTACCAAATAACCCATTAATACCATCCATTATTGTCAAAGAATAATGATATGCCAAAAAAGATAAAATACTTATAATTATGGACAAAGAAATAATATTTATTCTTAGAGAAAAAAAACTATTATCAAAAATAAGAATCTTTAATTTAAAAAATTCTATATTTTGAAATAGAAGTATATTGATAATTGATATTATTAGCAGTTTTTTTTTTGAACTTACGTTTAAAATGTCATCATATAAGCCAATAAAAAAAACTATAAATGCAGCACATGAAAAAATCAAAATTTTTTCATTTAATGCGTTTTTGAAATCTATAAGAAATCCAAATATTAAAATATAAAAAAATAAACCAATTATAAAAATTATTCCGCCTGTAACTGGTATAGAAGAATTATGAATTTTATTTTTTCCTGGCTTATCAACTAATTTATATTTTAATATTATTTTTAAAAACCTTTTATTAAGCAAATAAAAAAAACAAATTAAAATTAAAATAAAAATACTTATTTCTTTAATTAACATAACTCTTGTACCATTTAACAAATTTTTTAATGCCGGTTTCGATATTAATTTTTTTTCTTAATAACTTGTATTTTTTTAATTTGTATAAAGAAGCTTCTGTTTCCTTTATGTCACCATTTTGCATTCCAATATATTTTCTAATTGCTTTTTTTTTACAATATTTTTCAATTAGCTCTATAAGCCTTAATAATTTAATTTTTTGACCTCCTGCAATATTTAATATTTCAAATTTTTTTTTGTTGAATATTTTATTCCAATTTTTTTCTAAAGTAAGTTGATAGATAATATCTTTGATAACATTCACATGAGTAAAATCTCTTGAATGATTACCTTTGTTATATATTGTTATTTCTTTGTTATTTAAAATATTTTTTGTAAATTTATAAATAGACATATCAGGCCTTCCAAAATTTCCATATACTGTAAAAAATCTTAAGCCCAAACATTCAACGTTATTATATTTACTAAAACCATAAGCAAGATTTTCATTAAAAATTTTTGATGAGGAGTAAATTGTGAGAGGTTTATTTATATTTTGATTTTCAGACCAGGGAAATTCAATTATATCTCCATAAACTGAGCTAGTTGATGCAAAAATTAGTTTTTTAATTTCTTTTGATTTAATAAATTCTAATAAATTATTAAAACCGATAATATTACTCTTAATATAAACTTCTGGTTTTTTAAAAGCATATCTTACACCAGCTTGGGCAGCTAAATTAATTACAATACTAAATTTAAATTTATTAAGTTTAAAAAAATTTTTTTTTTTTGAAATATCAATTCTTAAAAACTTAAATTTTTTTTTTTTTTTTAATATTTTTAATCTTTGATTTTTTAATTTAACATCGTAATAATTATTGATATTATCTATTCCTATACAATTATAACCTTTATTTAGTAACTCCAAACAAACATGAAAACCAATAAAACCAGCCGCACCAGTTACTAAAATAGTTTGATTATTTTTATTTTTTTTTAAATATGAATTCATAGAATTTTTGATTTATAATTTTACTATTGAATTCTTTTATATTACTAAAAGAGTTTTTAATAAATAAATTAGCTTGAGTTTTATTATTAATTAACCAAATCATCTTTTTTTTTAAATCTTCAACACTTTTTACTTTGAAAAAAAGTCCATTTTGCCTTTTATTATTAATCAATTTAGAATGAGCTGGAATATTTGATAATAACAGACCTTTATTATAAAGCATTGCTTCCAAGACTGTTTTTGGCAAACCCTCTCTATGAGAAGGAAGAATAAAAAAATGATTTTTCCAAAATATTTTTTTTAAACTAACTTTATAAGAAGTTTTAAAATATTCACAGTTATTTAAATTTTTTATTTTTTTAAAAAAATCTAATTTATTAATAGTTGATGGATTATCATCAAACAAACCATAAATCTCAACTTTAAAAAATTTACTAAATCCATTTTTGTTAAGATCATCAATTGCATTCAACAGCTCCCAAATCCCTTTTTCTTGGTTTATTCTTGAATAGAAAACAAAATTTATTTTTTTTGAAATAAGATTCAATCTTTTGTTCCTACGGACATTTATACCTGAGCCATTAATTACTCGTGTTTTTTTAAAGTATTTTTTGTCAAAAATATATGACCTATCGTACTTATTATAAAATATAAAAAAACAGTTTTTTCTTTTAA
>MDTD01052595.1_pt1 | contig 36410 bp, 35 predicted proteins | sample 811221 | NCBI WGS metagenome assembly MDTD01 (sample SAMN05326646, study PRJNA326480) | marine metagenome | isolation source: seawater | place: Pacific Ocean: South West | collected 2011
CATTTTGATTTAAAGGAAATAAAGTTACCTCACGAATATTCTCTTTTTCTGCTAACAACATAACAATTCTGTCAATTCCAGGTGCCATACCACCGTGGGGCGGCGCACCGAAGGACAAAGCTTTGATCATACCGCTGAATTTTTGATTAACATCTTCTCTTGAGTACCCTACTTTTTCAAATACTTTAAACATATATTCTGGCAAATGATTTCTTATCGCCCCAGATGATAGCTCATACCCATTGCACACTAAATCATATTGATATGCTTTAATTTCTAGTGGATCTGTTTTTGAAAAATTTTCTAAATCTATTTGTGGCATAGAAAAAGGATTATGACTAAAATCAAGTTTTTTTGTTTCTTCATCTAAGTGGAACATAGGAAAATCGACAATCCAACAAAATTTAAATTCACTTTTATTTATTAGACTTAATTCATTTGCTAATTTCTGCCTAACTGTATTAGAAAACTTATAAGCTTGGTCTTTATAATCGCAAATAAAAAAAATTGTATCTTTTTCTGTAACACCGCATTTATTCATAATTTCTTTTGTTGCCTCTTTATTGAAAAATTTTGCTATTGGTCCTTTACCCGATATTTCTCCAGACTTATTTTCAAATGACAAATAAGCAAGTCCTTTTGCACCCTCGTCTATCGCCCATTTATTTAATGCGTCGAAGAAATTTCTTGGCTTATTACTAGTGGAGGGTGCTGGTATAGCTTTTACAATACAGCCTTTTTTAATTAATTTTTTGAAAATTTCTAAAGAAACATTTTTTGAGTCAACAATTTTAGTAACGTCTTTAATCTCTAGCGGGTTTCTAAGATCTGGTTTATCGGTTCCAAATCTCTCCATAGATTCTTTATAGCTTATTTTGGGAAATGGTGGTCTGTTGATCTTTTTTTTATTTCCAAATTTGTTAAACAAATCATAAAATATTGGCTCCATTTCATTAAAAATATCCTGCTGCTCTACAAAAGACATTTCTAAATCTAATTGATAGTGCTCACCTGGACTTCTATCTGCACGTCCATCCTCGTCTCTAAAACACGGTGCTATCTGAAAATATTTATCAAAACCAGAAATCATTACCATTTGTTTAAATTGTTGAGGTGCTTGTGGCAGTGCATAAAATTTTCCAGGATGTGTTCTGCTAGGTACTAAAAAATCCCTAGCTCCCTCAGGACTCGAAGCTGTTAGTATGGGAGTTTGAAATTCTAAAAAATTTTGTTTTATCATTCTGTTTCTTAAATAAGATATGACTTCTGATCTTAAAATAATATTTGAGTGCATTTCATTTCTTCGTAAGTCAATGAACCTATACTTCAATCTGATCTCCTCAGGGTAATCTTGCTCTCCAAATACCGGCATCGGTAATTCATCGGCCTCAGATAAAATAATAATTGATTTTATAGAAATCTCTACTTCTCCCGTAGCAAGGTCTTTATTTTCAGTTCCTTTTTGTCTTTTAATCACAATGCCATTAACTGTAATCACAGATTCCGGTTTAATTTTTTCAAGTTGCTTAAAAAATTTATTTTTATTTTCGATTACACATTGTGTAATTCCGAAATGATCTCTAAGATCTACAAATAGAAGATTTCCATGATCTCTTTTTCTGTGGAGCCAACCTGATAAAGTCACCTCCTTATTAACATCTTTAATTTGGAGCTCTGAACAATTATGGGTTCTGTATTTATTCATCTTTTAAAAATTTTTTTACTAATTTTATGTTTATTGAATGCCCTAAAGATAACGAGTGCTCATCAATTTTTTTTAAAATATCAAACACATGCTCATAAGAACGTTCAACATTTTTTATCATGTATTCTAAAACTTTTAAATCAATTTTAATTTGTTTATCTGAAAAATATTTTACAATTATAACTCTCAATAAATCATCTGTGGGTAAATCTATTCCCACGTTTAAAAAACTATTTAATCTTGATTTTAGATCGATTAGTTTTATATCGGTATTTTTTATAGGTGCCCGAGAGCATAATATTATAAATTTATCTAATTGTTTGATATGATTGAGCAAGGAGTATAATTTTTCTTCGTTAAAATATTTATTAAAATCATCAATAACTATACATTCTAGGCTGTCCAACTTATTTAAATTAAGCTTATCTAAATTTTCTAATTTGTAATACAAAATTTTTATTTTTTTTCTTAAAATATTTATTAAATGAGTTTTTCCACAACCTTTAGGACCGTATATATTTAAAGATTTGTCGGGCCAACTAGGCCAACTTTCTATTAATTTATAAACCTCAAAATTATTTGACGAAACAAAATAATCTTTTTCATCATAAGTAGTTTTGAAAGGAAATTTAAAAATTAATTGTTGCTGCATTTAAATAATTTTTATTACCCACTCATTATTAATATTCTTTATTTTAATTCCCTCAAGTGAAAGTTTTTTAAATAGCTTATCGACCTTACCATAGTATTTAATTCTAACACTTACATTTTCACTTGTAAGTTTTTGAATATTATAGCTATCAATAATTTCAATCTTATCTAAAAATTTATCTAAAATAAATAAATCATTATCTTTTGATATCTCAAGCTTGATGTTTAAAAACGAGGGAGCAGCTAAATCTATCATGTTTTGAGATTTATAAATTTCTTGGATTTCACTTTTTGCAAATGAGATTATCTTTTCGTTAAAATTTATATTCCCATCTTTTGTAACTTCTAAATTCTTTACTAACTTTTTATCATCCATAAAAAGTTTAATAAATAATTTTGATTTTTTTGGAAAAATTTCTGCTATTAAAAAAACTTTATTTTTAGTTTCGTAATCAGGTATAAGGTCATTAATTTCAATATTTTCTATTTCTTCTTTATTAGCCAATATTTTTTCTATAATTTCAATATTTTCTACTGGTAAAATAAATTCAATTAGTTCTTTGCTTTCATTGTTCCAATTTTTATATAAATAATTGTCATCAAATAAAAATATTTTTGAGTCTTTAATAATTATCGGAAAAATTAGAATTTCCTCATTTTCTAAATCGCTATATTGAATGTTTAGCTTATACAAAAAATTATGTACCTTATCTCGATCGAAAAAAATGTTTACCGAGGAATAGTTGGGTGTTTCGATTATGTCTAAGTTTATTTGATAATGAGAGATTAAGCCTTGAATTTCTAAAAGGCTTGTATTTGCTATTTTCTTAATATCTTGTTTTAGTAAAATTCTTTTGGAGAGATCTGAAAAAGCTTTTTTTATAGCTAAGTTTAATAATTGTTGCTTGTTTTTAAAATTTTCCTTTTTTATCTCAATATTATTAACAGTAAATATGCCACTATTAGAGAAAGTATTTTCACTTTTCGTCAAAAATATTAAGATAACAAATATAAATAAAAGAATTTTCATACTGTATTAAATATCATTTTTAGTAATGGATAAAACAGAAAATAATTATAAAAAAAGTGGCGTTAACATTGAACTTGCAAATAAATTTGTTAAGCATATCGCCAAATTATCAAAGAAAAAAGAAAAGAAAAGAAAAGATAAATATCAAAAGTCAAATATTGGTTCATTTGGCTCTTGTTACGATATAAGTAAATTTAAAATTAAAGATCCATTATTAGTATCTGCAACTGACGGGGTTGGCACAAAAATTGTTTTATCAAAAAAATTTAATAAATTAAATAAAATTGGGATTGATCTTGTGGCTATGTGCGTAAATGATCTAATTGTTCAAGGCGCTAGACCATTATTTTTTTTAGATTACATTGCCGTAGGGAAATTGGAACTAAATAAAACAAAAAAAATATTAAAAGGAATAGTTGAAGGCTGTAACATTTCTAATTGTGATCTCATCGGAGGTGAAACAGCTGAAATGCCTGGTGTTTATGAGAATGATAAATTTGATTTGGCTGGATTTACAGTTGGAATAGTTTCAAAAAAAAAATTATTAGGTAAACAAAAAGTAAGAAATGGTGATATAATTTTAGCAATACCATCGTCGGGGCCTCACTCTAATGGATATTCCTTAATAAGAAAAATTATTAAAAAAAGAAAAATCAATAAAAAAATGATTACAGATATTTTAAAACCAACTAAAATTTACGTGAGAGAAGTATTAAAAGCCCATCAAAAAAACTTAATAAACGCGTGTGCACACATAACTGGAGGCGGACTAATAGAAAACTTAATAAGGTCAATCCCAAATAATTTTTATACAGAGATTGATTTATCTTTAATTAAGATTCCTCACATCTTTAAATGGATCAAAAAAAATAATGTATCTGACAATGAAATGTTAAAAACCTTTAATTGTGGAGTAGGATTTTGCCTAATAGTTAAAAAACAAAATATAAAGAAGATCGCAAAATATTTTTCTAAAAATTATTTACCTTATACAATTGGGGTCGTTAAAAAAGGCAAAGGTAAATATAGACTAAAAAATTCATTAAAATGGTAAAAAAAAATCTTTGTGTATTTATATCTGGTAAAGGTTCGAATTTAGCAGCGATAATAAAAAATTCTAGAACATACAATTTTCCTGCAAATATAAAATTGATAATATCTAGTAATTTGAATGCAAAAGGACTTGTTCTAGCAAAAAAAAATTCTATACCTTTTTTCATACTAAAACAAAGAAACTTACGGTCCGAAAACAAAATAATTAATGAAATTAAAAAAAGAAAAATCGATTTAATTTGTTTAGCCGGTTATATGAAAATTTTATCAAAAAATTTTTTAAATTCATTTCCAGAGTCAATTATAAATATACATCCCTCTTTATTGCCAAAGTTTAAAGGACTAAAAACCTATGAAAAAATATTAAGCCAAAATGAGAAGAAAACTGGCTGTACTGTTCATTACGTTAATCAAAAACTTGACTCGGGGAAAATAATACATAGAAAGTTTTTTTTTCTTGATGATAATGAAAATATAAAAAGTTTGAAAGATAAGACGCAAAAACTAGAACATTCAGTCTATTCAGAGGCAATTATAAAAATACTAAGAAATTAATTGTTAAAAAAAAATTCTAATTCTCTCTTTGCGCTACTTTTAGAGTCTGACCCATGAACAGAATTTTTATCTATTGATATGCCGTATAATTGTCTAATAGTGTTATTTTCAGCTTTTTTTGGATCTGTTGCTCCCATTATATCTCTATATTTTGAAATTGCGTTCTCACCGGATAATTCCATAACAACTATAGGGCCTGATGATAAATAATTACAAAGTCGCTCATAAAATGGCTTAGATTGATGTTCTTTGTAAAACTCTGCAGCTTCTTCCTTAGAAATTTGAAGTTTTTTATTTTTTTCAATTTTAAGATTATTTTTTTTTAGTATATCAGATATTTTTTCGAATAAATTTCTTTCAACTGCGTCGGGTTTGATTATAGAAAGTGTTCTTTCTATATCACTCATAATTTTCCTCTATAAGCTGATTTAATAATCTAACACCAAATCCAGTCGCGCCTCTTGAATTTAAAGCGCCACCATATTTTGAAAAAGCCATACCAGCAATATCTAAATGGGCCCACGGTGTTTTGTTTAAAATGAATCTTTGTAAAAATTGAGCTGCTGTAGTTGACCCTGCTCCTCCAACATAATTTATATTTTGTACATCAGCATTTTTAGAGTTCATTAATTTATCATAATTTTTATGCAAAGGCATTCTCCAAACTTTCTCTGCAACTTTTTCACCTGCATTAAAAATCTTTTTAGATAGATCATCATTATTGGAAAATAAGCCTGCATATTCTGATCCTAAGCAGACTATAATCGCGCCAGTTAATGTAGCTAGATCAATAATAAATTTTGGTTTAAATTTTTCCTCAGTAAAAGTTAGTGCATCTGCTAATACTAATCTACCTTCTGCATCTGTGTTAAGTATTTCTATAGTTTTACCGCTATAAGATTTAACAATATCTCCTGGTCGTTGAGCGTTCCCACTCACCATATTTTCAACAAGACCTACAACACCGACAGCATTTATTTTAGCTTTCCTTAAGGCTAAGTTTTTCATTAGACCAACAACAGCTGCTGAACCTGCCATATCATAAGTCATGTCCTCCATAAATTTAGCAGGCTTTAAGGAGTATCCACCGGTATCAAAACAAACTCCCTTCCCTACAAATGCAAGAGGTTTGGAGTTATTTTTTGCTCCGTTCCATTCCATTGTTACAAGGTAAGACCCTCTAACACTTCCTTGCCCTACACCTAACAAGGCATTCATACCAAGTTTTTTTAATTTTTTTTGATCATATATGCTTACTTTTAAACCATCTCTTTTAAGTGAACTTAATCTTTTGGCATATTCATCTGGATGTAAAATATTACCTGGTTCTGAAACTAGGTCTCGAGCGTAAAAAGTCCCTTCCTCTAAAGCTTTGAATTTTAATTGGCTTTGTATCGAGGGCTTATTTTTATTACCGACTATACTAATATTAATTAATCTTATCTCTTTTTTTGTAATATATTTTTGAAACTCATAAGATTTTAATTTTAAACCATGAAGAAAGTATCCTAAAAAGTTTTTATCTTTACTTAAAACACTGTCAGAGTTAACAAAGTATTCGCTATTCTTACCATAATTAATACGTCCAAAAAATTCTGCACCTAGATTTTCTATATCGGATGTTTTTAAATTACTTTTAATAGATATCAGAACAATATTCTTTTTTGAATTAACCTCAAAAACCAATAAATTTTTTTTTAAATCACTTTTCTTTAGTAAATCGTTAATGTAAGAAAATTCAGTTTCCGAGAGATTTTTTCTCAATCTATCAATTTTAAATTTTTCATCAGTGAATAAAACAAGGTTTGAAGAAGGGTTAATACCTGTTTTTAAATAATTAATTTTTATAGACATAAATTTTTACTCAAGATTTAATAAAGTTGAGAGTTATATATGTCCAAAAATGTAAGATTTCAATGGAAAATTGATAATAATTAAACCAATAATTGAATTTTTGTTGCAGTTGATTTAATTATATATCAATTTTACATGATTAAAAATAAAATTTACAAATATTTTACTATAGAAATTCTCAAAAACTTCTTGATAATACTTTTTGCTTTATCGGCCGTAGCGTGGACTGTCAGAGCTGTAAATTTTTTAGATTTAATAGTTAACGACGGGCATTCTCTAAAAACTTACTTATTTTACTCATTTTTAAATATAACAAATATTTTTACGAAATTTATACCACTTTCTTTTTTGGTAGCTTTAGTTGTTTCAATTATTAGATTTGATAGACAAAGAGAATTATTAGTTTTATGGAGTAGTGGGCTTGAAAAATCTAAAATATTAAATTTATTTCTTTACATATCTTTTGGAATACTTTTACTTCAACTTATATTCTCTGTTTTTGTAACACCCTCGACATTAAATAAATCTCGAGAATTGATAAGAACATCTAATTTTGACTCATTGGCGTCAATAATTAAGATTAATGATTTCACTGATAGTTTTAAAAAAATGACTTTTTATATAGAGAAAAAAAATAAAGACGTATTAGAAAATGTTTTTATAAGAGATAAAGCAAATAATTTTAAAAATTTATCTGGCAGCTCTAAGACTAGTAACGATACAATAATTATAGCTAAACAAGGTTTGATTAAAAATAAAAAAATTTATTTAGATCAAGGTGTGATTCAAACAATTAATAGTGAAGGAGAAGTGGACAGTCTTTATTTTTCAAAAACAGAATTAAATATCGATAATTTAACACCTAGGATAATTACTGCACCCAAACTTCAAGAAACATCTACTTTAAGTTTACTCAGCTGTATATTTAAAGATACAAATTATATTAAACAAACTTGCTCCTTTGCAGAAAATACCAGAGAAAATGTTACAGAAACTTTAGCAAGAAGACTGGTTTTACCTTTATATATACCCTCTGTGTGTTTAGTGGCATGCTTTTTGCTTTCAGCTAAGAGAAAAAGAACTAGTAATAACTTTTTAAAAAATAATTTAATTTTTTTTATGGGATTTTTAATTTTAGTAGCGGCAGAAATTCTTGTGAGATTTTCAGGACTTTCCGATATAAATTTTTTAATTTATTTAATAGCCCCTATTCTTTTTACTCCTATCATCTACCTAACTTTAAAATATAAATTTTTAAATTTGAGAAATTAAATGAATAAAATTTTTTATAGATACATTATCAAAGAATATTTTAAAATATTCACAAATGTTTTGCTTATATTCGTTTGCTTAACTATTTTATTATCTATTTTTGACGAAATCGAGTTTTTTAAGTTTTTAAATGTGAGTTTATTACTTCCAATTAGTTTAACTTTTTTATCTATACCAAACTTAATTTTGGAATTACTGCCGTTTGTAGTTTTTCTCTCTTCTATGTGGTACTTTGTCGGTATTAAGTCAAATAAAGATCTTTTATCCCTAAAAGTATTTGGATTTTCAAATTTAAAAATTATAAGTATTTTAACTATGACCATGTTTATATTTGGTGTTTTTGTATTAGTACTTGTTAATCCAATTACATCTTTGATGGTGAAACAATATGAATACACCAAAGCTAAATATTCGCGAGACATTGATCATTTGGTATCAATAAATAAAAATGGAGTTTGGATTAAGGAAACCATTGAGAATAGTTCCAGAATTATTGAAGCTGAAAAGCTTGAAGATAATTTTTTAATTAATGTAAGTGTTTATAATATTGATAACAATGGAGCTATTCTTGAACGCATTGAGAGCAAAATAGTTGATATAAAAACAAAAAATTGGATTTTTAAAGATGCTTTAATATTTAGAAAAAATGAAGATTACAAAAAAAAGGATTTAGTAAATTATGAGATAAACTCTAATTTTGATTCTGAGAAAATTTTATCTTTGTACAAAAACCTAGATACCGTCTCATTTATTAGCTTATTGACTGATTATGAAAAACTTCTTGATCAGGGATACAAAAAGATCTCATTAGACGAAAAACTAAATGTATTTTTCTCCCTTCCGATTTTTTTATCATTAATGATATTGTTGTCCTCGATATTCACAATTGGATCGCTAAATAAGTCTCAAAATTTGTATTATGTCATTATTGCGATTATAACTTGTATTGTAATCTTTTATTTTAAAGATCTGTCTATTGCGCTTGGCAAAACAAATAGAATTTCCCAAATTTTGGCAGTATGGATACCAGTGATATCAATAAGTTTATTTTGCTCAATAGGAATCATTCAAATCAATGAAAAATAAAATATTTTTTTTATTAATAATATTGTTTAATTTTTTTACTAATGCTTTCAGTGAGGAATTAAAAATAAACGCCCAAGAAATTAACCTTGATGAAGAGAAAAAAATTATAAGTTTCTCCGGTAATGTGAAAGTAGAAGATGATAAAAAAAATTTACTTGAGTCTGATAATATTACCTATAAAAAAAAAGATAAATTAGTTCTCTCGCCTGGTAAAACTAGGATTTTAACTTCTGAAGGATATCAAATTTTTGGAACAAATGTTACTTTTGATGATTTGAATAAAAAAATATTCTCTAATCTTCCAGCAGAAATTATTGATAAAGAAAATAATAAAATTTCAGTAAGCATGTTTAATTATGAAAAAAATAAAAATCTTTTCTTTTCAAAAGGGAAAATTAAAATTAAGGATAATAGAGGTAACGAATATGCTCTTTCAGAGATTTACATTGATGAAAAAAAAAAGAAAATAGCGGGATCAGATATTAAAGCATATTTAAATCAAGCAGATCTAAAGGTTAACCCGAAAAACGAGCCAAGGCTCTTTGCTAATACAGCAGTAATTGAAAAAGATGGTAGTTTCTATGATAAAGGAAATTTTACATATTGTAAAAATCGAGGAAACGATAAATGTCCTCCTTGGAGTATACAAGCAAGAAAGATCAAACATAATTCTGCAAAGAAAACTATTTATTATGATAATGCTGTAGTAAAAATTTATGATTTTCCAATTTTTTATTTTCCCAGGCTATCACATCCAGACCCAACCGTTGATAGAAGAAGTGGTTTTTTAATTCCATCTGGTTATGATAATTCAAATTTAGGCTTTGGAGTTAACATTCCATATTATTTTGATTTAGGGAAAGATAAAGATTTTACTTTTACTCCAAGATTTTACGCTAACGAAAATCCGTTATTTAATTCAGAATATCGTCAAAATTTTAGAAACTCAGATTTAACATTATTTTTTGGTTTTACTGATGGGTATAAAAATAACAGCAATAAAAAACTTCCCGGATCTAAGAAATATTTATTTTCCAAATTTTTAAAAGAGATAAAAAAGACTGATACTGAAAAAAGTAATCTTGAAATTAACATCCAACAAACAAATAGTGATAACTTTATTAAAGCATTTGGTGTCGATACTCCTTTGGTAAATAGAGAGGATAATATTTTAGAAAGTTCTTTAAAGTTTGATTATAGTAACCAAGATACGTTTTTTGGTTTAAATATGGCAGCATTTGAAAATCAGTCTTTAGAGAACAACAAAAAGTTTGAGTATTTAATTCCATATATAACTTATGATAAAAATTTACAAGTTGCAGAGAAATATGGATTACTCGATTTTTCTTCGAATTTAAGAATAAGAAATTATGATGTTAATAAACAATCTAACTTGCTTGTTAACGATATAAATTGGCAATCAAAAAGATTAGAAAATGAAATTGGATTAGATAGTAAATTTTTAGCAAGTTTAAAAAATATCAATTCCAAAACAAATAATGTTGAAAACTTTAAGGATGAGACAACCACAGAACTTTCATCTGCATTTGGATATTTGGCTAAAATGAATTTTTTTAAGGTAAATAACAAATTAAAAAATTCACAATATTTGACACCAAAAATATTATTTAAATACTCACCCCATAACATGAGAAAAATAGATAGTGGTAGATTAAGATATTCAAATTTGTTTAATTTGAAAAAATTTAATGAGTTTGATGAAATTGAAAGTGGCACAAATTTGTCGATAGGATTTGATTATAGTTTTAAAAAATTCAACAAAAGTTTCAAAGATGCTTCAGAAAAATTTAATCTTTCTATTGGTCAAGTAATCAATGAGAGTGAAAACTTATCAAAGCCAGCTACCTCATCTTTAGATCAAAGATTTTCTGATGTCGTAGGAGAATCTTCGTTCAAATTTAATGACAATTTCAAAATAAACTATGAGTTTGCGATTGATCAAAATTACAATGAGTTTAATTATAACGAAATTGGAGTAAATTTAGAGTATGGAATAGCGGATTTTAATATAGATTATTTGGAAGAAAGAAATCACATAGGAAATAGCAATTATGTTAAATCAAATATTAAACTAAAATTTAATGATAATAATGAGCTTTTATTTTCATCAAAAAGAAATTTAGAAACAAGCTCATCAGAGTTTTATAGTTTAAGCTATGATTATATAAACGATTGCCTAAAAGCTGGACTGGTTTATAGGAGAGAATTTTATAATGATAATGATTTAGAGCCTACTGATTCATTAATGTTTAAAATCTCTCTGATCCCATTCTCAGACTTAAAAAGTCCAGGAATAAACTGATGATTTTTTTTAAGAAAAATTTGATTGTATTAACAACATTAATTATTTTTGTTACTTTCTTTAACTTTGCCAAAGCAAACTTTCTTAAAATCATAGTAAAGATTAATGACCAAATTATAACAAATTATGATTTGGAAAATGAGATAAAAACCCAGATATTTTTGCGTGGAAAAGAATTAAACCAAGTAAATGTAAATCAAATGAAAAATCTATCAATGCAAAATCTTATTAATCGCAAAATAAAAAAAATTGAGATAGACAGATTAAAAGTAAGTTCTTACAATAAAAAAGATTTGCAAAGATATTTAGACAATACCGCCAAAAATTTACAAATTAGAAAAAGCGATATAAAAGAAATTATGAAAAATTATGGAATTGATTACAATAAATTTATAGACTCTGCTGAAACTGATCTGAAATGGAATTCATTAATTTTTAATATTTATAAAAATCAATTAACAATAAATCCTATTGAAATAGAAAATGAGATGGAAGAGCAAGTGAAGAGCTTAAATAAAGATGACAAATTTCGTGTTAATATTGAAAATATAAAAAATAAGATTATATCTAAGAAAAAAAATGAAAAGCTTCAATTGTACTCAAATTCTCATTTTAGTGATCTTAAAAATGTAGCTTTAATAGAATTTAAATGATTAAAAGAATCCCAATAATAGCTGGTGAACCAGACAGTATTAATTCTGAGATTATCGCAAAAAGTTGGAGGAATCTAAATAAACAAGAAAAAAACAGAATTTTTGTTGTTGGAAACTACAACCTATTAAAAAATCAATTAAATTTTTTAAAAATTAATATTCCGTTAAAAAGAATTAATTCCTTAAAAGATTGTAAAGAAAATAATTTATTATATGTTCTAGATGTAACCCTTAATTCAAGTGAAATTTTTCCAAAAAATAAAAAAAAAGTTAAACGATATATTTTTGAATGCTTTAAGCTTGCGCTTAAAATAATAAAAAATAAAAAGATAAGATTTTTAATTTCATGCCCCTTAAATAAAAAAATATTGTTTAATAATTCAAGAATTGGTTTGACTGAATATTTATCTAAATTAGATAAGAAAAAAAGAGAAACTATTATGATGATCTTTAATGAAAAATTCTCCGTCATTCCTTTAACAAACCATATAAGACATAAATCAATACAAAAAATAATAAGCAAAAACTTAATTATTAACAAGGTTACAAAAATCTCTAGATGTTACAAAAAAGTTTTTAAAAAAAAACCTAATATCGCTATCACCGGTCTTAACCCGCATAACGATGAAAATAGATCACAGTCTGAAGAAAAAAAAATTATCTTACCATCAATTAAGCATTTAAAGAAAAAAAATATAAATGTTCACGGTCCTTTTCCAGCAGATACAATTTTTTTAAAAAACAAAGTTAAATCTTATAACTTAATTGTAGGAATGTATCATGATCAAGTATTGGCTCCCTTTAAAGCAGTCAACGGATTTGATGCCATAAATATTACATTAGGTTTAGATTTTTTAAGAGTTTCGCCAGATCATGGAACAGGTAAAGATATAATTGGAAAAAAATTGGCTGATGCAAGTAGTTTATTGAAGGCAATTAAGTTTGTATTTAAATATGGATATAAAACCTAAAAAATCCCTCGGTCAGAACTTTTTAATTGATCAAAATATTTTAAAAAAGATTGTTAATATTGGGGAAATAGAACATAAAGACAATATTTTAGAAATTGGCCCTGGTACCGGCAACTTAACAAAATTTATTGTAGCAGGCAGATCCAATAAGATAATTTTAATTGAAAAAGATAAAACTCTTATTGCAAGTCTTAAATTAAAATTCAATCATTATAATAATATAAAATACATTTGTAAGGATATTTTAAAAACTGAATTAGAAAAAACAATTAAGAACAACACTATTGTTTTTGGTAATTTGCCCTATAACATTTCCTCACAGATATTAATAAAACTTGTAAAATTTAATAATCAACAGCCAAATTATAAACGACTTGTTCTTATGTTTCAAAAGGAGGTGGGTGAAAAAATAATATCTAATTCAAATACAAATAAATACAGTAGATTAGGAATAATCTCAAAATTTCGACTTAAAATCAAAAAGAATTTCCTAATTTCAAAAAACTGCTTTTACCCAAGACCCAAGGTAGACTCTATGTTAATAATTTTAGAACCAAAAAAAAATGATATTGATATAAAAGATTTAAGCAATTTAGAAAAAATCACTCATGAGTTTTTTTCAAAAAAGAGAAAAAAAATAAAGAAAAGTTTTCAAAAAATTTTTAAAGACTGGCAAAGTGTATCTGAAAAATTACAAATTAATTTAAATCTTAGGCCACAAAACTTAAGTGAGAAGCAATATTATAAAATTACCGCTATGTATGAAAAATTTAAATTTTAAATTTATTTTTTGTGTCTGATATTATTTTTTCTAATTGGCTTACGCAATTTTCTAAGTTATCATTAATAATTACATAATCATAATCTACCCATTTCACAATATCTTTACTATATTCAACCAATCTTTTATTAATGATTTCCTGGGTATCTTGATTTCGGTTAGTTAGTCTTTTTTTAAGTTCACCTTTATCAGGAGGCAAAATAAATACTTTAGTTAGCTTAAGTTCTTTAAACTTTGATAATTGCTTGTTACCTTGCCAATCAATATCAAATAAAATATCATTTTTATCCTTTAAAATATTGTCAACCGAGTTTTTTGATGTTCCATAATAATTTCCAAATATTTTTGCATACTCATAAAATTTTCCTTCATTTATCATTACTTTAAACTTAGATTGATCTACAAAATAATAATCAATTCCGTCGACTTCATTTGGTCTAGGTTTTCTAGTTGTGTGTGATACAGATATTTTAAAGTTTGGATGTTTCTGCTGAATTTTTTTCGAGATTGTAGTCTTACCTGCACCCGATGGAGAAGATAGAACAAGCATCATAAGCTTAGAATTTTGTATTATTGACTTGATTTATTTTCAATAAATTTAATAGCATCTCCAACAGTCAATATTTTTTCAGCTTCACTATCAGAAATTTCAGAACCAAATTCCTCTTCGAATGCCATCACTAGCTCTACTGTATCTAAGCTATCGGCACCTAAATCGTCTATGAAACTTGCCTCATCAGTTACTTTCTCTAAATCAACTCCAAGATGATCTGCTACTATTTTTTTTACTTTTGATCCTATTTCTTTTGACATTCAAATCCTTTTTTGAAATTTTAGTATTTCCCTTAATAGAGGATTAACAGCAATTGTCAAGCCATATACATACCGCCATTAACATGTATAGTCTGGCCAGTAATATAGTTAGAAGTGTCCGAGGCTAAAAATACTACAGAATTAGCGACATCTTCACCCGTCCCCAATCTGCCTGATGGAATTTTTTCTATTAACTTATTTTTAAAATCCTCATTAATATTATCAGTCATTTTAGTTTTTATGAAGCCTGGTGCAACGCAATTAATATTAATATTTTTACGCGCGTACTCTATTGCAAGAGATTTAGTAAATCCATCAATACCTGCTTTAGAGGCAGAGTAGTTAGATTGCCCCACATTTCCTGTGTGCCCAACAATTGAAGTGATATTAATAATTTTACCTCTTTTTTGTTTTAACATCTTCTGTATCGCATATTTACACATTAAAAAAGTAGAGGATAAATTTATATCAATAATTTTTTTCCAATCATCCTCGGACATTCTTAATAATAGTTTGTCAATATTTATACCTGCGTTATTAACTAAAACGTCAATACTGCCTAGCTCTTTGTGACTATTGTCTACAAATTCTTTAATTTTACTGTGTTCGCCTAAATTAAATTTTTTGACTATTATATTTTTATCGAGGTTTTTTAAATCTTCTAATTTATTTTCATTGGTACCTGTTGCTATTATTTTAGATCCTAAATTCAAAAATTTTTCAACAAGACTTCTTCCTATGTCTCCTGTCGCGCCAGTAATTATTACTTTTTTATCTTTCAGGTTAATCATTTATAGTTTTGTATATCTTCATCTGTATTTAAGTTTAAAACAGCATGATTTTTTAAAGTTCTTTTAACGAGTCCACTTAATACCTTTCCTGGACCAATTTCAATAAATTCTTTTACTTCATTATTTCCCATAAATATCATTGACTCTCGCCATCTGACTAAAGAAAAAATTTGTTTAATTAGAAGATCTTTTATTTTTTGAGGATCGTTTTCTGGATTTGCAGTAACATTGCTTATAATACTTATATTAGGCTTTAAAAAATTTATACTTGATATTTTTGAAAGCATTTTTTCAGAGGCAGGTCTCATTAGGCTGCAGTGAAATGGGGCGCTTACTGGCAAAACAACACTTTTAATTTTTTGATTTTTTAAGACCTCCTGAATTTTTTCTACGGATTTTTTTAATCCACTTAATATTACTTGACCTGTTGAATTATCATTAGCGATTTCACACATAAAATTTGACTCTTTGTTATCATCAAGTATTTCTTTTATTTTGGCTATATCGCATCCTAGAACTGCAATCATTTTTCCATCGCCAACTTTTACAGCTTCCTGCATCGACTTACCCCTCTCGTTTAGAAGATATAAAGCATCACTAAATTTTAATGAATTTGAACAAACTAAAGCACTGTATTCTCCTAAAGAGTGGCCACAAAAAAATTTGAATTTTTTAATATCAAATTTGCCTAATTCCTCTAATAATTTAAAAATTGAATAACTTACAATTAAAATAGCAGGCTGCGTAACTTGAGTTTTGTTAATTTCATCTGAAGGTCCTTCTAGTATAATCTTGGAGATTTTGAATCCTAATATCTCATCGGCCTCATTAAATATTTTTTTGACTAAATCATACTTATTAAATATATCTCGACCCATTCCTATAGACTGTGAACCTTGACCTGGGAAAAGTAGTGCTCTCATTTAATAAATATAATACTTTTTCTTATTGAAATACATTATCTATAATAGTATAAACCAACTTTTAATAAAAACAATTTAACTAACTTAACATGAACTATTACGAACATACATTTATAGCAAAACAGGATTTAACTTCAAAGGATTTAAATACATTAAGAGAAAAGTATGCTGAAATTATAAAGGAGTCTGAAGGTAAAGTTCATAAAATAGAGGACTGGGGATTGATAAACTTTGCAAGAAAACTAAAAAATTATAATAAAGGTTATTATATACATTATAAGTTTGAGGGAAATGGAAAAACCTTAGATGAAATTAAAAAAAAAATTAATATCGATGATAACGTTTTAAAGTATTTAACTATTAAATATAAAAAGTTAGACCTGAATAATGAGTACTTTAAAAAGAAGGATCAATAAGTGAAAAGAAAAGGAAATAAAAAATTTAAGCGCGCACAAAACCCACTTAACAAACTAAGTTTATTTCAAAAAAATGATGCAAGACTTGGTAAGAAATGCCCATTATCGGGTAAAGATCAGCCAGTTATAGACTATAAAAATATAAAACTTTTAAAAAAATATGTAACAGAAAACAGCAAAATAATATCATCAAGAATTACTTCGGTATCTCAGGCTAAACAAAAAATGCTTAATAGAGAAATAAAAAGGGCAAAAGTTTTAAATTTGTTATAATTTAATATGCAAGTAATTTTATTAGAAAATATATCAAAATTAGGGAAAATTGGCGACCAAGTTAAGGTTAAAGATGGATATGGTAGAAATTTCTTAATTCGATCTGGTAAAGCCTTGCGGGCAAATAAAGAAAATATTGATTTTGTTAATAAAAAAAAAGATGAACTTAATAAGAAAAATAATGAAACTAAAAAGAAATTTTTAGAGATTGCAAAAAAAATTAATGGAAAAAATCTTAATTTTTCTAAGGAGTCAAAAGAGAATGGCGATCTTTTCGCTTCAATAAAACCCAAAGAAATTTCTAATTATTTTAAGGAAAATTTAAATACTGAAATTACACCTTCACAAATTGAGCTGAAGCAAGAGATAAACAAAATAGGTAAATACAAAATCTCAATAAATTTATATCCCGAAGTTGCAGCTGAAAATACTGTTATTATCAAAAAGAGAGATACAAAATAATTTTCCACAGGTTGAAAAAAAAGTGTGTAACTTTAAATTTGTATTATACCTTTATTGTTTTAATATTTGTCAATGGAAAATATCAAAATAGATCAAAATAAGGCTATTGAAAAAAAGTTACCGTCAAATCTAGAAGCTGAGCAATCTGTTATCGGCTCAGTTTTAGTAAATAATGATATAATTGATGAAATTTCTTCAATTATAAAATCAAACAACTTTTTTGATCCTGCACACAGAAAAATTTATGAGTTAATAGAGGATCTAAATAACAAGGGGATGATTGCAAATCCAATAACTTTAAAAAATTTTTTAGAAAAAAGTGATTCTTTATCAGAGGTAGGTGGCATTGATTACCTTGTAAAACTAACAAGATTTTCATCTTCTATTAAACAATCAATTGACTATGCTAAAATTGTGCATGAAATGTATGTTAAAAGAGAGTTGATACTTATTTCTGAAGATGTGATGTTAGAGGCAAAAGAAGATAATATAGACAATCCGTCTGATAAAATTATTGAAAAAGCTGAACAGTCTTTATATCAATTAGCTGAAAAAGGTTCTTTTTCACAATCATATGTAAAATTTAACCAAGCATTAGAGCAAACTATAGAAATGGCAACTCAAGCCATTAAAAATGATCAGGGTATTGTTGGTGTTCCTACGGGTCTCAAAGATTTAGATGAAAAACTTGGTGGCTTACATAAGTCTGATCTAGTGATTATAGCCGGTAGACCTTCAATGGGTAAAACAGCATTAGCAACAAATATAGCTTATCACGCATCAAAAAAAATTATGGATAATAATGAAAAAAGTTCAGTCGCTTTTTTTTCACTAGAGATGTCATCGGAGCAACTCTCAACGAGAATTTTATCGGAACAGACTAGGATACAGCAAAATGATATTCGTAGAGGAAAAGCTACTGAGGAGGAATTAGAGAGATACATAGAAGCCTCAAGAAATATTAATGATTTACCTCTTTATATAGACGAAACTCCTGCGATTACTATTTCAGCTCTAAGTAATAGGGCAAGACGATTAAAAAGATTGTTTGGTTTGAAATTAGTTGTAGTAGATTATTTGCAATTAATGCGAACCCACTCAAAGAAAAATGAGGGGAGAGTTCAAGAAATTTCTGAAATCACCCAGGGTTTAAAAGCTTTAGCTAAAGAACTAAGTGTTCCTGTTTTAGCTTTATCTCAGCTATCTAGGGCCGTAGAACAAAGGGATAAAAAGATACCTGAATTATCAGATTTAAGAGAGTCTGGATCGATAGAACAAGATGCTGATGTTGTTTTATTTGTTTATAGAGAGGAATATTATATGGAGAAACAGCAGCCAAAGATTGGATCTATCGAGCATGCAGAATGGCAGTCAAAAATGAATGATATTGCTGGATTAGCTGATATTATAATAGGCAAACAGCGCCACGGTCCAACAGGAAATATTCATGTTGAGTTTGAGGGTATGTACACTAAATTCAAAGATTTAACAAAAAAATAAATTTTTATTTCTAAAGTAATAGTTTAATATCAATCAATCGTTAAATGTTCGAAAAAATTTATAAAAAATTTATTGTAGATTTCCCAAAAATAACAATATTATTAATATTTACGACAATTATAATTTCACTTTATAATTCAAAAAATTTTAATCTCGATGCATCTTCTGATGCATTGTTACTCGAGGGAGATAATGACCTACAATATTTAAGAGAGATTAATGAAAGATACGGAGCAAAAGAATTTCTATTTTTAACTTACACTCCAGTCTCAAGTTTTGAAGATAATCAAACTATAATAAATTTAAAACTTCTTAAATCTAAGATAGAGCAACTATCGTGGGTAGATAAAGTTGTTACTATTATAGACGTACCTCTGTTAAAAAGCACTGATGATAGTTTAATGGAGAGAATTAAAAATTATAAAACACTCTCACATCCAGATATAGACAAAAAACGGGGATTTCAAGAAATTTTAGATAGCCCTATTTATAAAAATTACGTCATTAGTGAGGATGGAAAAACTTCTGGTGTTGTTGTTTATTTAAAGGAGGACAAAAGACTAAAAGAATATTTAAAAATTAAAAATAAATATTTCCTGCAATCAAGAAACGGTACTTTAAACGATTTGGAAAAGGAAAAATCTAAATCATTCAACAAGGAATACGAGCAATATAAAAATCTTTATAATCAGAGAAATCATCAAAATATCGCTGAAATTAGAAAATTAATTACAAAGTATGGTGAAAATGCAAAAATTCATCTTGGCGGAATACCAATGATAGCCGACGATATGATGTCTTTTATTAAAAAAGATATAATAGTTTTTGGCTTTGGAGTTTTTGTTTTTATCCTTATTACATTGTGGCTAGTTTTTAGAAATATAAAATGGGTTTTATTTCCCCTATTAGGTTGTTCTTGCTCTGTGATTATAATGTTAGGCTTATTGGGATTTTTAGGATGGAAGGTTACTGTGATATCATCAAACTTTATTGCACTAATGTTAATTTTAAATATGGCAATGAACATTCACTTAACAGTGAGATTTTTACAAATAAAAAAAGATCATCCAAATTTTACAAAAGATGAAGCAGTCATTAATACAAGTAAAAAAATGTTTTTGCCCATTCTTTATACAGTATTAACAACCATCTGTGCTTTTTTATCACTAATTTTTAGTGGCATTAAACCGATAATAGATTTTGGGTGGATGATGACCCTTGGTTTGACAGTATCACTCTTTGTAACATTTTTTTTAGTTCCGTCTCTTCTTAGCATTTATGCTACCGATCAAGATATTGAAGTTAAAAATGAAAAAAAATCTTTAATTACTAACTTTCTAGGTAATTTTTCAAAAAATAATACAATTTTAATTTTTGGAGTCACGGTGATAATTCTTTTTGCAAGTTTAAAAGGAATATTAAAATTAGAAGTAGAGAACAGTTTTATAAATTATTTCGATAAAGAAACCGAAATTTATAGGGGAATGAAAAAAATAGATGACGACTTAGGCGGCACAACTCCTCTTGATATAATTTTACAATTTCCTAAAAATAAATCACAAGAAGACGATGATGAGTTCTCTGAATGGGAAGAAGAGGAACAAAAACAAGAAGATAAGTCCAAATATTGGTTTACCCGAGACAAGATGGATAAAATTTTGAAAGTTCATGATTATCTAGATTCACAACCAGAAATAGGTAAAGTTTTATCGTTTGGATCAATACTACGAGTAGCGGAAGATTTGAACAGAAAAGAATTGCAAAGTCTAGAGATTGCGATTTTATATAGTAAAATTCCAGAAGAAATTAAAAATGAAATAGTTTCACCATATATTTCTGTGGACAAAGATGAGGCTAGAATAAGTGTGAGAATAAAAGACTCCCTTAAAGATTTAAGAAGAAATGATTTAATTAAAAAAATAAACCGTGATTTGGAGAATGATTTGGGGCTTAAAAATGACGAGTTTAAGCTTACCGGTGTATTAATCTTATTTAACAACTTACTTCAAAGTCTTTTCAAATCTCAAATCTTAACCTTAGGGGTAGTAATGCTTGGAATATCTGCAATGTTTTTTATATTATTTAGAAATATACAAATTTCCTTTATTGGTGTTATCCCGAATTTTATAGCTGCGTTTTTTATACTTGGAATAATTGGTTTGATGAATATACCGCTTGATATGATGACAATTACAATCGCAGCTATAACTATTGGTATTGCTGTGGACAATAGTATTCACTACATTTACAGATTTAAAGAGGAATTTGCAAAAATTAAAGATTATAATAGAACCATAGACATATGTCATTCCACAGTGGGTATAGCAATTTTAAATACCTCGCTTACTATAGTTTTTGGTTTTTCAATTCTTGTTCTATCAAATTTTATTCCAACTATTTATTTCGGTTTTTTTACTGGCTTAGCAATGTTATTAGCTCTTTTATCCGTTTTAACTTTACTCCCAAAATTAATTGTATTTTTAAAACCCTTTGGCAAAGAGGATAAAAATTAATGAGTAATAATTTTTTTGATTATCTTAATGATATATTCAATTACTTCGACACCGCTATTTTACTTATAATATTTTACTATATTGTTCAGTGTTCAATCAAAGGTTTCACTGCTAGTTTTGTATCTTTCTTAAAGTGGATTGTAGCATTGATTATAACAATAATTATCACACCAAAACTACAACCATGGGTTTCTGAATATATCGAATCTCCATTTATAAATAACTTAGGGTTAGGTATAGCAATATATATTTCAGCTATATTTATTTTAATATTAGCGAGCAAGGCATTTAGTTCGTCGATGAAATGGTCTGGATTTGGACCTATTGATAAAACATTTGGTTTTTTTTTCGGTTTTTTTAAAGGTTATGTAATTTCGGTGTGTATATTTACTATAATAAATTGGTTTTATCCTTTTAAAAGTTGGAATATTGAAGTAACTAATGCTCTGACTTTTGAAATAATTGAAAATGGAAGCAAATTATTGATTGAAGAATTTCCAAATTATCAGGATTTAAATGAAGGTAAAGAAATAATTGAAAAAATATAATTTAGATAAATTAAAAGAGGAGTGTGGAATTTTTGGAATATCAAATCACATAGATTCATCAAAACTTGTTGCCTTGGGTCTTCATGCATTGCAACATAGAGGACAAGAGGGTTGCGGAATAGTTTCTTTTGATGGAAAAAACTATCATTCGGAAAAAAAACAAGGATTAGTTTCTGATCATTTTACTAAAATTAATGTAATTAAAAAACTACCTGGAAATTTTGCTATTGGCCACAACAGATACTCAACTACAGGTGAGACATCATTGAGAAATATTCAACCTTTTTTTGCAGATTTATACGGTGGAGGTCTTAGCATAGCTCATAATGGAAATTTGACAAATGCTATATCTTTAAGAGAAAAATTGGTTAAAGATGGAGCAATATTTAGAACTACTAGTGATACAGAAACTATTGTTCAATTAATTGCTAAGTCGAAAAGATCTAAAATCATCGATAAAATAATTGAGGCTTTATTCCAAATACAAGGTGGATATTCACTTGTTATGATGACAAATAAAAAGCTTATTGGAGTTAGAGACCCATTGGGTATTAGACCTTTAGTTATAGGTAAATTACAAGATTCTTTTATATTTGCCTCTGAAACTTGTGCGCTTGATATTGTGGGTGCTAAATTTATAAGAGAGGTAGAAAACGGTGAAATAATAGTCATAGAAAATAAAACGTTAAAAAGTATAAAACCTTTCCCAATCAAAAAAGCTAGACCTTGTATTTTTGAATATATTTATTTTGCAAGACCGGATAGTATAATAGACGGTAAATGTGCCTATGAATTCAGAAAAAATCTTGGGAAACAATTAGCTATTGAAACAAAACACGCGGGTGCGGAAATTATAGTTCCAGTGCCTGACTCTGGTGTTCCCGCAGCTATAGGCTTTGCTGAGGAGTCTAAAAAAAAATTCGAACTTGGTTTGATAAGAAATCATTATGTAGGAAGAACTTTTATTGAACCAACTCAAAATATAAGAAGTCTTGGGGTAAAACTAAAGTTGAGTGCGACTAAAAGTATAATTAAAGATAAATCTATTATTTTAATTGATGACTCTCTTGTGAGAGGAACAACATGTAGTAAAATAGTTAAAATGTTATATAAAAGTGGGGCTAAAGAGGTTCATGTAAGAATTGCTTGCCCCGAGATATTGTTTCCTGATTTTTATGGTGTAGATATGCCAACAAAAGAAGAATTATTGGCAAATAATAAAAACTTAGATGAAATGACTGAATTTTTAAAATGTAAATCATTAAAATTTTTAAGTCTAAAGGGATTATATGCAGCTTTAGGAAAAGGAGACAGGAATAATAGTTACCCTCAATTTAGTGATCATTATTTTACTGGAGAATATCCTGTAAAACCGACAGATATCCTGAGTGAGGATAAAATCACTCAATTATCTTTACTAAGTAGCAAATCAAGCTCTTAATGATAAATTAACAATTTTCCAACTCTATTAACTAGATAAATTTTTAAGTTTGCATAAATAGGATTGAAATAAAATTTTTCTTTTAAAAGATCATAAACATTTATTATATTACCATTTTTTACATTAAAATTTATAATAAGACCTTCTGAACTTGTGGCTTGCAAATTGCTATTTATTAAGGCTAAGTTGGTAATTTCCCCAACTTTTTTCACTTTCATAAAATTATTTTTTTTAAGCATATCATATATATTTCTAGACCAATTTACTTCACCGTTAAAGTTAAGTGTGACTAAAAAATTATTTTTAGTTAATAGAAAAATTTGGTTATCAATTACGATAGGTTTTACTATATTTTGGATTTGTTTTGTCCAAATTATTATTCCTGTGTAACTATCTACTAAATAAACCTGATTTGAGGATGATAATATTAATTTGTCTTTATGAAAAGTGATTGGTTTACCTTCAAAAAATTTAAATTTATTGTTCGAAATATTTTCTGAAAAGCTTGAGATCCAATTTATTTTTTTATTTAAATGATTTAAAGAATAAAGTTTACCGTTTGAATTTAAAAAAAATAAATTATTTTTGTCTGCTACAATACTATTTTTAAAAGATGATTTTAAACTGGTAGACTCAGTTAGCAGCTGCCAATTTTTTTTTCCATTATTTGTGTCTATAGAGTATAAAATATTATCTTGGTTAGAAATAAATAATTGATTTTTTATAATTTTCAATTCTGACCTAAATGGTACACCAAAATTCTTAGCCCAATTTATTTTTTTTGTTTTAATGTTTATACTATAAACATACCCTAAATTATCTGCTGCAATAACTGCATTGTTTTTGATATCTAATATTAAATAAATTTTTTTTTTTATTTTTTTAAACTTATTTTTATAAAAATCATACTTTAAAACAATTTCTCTATTATTTATTGAGTAAACAATTATATTTGCCTTGTTGTCATAAGAGACAATAATATCGTCATTAACTAATAACTTGCCTCTGAGTTTCAAATGGTGCTTTTCTTTAGAATAATTTCTATCTTCAAATCTCTTGATTTTGAAGTTTTCATAATTATTTTTAGAATTAAAATATTCATTTTTCCAAGTTGTATTTTCTTTTTCGGGATTAATTTTTATTTTTAAATTTTTTTTAATTTCTTTATCAAACAAATTTGTTTTTTTGAAAATTTTTTCTCTTTTTAAATTCTTTTGTCTCTCAGAAAGTTTCTTATCTGATTGATCATTTTGCCATATACCGGTTTTGTTATCAAATGAACAACTATAAATTGGTATAATTAATATAATTGTAATTAATACTCTTATCATTTATTTTTTTGTTTTAATATTTCCTCAAATTGTAAAGACTTGTTTTTTTCTCCCCTAATTAAATAAAAATCTTTTAAAGTTTTTGCGGCGAGAGTTTTCCATATAGAATTTTCATTAATTAAAGGATTAAGTGTTTTTAATAGTTCATTTTCATTATTTTGACCAGAAAAGTAGATTCCTCTCTTCAATTTAATTAAATTTTTTTCTTCGTAATTCAATCCTCTTATTTTTAATAACTCTACAAACATTTCATCGATTGAACTATTCGTTGTTAGGTCATTTTCAATTATTGAATTAAGTGAGATAGGAGAATAAAATTTATTTCTCTCAAATACTATCTTTTCGTAAATCTTACTTGCCTCTATTTTTTTATCTTTTGTGATTAAAATATTAGCTTGATTAAATAGTTCTGAAAGACTTTTATTTTTCTTCTCATAAATATTATCAATTATTAAGAATAAAATAATCGTTAAAAATATTACCCCTACAATTAAAAATAAAATTTTTTTGTATTTTTTGATAATATCCAAAAACTTATTTTTATTTTCAATAGAATCTTCTTTGAATTCACTCATTTTTAATAACTATTTTTTATTTTCGGAAACTTTTCTAATTGTACTTCTTTTTTAAAATTAGATACAGCTTTTTCAATTACTTTGTTTAAGTTTGCATATCTCTTAACAAATCTGGGGTAGAAACCACTTAATCCAAGTAAGTCATCTGTGACTAAAATTTGTCCGTCACAATTATTAGATGATCCAATGCCTATTGTTGGTATCTTGAGTATTTTTGTTATTTTTTTTGCAAGGGAGGCGTCCACACATTCTAAAACAATTGAGAAGGCTCCTGCTTTTTCAATATCTAGAGCTTGGTTTATTAATTGTATTTTCTGTTTTTTTGTTTTTCCCTCTACCTTAAACTTTTTTTTAAATTGTGGCGTGAACCCTATGTGGCCCATAACATTGATATTTGCTGAAACTAAACCTTTAACTATCTTGTAATTATTTTTGTTATGTTCAATCTTTACTGCATCACATTTAGTTTTTCTCATTATTAGTTTAGCATTTTTTTTTGCTTTACTTAAATTATCGTATGAACCTTTCGGCATATCAATAACTAATAGTGATTTTTTAACTCCTTGTCTTACACTTCTTCCATGCTCTATCATTGTATTTAATCCAACTCCATGTGTATTTTTCATAGCATATAAAGTGTTAGCAAGGGAGTCACCAACAAGAATGATGTCGCAAAAATTATCTAATATTCTACTAATGCTTTTAGAATATGCAGTTAAGCAAACAAGTTTGTTAGTTTTTTTTTTATTTTTAATTTTTTTAATCTTTAAGTTTTTCATTCAAGTTCTATTGTGCTTGGTGGCTTTGTTGTAATATCATAAACTACTCTGTTTATACCTTTAACATTATTGATTATCTTATTCGAAATATTATCTAAAAATTCTTTTGAAAAAAAGAAAGAATCTGCAGTCATCCCATCTTCAGAAATTACTGCTCTTAAGAGACAAATATGTTCAAAAGTTCTAGCATCTCCCATTACCCCTACAGTTTTTACAGGAAGCAAAGCTGCATATGCTTGCCAAATTTTATCATAGTAGTCGTTTTTCAGTAAATCCTTCATAAAAATATTATCTGCTTCTTGAACTATTTTAATTTTTTCTTTTGTTATAATTCCTGGAATTCTAATTGCTAACCCTGGCCCTGGAAACGGATGTCTGTTTAAAATTTCATCTGATATTTTTAAAGACTTTCCTAATAACCTAACTTCATCTTTAAAAAATTCTTTAAGCGGTTCTATTAGTTTTAGGTTCATTTTTTTTGGCAAACCACCAACATTGTGATGAGACTTTATCTTAGATGTTGTGCTGCCCGACGAAGAATGACTTTCAATTATATCTGGGTAGAGAGTGCCTTGAGCTAAATATTTTACGTTTTTAATTTTTCTTGCCTCATTTTCAAAAATTTTTATAAAAAGTTTTCCAATTATCTTTCTTTTCTTTTCTGGATCACTAATATTTTTAAGCTTTTTTAAAAATAAAGAAGATGCTCTAATTATTTTAACATTAAGATTATATTTGTTTTTGTATAATTTATACGATCTTTTAAACTCATTTTTTCTCATTAAGCCTGTATCTACCATAATACATCTTAATTTGGATTTTACTGCTTTATGTATTAATATAGCTGTTACGCTACTGTCAACACCTCCGGATAAAGCACAAATTACTTTGCCCCTATTAGCTACAATGTTTTTAATTTTTTTAATTAAGAAATCTTTTTGAGAAGAAACTTTCCATTTTTTTTTTAGATCACAAATTAAATATATAAAATTTTTAAGTAGTATTTTACCATTTTTAGTGTGGGTAACTTCCGGATGAAATTGAACTCCGTACAATTTTTTTTTCTTGTTCTCTATAATCGTATATTTTGAATTTTTAGTTGAAGCGATTAAATCAAAATTTCTTGGCACTCTAGATACTGCATCTTGATGGCTCATCCAGACTGAAGCTTTATTTTTATGAAAAAAATTTTTTGTAAGTAAAGAATTTTTTATTTTTTTCACCTCTGCTTTGCCAAATTCTCTTAAGGTATTTTTTGAAATTACTTTTCCACCAAAAGTTTTTGTCAATAATTGCAGACCGTAACAAATCCCTAAAATTGGGATTTTCGTATTTATTAAACATTTTGGCAATTTTATTAGAGGGTTATTAATAACTGTAGAGGGTCCTCCTGATAAGATTACTCCTTTATACATCTTTACGTTTTTTAATTTTTTTAAATTATTTGAATTAAGAATTTCCGAAAAAGCACCCAACTCTCTAACTCTTCTAGCTATTAATTTAGTAACCTGCGAACCATAGTCCACAATTAAAATTTTTTCTTTAATTTGATGATTTTGGAAATTCATTATCTTTTTAATGAATCTTTTAATTTGCTTTCAACAGAAGATTTTTTATTACATAGTTTTTTACATATAACTGAAAAATTTTCTAGTAAGTTTTTAGCAGAAGAAAAGTCAGACCTTGAAATGTTTAGCGTAATAAGATTATATACAGCTTCTTCATTCTGCGGATTAAGAAGGATGACAGTATTAAGATTAATTTCTTCTTTTTCAAAATTATTTTCTTTTTTATATATTTTAGAAAGATACAAATATGACATCTCATTTTTTGGATTAAATACGATATCCTGTTCAAATTTAAATTTTGCTTTTTCCATTTTTTTATTATCAAAAAAAACTTTTCCTTCAGAAAAAAAGTTGTTCCCTGCAAAAGTTGGGCTATTAAGAATAATTGATACAATTATAATTTTAATAAATAATTTTATTTTTTTCATATTTTAAAATTTGTTTTTTCTCCAGTAAGCTCTACGCTATGAACCATACTTTCATAGAATCCGGCTTTGGTTATTTTAATAAATTTAGCATGTTTTTTAATTTCACTCAAACTTCTTGCGCCTATGTATCCCATTGAGGATCTAAGGCCACCTTGAAGTTGATACATTATTTTAGATACTTTGCCCTTATAAAGCACTCTACCTTCAACGCCCTCTGGAACAAATTTTGATTTGTCGGAAAAATTTTTTTGAAAATATCTATCGGATGATCCGGCAGACATTGCGCCTATTGAGCCCATACCTCTGTAAGGCTTATACCATTTTTTTTTCATTTTAAATTTCTTACCAGGAGACTCGTCGGTTCCAGCAAAAATCGATCCCATCATAATACAGTCAGCTCCTGCAGCTATTGCTTTGACTAAATCTCCTGAAAATTTAATACCGCCATCTGAAATAATTTTTATTTTTTTATTTTTAAGTGCGCTTTTTACATCCATAATTGCAGTCAACTGTGGCACTCCTATACCGGCTATTATTCTTGTTGTGCAAATAGATCCTGGTCCTATTCCAACTTTAACCATGTCAGCTCCAGCATTATAAATTTTTTTAGCAGCTTCTCCGGTAGCGATATTTCCAACACATATTGGAATTTTTTTACTAATTTTTTTAAGCTTACTAAGCGTGTTTAAAACTTTTGCACTGTGTCCATGAGCGGTATCTACGATAATTAAGTCTGCTCCATTATTTAAAAGCTGTTTTGCTCTCAAAATATCATCATTACTAGTGCCGATTGCAGCTCCAACTAATAGTTTTTTTTTCTTTACAAGAGTTATCTCTTTAACTTGATTTTTTATACTCAGATTTCTATGAATAACACCCATCCCACCTGCTTGACCCATAGCTATTGCCATTTTAGACTCAGTTACAGTATCCATTGCTGCTGAAAAAAAGGGGACTTTAAGGTTTATATTATTTGATAATCTTGCTCGAATATCAGTTGCTGATGGCAAAACGCTTGAAAACTGAGGCAATAACAAAACGTCGTCGAATGTGAGTGCTTCTTTTATGAGTCCCATATACACTTATATACGATTTTGAAAAATTATAAAGTCTTTAATCCTTCACAATGTAAATAAGTTTCTTTTGAGGAGTCTTTGCTTGCATTAGGTTTGAAGAATGCTATTTTTTTAAAATTTCTGTTAGCAATATTTTTTACTTCATTAAATTCTTCACCCATGAAAATTTTAGAGACAATAATACCATTGTTTTTTAAAATTTGTGTTGAAAATTGTATTACCTCAGTGCATATAGTATTTGTTCTAATACAATCTAGGCTTTTATTACCAGTTGTGTTTGCCGCCATGTCTGAAATTATTACATCAGCTTTATCATCAAACTTTTGAATAATTAATCTTTTTAAATTATCATCTAAAAAATCACCTTTTAAAAAATCAACCCTATTAATTTTTTCCATATCCTTTATATCTATCGATAAAATTTTCCCACTAGTAATAATTTCACTTGCTACTTGAGACCATCCTCCTGGTGATGATCCTAAATCAATAAGTTTTGTTTTTTTTTTTATAAAATTGAATTTTTGGTTTAATTCTAAAAGTTTAAATGCCGATCTTGACCTATAGCCAAAAGACCTTGATTTTTGTACATAATGGTCTCTATTCTGTTCCCTAATCCAATTTTTAGAAATTTTGTTTTTTTTCATTACAAAACATCTTCATGATCTTCTTCATTTAATCTTTCGCTTATAGCTTTTTGTTTTTTTAAATAAAAATACGAAGAAAAAGGTATTGATAAAATATAAAAAAAACTAAAAGCAAATAGTGTTTGAAATGTAAAAAAAATCAAAGATGCTAGCGAAACACCAGTAGCCAATAATATAAATATAGTCAAATTTGGTTTTACTTTTATTCTTTTAAAGGAAAAAGTTGGAATTTTACTAATTAATAAAATTGAAACAAATATCATTAAATAAGGTGTTAAATAATTTATTGAATAATTTATATTTAATTCTGAAAGACTAAAAATTAATGGTGTTAAAATAAGTATAGCCCCAACTGGTGATGGCACTCCTTCAAAGTAATTCTGTTTCCAAAGTTCATTTTCGCTTACTTTTGTAAGATTAAACCTTGCAAGACGCAAAACACAACAAACGGAATAAATTAAAGTAATTACCCATCCAATTTTACCGTAGTTTTTTAATTCCCAAAAATAAATAATAAATGCTGGTGCTATACCAAAACTTACGAAATCTGTAAGTGAGTCCAATTCCTTACCAAAATCTGATGTTCCTTTAATCATTCTTGCGATTCTGCCATCTAAAGCATCTAAAATTGATGCTAAAAGAATGAATATAACGGCAAGCTTAAAGTTTAAATCTAATGAGAATTTTATTGAGCTAATACCTAGACATACTCCTGCTAGAGTTAGAACATTAGGCAAAATGTATCTGGTTCTTTTTGATGTGACAATCTTAAATTTTTTATTTTCCTGATTCATTATATGCTATTAGACTTTCACCTGCCATAACGTTTTGTCCTACCTTAACTAAAATTTTTTTATCTTTTAGATATAAATCAACTCTGCTTCCAAATCTAATTATTCCAAGTCGTTCTCCCTGGGTAAGCTTTTGGTTTTTGCTTACGTCCGAAACAATTCTTCTCGCTATCAATCCTGCGATTTGTACGACAATTATTTGTTCGTTATTATTAGCAGATGTTATTTTATAATAATTTCTCTCATTTTCTTCACTAGCTTTATCTAATGAAGCGTTTAAAAATTTTCCAGGCTTATAAAAAATATCATCTATTGTTCCAGATATTGGTGTTCTATTGACGTGACAATTAAAAACGTTCATAAAGATACTTACTCTTTGGAATTTTAATTTTTCTAATCCTAATTCAATTGGACCGTTAGTCTCTGTTATCATAGAAACAACGCCATCAGCAGGACTAACAAAATAATTTTCATCACCAATAGATACTCTTTCAGGATCTCTAAAAAAATAATAGACCCAAACAGATATTAAAATGAAAATTAAGCTTAAATTTCCGAAAAAAAGCCATACTATAAAGGTAGCTATTATAGAAATAGCTAAAAATTTATAACCCTCTTTGTGAATTCTAGGAAATAAGTTGTCAATCATATATTTATTAAGTTTGATAATTTTTTATTAATATGTATAAAAATGCATCATAATCAATTTAAATTTATGTCTAAAATAAAGGTAAAAAATCCCATAGTTGAGCTTGATGGCGACGAAATGACCAGAATTATATGGTCATTTATAAAAAACAAGCTTATTAAGCCATATCTTGAAATAGACCTTAAGTACTACGATCTTGGAATAGAGAGTCGTGACAAAACAAATGATCAAATAACTGTGGATTCTGCTAATGCAATTAAAAAATATGGTGTCGGTGTAAAATGCGCAACAATCACTCCCGACGAGGGAAGAGTTAAAGAATTTAAATTAAAAAAAATGTGGAGATCTCCTAATGGTACGATAAGAAATATTTTAGGTGGAACAGTTTTTAGAGAGCCAATTATTTGTAAAAATGTACCAAAACTAGTTCCAGGATGGACACAACCAATTGTGATTGGCAGACATGCTTTTGGTGATCAATATAGAGCAACCGACTTTTTAATTCCTGGCGAGGGTAATCTTGAAGTCAAGTGGACTTCGAAAGATGGAAAGAACAAAAAAGAATTTAAAGTTTTCGATTTCCCGGGATCAGGTATCTCTTTAACAATGTATAACTTAGATGTATCAATTAAAAATTTTGCAAGAGCTTGTATGAATTATGGTCTTGTAAGAAAGTGGCCTGTGTATTTATCCACTAAAAATACTATATTAAAAGCTTACGACGGAAGATTTAAAGATTTGTTTCAAGAAGTTTTTGAAAAAGAATTTTCAGATAAATTCAAAAAAGCCAACATTACTTATGAGCATAGATTAATTGATGATATGGTTGCTTGTGCTATGAAATGGAATGGTGGGTATGTTTGGGCTTGTAAGAACTATGATGGGGATGTTCAATCCGATACTGTTGCTCAAGGTTTTGGTTCTTTAGGATTAATGACAAGTGTTTTAATGACTCCCGATGGAAATACTGTAGAGTCTGAAGCTGCTCATGGAACTGTTACTAGACACTATAGAATGCATCAGCAGGGTAAAGAAACTTCCACAAATCCTATAGCATCAATATTTGCGTGGACAAGAGGCTTATCGCATAGAGGAAAACTTGATAACAATGAGGATCTTGTTAAATTTTCTAAAAACTTAGAAGAAGTATGTATTAAAACTGTCGAAAGTGGTTCTATGACTAAAGATTTATCGATTTTAATTGATAAATCAACGAAATACTTAACCACAACTCAGTTTTTAGAGGCCATTGACAGTAATTTAAAGAAAAAGCTTAACTAATTCTTTTTGAGATTTCTTTAAATACTTCTTCAATTTTATTTTTATCAACTCCCCCTGCTTGTGCAAAGTCCTTTCTTCCTCCTCCACCTTTGCCTCCTAATATTTCAGAAGCAATTTTAACGAGATTTACTGCATCATATTTTACAATTAGATCCTTTGTCACCCCCACAGCTACACCAACCTTATCCTCAAAAGTAGAAACACTAATTACAATACCAGATTTAATATCTTTTTTTCCTTGATCAACTATATTTCTAAGCTCTTTTGGTGGAAAATCTAATAAGATTTGTTCTCTAATTAAGATTTCTCCAATTTTGATATCTTTAATTTTATTTTTGATTTTATCTTTCTTGATATTTTCAATTTTTATTTTATTTAATTGTTTTTTCAAATTCTTTAAATTTTCAGATAAATCTAAATTATTTTTATAATCTGGTTTTATGTTCAAATCATTGAATTCTTTTTTAACAAATTCAATTTCTTTTTTAAGGATTTTTTCTTTGTTAGTCTGATCCATTTTTTGGGCTCTCTCGTATTCTTCTAACTGTTTGTCTCTTAAAGCTTCAATTCGTCTTACCCCTGAAGCAATTGATGATTGACCTATGACTTTAAATCTACCAACTTCTTTTGTATTTTTAACATGAGTACCTCCACATAATTCAGTTGAAAAAAAACCATTTTTTTCTTTACCCATAAAAACTACCCTGACTTCTTCTCCATACTTTTCTCCAAATAATGCTAAGGCACCCATGCTAATTGCTTCTTTTGGTGTCATTAATCTTGTTTGAACATCAGAAGATCCATCTACAATTTCATTTACTGTTTTATTTATTCTTTTCATTTCATCTTCTTGGATAGGTTTGTTATGGCTAAAATCAAATCTTAGTCTCTCTGGAGAAACTAATGATCCTTTTTGCGTTACATGTTTTCCCAAAGTTCGTCTTAATGACTCATGTAATAAGTGCGTCGCCGAATGATTAGCTTTAGAATTGTTTCTTTTTAATTTATCAATTTCTAAATTTACGGTTTGTCCTACTGAAATAGACCCTTTTTCAATTTTGCCATAATGAACAAATAAGTCACCCATTTTTTTTTGAGTATCGCTTATCTTGATTTTACAATCTAAATTAAAAATATAACCCTGATCACCTACTTGACCACCCGACTCTCCATAAAATGGTGTCTGATTAGTTATAATTTCAATTTCTTCTCCAATTTTTGCAGATTCGACAAATTTTCCATTTTTTGAAATCTTTATAATTATGCCTTCAGCTTTATCAAATTCATATCCCAAAAATTCAGTCGAACTTATTTCTTCTTTAATTTTAAACCATCTTTCTTCAATGGACTTATCTCCTGATCCTTTCCAATTAGCCCTTGCTAAAGCTTTACTTTTTTCCATTTCTTCTTCAAAACCAGTGGTGTCGACCTTGATATTTTTTCCTCTTAAAATATCTGCTGTTAAATCTAATGGAAACCCGTAAGTATCATATAATTTAAATGCTATTTGACCAGGAAGAATTTTATTTTTAACTTTGGTTAAATTTTCTTCTAATATTCTCATTCCACGTTCTAGTAGTGATGAAAATTTCTCCTCTTCATTTTTTAGAGTCTCGACTATTAGCTCTCTTCCATTATTAAGCTCAGGATAGCTATGTTTCATCTCATTCAACAATACTTCAAACAATTTATAGAAAACAGGGTCTCTGCTTCCCAAAGAATGAGCGTGTCTCATCCCTCTTCTCATAATTCTTCTTAAAACATATCCGCGTCCTTCGTTTGAAGGCAATATTCCCTCAGCAATTAAAAAACTGCTTGCTCTTAAGTGATCAGCGATTACTCTATGACTCGCGATTGATTTACTATCTATAGATTTTTTAATAATTTCAGCGGATGCTGACATAATTTTTTTAAAATGATCAATTTTGTAATTATCATGTGTACCTTGTAGAACTGCTGTCATTCTCTCTAGTCCCATTCCAGTATCAACTGATGGTTTTGGCAAATCTATTCTTTTTTCTTTTGTAACTTGCTCAAATTGCATAAATACAAGATTCCAAATTTCGATGAACCTGTCCCCGTCTTCGTCAGAACTGCCTGGGGGACCTCCTTTTAAATTCGTACCATGATCGTAAAAAATCTCTGAACAAGGCCCGCATGGACCTGTATCTCCCATAGACCAAAAATTGTCAGAGGTTGCTATTTTAATAATTTTATTTTCATTTAATCCAGATATTTTTTTCCATAAGTTATTAGCGTCTTCATCTTTATGGAACACTGTCACCAAAAGCTTTTCTTTTGGTAATCCAAAATCCTTGGTCAATAAGTTCCATGCATGGTGAATAGCTTGCTCTTTAAAATAATCTCCGAATGAAAAATTACCTAACATTTCAAAGAAGGTATGGTGTCTTGGTGTATAACCAACATTTTCTAAATCATTGTGTTTTCCGCCTGCTCTTACACATTTTTGCGAAGTTGTAGCTGTTTTATATGATCGTTTATCTAAGCCAGTAAATACATTTTTAAACTGAACCATGCCTGAATTAGTAAACATTAAAGTTGGATCATTATTAGGGATTAAATTGCTAGACTCAACAACTTGATGATTGTTATTTTTAAAGTAATCTAAAAATTTTTTTCTTACATCTGTAAGCAAAAATTTGCTCATATTGAATTAATTACAGATTATTTGGAAATTGTCTATAAAGAGATTAATTAGAATGTTTTTTTTCGTTATCAACAACCACGCAAATTTCTGATTTTGTTAAAAATCTTTGCCCAGTTCCATTATCCAAGGAAAACATGCCTCCAATTCCCTTTACTGCATCAATTGTTAGATCAGTATGTTTCCATTTCTCGTACTGATCTTCATTCATATAAAATGGCGTTCCATCTATTTCACCTAATTTTACATCGCTGTTTCCTACCTGGTATTCTTTAGCTGGGAAGCACATGGGTGCACTGCCGTCGCAACAACCTCCAGACTGATGAAACAATAAGTCATTGCCATGAACTTCTTTAAGCTCACTTAATAATTTTTTTGCAGATAATGTTGCTTTTACTTTCATAACTTATAATGGTCCGTGAGACTCACGGACCATTATATTAGATTTTTTAAAAGAAGCCTAATTTTTTCTCACTGTACGACACGTGTAAGTTTTTCACCTGCCTGTAATGATTTAACATCATTTTGTGAGTTTCTCTTCCTATGCCAGATTGTTTGTATCCACCAAAAGCAGCGTGCGCAGGATATGCGTGGTAACAGTTTGTCCAGACTCTACCAGCTTCAATACCTCTACCCATTCTGTAAGCGATGTTACCATCTCTAGTCCAAACACCTGCTCCTAATCCATAAAGTGTATCATTAGCAATTTCTAATGCTTCTTTTTCATCTTTAAACTTAGTCACTGAGACTACTGGTCCAAAGATTTCCTCCTGGAATATTCGCATATTGTTTTTTCCCTCAAAAATAGTTGGTTGGATATAGTTTCCTTTTTCCAATCCACTATTAAGTTTAGCCACGCTTCCTCCGGTTAGAACTTTGGCACCTTCTTTTTTACCTAAGTCTAGATAAGATTTTATCTTTTCCATTTGTTCTAATGAAGCTTGTGCTCCAATCATAGTTTCCATTTTTAAAGGATTGTCTTGTTTTACAGCTTTTGTTCTTGCAATGG
>MDTD01202426.1_pt1 | contig 36385 bp, 38 predicted proteins | sample 811221 | NCBI WGS metagenome assembly MDTD01 (sample SAMN05326646, study PRJNA326480) | marine metagenome | isolation source: seawater | place: Pacific Ocean: South West | collected 2011
GCTGTTTGGTAATCAGTACTAAATGATGTATTTGTACTTGCAGAAGTTATATTAGTAAAGCCTGTACTTCTACTTGTCTCGATTGTTGTATCGTAAGCTGTGGTATACGTTGTAGTTGTATCGTACGCAGTAGTAGTTGACCTCGTCGTGTTATACGTAGTCGTTGTAGTAAAGTTTGTAGTTGTGTTAAATACAGTAGTTGTACTTCTAGTAGTTTCAAAAGTAGTTGTAGTTGTAAAGTTCGTAGTCGTATTAAATACAGTTGTAGTACTTCGAGTAGTATCAAAGGTAGTAGTTGTTGTATACGTAGTTGTAGAATCAAATACAGTAGTTGTACTTCTAGTAGTATTATATGTGGTTGTAGTTGTAAAGTTTGTAGTTGTATTGAACGTTGTAGTTGTACTTCTAGTAGTATTAAAAGTAGTTGTAGTTGTAAAGTTTGTAGTTGTATTAAACGTTGTAGTTGTACTTCTGGTTGTATTAAATGTAGTAGTTGTACTTCTAGTAGTATCAAAGACAGTTGTAGTAGCTCTAACTGTTAAGAATATACTATCAGTGGCACGGTTTGTTTCAAATGTACAAGTTGTAGCAAATGAAGTTTCTTGTGTACCCGATACAAAAGTAGTTTGAGTATTAGTGGAGCGAGTTGTAGAGTGTACAGCACTAAAAGGGCCCTCTAGAGACCCTCCGTCGTTTACATAAACTTCATTGACACGACGAATCGTGCCATTGTCGTTTACAGCTATAAACCTGATGGTGCGGAGTGTTCCGCCATCATTTACAAATATCGCCATTTATCTTCCTATGTTGAGTATACGAAGAAGATGTGACCATCATTAGTACTACCTACTCCTGTGGGAGCAGTTGTAGAAATAGTGAATGGTAATCTTGCTTTTGCGATTGTTCCACTACCAAGCCTATCTGATGCTACACTTCCTTCGAAGTTTCTACTTGCGTCAATAACATCAGCACCATCAATCTTGATACCAGCTTCTTCAATATTAAAATCTAATTTTTGTCCCATTTTAAACCTCGATTGTTTGCCTTATGACTTTATAAGTCATATTGTCTGTTGAAGCAGGAGTGACTCGTAACCTTACGTTGCCACCACTTATGTCTGCGTCAAAAGTTGCTTGTGCTCCATTATCAAAAATAGAAGCGTACTGTGTTAAGTATACAGTTGTTCCATCGTGGAACATTAAAATTTCTAATGCTTGATAATCAGAGTCTGTTGTATTCTTTATAGATATTGTATACTTAGCAGTTCTAAATACTGATGCACTAAATGAATCTAGTGTGAACTGTGCTGTTGAACTACTTGTACCGCTATTAACATCTAGCCCAGCTACTTCATCTATATGGAACTTCTGTGGTGGTGAACTATCTTGAATACCTAGAGTATTCTGTGCATTTACTACACCACTAAATCCTACTGCTCCTGTCATAACTTGTCCACTAAGAGCATCTGATTTGAGTTCAGAAGTTGAAACAGCATTGGCTGCTATCTGGTCAGCTCCAACTGCATCATTTTGTATTTTAGCGGCTGTTACAGAGTTACCTGCTAATTGTGCAGTATTAACTTGTCCATCATCAATGTGCTTTGTTAATATAGAGTTCTGAGCAATCTTTGTACTATCTACTGCATTATCTGCAATGTTACTTGTAGCAATTGTGTTTGCTGCTATCTCTGCTGTTGTAACACTTCCTGCTACAATCTTACTTGCATTGATAGAGTTATTAGCTAAGTCACCATTTACAATAGTTCCTGCTGATATTTTTGCTGAAGTAACTGAGTTATCAGCTAAGTCTGCTGTTACAATAGTTCCATTTGCAATACTTCCAGAGACGACTGCGTTGGCTGCTAATTTAGCTGCTGTTACTGCATCGTCTGCTAAGTCTACTGTGTTAACTGCTCCATTTACTATTTTTGCTGAAGTAACTGAGTTGTTTGCAAGTTCATTATTAGTTATAGAACTCGCTGCTATCTTAGTAGCATTTATAGCGTTATCTGCTACATTGCCTGTGGCAATCGTGTTTGCAGCTATGTCTGCTGATACAATAGTACCATTTACTATTTTAGCAGAAGTAACAGAGTTATCTGCTATCGCACTTGCTGTACCTGTTAAGTTACCTTCAACATTCGCTAAAAGAGTTCCTGTTGTAATAGTTAAGTCACCTGTACTAGAGCCTGTAAATGTACCAGTACCTACTCTAAACTTATCTTCACTTTCATCAAATCCTATGAAAGCATTGTTAGAACTTCCTCTTTCCATAACAATACCTAAGTCTCCTGATGGAGAACCTGATTGTCCATTAGCAAGTTCGATTAACTTATCTGTAATAACTGTGTTTGTTGATGCAGATGTAGTTGTAGTACCATTAACTGTTAAGTTACCTGATAGTGTAACATTACCTGTGAATGTTTGACCACCAAGAGCATCTGATTTAAGTTCAGCAGCTGATACAGCATTTGCTGCAATATGTGTTGCGTCAACAACACCAGTAGTAATTTTATTTGCAGTAATCGCGTTATCTGCTATTTCTGTAGTATCTACACTCCCTGCAACAATATTTGCGGTAACAACTGCGTTATCTGCTAACTTAGCGGCTGTTACTGCGTCTGCTGAAAGGTGAGCGGTATCTATACTACCGTCTACAAAATGTTCTGAATCTACAGAATCATCTGCTAATTTTGCCCCTGTAACTGCATCGGCAGCTAGTTGGCTTGTTCCTACTTGTCCGTCATCTATATGTTTGGTTAAGATAGAGTTTTGTGCTATCTTTGTTGAATCTATTGCATTGTCTGCAATATTGCCAGTAGCAATGGTATTCGCTGCTATCTGGTCAGTAGTAATCTGGTCGTCATCAATGTGTCTAGTTAAAATACTATTTGATGCTATTTTTGTACCATTTACTGCATTGTCTGCTATGTTTCCTGTTGCTATTGTATTTGCTGCGATATCTCCTGATACAATAGTTCCATTTACTATCTTTGCTGAAGTAATGGAGTTATCTGCAAGATCTGCTGTTACAATAGTTCCATTTACTATCTTTGCTGAAGTAACAGAGTTATCTGCAAGTTTACCTGTAGTTACAGCTTCGTCTGCTATTTTTGCTGTGATTACTGAATTTATTGCTAGTTTTGCATCTGTAACTTGTCCCGATCCAATATGTATTGCATCAATAGAACCTGTTACAAGTTCACTTGAGTCTACTGAGTTTGCTGCTATAGCCGCTGCATCAATAGAGTTATCTGCTACTGCTGTGACCGCTGCAGCTTGTAGTTGTGCAGCTCCAACAGCATTTGTTGCTATTTCTGAAGTACCAACAGCATTTTCGGCAATTTCAGAAGTCCCAACAGCGTTCGCAGCTACTTCACTAGCAGTTATTGAATTAGATACTATTTCAGTAGTACCTACTGCATTAGCTTCTAGTGTTGCAACTAATGCTAATTGTTTACCTATGAGTGCCATTATGTTTGCTCCAGATACGATAGAACTACATCTATCGAGCTTGCAACGTTTGATTGTACTTTAATTATATCTCCTGCTTCTAATACGACTTTTCCGTCGCCTCCTACTAATACTAAAGTGGAGCCACTAGGAATTGGTGCAGAAGATATAAGCCCTACGTGGGCATTCGCACTATTGTCAAAAAATTCACATGAGGCTTCTATTTGTCCACCTGATTGGTTACAAAGATACAAGCCTATGATAGTTACCGTAGTGCTACTTGGGCAAGTGTATATAGTTGTTAAACTAGTACCTACACTTGCTGATGTTGCTGATTTAAATGCTGATGCCATAATCTTATCCTAGTGCAATACTAAGTGCAAGAATATCGTCTTCAGTCGCAAGTCCTTCTGTATGGCTTGCAACTGTTACGATAGTTCCATCTGCCTTCTTAGTAAAGATTTTCTTGTCAGAAACATTCATAGCAATTTCGTGTGTTGCTAAATCGCTAGAGCTTGGCTCGGCACTAGCTGTTTCTGACCTCTTTATTTTTATAATCTGTGACATTAGAATGTGCCTCCATCTAATGTATTAGACCAAGTTACTGTTGAAGATGCTCCAACTTGAAGTAATTGACCTACGCTGTTTGTTGAATCATAAGTTCCGATTGCTAGTCTTGAATAACCTCCATTAGAACCGTTTGCTCCAAATAGTAAATCACCATTTGCAGTTGCTGTTATTCCTTTGATTCTAGCAGTATCTGAACTTAGTTCGATTGTTTTATCGTCTACATTTACACTTAAAGTATTACCAGATTTAGCAAGACCATTTCCTGCTGTAACCTGACCAGCTCCTGAGAACTGAGTAAATGTTAGAGCACTTGTACCAAGAGTTGCTGTTCCTGTTACTGAAGTTAAAACGAAAGCATTATCTGCATTAACAGAACCTGCTTCAATAAAGGTAAACAAACCTCCTGTAACTTCAGAGTTAGCGTCAGCATCTGAGGCTCTTGTAAATACTCCTGCTACACCAACAGCACCTGCTGTTGATACAGTATAGATACCATTTTCAACTGCGCTACTTTGGTCTTTAATTAAGACTCTATCATTAAGAGCAGTTGCTACACCGTCAATAGTCACAACTCCAGTTGCGTCCATTGTAAGTGTTCCGTTACCATTATTGTAAGTTGCATTTAAGTTTGCAGTTGTACCTAATTTAACGGAGTCTTTGATATCTAGTGCTTGTTTTACACTATCTACATAACCTTTGTTTGCTGCATCAGTACTTGATGTAGGAGTTGCTACATTCTGAACTCTGTTTGAGCCCATATCAACAGTCTGTGAACCTGCTACTGAAAAGCCACCATCAAAGTCTGCTGATGGGGTAAAAGTTGCTGTACCACTAACTGTAATTGCATCTGCTGAAGCGTCACCTAAAGTTACAGCTCCATTAAGAGTTGTAGCTCCATCTACATTAAGTGTAGAATCTAGGTCTGCTGCTCCTTGTATATTTGCAGTACCTTTTATTACTGTGTTACCTGTACCTGATGCTACTGTAAGTTTATCTGTTCCTACTAATAAATTACCGCTAGTAACATTGATTGTTCCTGTGTCCATATCTTTACCGACAACAACTTTCTCTCCAGAGTTTGTAGTTGTAAATTTAAGATATGAAGTGCCGCCTTCGTTAATATCTAACGCAGACGCTTGGTTGTCTGGTAATGTTAGTGAGTTTGCTTGTCCAGATAAATCAACTGTACCGCCATGAGTAACTACTAATGTACCCGCTGGTGCAATTGTTAAATTACCTGAAGATGTAGAAATAGTATTACTTGAACCAGTAACTACTATATTACCTGATTTTAATTGGTCAATCTTACTGTTAGTATCAACTATAATAGCTGAACTTGCTGTTAGTGTTCCAGCAGAGTGGTCTAACATGTTTACATACAACGCACCACCGATAGCTGTTACAGCTTCTGAGGAAGGGTGACCAATAAATAGCTTATTACTATCCGAAGAATACGCTAACTCACCAGCTACCAGTGAACCTGGTGCGGAAGTACTGGTACTTCTTTTAATTTTAATTACTTGTGCCATTATTATTCCCTATATGAGCTTAAAAGCTCCCTGCGTCTACCGTATCTGAGTTCGCTGAATTATTGCCAATCATTATTGGAACGAATTCAAACGTCCCAGTAGATGTTTCACGGTAGATCTTTAACTGATTATCGTCAGTATCATAAAATAAATCACCCTCCGCTAGATTTGTAGTACTAGCTGTAGGTGCAGTTGTTTGTACAAAGAATTGATCCGCCAATTGAAGTAAGGCGTCCTCAACATTGTTTGCAGTAGATAAAGTTCTAGCTGCGTTTGCGAAAGTAATACCTGCTGCATCTGTAGCTGCTCCAGCTACTGCACTAGAAATAGTAAGAGTAGTAACCTGATTGGTAGTACTTAATGAAGTAGTTTGCGGGGTGATTGTTAATTTAGTTGCCATTACTTATCCTTTTTATGCCAGAAATAATCATCTATATAAGATTTACCTACATATAAAATACCTATCCAGACAGAAAATATTATTCCGTCAAAATAAGATAAATCATTCCATAAACCTGTTACGTCCATTATCTCGTGACTTCTGGAGTGACTCTAGCCACACCCTGCAGTAACCTATTTACTGTACCATTACCTGTATTTACTAATTCTAAATCATAGTAATACTTTCCTGAGGAGATACTAGCAGTAGTCGAATTACTCAAAGCCATTTTTAATTTGCCCTGAGAAGCGTTTACGATAGTGCAAGTAAAATCTGCTGTTTTAGTAGAAGAAGTTGGAGATGGACGAAGTTGTGCCCTTGCTGTATGAGTTGCAAGTTGCACTACACCATTATCGTCTGTAATCGCTATTTCAATAGCGAAATCCGCTCCTTGGTCTATAACTATATCGTAAGTTCCTGCTGCCATTTAAAATTATACTCCTATTTGTAAATTATAGCAAAAATCATAGGTAATGTCAAGAACTAAATTTGGAACGTCAGCTATTTTAGTTTGCTCTAGCATTGCTTATACAATTCTCGGAAATACAACCAAAAATTTATGGTTATATTTTTAACTTGGTTTTGTTGGCCAACCCCAAGTACCAAGATCTTCAAAAGGATTGGTGTCTGAGTCACTTACATAATCAGAGTGTCCTCTTAAATTATTAGGTATGTCTCTTAATGCTTGCCTGTAGGTCGCCCACTCTGTTTTTTTCGAAGTAGATAAGTCTACATCACTAAGAGCAGTCCAGTCACATGAAGATAATCTTGCATCTCGTTTTTCTTTTATTACTTGCCATCTTTCTAAATTTGTTACCATTATATATTTAATCCTCTTATTTCTATTGTTGCATCAGATAGTCTAGTGATACCTTGTTCTCCTCCTACAAATAGCCAAGCATAGTATGAAGTATTTGGTGATAACTCACACTCTACGACTAGTCTTTGTACTCCAAAAGAAGAGCTTCCACTAGCACTTTCTCTACTACTAGCTTTATAAGAACTTGGACTATTACTTGTATAGTTTGTAGCACTAGTTGTTTCTCTAACAACAAGTGCAACTACTGTTTCTGTTTCATCTGAAGTAGAACCGTTTACAGTTCCTACAAATTCAAATACAAAAGGCTTTGTCCCACTTCCCCAATTATGAGTAGTATATTGTAAAGTCATTAGTGGACTATTGCCTAGTATAGAAGTACCTGCAAATATTTGTGGATTAGAAGTTGTATTACTTGGACCAGAATTTGTGTTTGATATATGAGGTGGTCCATTGCCATCTTGTACTCTACCATCAAAAGCACTTCTATTTAACTCAGTATAATTAAAAATATCACTACTATCAGTGATTGTTCTTTTTAAGACTCCTAAACTATTTGCAATTGATTTACCTGCAATATCAATACTATTTGCTACTATTCTGTTTGCATTTAGTGTTCCTGTAGTAATTACAGCCCCATCAATTGTGGTTGTATTTGCGCCCCCAATATGATTTATAACTTGACTTGCTGTGATAGCTGTAGAAGTATCATATGAATTACCGCTATTATCTTGTAAAGTACCACCACTAAATGTTACAACCCCAGTAAAGCTAGCATGCTGTGTTACATTGCTATAAGTTACACTTATAGTTGAAGCATTTGCAGAACTTTCTGTTCCAAAGTATCTAACTATCCAATACTGATTTGTGCTTGTAGCGTCTTGTGTTCTTGGAGAGTTTTTCCAACAGTCAGTAGTTCCACTATCGTTAATTCCACTTCCTGTTACAAGTCCAGTAGAAAAAGTATAAGTATTTCCGCTTGGTGCTCCTGGTGCTCCACTAGTTGTCTTTTCATAGTATAAGTAGCCTTGTACGGTTCTTAATCCATTAGCTCCATTTGTTCCATCTTCTCCATCTTGACCATCTTGACCATCTTGTCCATCTTGACCATCTTGTCCATCTTGACCATCTGTACCTTGTTTAGATTTACTGAATGTTTGTGATTTTATTATTGTTTGTAAATTTTCACAGTTTACACTAAACTCAATCTCTGCTGTATCTGCACTACAACTACTTGCGTTTGCAAATCTAGCTGTATCATTTGTAGTTGTTTTTGTTACAGTACTTCTACTACCCGCTACGATATTTGTTGCTGATTGAGCTACTGCTTTAAATTGTCCTGTTGATGGTGTTCCTGTAGTATGTGTTAGTGCACTACTACCTTTAAATACTCTAACATCTGTTCCTGAGCCTGTATAAGTTACTGTTCCTGCATTTGTAGTTGGAAGAGTATGTGCATCATTAGAAAGAATTACAGTATATGCATCAGAACCTTCTTTAACACCATAAATTGTTACTGTGTCTCTTGCTAGTACTGTTCCTGAAGTACTGCCACTTCTAACTTTAACTAAAACTTTTTTAAGATTTCCTACTGTTGGCTCATCACTATCAGGTAAAGTAAATGTAGCAGTTGTGCCATTTTGCTTACTTACATCATCAACTAAAAACTCATAGTTTGGTGAAGTAACATTTTGAACATCAGTTGTAAAAGTAATAGTTGTGCTTTCACTTCCTGCTTGGTCAAATAGTATAGCTTGTGAACTTGGAACTAATTTTATTGCTGCTGCGCTTACACCAGCTGAGCCGTCTTGACCGTCTGCTCCGTCTTGCCCATCTTGTCCATCAGCACCATCAGCACCAGCTGCACCTGCAGTTTGTTTTGTAAAAGAAAGAACTCTTGTTGAAATTGTGTTTCCTGTTGCGTTTTCTGTAAAAGAAAGAGTAGCTGTTGCAGCTGTAACACTATCTAGTGAGTTATCATCAATAGTAATTCTTGCTTGACTATTATTTGTGCCAATATTAACTGCACTAGTTCCTGAGAATCCTGTAACTGCAGATACAGTTACATTATAAGTATTTGCAGCTGTGCCACTAGAAGCAAATGTATATTGGGTTGAGCCTTTTGAAACTGTGTAATCATTTACATATGCGGTATAATCACTTTGACTAATTTGTCCATTATTTGGTGCTGTGAATCCATGAGATTCATTAGTTCCAAATACACTAAAGCCTGCTTCCCCTCTACTTGTACCAAATTGTACTAGGCTATAAGAACTGCCATCAGATGATTTTGTAACCTCTCCCATGATAGTATCTCTTATACCACCACTTGTTGCAGAAGCATATTCTACTGAGAAAGTAGGGAATGAATAAGCATTGTTTGTTAAACTTGGACTTAAAACTTTTCTAAGAATTACACTTGTATCACTTACTACTTCATCGACTCTAACATAGTAATCTACACTATCTTTTGTAATTTTAAGAACGTCATGTTTCTTTAATGCAGTACTCCAGTTTGTACCGTTACCTGTAAGTGTTCTAGTATTTCCTGCAGAAGTTATAGTTCCTGTTCCTGTTTGGAAAACATTTCCACCTACAGGAAAGAACTGGTCGGACGTGCTATCATGTGCTATTGCTTTGAAGTTATTTGTCCCACCAACTGAATGGTCAAAGTAAACATAGCCTATTCCACTATTTGCTAATCCGCTAAAGTCTAGATTTGCTTGGCTACTTATTTCTATATTTGCTATGTTATTAGTGTAAGTAAAATTAGTAGAAGGTGTAAAGCTAACGAGACCACTACTTGTATTTATATTAAATTCTGAGTTAATTCTACCTGTTAGTGGGATTATCATATCCCCGTTACCAACTGTGCCTTCTATATCCATTAGAGAAGCAAAGTCGATAGTTTTAGTTAATAATGCAGGTGCAGATTTTTTACCCTGCATACTAATAGTATAGACTCTAAAAAAGTAAGTGCCAGTTATAGCTCCTACAATATCTGCTTCAGTACCATGGAATAATCCTGCATTTATAAATTTTACATTGTCTTTGGAGTAATGTACTTCGTATCCTCTAACAAAGTTATACATACTTCCATCATCATTTTTTGCATTATCCCAGTTTACATTTAAAACATTTATATAAGTATTATCACCTATTCTTGGTTCTTTTGTTCCAAAGGCATGTACGTTATTTACAGTAGGAACAGTACTAAAAGAATTTGGTAAGTTAATTGTTCTGTATTCTGATATCGCTTCATTTTTATCTACTGCATCAAATTTTGTAGCATTATATTCTAAACCTGTGATTTCGAATTTACCAACTTCTTCTTCCACCATAGCCAATACTCTGAATAATTTAGCTTCCTGTTTTGTTTTTCCAGTTTGTAAACTAGGTCTAGATAATATCCATATTTGGTCTTCTGCGGGAGCAGTAGTAAAGGCTTGAGAAACAGTTAGAGTTTTACCACTATTTGATACGGCATTTAAAGTTCTTGTTTCTGTATGAGTGTATGCACTCCATTGTATAAAGACAATATCACCACTATCATCTTGTTGTTTTGCTGCTGCTTCTTCTGAAGCTATATTTGGTATCTCTTGTCCTCTTACATAGTTTACTCCACCAATAGTTGCAGTATCCTGCGCGAGTAAAGCAATATGTCCTACAAAAGAAGCTGTGAGTCTATAGTCGCCTACTGCATATCCTGACTCTACACTTGTATCTCCGAATCCTGTTGGTTTTCTATCTACTTTTATTGCGGTAGTTGAGCTACCACTTGATATTCTTCCACCCCATGACTTACCATCTTTATGTTGGTCAACGATTTGAATAATATCACCTGGCTTAATAAATGCCGCGTTAATACCTGTACTAAATGTAACGGTATTAGTATGTAAATTATTAGTAAGAAGTCTCCATTTACCTAGTCTTCTAGCTTGTCCTCTAGACGTACAACCAAATGCTGTAACTGAATCTGGTTTTACAAACTCATCGTCTCTTTGTAAAGTTTCTTCAAGTTCTACATGTTCTACTCTTTGCCTGTAATAATCGTTAGGGTCATTCCAAGTAACCTGACAAGCATTGATACGAGTTTTTAAAGGAGTGCCTTCATACGCGAAAGTACCGTTTATTACATTTGCATTTGTGAATTGATAGACAGGATCTTTTTCTGAATCTTGTACAACAAAAGCTTCTCCATTTAACCAGTAGGTCATACCTCTAAATATCCCTACTATATCATTGAGTACTTTATATGCTTCTTGCTTTCCGTTAATAACTAAGTTTGCACTAAACCTAGGCTCATGAGTTCCTGTACTACCACTAGGAATATAATTACTATCATCAGTAGTAAATAGTGCTAAAAAGTCTGCGGCATCTACTCCTGCTGGTACGAGTTCATCGCAGTATCTACCTATTTGGAATAACTCCCATTTATTTACTTCTGTTTGCCCAAGATAGTTTCCTAATCCATAAATTTTATCAGTAATTAAATCATTATATACCCATGCTGGATTATTACACCAAGACTCATAAAAGTTTCCGTCCCAGTCTTGCTCAGTAGTTTGCATCACACCTGTAGTTACATGTCTTCTATAATTAGCAGGAATAAAAATTTGTCCACTAAGATTAGTTACATTAGTTGTACCTCCTGGAAACGTAAGTAGTCCTCCAACTATTTGTTTTTGAGCCGCTACGTTTCTTACATAAAGGGTGCTTCCATCTATTTTATCAACAATACCACCTGTAAATAGTGCGGCAGTTTTTGTACCACTTGCAGTAGTGCTTCCTAGTGTTTTGAACTCTCCTGTGGATTCGTTGAATGGTGTAGCAAGTGGATAAGTAAAAGTTGTACCACCAGTAGAAGTTGCAGTAAATGTGCCATTATAAAAATCAGTATCATTTGTAACTCCTGCGATTGTTACTTCAAAGGTCTCAGTACTAGGAACTTGGTGATTTGCACTAAGTGTAACCGTAGCTATAAAGCCATCATCAGCATTTCCTGCTGCAGTAATACTACTTACGGTCAATGTTTGACTTAAAACTGTTCCTACACTAATTCCTGAAACGCTGTTTACAGTTATCTTTCTACCATTATAATCGCAAGGGAACATATTAGTAGGAATACTAATAATTTTTCCATCTATCTCGTAACCTCTTGAAGGAATACTACTAAATTGTTCTGCATCAATTACACCAGCAACATAAGCAGTATAAGGATATTCTAACTTATCAGCAATAGTTGCTTCAATGCTATCTACAAAGATATCATTTGAAACTTCTGTGGTCTCTGTGCTATTTGGACTTGAAGTTAGTTTTGTAACTTTAATCGCCCAGTCTAGTACTCCTTCATTCTCTTTTTCATTTTCAATATTGAATCCGAAAGTATGTGCGTATTTACTTCCTACTTTTCCTACAAATCCAGTATTGAATTTATTTCTAGTGATTGTTGCTCCACTATTATTTGTAAAAACTAAGTCAATTCTAAAGAATACTTTTGTTTCCTTTATGTCTCCTTTATTATCTCCTTTCTTTGTTATAGCACTCATACCATTTGTAGAAATAGTAACTTTTAAATAGTCTGCATTTTGTTTTTCAAATGTGCCACTAGAAATAGTGAAGAACTGAGGCTCTCCTTCCAAAAGAACTGCTGAGTTCTTTTCTTCTGTTATTGCTGCTGAAGGAAAGTCTGAAAAGAACTCTGGGTCAGGCGTTTGTGTAGCCTCACCTTTTGTTGTTGTCATAATAAAGTTTTTGAAGTTTGTTTTAGATGATACAAGTCCTGTAGATTGATTTACATTACGAAGACGTTGTTCATCAACGATAATTGAAGCATCGCCATATACTAATCCTTTGATTGGGCCTTCTGCGATTGCATCTACAAACGCGGCGCTTTGTCGAGAAAATAGATTATCATCGGCTTCAAAGGTTTCTCCGCCTCCGCCTTTTCCTCCGCCAGATCCTTTTATTCGTATTAACTTACTCATGGTATTACTGTTCCTGGTGGTGTAACAGGTACTTGTTGATTTTGACCTGTGTTCTCATTTTGTCCAAAAGTTGACCCGCCTTGTCTAAAGTTTGATATACCTACTAGTGCTCTAGTACTTGATACTTTTTCTCTTGAAGTTGTTGAATATACTGACCCCGAAATAGTTGTTGAACCTACTATTGCTCTCCCATAAACAAGAGGAACTGGGCCACCTTGTTTTACATTATTAACTGGGCCTGAGAATAAATAGTTTTGTGCTGATTCTGCTCCAGAACCTTCTGGTGGTTCAGGCATAAGCATTGAAGCTACACCTGCTAATAGTAGTCCTACTCCCATGCTTCCTGCGGCTGATGTTGCAAGTATTGCAGCTGAACTAGTACCCATAGCCGCAGCTGCTCCTGCTACTGTATAAGTTCCTGCAGCTGTTACTGTTCCTGCTGATATTGCCGAAGTCAGTGCTGCACCTGTTAAACCCGAAGCTGTTCCTACTGCTGCTCCACCTGCTACTGCTCCTCCCATAAATCCAGGGACAAATGCAGCTCCAAAACCTCCTGTTACAGCAATAAGTGTAACACCAAGTACCATCATCATAACTTTACTTTTTGACCCTGCAACTACAGGAACAAAAGTGTAGGTCTGAGTCATTCCTGGTTCATTTAAAACTAACTCTGCTTCGCTAGTAATACTCTCATCATTTATTAAAACTTCATAGCCTTGTATACCTTCTGATTCTGCTAGAAACTGTTTCATGCCAGGGCGCTGTGCCATAATAGCTGTAAGTGCTTCTGCGGGCGAGGCAACATTAAGAGTCCATTCCTCCCCATATTTTTGTCCTAGTATACCTTCTAAATAAACTTTTCTCATTTAAACTTCTCGTGTCTTACTATTACTCTCGTAATCTTTTTCCATATGCCGTCATAGTTGTCTCGGCATGATAATCTGTTAGGTGCATGATGAAGCATTTTTCCACGTCCTACATAGATTCCTGCATGATTGGTAATGTCACTATTTAGAGCCATTAAAACTAAATCATGAATCTTTAGACTACCATCTCTTACAATTTCAAACCCCTCTTTTTCAAAGTTGTCTATATATAGATTTTTACCCTTTTCCCAAAATTCCCACTCGTACTCATATGGGAAGATATTTATATCTTGTGCTTCGTAATAATCTTTTATGATAGTGAAACAATCATAGACGCCATAAACGAATGGTCTTCCCAGTAAATCATAAGCTTCTTCTTTCGGTTCCAATTTTGTCCATTCATCATTTTCTCCAAAAATATACCAAGGAATACCTAATCTATCACAAGCAGCCCTGTCCATAACACTTGGAATTGGTGGCCCAAGATGGCTATGTACAACACCTACTATGTCTCCTCTATCTGCTATCTGTTTATAGTCTAGAGGGTCTATCATAAAATCAATCCAAGGTTGTTCTGCTTTATTTATACAAGGGTGCCAATTAACTCGTCCTCTTTCTATATTTAGTAGACCACAAGCTTCCACGCCCTCTTGTTCATATACGTATTGTTTTATATCTTCTAGTACTGGTTCTATCATTAGTATAAACTTGCTCCTGGGAATCCTCCAAATGGTAGCGCAACATTTCTTTTGTTCCCTTTTAAATTACCTACAACTGCAACTGGACTTGCAGCTCTAGTTGGGTTTCCTCCTGATACAGTAACAGTTGGTATAGTTGTATATCCACTCCCTCCATTTGTTACAGTATATCCTATTATTTGTCCACTTGACCTTATAGCGGTGGCTGTAGCGCCACTACCCCCGCCTCCAGAGATTGTTACAGTAGGAGTTGAAGTATATCCTGCTCCTTTTCCTGCGTCACTACCTGTATTATCAGGCACAACATGAGTAACTACTCCTTGACTTGTAGGATTGAATCCAAATCTACAAGCACAAGAGTCTAATCTTTTTCCACAAACATCTCCAAACTGCCAGTATGATATATTAGTTGGTCTAATTATATCATCAAGACTATCACTAGTACTTAATGTATGTGCAGTAATACATTGATATAAAGTTCTACGAGTTGCTTGTGCAAAACCTATTCCATCATCAGCATCTTGAATGTCGCCTGTAAAACTATCGTCAGTTTCTACTGTTACTACTGCTCCACTTACTCCTGTTACATGTAGGGGTACATTTTTATGGTTTGCAGCCTCTGTGCTTATTCCTTTTATACAAATAAAATCTTCTCCTGCCGTAGTAGAGAATGTTGCTGCATCGCTACTAGAATCAAAAGTTATTTGTACTACATTTGCACTTGTTCTTTGTATTCTATCTATCTTGAACATACTTCCAACAGGTCTTTCATATTCAACATAGTCATTTACAGCATAGCTTTTACCTAAGTATAAATTTGTAGTTCTATTACTAGAAACATCTTGTCTGCCCCAGTATGTATATTCGTTTGTACTTGCACTTGCTAAGTTACTTGCCTCTGTAATTTGAGTATCGTCTTTATCAAAGTATAAAGTATGTTCTGTACCACTAATAGTAAATCTATTGTCTTTTGGCCAGTCACAACCGCCTTGGTCTGTATCTTTATACTTCCAGGGACAGCGTGCTGCAATAATAGTTCTTCTAGGTAGTTTTACTCCTTGAACATCAAATGCACTTGTTAGTTCGAACTCTACTAACTGTGGAGTTTCTTTTGTCTTTCTTTCTATATAGTAGCAATCTCTATTAAATTCTACAGGAGGGCAGTTAGGGTCATTTGCTACAGTTTTACCACTAGTTGCTAGATACTTTTCTAAAGTTCTTCTTCGAATTACTTTTGCTCCAACTAAATCATCATAGTCTGAAAGAAAAGCATTCCAATACTGATTAACATTTGCAAATCTTACAAGAGGTCTTGGAAGAGTTCCTGTCCCCCTAGTTTCGAACCCCTCTGCTTCTACAGGAAATGCTGTATATGTTGCAGCACTATAATCTGTTCTAGTTGTAGAACCATAGTTGTCTAGATTTATAGGACTATACCAACTAATGTCTGAAGTTCCTGTTGCTCCATTGTGAAAGTATAATCTATCTATACCATGTCCACCAATATTACTATCAGGTAGTTCTATTTCGAATACAATAATAAACCCACTAGCAATCGCTTGGCTTTGTATATCTTGTACCAAGTTGCCACCAGAATTACCTGTATATATTGTATCACTCATGCTTCAAATACTTCTTCCGCTTCACAGGTAAGACTATAAAATTCGTCGTACGCATATTGTTTATTATAGTTGCTAATTACAACTTTTACAGTCTCTTCCCCATCAACAGAATTAGGTATTGTTAGTTGACAAGTGCTGACACTTGCTAAAGTATTGAAAAATTTATAAAGTTTATCTATATCATCATTTGTTCTATTGGCAAATGAAAGTGCCCATTTTCTAGGGGTATTGTTTATTCCATCAACCATTCTTAGTTGATAGCCGTCTCCAAACTGAGCTTTAATAACTCTTGGAGCTGCACTTTGTTGAGCACCCTTATCAAACATTACAGGAGCACTAAATCCTGTTATATTTGTACCTGCGGATACTGTGCCTCCACCTGTTTGTACTGTGTTTGTTGTTATTCCTGTTGCCATTAGCCTCTACCTCTACCACCACTAGAATTTAATATTCCACCTGGTCTCATTTCTTCTTGTAATTTTTGTTGTACTAAGTTTCCAATCTGTCTACCCATTCCTGCTAGTGCTCCGTCGCCTACTGTATTTGTTTGAGCGCCTCCACCTTGCATATTTACTGTGACATTTACAATATTAGTACCACCTTCTCCCATCATCTTTACAGGTATGCTTCTATCATTTCCAAGAGGAACAACAGCTTCTCTTCCGTGTAGCTTTGCCATATAACCAGACTCAGGGCCGTCTGCTACACCTCCATGAGCATAAGATCTTTCTCCACCATACCTATCTCCGCTTCCTAATCCCATTAAGTCTGTGAAGCCTCCGCCTGACCCCATGCCAGGGAAGAAAGCCATCATAGCTTTTAGGGCTGCAGCTCTCATAAACATAGAGGCTAAGTCCATAAGTACTTGTTTTGTTAAATCTTTCATAGAATCTTTAAAAGATTTAGTTCCGTCTATCATAGCTTGGAACATATTTTGGAAACCATTTGAAAGAGTATCTTTTATACCATTCATAAGTTCAGTTTCTATTTTAAGCAATTCCATTGTTTCAAACTGCTTTTGAAGACCCTCAAGTTCTTTTTCAGTAAACTCAACTCCTAACTTTTTCTGTTCTGATACAAATTGATGGTAAGCAGCTGAAGCAGGATTTATAGAGCCTATGTGCTCTCTTGCTATCTCTAACTCCTCTTGCATAATCTTGAGTTTTTGTCTAGCAACATCTCCGCTTTCAATATCCTCTAGCATGACTTTCTTTACGGTCTCCATGTTTATTTGCTGTGTGAGACTGAGTTCTGTTTGTTTTAATTGGTTAAATTTCTTTTGTGTTTCTGTTAAGTCACCTGTAAACATACCGGTGGCTGCATTAAAATTACTTGCAGTTGTATCTGCTTTAAGATTAGTTATTTGACTTCCTATATTCTCCTTTTGAAGTTCAAGATTGCTAATAGTACTTTTGTGCCTACCTATTTGATTTCGTCTTTGTGTTGCTACTATTCCACCTGCTCCAAATTGAGACATTCCTGCAAATTGGCCTCCACCTACAGCTGCATCTCTTTTTTCTTGTAATCTTGCAAGTGCCATTTCATCTTTTAAAACTTTTTCTTGTTGTTTTAAAACTTCCATCTTAGGCTCTAATTCAAAAAGTTTTTCTTTTATATCAAGTTTTTCTCTAAGCAAATCGTTTTGGAATTTTATAATATCTGCTTCAGTGTTTGCGTTCTCTACTGCTGCCGCTGAGGCTTCTACTTCAGTAGTACTAAGATTGTTTTTTACTAAAGCGTCCTTAAGAGCTTCTTTATCCATATTTAAAACATCTTGTTTCTTAAATAATAACTTTCCTTGCTCATCTTCTAACGCTATTAAAATACCTCTTTGTTTTTCTAAAACAGCTTTTTCAGCAAGCTCTGCTGCCATGATATCACTTTTAGCTTTATTTTCTTTATCTGTAAGCATAAGCCTATCATTTGCTATTCCCTGTTTTGTTCTCTCTAGTCCTACCTCTTCTACAAGTATTCTTTGTTGTTCTTTTCTATTATTAAGAGTATCCTGTACATTTTTTAGACCAAATTGTTGTAAAGCATTTACATCACTTTCTAATGCTTTTTGCTGTCTTAGTGTTTCCTCTTTAAATGCAATAACTTTTTCATCATCTTCAGTTTGTTTTTGAATAGCTGCAATGTCTTCTCGAATCTTTTTCTCTTCATGGTACTGCCCCATCATTCTTTCATAAATTCTAGAGCCTTCTTTATGACCGCTTGCAATAATAGCGTTAATCATTTCTACTTCGCTAAGTAGTTCTCCTGCTTGGTTTTCCATGCTTAAGACTGTGTTACTAAATTGAGCACCTGACGAAGAGCTATAGACTTGCTTACTACTATCTAGTCGTAACTTAGCTATTTGCGCTCCTCTAATCTTTCTTTGTTCAGCAAGTTGTCCTTTTAATCCGAATCGGTCAATTGTTTGATTTCCTTTTTCATCTACACCTAAACCTAGTTCTGCTTCTAAATCTGAGATACTTGCTGAAAAAGCTGTTTTTAAGTCTTGGAAAGGAAGCTGTTTAAATTTACGTATTTGTTTATCAAGTGTTTTATTTAATGTTTCTTGGTTTTGAGAGAATCTTTTTGAAGCTGCAGCAGCATTTTGATATCCATTAGCAAGACTAGTAAATTCTGATACCATAGCCGCTGTAATTGGTAATCCCTCTTGTATTCTACTATTTAATTTGGCTAGGCCGGGAGCAACAATTTCTAAACTATCTCCCATTTTTCTAGCTTCCTTCATAAAGTCGCTATTCTTATCTGTACCTTTTGCAATTTCTTTATTATATTGTTGGATTCTTTTATTTAAGTCAGCACTACTGAGAGCATTACCAGATTGTTCTACCATTTGACTAATACCTAGTAACCCTGGAGCTTCTCTGACTTCTGCCATTTTGCTTAGTTCACTATTTAGTTGTTGAAACTCTTCTGTAGATTTCTTTGTTTCTTCTCTAAGTTTTTTAGCAGTCTCATCTAAGTCTCTAAAAAAGTTTATTAACGATGCAACTGCCTGTATTATCATAAAGACAATACCAATAATACCAGCTGCCATCATAGCTCTATTCATTGCTTTGGCTGCAAAAGCTGTGGCTCTAGTCATAGCTGTCATGGTAGCTTGATAAACCATTTGTGTACCTTTATAAGCAGCTCTCTTCATATTTTCAGTAGCCTGTACAATAGATCTCTGCTTTGTACTAGAGCCTTGTAACATTGCGTCTTGTGCATTTAAGTGGTTTCTAAACGCTCTTCTTTCTTGAGCGTTCATCTTCATGTAGATACCTTTCTTTTCACGCATCATACGTCTGTATGCGGCTACTTGTCGTTTACTGAGAGTTTCTTCGTTTTTTCCACTAAATTTCTTTACGCCTAAATCTTGGAGTCCTTTCTTAGAACTTGCTGCATCTACTGGGCCTCCTGCAAAGGCATCTCCTACTCCTTGTATAGATGCTTTAAATTCAGAGGCATCTGCTATAGCTTGTTTCTTATGGTCTTTAAACTTTGAAAGTGAATCAGCGGCTGCCTTGTTCATATCTGGCAGTAGTGATTTAATAATTGGAGTAACAAATAAACCTACAGCAGCTATAAGTGCCATAGAGTTTTCTTTGAAAAAGTTGATAATTGGAATTAGTCCTTCAATGATGAACTTTTGGAATCCCATGAGTAGGTCGTCCATCTCTTTTTGGAACTGACCTAATGCGAATGCATCTGGATCCATTATTTTTTGGATTGCTCCAAATTTAACTTCTGCCTGCCCTACAACATCATTTAAAACAGCTTGTGTTCTCTCAAACGCATTTAATTGTTCTCTTGTTTTTCCGATAGAAACAGCATACTTTGTAGTTGCATTTTCTAATCTCAAAACAATACCAAGTTCGTCCAAGAGTTCTGGCTCTGCTTTCGTAACACCACGAACAAGCCTGTTAAAAGAGTCTGTCAAGTCTCTACCAAGAGCAAGTGAAGCATCAGTTGCCGCTTTACCTAATTGTTCCATTTGACTAGCACTTAGTCCAGAAGCGATACCAATAGCAGCTCCCTGTGCGGCAGTTTTAAAGTCTAGCATACCTTGAGTAGCGTCTTGAATATTAGTTGTCAAAGTTCTATATGCAGTACCCGTAACTGCTCCAAAAGCTTCTTGTGCAGCCATAAGGTTACGGGTCTCCATTGAAGACTTTAAGAATTGGAATGCGGCAGTAAGCGCAAAGACCTGCGCTGCGATAGTTGCATAGACTTGAACAAGACCACCTTGCATGGTCGCCATCTTTGCAAATTCTTTAGTACTGTTTGATGACTGCTGGGTTACACCTTTTATCGCACGGTCAGTATTTTGAGCAGCTCGACCAGTCTTATTTAAATTCTTCGCTAGTTTCTCTGCTTCTTTACCTGTGACTTTAAAAGAACCACCATCGGTGGTTTTGATAATAATCTCAGCAGCTTGTATTTTCTTTTTTGCCATTTACCTTTTTGCTTTTGCTCGCCTTGCTGAGGCGTCTTGCTTACGTTTAAGCTCTGCGTTGATACTCATCGTCGAGTAGCTTTCAATGTTTTTTAAGAAAAAGCAAACAGTCTTTTTGTCGTCCACGCCTTGTATTTTTAATAAGGCTTCAAGAGCAGACCAGTCTTTTCCCATGTATGACCCACTCATTCCGTCCCATCTATCAGGAAGCATAGCGTGAACTACAAACGCCTCCTGTATCTCTAAAGGAAAGTCCCCCATTTCTGGAGGCATTTCTTCTAGTTTAGGTTCTTGACCTAATTGCTCGCACATCATTAGATATGCATCTAAACTTATGTTATCTGAGTAATATCTTTCAATTAGAGCAAGAGCCCACGCTACTTGCTCTGTGTAAAATTTTCGAGGTCACCTACCATTTCCGTTACCCAACTATCAAAATCAGTAGAGTTTTTCATAAGAACTTCAACATTCTCTTGTGTAAAGTCTAGTTCTTTTTCTTCCTCTTCTGGAGTTAAATCTCCAAGTAGTAACATATTCTTAGCATATGCAAGTTTAAATCCTGTCCACCCTTTAATTACTGCTTTGGTGTACTCTTCTAAAAACTTATCATCGTCCATTACTTCTTCATAACTTCTTGTTTTTCTATTAAAGTTTTGAGTAACGCAACGTCCTCTTAATTTTACGAGTTCTTCTCTCGCCAAGTAACAAAGTTTTACTTTAAATCCTTCACTACCTGGATAGTCAAATTCTACAGTTTTGCTTGGAGTCATAAGACTTTTTAACGAGACTGCTTTGACTGGTTGTTTTACTGTGTCGTTCATATATTCCTGTCCCTGTAAGGAGGGGCGGCGAACCGCCCCTATATTGTTAAATTATTAAGATACGTATGTTAAACTTATCTCATTTGCTGAACTACTTGCTGTTGAAGAAGAGAGGTCAGATGGTAAGCCATGGAAGGCTACATCTAAACTTACTACATCTTCTATACTATGTGTAGGTAGTTCAAGGTGTGCTTTAGGCACAGATACACTTACTCTTGGTGTTTGTCCAGCTCCCCCAATGTGGAAGTCTAAATCAAACGCAGGAGATATCTGTCCTGTAGCTTCAATGAGGTTCTCAAACAATTCTGCTGAGCCATCATTTACTGTATTTAAGTAACAAGTAAAGTTACCACTTACAGATCTAGTACCCATTACATGCCCTAGTGGTTGATTAACAACACCTAGAGTTTCTGGTGTTAGATATGTAAGATTGTTTTCGATAGTGATGTTTCCACCTGTTAACACCAAGTTATATGATGTTGGGTGTGTCCCATCAGTACCTGTTGACGCACTTGCATCAAATGCTAACGTCATACTTGTTAATTTTTGTCTAACGAAGTTGCTAGTACTACTAATTCCTTCGTTAATTAGACCTTTTGTTGTTGTTCCTCCAGCAGCTGTATTTAGCTGTGCAACTTCAGTAATGAGTTTACCCTGTCCAGACCAGTTAACTTGTGCTAGTCCTTCAATATCGAAGTCAATAGATGCTGAGCCTACTGAACAATCTGAAATTTTGTAAATAGTAACGTCTCCACCTGCTGATGTATCATACGTTGAAACATCGTCATCTTTAGCCGCTCCCATTACAAAGAATAAGTCAAATACTCCTAATGCAACTTTGTTGGAGTTTTGAAAGTTAAACACGTTTGGTTCAAAAGAAGCCAACGTAGGTGCTCCTGTTCCGCCAACTGCTAGATTATAAGTAGTAGCAGACATAGCGCCCCATAATGGGCCTTCAACTGCAAATTTCTTTTCGTTACCTGCGTGAGAACCTTCTCCACCAGCGATAGTATAAGTATCACTAGAGTCTGAGGTAGACGGTCTCATGTATGTACTGAAACTCCACTCCGCTGGAGCGTAAGAATCGTTAAACATAGCTCTACCCCTTTTACTATTTAGGTTACTTCCGTCAGCTGCTTCACTTAAAGTAATCTCTGAAGTGTTTGTAGCCTGACTGAAAGAAAACCCATCAAGTACTGGTATTTCATAAAGTGCATCATCTGTACCAGAAGCACTAGCGTGCCACTTCATGAATACTTTGGTATCTCTACTAAAATGAAATGCCATTTTATTCTCCTATCTCTCTGAAAGAGCTTTGCCAAGTATTTACTCGGCGTAACTTTTTCTAGTATTGAATCTCTGCGACGACTTCTCCGACACCGAGAGGTTCTAATACACCTTCGTCTGTATCCACAGAAAGAATTGTAGTCTTTACTGTCGTTTGAGACGTACCTGTTGAATCTGTATACGTTAAAGGATCGTTATCTTCAAGTACAGTTTCAACATCTTCTAGTAACTCTTCTAATGCTAGTATTACATCATCTTCATCATGTATATAACATCTAACAGTTACTCGTAAAAATCTAAATCGAAACCCGCCACCTTCATATTCGCGAGTTTCTTGTCCTGCTCCAACTTGGATTGCGGGAAAGTCTGTTACTTCGTCCCAAAATCTAAGTCTTGGCTCAACGCTTTGAACCGCTGTTCTAAAAGGAGGATTGCCGTCCAAACTTTGGTTTAGTTTCTCGGCTATTGCTCCTACTATGGCTCGTCTACGCGTTGAATATTTTCTTGCTGTAGTTGAGTCCATTATTGTCTCCTAAGTGTTGTCGGCTGTCTTCCCAGTATTCCCATAGCAAGTTCTCTAATACTTGCTCCTATTATTTTTCGAGGGTCTCTTAAAGTACTCCCCTGTTTTCCACCTGGCTCAAAAGTTTCATAAGGATTTCTCATATAAGTATAGTCTATATGCAATCCACCTCTTGAACCTATATTTACATTCTCAATTCTAGTTGAGTTTGCAAACCTACCAGTTCTATATTGTAGTGCTGGCGGTGTCATTTTACTTGCTACCATTTGTGGTAGTGCTTCATTAAGTATGTTTCTCAAAGCTATTGGGCTTTCTATTGTTCTTGATACACCTTTTTTATTTGAGTTTGGTCTACCTTTTCGTACTTTTTGCGTTTTAGCTTTAGTACTAGCAACAACTGCGGTTTTAATTGCCTCATTTATATCAAAACCACCTTGACCCCTTTTCTTGCCTTTTGCTTTTTTTGCTTGTGCAAGTAGTTTTTTATTAACTTTTAATCTAAAGTCAGGTCTTGTTCCCTTTACCTTTAGAAGACTTTCAATAAGTTTTCCTTGTACTATTTTTGTTGCTTTAGTATTAAAACTATCGGAACCTTGTAAAGCTCCTCCTTCTTCTGCAACCTCATCTTTACTAGCCCCTAAAAACTTTATAAACTTGTCTGTTTCGTCTTTTGCAGCTCTTTTTATTCCGTCTGCATCTGCCCAGTTCATTTCTCTATTTAAACGAGCGTCTCCATATTCAACAGTAACAGAAATCTCTCTAGTTCCTGATGCTGAAGTAAAGTCTTGTATATCTTTTACCTTATACTTTTTCTTTATTGGATTAAATATCTGAGTTACAGCTTGGTCCATTAACCAACCATCTTCAGGATACTCTTCCCTAAAGTTTCTGTCAAAGTTTTTTACAGCGTCATCAAAACCAGCTCCTTCTCCTCCACCCTCTGCTAATACTTGTTTGGCAATCGTAGTTTGAAAGCCTCCTTTAGCAGAAGTGTCTCCATGAAGTCTTGCACCTGCATGAGGTGGAGACCTAAATCTTTCAGGAACCTGGCTACCTACCAAATCTAATCCTAGGTTTCTTCTCTTGCCCATTTCTGTCTTAATAACAGATATGGCTTCAAACCATAAATCTTGCATCGCCATGTTAGTCTTTGGTATCAAGTTACCTCGTGATGTAGCTACTTTTTCAGCGTATTTACCTCGCATGAAAACTACTTGTACCATACCTCCGACACCTTTACTAACAAATATGCCACCACTTTTACCAGTAGAGCCATAGTATCTTCTAAAGGCTCTTTTAACATTGGGTATAGTATACACCTTGTTCCAAACACTAGTTTTTACTATATTAGCAATTGTAGTCTTACTAGCTGGTGGTAGTCCTGCGTCATGTCTAGCTTGTATAACTCTGTCGACTATCATATTTACTAAGTTCTTTTGTTTTATTAGGAACTTATGTTCATATGTAGCATCAGAATGAGCTCTAGCCATATCAATGTTGGATTTCTCCATCATTCGTTTAAAAAAGTTTTCTACATCTTGAATCATATAATTACTCTATGTAAATCAAGCACTCTTTTTATATGGTCAGGAAAGTCAGTACTATTTCTAACTCCCGCTGTACCCTGGTTTTGCAAAGTTGCTCCACCTAGAGTCTGCCTTTGCTTATGCTCATCTTTTACATAGTATGTAATTAAGTCAAATATTGCAAGTTGTAAATCTTTTGGACACTCTGCGTAGCCAGCTTTGTAAGTTACTCTTACTGCTCCCATGCCATGAGCCCAATGTTTCTTTCCACCGTTATCATTAGTTCTAATTATAGAATCTGCGGTAGAGTCAAAGTAATATTCATAATTACTAGTGAGTAGTTCTTTGTAGTCTTCTGAGTAAGAAGTCCTTTCTTCTACTTTGTTAATACTAACTACTGGACATTCACTTAAAATCACTGTCGTGGTATACTGATCATTTATATTGAATGTTTCAACTTTATTAGTAGAAAAGAAATCAATAAATGATGTCCCGCAATATCTTTTTACGAGTTCAGAAACTTGAGGAACTATGACATTTAGGCGGTCGTCATTTTTCTCGCCTCTCATTCCCTCTGCGTCTTTATATTCATTTACTGTTACTAAGTCTGCCATAATATTTTAAAAGTTGTAGTGGGAGCGAACTCCCACTACATAGTATACTAACTATTAGCTAGCTTTATACATATAACCCCACTTAGAAGTTGCACCATCGATTAGGTCTGTGAAACCTATTCTTTGAGAAGCCACTAGGACTCGTCTTTGGTTAGCTACTTCGTAGTCTGATTCGATTGTAACACCTCTTAATCTAGGCATTACGAAGTTCATTGGGTTAACAGCTATTGCTGCGAACTTACCAACTGCTGGTGTAGCGAATTCGTCACATAATAGTACTCTTGATCCGAATACCTGTCCGATTTCACCAGATAGCTTAGTTGCCATGTCGCCAACTAGGTTAGCATCTTGGAACTCAGCATCTTCTAGCAATTCAAAGTAAGATCTTTGTGATACGATATAAACCACATCTGCTGGGTTAATACCATATTTACCCATGTTCTTTCTCATTGAAAGTAATTCAGCAGCTGTCAAAGTATCAGATGCGAAAGCAGTTGTACTTTGTGTGAAGTCTGAATCATTTCTTGCTAGGTGTAATAAACCTTCGAAAGAAGCACCTGAGGTACCGAAAGCACCATCAGCATCATCACCAGCTAAGATAGCATTTTCTATTGCTCTTGCATGAGACCTAACGATAGATTCTCTGATAAGCGGTAGAATTGGCATGATTGCATCTTCTTCAGTTTCATTACCTAAGTATGATTGTGAAATAAGTTTTTTGGTTGAAAGAGTTCTTTCAGTTAAATCAACCCCACCAAATGGTGAACCATAGGTGTCTCCTCTTTCAGCTAAGTTACCATGTGGTGAAGAACCACTTGCTGTTTGCCCTGAAGCAAACTCAGCGTAACCTGCATCTGGAAGGATTGGGATAATCATGTTTGCTGAAGTCATTGGAATTTCTCTGAATAGAGGAGCCAAGACTAGCTCGTTTTGAATATCTCTTTCGACGTTTGTTGAAACGATTTGCTCGAAGTCAGCAGAAGATACTTGAACACCTGAATGTTCGTTCACTTTTTGCATAACGCCTTTTGCATAATCTGTTTCGTAACCTTTACCAGTAGCAAGACCTAGAATCTTAGCATCAAGAATGTCTCCTTGAAATGCTTCTTTCCAGTCTTTGTTGCCTCTGTCTGCAAAGATTCTTTTGGATTCTCTGATTGACATAATTTCTTCAGATTTTTCTGCTAATTCTTTTTCAAGAGATTTAACAACTGTTTCTAAATCTTCATGCTTCTCATTGACACGTTTTTCAACGTCTTCCATAAGTTTCTCAGCACCTGACAACCCACTTGCAACGATTTTCTTTTGTTTTTCCATTTCAGCTTGCTCTTCAGCTTGCTTAGCTTCTGCTTCTGCTTGTGCCTTTTCGTCGGCTTCAGCTTGTGCTTTTGCTTCAGCAGCTTTTTGCTCAGCTTGTTTCATTGCGATGGAAGCGGCAGTTTTTTCCGCAACTTCTTTAGCGAATGTTTCCAAGTCGAACTCAGGGCTTGCTTCAGGAGTTTTTACATCTTCTGACATTTTCGTCTCCGTTTTGTCGGCTATTGCCTCGCTTGACTGCTCAATCTTAGCGTCTGCTCCAATTGAGTTAGTCTGAATAAAGTCTTGTTTAAACTTGTTGTACTCTTCCATATTGTCAAATGACTTCGCAATAGAGAAGACAGCGTTTTGGTTACAGGGAACCGAAACTACTGACACTTCGAACAGTTCAGCGTCCTTTATCTTATATCCGTCGGTTTCGGTCATGTATTCAGCGTCCTTGACCTTGAAACCGACACTAAAGGCTCCAAGAACGCCGTCTTTAATAAGATCTTTTATTTCGTTGGCGGATTTAGAAATACGGGCTGTAATATCTAAACCGTTTTCACCAACACTAAGTTCTTTTGCACGACCAATAGGTCTGTCATAGTTGTGATTAAACAATATAACTGGATTATTTTTAAAATTTTCTAATCCACCTTTTGTCCATGCATCATGTTCAATTATATCGCCAGCTCTGTCGACAGCATTTGTACTAGCACTTCCTTTGATGTCTAGTCCACCGTCGTCGTCTTCGCCAAGCATTTTGAACGAGTTTGTCCAATGAAATATTTTCTCAGACATAGTTATTCCTCCTTAACTTCTGCCTCAACCTTTTTAGCAGCTTTAGGTTTTGGTGCAGGAGCTACTTCGACTTCCACAGGAAATCTATGTAGTGCAGCGGCAACAACTCTATTCCAAGAGCCAAACTTTCTCCTTAAAAGATAGTCCCTTACAGGAGCTTTCTCGTCCGCTTTATAATCTGATAGGCTTACGTAGTCTACATTCTTTGCTGCCATGTATTCTGATAAAGCCTTTAGCATCATGTTTTTTGTCATAATTCTTCCTCTGCGGGTGGGGTTTCTTGCGGTCTGCCACCTTCCTCTGGATTTGCGGCTGAACCTGCGATATTTGCAGGAACTCGCGGTTGATCAAATCCGTCAATCTTCTCAAATCTCAACGCCTCCCTTGCCTCATTCGGTGTTAATATTCCCGTATTTACAAGTGTGGCGTAATAAGAAGCCTGATCTTTTAGTTCGGGCTGAAGTGCAGGCACATTGCTTACATCTTCATTCAGTTTAAAACCGAAGAACCTCTCGAAAGCATACGCTATCTTTCTTGTGATAGGTAGTATGGTTTCTAAATAATATAGTCGATGATTTGGGCGAATATTCGCATTGTTACCACCGTCCAATATAATGGGTGGTATACCCATTGCTTCTAGGATTATTCTTTCATTTGACTTTATTGCCTCTTGAAAGTCTAACTCTTTAAAGCTTACTTCCGTTAAGTTTTCTACTTCAAGTCCGCCATCTAAGAAAAGAGGACGTCTACCACCAGATTGTGGGTTGTAACGGGCAACCCATGCTTGTAACATTCTTTCTTTAATTTTCTCAGAAAGAGTGTTTGGTGATTTAAGTACTAAGCCTGGTACGGCTCCGTTCTTGAAGAAGTTATCTTGAAAACGCCTCATACTTAACAATAATTGCATTGTTCTGAACGCGGGTTTTAATCTAGGAACTCCACGATAAATGGAATTAAATGAATTTTCTTTTATGTGAATAATCTCACTAGGAGAATATTCTATGCTGTGGTCATATGTGAACTTTTCTATGTAAGTTCTTTCATTACTTTCGATTGTAACTCTGTCTGCTGGTAGATGGTACAAGTGAGCACCATCAAAGTAAACAAAAATGTTACCATCAAGCATTAAATCTGTTACTAAATTTCTTTTGAAAGTATTTATATCTTGAAAAGGATTCGGTTCTCTATTCAGTAATAAATCTACTTTCGATTTTCTAACATTTTTAAAAATGCTAGTTTGTCCTTTTAGGGTTTCGCCTACATCAAAAGGTATATCCGATGAGTCGTCCACTATCATGTTGACTGCTCGGTTTACAACTTCTAATTGTTCATAGGCGTGCCTGTAATTCGTGATTACTTCACGGGAACTTATTGTTCCACCTTCGTCACCCGCAATAAGATATTGAGAAGGATTTAATTTTTCCTCCTCATCTATATTAGGTTGTCGACCTATAAATCTGTCATACCATGCCATGTTTTTCTCTCTGTATGCCCACCCATCTCGCTTGTTTTCTTGCTGTTACGACTTTGGGTCTTTTGCCATAGATTGAGTGCAGTTGTAGATGATGTTCATGACACAAGGTAACAGCCTCGTCGTATAATTCTTTGCTATGCTCTTCGATAAACTTTTCTCGTAGATTGAGTATATCTGCTTCTTCTGTTATTATCAACTTATTCTTTCTCAACCAAATATCTAGCAACTCTGTTAGACCGTTGAAATGATGAAAGTCCAGGTTTTCTTGACTACCGCAAATATAACATTCAGTATCTTTCTTATATTGAGACTTAGCTTTGTCCCTGACATACTTTACTAAATCTCTCTTAAGAGGCATAACTTATTCCATTCTTTTTATTATACATAACTTTGGGTTCAATGTCAAGAACTATTTTTGGTACGGTGGTCATTAGAACGTTGTCGCCGTGGTCTCGAACGAATACAACGCATATCGTAGTGCGTCTGCCATATGTGATGCATAGTTATGCACTGGTTTCTCTTTCAATAAATTGGGGTTTGGATCCCACTGGTATTGGTCAAGTGAGAGTAGTGATTCTTTACACCTTTGATCAACTATAAGTTTATCATTATCACAGATCGCTGCTACATGACCAATGCCATCTAGAACTGATTTCTTTGCGTTGATAGTAGTAATATCATAGTTTTGTGCAAAGTCGAACCTCGTTTGTTGTGCAGCAGAATCAATATAAATATAATCAATAGCCCATTTATTGATTAAATCTCTAATTTTTTCTGCGTGTTGTTCAGTTGTTCTTTCTGCATCTAAGTACTCATCTAGTAAGTAGTATTTATCTGCGTCCCAATCATAACCTATAACACAGAAAGCTGTAGGGTCTTTATAACCCACGTCCATTCCTGCGAATATATCCATTTTACTAGTATCTAATTCAACTAAATCAGAAACACATTCTTCATGCTTAAAGCCCCATACCTGGCCTTCGTAAGTATTGAAGTCTGCCATATACTCTTGATTAAATTCAGCTTCAGACATGGTCTTTCTAGCTTCTTGTATATCTTCTTCAGATATTCTAGGGTTCTCATGATAGGTAGCTTTTACACTTGCCCACTCTGGGAACTGGTCTGAATATCCTCTTTGAAAAAACTCTGCAAACCAATTATTTCTACCACGCGGTGTAGAAATAAATAATGCTTTTGAGTTGTCTTTATCTAGTGTAGGTCGTAGTGCAACATTAAACGCATCACGTCCGTCGACAAGTGCCGCTTCATCAAAAATGATGAGGTCATAGGAGCGACCAACGACTGAATCCACTTGATTAACCGAGCCCATACGTATTGTAGAATGGTTCGAAAGTTCAATAACTTTATCTTTTGCATTATCTCTAAGTACCTCCAAATCAAAATGTTTAATTAGACTTCTTTGTAAATCAAAAGAAATCTGGGAAAGTGAGTAGTTAGGTGACATAAGTAAAACATTGCTATTCGGAACAAGACACACGAGTTGTCCTATCACGTTTGCAATATATGTTTTACCTTGTCTACGAGAAACTGCGGCAGTAACAAAACGATACTTCGGATTGTTCATGCAGTTTATAATTGAATTTTGAGTTGTGTTAGGTTCGATACCTAATAACTCCATGTATGAATTTATAGGAAGCTTGATGAATCTATCTTCATCAAAGGTCATGAGAAACTTGCTTTCTACATCAGTTCTACTGGTTTCTAGCATTAGTGTACTGTCTCAGGTTCAAATAAATTTTCTACTTCGTTTAGAAGCTCCTTTTCTTCCACTACGTTGTACAAGTACATAAACGCTGCGGACAGCATTTTCATGTCTTGTTCTTTCGGTGTTAGTTCTCTACGTTTCTCTGCTAAACTAAGAGCGCCCACAATCGTTGCCGCGTTGAGGGCGTTCTCATCAAGCCATAACTTTCTTCCATCAATCTGTTTCATACTACTTATTTGGTTGTTTATCTACGTCTCATTATTCTAGAGTGCGATCCTTTGCCGAATCGTGCTCTTTTAGGGCCAGCTGACTTACCATATCTAGGTCCGATGCCTTTTGCCCCAGTAGAGTATCTAGCATAACTAAAACTGTTAGGGTTCCTGCTATTAACGACAGTTCCTGCTGCAGCGTTCATGTCTCTAGTAACGCCCCTTCTTAGTACATGCTTTCTAATCTTTTGTGTGTTGTGAATACCTGTTGGTCCACTTAAGAATTTAGCCATTGTAATTCTCCAATATTGTCCTCAGCTGTTTGCCTCGACCGAGTCGAGGCTTAGCTGTTAATTCTTTTATCTGAGAAAGGGTATGCATGTTTTTGGTAACTTTAAAAATAAGCATAGCTGTTGCCTTCTCAACGGAAATAAGCGCTTCAGAGATAGCTATCTTTTCTTCGACTTCTTTAATTTTAATGCTGGTATTCAGCATAATAATCTCCTAGTCGAGGAGTGGATTTCTATCCTTCGCTTTTCCGATATTCAGAGCAAATCTGTCTATCCATTTATAAACTTTCGCCCATATTTTATCGTCCACAGGAGTATCTGTCATAGCTACTACTGCTGAACATACTGTTATGAGTATTGGAATAACTTGTATAAGTTTCCATACTACCATTATAAATTCAAACATACTTTTTCTCCCAGAAGAGTTTGAATCTTCGCTTTAAGTAACGCCTGGATTATTCCTAGCAGTTTGGGTCGGACTAAATGCCATACCCGGGGTGCCTATAACCTCATTGCTACTTGCCCAAAACTTATGTCTTGTAATTCTTTTCCATAACATCAGTCTTTCATTTGGAAGTATTACTACACTCCCTATAACGTCTGAAGGGTCTGCAGAATTACCATGATATATAGTTTGGGTTGCATTACTAGTATTTACAAATAGTACTACACTAGTAATATCACTAAATGAAGTGGCAGTCTCTGGTGTCGTTGGACACGCTGCGCTATTACCACCTACTGAAAATGCTAACATTTCGTTCTCCTACCATTTAACTTTGTTTGCCCAATATGCGGCAGACAATTTTCCCTTTGCTATGTTTCTACGGTGTCTCGCTTTAAAAGAACGTCTTTTTGCTTTCATTCGCGCTGACTCTCCCTTCTTAGGTTTCCCCGCAGTTTTAGCACCTTGCTGTCCAAATCGGATAGTCTTAATTTTATTTCCTACTTTGGCAACGACAATGTGTGACTTTTTAGGGTGATTAGGTGTCCTTTTTGGTTTGTTATAACCTTTAACGCCTGCTCTTTTTAGTCTTGGATCTCTTTTTCTTGGCATTGTTTGCTCTCCGTAAACCTGCTTTTGCAGATTTAAAAATTGATGCGACTGTCTTTTTTCCCATCACTTTTGCTCGTTGTTCTCCAACTGTTAATATTTGTATCTTTCTTGCATAAGACTTACGAACCCGTTTTACTTTTCGTACAGTTGCTCTGGCATCTTTTGCAGTAGCAAACTTGATTCTGACAGTATCCTTTGGGTTTTCGTCAGTATAAAGTCTTCTTCCAGACCCTTTAGGTTTTTTACCTGTTCCTTTTTTTGGATCTCTTCTTTTTCTTCTTACCATAGCCTGATGCGTATATCGCCCTGCCTTGGCGTTCTGCAGCTTTCTTCGTTTTGTAAATCTTTCCAGACTTACCCCAACGATAACCGCCTTTAACGCGTCTTACGGGCACGACGTCTCCTTGTTGTTCTTCTTTTTCTTTTAGTAAAAGTACGAACATTAGTTGGTTTACCACCAACTCCTTGTTTCCTTGCTCTCTTCCTACGAACGGCTGAAGCTATTTGTTTCTTTGACATTCGTCTAGCTTTTGCGGCTGGTACACATTTAGGGTAGCCACCTTTTCCTGCTTTCTTTCTTCCGCATTTGTGGTATCCGCCACCTTTTTTAGGTCTTGAGATATCTACCCAGTTCTGCTTAAACCATTTACCTAATCCGCCTCTAGCCTTAGCCACGTCTATATCTCCCGCCTCGCTTCTTGTATTCTCTTACAAGCCAAGCGTTCGCATACGCTGAAGGATAAACTGCAAACTTTCTTCTAGCAGCAGCTTTGACTCTAGCATATAAAGCTTTATTAGTAGGAATATTTCTTTTTGCTTTAGTGCTTCTTCGAGCCTTCCTTCTTTTTCTAGCCATTATCTTCCTACCTTTCTCTGTGCCGCTTTGTGCGCCTGGGTAAATGTTTTACCTTGTAGCATTAGTCGTCTCATCATAGCCATATGCTTTCTAGTATGATGTTTAGCATGACGTCTCATAGTTGCTTGTTGACGTTTAGTAAGAGTTTTTCTTTTGGTTTTTCTTTTTCGTCTAACAGCCATGATGCCTCCTCATGCTTTTGCGTTTCTTCCTGCCACCTTTTTTCTTTTTCTTCTTTTTAGGTTTGTAATGATATGGCATTATCTTCTACCTCTCAACTTCCGTAAAATTGCTTGTTGCAATTTCTTTGGCAATCTTTTTTGAGCGGCTGTCAAACCTTTTCTCTTTTTCTTACCGTTCTTTCTTTTCTTGCTTTTCATCGGACGGCCTCTTCTTTTGCCGTACGTTCCTTTACCTGATGGCATAACGCTCTCCCAATAGACCTAAGTCTCCTATCTAAGCGAACGTGGAAGTTTCCCTCTTTTTTGTCGCTGTAGATTCTTTTTACGAGCCGCTAACATTGCTGCTCGTTTCTCAGCTGCAGTAATAACTTTTTCTTCTACTGCTTGCTCTTCTTGATTGATTGATTTATCCGTTTGCATGTTGTAATGCCTCTTTTTCGCTATCAAACTTCCATAGTCTACCGTTGACATCGCGTAGACACCACTTACCTCTTTTTAAATAAAGGTCATACCCTTTTGGTAATTTTGCTTCTTTTACCTTTGGGCTTTTTGCTACATCTTTTTTATCGTATTCTAATTCCATTATTTCTCCTATGGGTGCATTTGCCACATTGAATATATGACCCCAGCACCTCCCACAATGATTGTGCCTGCAACACTTATTAGTATTGTCTCAATTCGTGTTATTGATGATTCAACACCGTCAAACCGTTTAGCAGACCTCCCTTCAATACCTTGGAGCTGATTAAACACAGTTTTCCAGCGCTCTTCACAAATGGCTTCGTGCTTTTTTAACTCGGCACTTAGTTCTTCGACTTCCATTACCTAGCTCCTGTTTACTTGTGTATATTTTTATACAACTTAAATTATACCAAAATTACAGGGTCATGTCAAGAACTATTTTTCGATGGTATAAATTTTAACTGGTTCAGACTTTCCTTTCACCGTGACCTCGTCTAAGAACTTATAGTCGAATCCGTCGACCATGCTGTACTCTGATATTATAAGATCGGTGTCATAGGTTTTACAAGATGATTCAAGTCTAGCAGCGAGATTAACAGCGTCGCCGAGAACACTATAATCAAAGCGACTATTACTACCCATATTACCGACAACACACGGTCCTGTATTGATTCCGACTCCAGTATTGATTTCAGGGCTTCCTTCATTCCTGAGAACATCATTTAACTCCTCTAAAGCTACTCTCATCTCGAGAGCGCACTCTGTGGCTTTTCTTTCTTGGTCTTCGACATCGAGAGGTGCGTTCCAAAAAGCCATGATGCAGTCTCCCATGTATTTATCTATTGTTCCCTCGTGTTTGAGTATGATATCAGTCTGATTAGTTAAAAAACGATTAACCAGTTCCACTAATTTTTGTGGGTCAGACTGATAAAATTCTGAAATCGGGGTGAAACCTCGGATATCAGAAAAAAGGAAAGTCATTCGTTTTGTCACCCCACCCAATCTCAGTAATTTTGGATTATTTTGGAGTATTTCTACTTGGGCAGGGCTAACATACGTCCCAAATTGTTGTTTAATCTGTAATCTCAACAAATATTGAGTAATAAAACTATGAAATTGTACAATACTCCAGAATAAAAACAGTATAAGTAGCGTGCCAGAAACGTCAAACAAGTAGGAAGATTCAACAAGCTTCCAGGAAGCGTAAGAAAGTCCTCCTAATAGTGATAAAATGACTGGTAAGCTCCACCAAATACTAGAAGATACTAAAATAATGAGTATCATTCCGATAATTGTTATACCTATCTCTGCCAAGTATCCCCACGAGGGCTGTGAAAGCGCATTTCCGTTCACAATTGTGTTCAAAACTGTCGCTTGTACGTCATGTGGGTACATTGGCCCGTTGGGAGTTGCTACGAGCGGAGCCACCCCCTCTGCAGTAACGCCGAAAACAACAAAAGGCGCAGGGACTGGCTCCTGAAAATAGTCTAATGCTGTTTGTCTGTGAAACTTTGTATTCCAATTTGCCCACACAGTACCATTTTCGTTAGTAACAATCTTACCAAACTTAGGAACTCTTACCCATTCAACGCCAGTTTCTTCTGTTTTTATCTGATAACTGGGGTCTTCTGCAGCAAGTCTAAGCATCTCTAGTGCAAAACTAGGATATATTTTATTATCAACGCTTATGGCGAGGGGCAGACGCCTGACGACGCCGTCTAATTCTGGTACGCTGCTTATTAAGCCGACGCCTTCGCTGTTGATGTGTGATCGTAAAATTCCTGGGTACTTGTATAGCCATTCTGATGGGTCTCCATTTCCTAGTTGAGCAGTACCCACATGTGGGCCGCCTTCACTTGCTTGGGTGCTACCTATAAAAGATAGTACGGTAGGTTTATAATCTAGTGCATTTTGTAAGAATTTGTCTTTTCCATGTATGTCTGGATCGGGAAAAGCTACTGTGATTCCTGGAGTACCCGCTGTGTAGTCTATTAGCTCACCATAAAAGTCTCTCGGTAGAGGATAACCTCCAAAGTGTTCTACGGTTTCTTCATCAATATCTACAAGTAGTATCATTTCATCTTGAACAGTATCTCTAGACATAATCAAAGCGTCTAAACTTTTTAGTTCAAGTATTTGTAAAGGGTAAGGATTCCAGACCAGGACTGCAAGAAGAGCAGCACCTAGTAATAAATTGATTTTCATTAGTCTTGAGTTACTGTAATATTGCAGCCACCTGAAGTATAACAAGTCTGTGTAAGACCATAAGTTTGATTACTAGCGCTGTCTTGTATTAAAGTTAAATTAGTAGGCTGAGTGCCCTGTAGTGTTATAGTAGCATTGTGACTGCCACCACCTTTTTGTTGTATGTCTACTGTAGAGCCGTCTGCAGTTCCATAGTAGTAAACATGTGAATAACTGCTTCCTGAACCTTCTTGTAAAATTTCATGAACTACATCGTCCATGTGTATGTCAAGATAGTGAGTTTGAGTTCCGTGTTGATAAATATCTATATCATTATCATCACCCCAAACATGTCCACCATATGTAGCTCCGTTCCATTGTTCAATATTTAAGTTATTGCCTGTGCCGTCTATATCGCCACCCCAGGACTTACCTGAACCCCAGTACGGAACCCAAGATACTTTATTATTCGCTCCATATTGTTTTAGTATAATAGTATTACCACTATGTGCAAAAGAGAAGTCTATCTGATTATTGTAACCTTCTTGGTCAATAGTCAAAGTTACTTCATCTCCACCAGTACCAACCTGGTCAATGTGTACGTGATTGTCTCCAGCTCGTGCAGCAGGAGCAACCGCTAATAGTGA
>MDTD01071741.1_pt1 | contig 36377 bp, 31 predicted proteins | sample 811221 | NCBI WGS metagenome assembly MDTD01 (sample SAMN05326646, study PRJNA326480) | marine metagenome | isolation source: seawater | place: Pacific Ocean: South West | collected 2011
AAAACCATGGATGAGGCCGTCGGTTTCGCGCACGCGGCGGCAGCGATCTCCGTGACGCGCCTTGGTGCGCAGACCTCCATCCCCAACAGGGGTGAAGTCGAAGAATTTCTGACCAACAACTAGCGATCATGGCAACTATCAAGGACGTGGCAAAACTGGCAGGCGTGTCGACATCAACGGTGTCCCATGTGCTGAACAAAACCCGATTCGTGCGTGAGGAAACGTGCGACCGGGTGCTGCACGCCGTACGCGAGTTGAACTACCGTCCTTCATCCATCGCGAGGTCGCTCAAGGTGCAACGCACCAACACCCTCGGCATGCTGGTCACGGCCAGCCGAAATCCGTTCTTCGCCGAAATAGTCCACGAGGTGGAACGGCGCTGCTACGAGCGGGGGTATACGTTGTTCCTTTCCAATACCGAAGGCGACATCCACCGCATGGAAACCAATCTGTCGGCGCTGGAAGAGAAACGCGTGGACGGGTTGCTGCTCCTGTGCAGCGAGGTCAATGACGACATCATCAGCCTGCTCGAAGCGGATCGCAGTGTGCCGATCATGGTCTTCGACTGGGGCCCGGAATCCGACAACGTGGATCGCATCTACGACAACTCACCGGCTGGCGGTGCGCTGGCCACCAGACATCTCATCGAGATGGGACACACCCGCATCGGCTGCGTGACCGGACCGCTCAAGCGGCGTTCGGCAAAAGAGCGACTGGGCGCGTTTCGTCAGGCCATGGAAGAGGCCGGTCTTGATGTTCGTGAGGAATGGATCGTCGAAGGCGATTATGATTGCTCGGGCGGTGTCAAAGCCATGGAAACGCTGGCGGCATTGCAGGAGCGGCCCGAAGCCGTGTTTGCCTGCAATGACATGATGGCTCTGGGGATGATCAGTCAGGCCGCCCGACTGGGAATCCGGGTTCCCGAGGATATGTCGCTGGTTGGCTATGACGATATCTACATCTCTCAATACACGGTTCCGGCGCTGACCACCGTGCATCAACCCAAAAGCCGTATTGCGGCCATGGCCGTTGATACGCTCATTGATCGACTCGACTCCAAGCGGACCAAAGGCGAGATCATTCGTATCGAGCCACGACTGGTCGAGCGTGAATCGGTGCGTCGGGTGTAATTCGGCTATCCGCTCCATCCGAACAGTTTCATGTCGATCTGCCCCTCGGGGCTGACCTCGACTCCCTCCATTTCCAGTAGTTCCTTCTGCCGCGCAAAACCTTGATGTTGGGCCAGTGATATCCGGCCTTCCTTGTTGACTACCCGGTGCCAGGGCAGCCCGTGTTTGCGTGACGAGGAGTGCAGAATGCGCACGATCTGCCGTGTGGCACGAGGACTGCCTGCCAAAGCAGCCACAGCGCCGTACGAGGTGACGCGACCTTTTGGGATCGAAAGGATTGTGTCGATGACCTTCTGGGTAAATGGAGCGATGGGCATCGTCGGAACCTATCACTTTTACTGATCATAGACCATAACCAGTCGGGCATGGAACAGAGTACTATTATCCTGCTTGCGAACTTTTACTATGCTCTATATGTTTGTCCGGCTTGTCGGAAGGGCGCAAGCCCACTTTTGGATAAAGAGAACTCAAACCCGTTGGATTGAACATGGACAATTTGACCGAACTCATGCCTTTGGCCCCTATGGATGGTCCCATAGATGTAATACTTGATGCAGGCAGCACGTATAAGACGGAAAATGTCTGCGCAAAAATGATCCGGTTTTCAGTTGAGGAAGGCAAGGTTTCCAATCTGGATTTCGTCGGCGGTTGCGATGGTAACCTCAAAGCGATTTCCCGTCTGCTGGAAGGAATGGAAGTTGGAGAAGTGATTGCCAAGCTCAAAGGGATCACCTGCGGCAAAAAAGACACTTCCTGCACCGATCAGTTGTGTAACGCACTGAGCGAGTACGCCAAGTAGCTGCACTACATTATTGGCCTTAAGCCAATGAATGGCCCCGTCATCCAATGGATGACGGGGCTTTTTTGTGCCTGAAAAGGGCTCTCGCTTGGAACGGTAACGTATTCTCGGGCTGAGAATAGTAGCTTCACTATTTGGTCGGTTTTTTTGTCTGAGCCGATGCCGCCGCTTCTTCGATGAGTTTAGCCAGCACGTCAATCTCCACCGGCTTGAAGAGAAAATTGTACGCTCCGGCGGCAAGGGCCTTCAGTCCGTCGGACATCCGTCCGTTCCCGGTCAGTATGATGACCTGCACCTGACTGAATTGCTTTTTTATTACTTTCAGAACCTGCATCCCATTGATCCCGGGCATGAGCAGGTCCAATACCACGACATCTATCTGTCCGGTCTCAAGCATGGCAAAGGCGTCGGTTCCGTCTTCGGCAGTGGACACATCCATGCCACGCCTTGTCAGTCGTTTCGCCAGCGGCGTGCTGAATGCTGTTTCGTCATCGACAAGCAGAACCCGGATCGGTGCGGTGGAGTCTTTTTTCATGCTGTATTCTTGATCACTCTGTAAGAAGTTGTGTTCATGCACAGGTACGCCATTTTTTATGTTTCGTTGAGTTATATTTTTTTATCAATGATAACAAGAGTTAGTAAAAAATGGGTAAAAAAGTCTCGTTTTTTTGAGTGCTGGAATGTGGCGTACTTTTGCGCTTTTCTTAATAGTGGGGTAAATTGTACCACCTGTATCAAAAAAGGTGAATTACCTCACGGTATCAGGGTTATCATCAGAAATCACAGGTGTGGTACACTTTGTACCACTGGTACGAAATGTACCAAAAAAAGCGATTTTTTGGACCTTGGAAGGCACAAGCCGTTATTTTTTTGGATTGATCTCTCGATTGGATTTGTAAGTGGGTGTTTATGTAGTTAGCTGATATTTTTGTATTTATTACTAAAAACAGTGCGAAAGGCTTATGATACTTTTTTCACGACCGTGGCACACGCCTTGCTCAAGTGCATCCAACTGGCGCAGTATCCTTCATTGGGAAGGTAGGCCGAAGAGAGGTTGTTATGCATCCTGAAAAGAAGTCATCCTACGATAAGCTTTCGCGCAATCTGGCGTTGACCGTGATTACGGTCTCCATTGCGCCGCTTATTCTTGTGGGTGGCCTCATCTTCGACCAGTTCCGCTCCATCTATAAGGAGAAGGTCTATTCGCACCTTGCCGAGGTCGTGGACAAGCACAAGGAGAACATCAACACCTTCCTTGAAGAAAAGCTTGGTGAAGTTCACTACCTCGAGCAGGCCTTTTCCTACGAGGAGTTAACTGATGACACCAAGCTTGACGAGATACTGCGCGGCATGCAGCAGCAGTATGGGCGTATCTTCGTTGACCTCGGAGTGATCAATGCCGAGGGCAGGCAGATTGCCTACGCCGGTCCCTTCAACCTGCAAGGCGCTGACTACTCCGGTGCAGACTGGTACCAGAATTCCCGCTCACACAAGGCCGGCATCAGTGATGTTTTCCTCGGTCTTCGCCAGTCCCCACACTTCATTATTACGGTAAACAATTTCCATAACGGCGAGCAGTGGACCCTCCGTGCCACCATCGATTTTCTCGCCTTCAGCCATCTTGTCGAAAATATCCGCATCGGTGAGACCGGTGCAGCATACATACTCAATGATGAAGGCGTATTCCAGACCCGCCCCCGTGAAAACTACGGCAAGGGCCTGGTACTGACCCCCCAGCGCGTCATCAATCATCCGACCCCGGACAATGTTTCCATTACCAAGGCCAACGGCAGTGATGGCGAGCTGTACATCAGCGTCACCGCACCGCTGAACGACGGTGCCTGGAAGCTGGTCTACCTGCAACGCGCTTCCGACGCCTTTTCGGCCATGACCCGGACCGAATACGTGACATTGATCATCTTCCTGCTGGGCGGCATCGGCATCGTGCTCATGGCGCTGCTCGTTGCCCGCAAGCTGGTGGTTCGCTGTCAGGTCATCGATCGCGAGGCCGAGATGATGAACAAGCAGATGGTCGAGACCGGCAAGCTGGCAGCCATCGGCGAGTTGGCAGCAGGTATCGCTCACGAGATCAATAATCCCGTCGCCATCATGATCGAAGAGGCGGGGTGGGTTTCTGACCTTCTTGAAGACGAGTCCGGCGAAATCAAGTCGGCTGGCGAGATTGAGCGTGCGCTTCTGCAGGTGCAGACCCAGGGCCGCCGCTGCAAGGATATCACCCACAAATTGTTGAGCTTTGCCCGGCAGACCGATTCCCGCGTGACCGATGTTTCATTGCCGCCGCTCATTCGTGAGGTCGTGGATATCTCCATGCAGCCCGCGCGATACGCCCAGGTGGATTTCTCCCTGAACCTGGACGACGACATGCCGCAGGTGCGTGCATCGGTCACTGAGTTGCAGCAGGTATTTCTGAATCTGATCAATAATTCCATCCAGGCCATGGATGCGGAGGGCGGCACGCTTTCCGTGACGTGCAGCGAGCAGGATGGACAGGCGCAGGTGGTGATTGCTGATACCGGTCCCGGTATTCCGGCAGCCAACCTCAGCCGAATTTTCGAGCCTTTCTTTACCACCAAGCCGGTGGGCAAGGGGAGCGGCCTCGGCCTCTCCATCTGCTTCGGCATCATCCACCAGATGGGTGGAGAAATAGACGTAGACAGCACGGTGGGTGTCGGTACCCGGTTTACCATCCGACTGCCGCTCCTGCCGCATCCCATCCAGGAACCAACAAAGGAGTTACACCATGACTAATGCCACCGTTCTCATCGTGGACGACGAAATGGGATTTGTCGACACTATGGCCAAGCGTCTTGAAAAGCGCAACATGGTCGTATTCAAGGCCTTTGAGGGAGATGCAGCGCTCCAGCAGTTGGAACAGCATCCGGAAATTCAGGTGGTCGTCCTCGATATGAAGATGCCCAACAAGGATGGTCTGACCGTATTGCAGGAGATCAAGGAGTCGTATCCGCTGGTCGAGGTAATCATGCTCACCGGACACGCTACCGTACCCACTGCCGTCGAAGGCATTCAGCACGGTGCATACGATTACCTGATGAAGCCATGCAGCTTTGATGTGCTCAACGAGAAAATCCTCGAAGCCGTGTCCCTCAAGGAGGAACATGAAACCGAGGCAATTGAAGAGCGCATCGAAGGCATTACGCAACGTATGGCGTAACTTTAGGATTGCAAGCGGGGAATGATGATGAATAGCCAGTCCAATGTCGAACTGCTTATCGTTGATGATGAAATCGGATTCGCTGACGTGTTGCGCAAGCGCATGTCCCGCCGGGGAGTGGATGCCACGCCTGCAGCAAGCGGAAGTGAAGCCGTGCGCATCCTTCGAGAGCAGGCGTTTGATGTCGCCATCGTCGACCTCAAGCTCGAAGGCATGGACGGGATCGAAATCCTCAAGGTGTTCAAACTGATGGCTCCGGAAATGCCGGTGCTCATGCTGACCGGTCACGGGTGTGAAGAGTCCCGTGAGATCTGCATGCGCAACGGCGCTGACGGCTATCTGCACAAACCCATCGATTTCGAGCGGCTGCTTATCAAAACCCTGCATGCAGGTGGAAGGTGGGTGTCCAATGAGTGACATCAACGTTCTGCATATAGATGATGAAATGGATTTTGCCGCGTCCCTGGGCCGACGGCTATCCAGACGCGGCATGGACGTCCATGCCGCAGACGGTGGGGAATCGGCTCTCAAGGTCTTGAAGCAAACATCGATTGACGTCGTACTACTCGACATCAAGATGCCCGGAATGGACGGGATCAAGACATTGGGGCGCATCAAAAGTCAGCATCCACAGGTAGAGGTCATCATGCTGACGGCCCTTGCCAATACGGACACGGTCCTTTCAAGCCTGGCCATGGGGGCATACGATTACCTCATGAAACCGGCCGAGATCGAAGACCTTGTCCAGAAGATCAAGGATGCGGCTAAACAGAGAAAACGAAATCTGGAGCAGGGGGCCCCTTAGGCTCAGGGTTTCAGGCAAAAAACCAAACTCAAGAGGAAGCGAGGAAATCATGCGATTTTTCAATCAATGGGGAAGATTCATGATGGCGGGAGCCGGAGCTCTCGCCCAGTGGGAAATCAACAACGCCAAGTCGATCGTCAGCAGCAGAAAAAAGCTGATGCTCATTGCCTTGATGGTTATCCCGATCATTATCGGTGGCATCGCCTTTGCGGATGACATCGGTCCTGTTCTGCCCGATCTGCTCGGAGGCAAAAAGGCGTACAGCCCGGCCTTCTACAGCGTCGGCATCTTCTTTGTGTCCATTGCCATCGGCATGGGTGCAGGTCTGATTACCGGCTGCATCGGCGCCGGTGGTGGTTTCATCATCGCGCCTGCGTTGATGTCCGCTGGTATCAAGGGTATTTTGGCTGTCGGTACTGACCTCTTCCATATTTTCGCCAAGGCGATCATGGGTAGTGTCATTCACCGTAAACTCGGAAACGTATCCGTACCTCTGGCCGTCGTGTTCCTTATCGGTGCCGTTGTCGGTGCGACTGCTGGTGGACTCATCAACCGTATCCTGTACGAGATCAACCCCGTTCTCAGTGATGCGTTCATTACCTCGGTGTACTCCCTGATGCTCGGTTTCCTGGGCTTCTACGCTCTGATCGACTTCCTGCGCTCCCGCAAGGCCGGTGGCGGCGGTGACGCTCACGGCGGAACCGAAGGTGCCGAACTGGGCGCCATGTCCCGTAACCTGCAGGCAATCAACTTCCCGCCCATGGTCAAGTTTGACCAGGATCTCGTTCCCGGTGGTCGTCAGATCTCCTGGATCTTCCTGGTACTCTCCGGTGCTCTGGTCGGTCTTGCTGCCGGTATCATGGGTGTCGGTGGTGGCTTCCTGACCTTCCCGATCTTTGTTTACGTCCTCGGTGTTTCTTCCATGACCACCGTTGGTACCGACATCTTCCAGATCGTGTTTACCGCTGGTTTCGCGTCGGTCAGCCAGTACGCCATCTACGGCTTCATCTTCTACACCCTGGCCATGGGTATGCTCATCGGATCCCTGCTCGGTATCCAGATTGGCGCACTCGTAACCAAGGTTGTTCCCGGCATCACCATTCGCGGTTTCTACGCCATGGCCGTTCTGGCTGGCTTCATGAACCGTATCTTTGCGTTGCCCGGCAAGCTTGGCGAAATGGGTGTCATTCCCATCTCACCCGCTTTTGGATCGATACTAAACGATATCGGCATCTGGCTGTTCTTCATTGTTATCGGTGGATTCTCCGTATGGGTCATCGGTACGTTCCTGAAGAATATTCCTGCGCTGAAGCGAGAGGAGGTAAAGTAAGATGATTTACAATAAGAAAGAATTCTACGGGGGCTTCGGACTGCTTGTCGGTTTCTTCTTAGTCCTGTTCTTTATGTTCCAGCCCATGTTCAACGGGCATAACTCGATGGAGTACCTGGACAACCTGTACAACTCCATCTCCAAGGGATCTGTTAACTACGTAGAAAGCATTCGTGAGGACACCAAGCCTTTCGCTGACAAAGACGTCACCATGAAGCTGACCTACGCAACCGAGGCCGAAGCTGCGCAGTCCGCGCTGCTCTTCTCCAACGCTGGCGCCACTGCATCTGTTGCCGGCAAGGAACTGGAAGTATCCGGTTCGCTGGGCGCCATGCTCGGTGCGGCTCTGGATGATTCCTACTCCATGTACCACAACGATGCTGCTGCACTGGAGTCCAAGTACGGTATCGAAGGGCGTCGTGCGCTCTTCAACTGGTGGACCTCGCTCAAGCTGATGGACAAGAGCCTCAAGAACCAGGAAGCGTTTGCCGCTGCCAAGGTCACCGGTACTGTTCAGGGCAAGGCTGTAGAAGCTGCGTACAACTACTTCGGTGTTGAACCTACCAGCATCATGGACAATGTCGGGTTGGTTATCTTCTCCCTGGCATTCTATGTCTTCTACACCCTGTGGTACGGCTTCGCCATCCTCTTCGTCTTCGAAGGATGGGGCCTCAGGTTGAGTCATTAATAGTAGATAGTATTACATCATACCCCCAAGCAAAGTGCGGCCCGGTTGTCCTCGGAGGACCGGGCCGTACCCACCTAAAGGGGTGGGGCGTTTCGCCCCGGAAAGTGTTTACTCAGCGCTAAAATCCATATATTCATGGGTAGTGGGGGTGATACGATGAATCTGCAAAATTATTACGAAACAGTCATGCAGCTCAGCCACGGTATTGTGGTGACGCTCAATCTCGATGGCCGTGTGGTGCACGGCAATTCAGAGCTTGAGATGCTGACAGGCTACTCCATGCAGGAGTTGGCCGGGGCTGACTGGTTCGAAACGTTCATCCCGGAAGATGAACGAGAGGCCGCCCGTACTGCAGTGCTGGAAAGAGCGCACGACCACGGTGTTTCCGCCATGGCCGGGGTGATTACTGACAGGGATGGCGACCTCGTCTACATCAATTGGAATCTGAAGCCGTTGGCTGATTCCGATGGAGAAATTATTTCTATTCTGTGCGTCGGGCAGGATGTTACCGACCACATGTTGCGGGAGAACGGGTTGCTCCGCGAGCGTTTTGCACTGATGGAACGCAACAAGGAGTTGAGCTGCCTGTTCAAGATCAGCCAGATCATGACCGATATGGGGCAGGACCTGGAAGTCCTGTTGCAGCAGGTAGTTGATCTTTTGCCCACCGCATTCCAACATCCCTCACGCTCACATATTCAATTGGAAATCGACCGGAGTGTCTGGACCTCCGAGGGTTACCGGGAAACGGATTTCCGGCTGTCCGAGCCGGTTCTTGTCCACAAAGAGAAACGCGGCGTCATTTCCGTGTGCGCCCAGCGTCCCTCCAAGCGTCCGGCATTCATCGAAGACGAGCGGGATTTGTTGCGCACGGCAGCACAACAGGTATCGGTCATGGTCGCCAAAAAGGAAACCCGACAGGCCAAGCAGGAACTTGAATCGCAACTGCGTCAAGCCGATCGACTGGCAAAGATCGGTCAGTTTTCGGCTGGTGTCGCCCATGAAATCAACGAACCGCTGGCCAATATTCTCGGTTTTGCTGAACTGGCGTTGCAGACCAATGATCTGCCGGAGCAGGTGATGAGCGACCTGCATTCCATTGTGGAATCATCCCTCCATGCTCGCGAGATTATCCGCAAGCTCATGTTTTTCGGACGACAACTCCCGCCGCAGCTCATCTCCGTGAACCTCAACGAGGTGCTGGAACAGGCGCTCGCCATTACCGAATCCGGTGCCAAGCGAAGCGGTGTGGAGATCATACGCAATTACGATGCCTCCATGCCCAAAATTTCCGCTGATCCCCAGCACATCAAGCAGGTGGTGGTCAATCTGGTTGCCAATGCTATCCAGGCAATGGGCAAGGGGGGAACGCTCCGGGTCAGTACCATCTGTCATAAAAGTGATGCGTACCTGATCGTGGAAGACACCGGGCCGGGCATGGAAGAAGAAGTGCTCAAGCAGATTTTCGCACCATTTTACACCACCAAGGACGTGGACAAGGGAACCGGATTGGGACTTTCCGTGGTCCATGGCATTGTCAAAGCGCATGGTGGTTTTATCCAGGTAGAGAGTACACCGGGTGTGGGGACGCGAGTTGAAGTTGTATTCCCCTGTCCCAATTGTTGTACGGAGGTTGAGTAATGAGCAATACACGGATTCTGGCGGTCGATGACAGCAAATCCACACTTGAGGTCTTGAAGCGAAACCTGCAACCAGAAGGGTATGAGGTCTACACCTGCGAACGGGTGGAAGAGGCTTTGCCGTTGCTGGAAGAGCTGGAAATCGATCTGGTCATCACGGATTATCGCATGCCCAAGACCTCCGGCCTGGAGCTGATAAAACATATCCGTGCCAATTATCCTGAAATCGAAATAATGATGATAACCGGCTACCCGTCCATTCCGGGTGCTGTTGAAGCCATAAAGGATGGAGCCGGAGAGTATCTGGCCAAGCCGTTCACCACCGAGGAACTGTTATCTGCTGTTGGCCGCATCATGGAGCGTCGTCAACGCCGCAGGGTGCTCAGTTCGCCGGACACGCCTCCCGATAATTTTGGCATCATAGGTGAGTCTCCGGCCATGCAGAAGGTCTTCAGCCGTATTGGCAAGGCCGCTGGCACGGATGCCAATGTACTGATTTCCGGAGACTCCGGTACGGGTAAGGAACTGGTTGCACGCGCTGTCCACTACAACAGCGATCGACGTGGCGCTCCTTTTGTTCCGGTCAATTGTACGGCCATCCCTGACAGTCTCGTGGAAAGCGAACTGTTTGGTCATGTCAAGGGCGCATTCACCGGAGCCAAGGAAGGGCGGGCAGGTTTCTTTGAAATTGCTCATGGCGGCTCGATTTTTCTCGATGAAATAGGTGATGCCAGTCCGAACATGCAGGCCAAGTTGCTGCGGGTCATTCAATCCAAGGAATACTGCAAGGTCGGCTCCAGTCGAGTGAATACGGTTGATTGTCGTATTCTGGCCGCCACACACAAAGATCTCAAGGGTATGGTGGACGAAGGATCGTTTCGCGAGGATTTATACTACCGTATGAATGTCGTGGATATCCCGGTGCCGTCCCTTGCCGAGCGCGGTGATGATATCCTGGCACTCATCAACCATTTTCTGACCAAATTCTCGCGGGCCATGCACCGGACACCGCCGACCCTCAACGACGATACGTTGAAGACGCTTCGCAATCACGCATGGCCGGGCAATGTTCGAGAGTTGGAAAATCTGATCCAGCGTCTGGTGGTTATCGTGGATCACGATCCCATCGTGCCGACCGATCTTCCCGAAACCATGCGTTTCAGTCTTGCCAAGGAGGGCAGCGTCAATCGCTCTCTGGCAGAGGTGGAGTTCGAGCATATTTCCAACGTGTTGACCATGACCCAGGACAACAAGACCCGTGCGGCGGAGATACTCGGTATTAACCGAAAAACGCTGCGGGAAAAGCTCAAGCGCATGGAGCGTTTCATTCAGGAGAAAGGATAGGTATAGTGGTGTGACGGATCTATTCCGGGCGGCAAAGGATGACAGTCTCGTGCTTGACCCGGCGTAAGCGATGTGAGAAAGGCCCCTTCTGCACCGGTCGGCGCAGGGCGGATCGGCTTCCAACAGGATGAAACTCATGAGCGTATCGAACTTTTTCCGAACACACACCTCAAGCGGGCATACGCGACACGGAATCAAGGTGGGGCTTGCCAGTGTGCTGGCCTACTTTCTTTCCAGTCAGCTCCAGTTGCCGTACGCGTTCTGGGCGGTGATCACCACGGTCATCGTGATGCAGGTCCATGTGGCGGACTCCATCGATATGTGCCTGTATCGATTTACCGGCACCGCCATTGGTGCGGGCATAGGTATCATGGCTATCCTCACGTTTCCGCCGACACCGTTGTATACGTTGCTCGGCATTTTTATTTCCACCGGAATCTGTGCGTACCTGACGCGATACAATACCCGGTTCCGCATGGCGGCCATCACTGTTGCCATCGTCTATCTCACCAGCCTCGGGCAGGACGGTCGCATCCACTTCACGCTGCTGCGGGTTGCGGAAATCGGTATCGGCGTCATGTGCGCGTTCATCGTGTCGGTATTGGTCTGGCCCAATCGTGCTGCTGCCGCCCTTCGGGATAGGCTCCGGTCACAATATGATCAGTTGGCCGATCACTATGCGCTGCTCATGGGCAACTTTGTGTCCCGCCAGAAAAAAGCAGACCCTGCACTTTTCCAGGAATTGGCGACTGAAGTGCACAAAAACAAGGAAATGTACCACAAGGTCTACGCCACGGAGCGGAAGTTCTTCAGGGAAGACGTGGACAAGCTTTCCCTTCAGGTCAGTGTGCTCAACTCCGTGCTGGAGCGTATGCAGGCCATGCCTATTCTGCTCAATGAGGTGGACGGGGTTGGCTTTGATATCATCCTCGCACCCGAACTCAACGAACTGGCTCATGCCACGAACGAAGCCCTTCGCAGTCTTGGTCAGGGAAAGCCCCATGACACGAAACGACTGACCAAAGCGGTTCAGGCCATCGAAACCCGCTTCATCGAGATTCGCCGTCAGGGCGTGACCGAGCGATTCAAGGCCCGCCGCCTGTTCCAGGTTCTGAGCTTCATCAACGCTGCACAGCACCTGGGTGAGTATGTGCTGGAAGTTCTGAGTCGCCCTGAACTGCAGGAAAAGAAGCCTTACTGATCCTTGCCTGCCTTGGCTGTCCCTGCGCTGGTCGGGGTTGTGTCCCGTGTGGATTTGATGAATAGTACAACCATCTGAAGTCAACACACGGTAACGCCTCAAGGACCAAACATGCACGGCAACGATACATTGAAAGAAATTCTGCAAGCGGTGCAGGACGGTTCCATGGATTTGGATAAAGCCATGGATCGTTTTCGCTATCTGCCCTTTGAAGACCTCGGCCATACCGTGGTCGATTCACACCGCGCCCTGCGCAACGGGTTCCCTGAAGTCATTTATGGGGAAGGCAAGACCGCGGAGCAGGTGGGCGATATCTTCGAGAGTATGGGCCAGACCGGGAATGTCCTTGCCACACGGGTTCCCGAAGCGACTGCCGCCCATGTTGCCGGGCGTATTCCGGATGTGACCTATGAACCGCTGGCCCGTACCCTGACCCTTGTCAGAAAAGAGATCACGTATCTTCCAGGTGAAGTCGGCATCATCACCGCCGGTACCTCGGATTTGCCGGTGGCTGAAGAGGCGCGTGTGTCCTGCGATATGCTGGGCTGCCGCTCGTTTGTCATGTCCGATGTCGGCGTGGCCGGAATCCATCGCCTCTTTGACAGAATGGAGCGCATCCGGTCGGCATCCGTGCTCATCGTCATTGCCGGTATGGAAGGGGCGCTTGCCAGTGTTGTCGGCGGGCTGGTGGAACAGCCGGTCATAGCCGTCCCCACATCAGTAGGATACGGCGCGAGCTTTCAAGGGGTCGCCGCATTGCTGGGGATGCTGACCTCCTGTGCAAGCGGTATCTCGGTGGTCAACATCGATAATGGCTTTGGTGCAGCTTGTGCCGCCTTCCGCATTTGTTCTGCCATCCAAAAAGAAGGGTAAACGCTGCATAAGGGCTATCTACGGCCAAAAAAAAGTGAAAAAAGTTTTCCGGCTCCTATGAGTCGACAAGAAGAATTACAATGATTCGAGGTTGCTTGACGGCAAAACTGAGTGTACACTCAGTTTTGCCGTTTTTTTTGACATTAAAACCAATTAGCGTTTACAAATCTCGAAACTGAGTGGTTACTCGGTTTTCGGGAAAGGATGGATTTGCCACAATGAAGAAGAAGGATGCCATACTCAGAGTTGCTACGGTTCTGTTTGCAAATAAGGGGTTTGCGGACACGTCGGGTCAGGAACTGGCCCAACTCACCGGAGCGGCGGAAGGGACAATCTTCTATCACTTCAAAAGCAAGGAAGGCTTGCTGCTGGCGATCCTCCAAAAGACCAGGGACGAGATACTGGACCAGTTCGAGCGGTTTTTTGAGAACAGACCGTTCAACTCGGGGCTAGAAATGGCGGAGGAGGTCATTTCGTTTTATCTCTACCTGGCCGGTTTGATGGAAGACAAGTTCCTGTTGCTTCACAGGCATTTTCTCTACCGCTTCTCCGAGACCAATCCGGAGTTCAGGGAAAATCTGGAAGCGATTTACAACTGCCTCGTCGATATCTTTGAAAAAGCTATCGTCACCGGGCAGGAGGACGGGTCCATCAATTCTGACATTCACCCCCGGAAGTCGGCCCTCATTTTATTTACCATGGTTGATGGTTTGGTTCGATTTAAAAACTACAACTTGTACGATGCGGGCGCACTGTTCAATGAGCTGATGCACACCTGCCGTAGAATGTTGCAGGCTCCATAGAGGAAGAGGTTGAATGCTCACTAAAATATTCCCATTCATTGACTGGTTCAAGGGGTACAACACGGCGGCGCTTCGGGCCGACGCCATCGCAGGGCTGACTGTTGCCCTTGTGCTCATCCCCCAATCCATGGCGTACGCTCAGTTGGCAGGCATGCCCGCCTACTACGGCTTGTACGCATCCTTTCTCCCCCCGCTTATTGCTGCGCTGTTCGGTTCGAGCCGACAACTGGCAACCGGGCCCGTGGCTGTTGTCTCCCTGATGACTGCTGCATCTCTGGAGCCTCTGGCAACAGCCGGTAGCGAAGGATATATCGCATACGCCATTTTGCTGGCTCTGATGGTCGGTGTGTTCCAATTCATGCTCGGTGTGCTCAAGCTCGGGCTGGTGGTCAATTTTCTCTCTCACCCGGTGGTCAACGGCTTCACCAATGCCGCAGCCATCATCATCGCATCCTCCCAGCTCTCCAAGATGTTCGGCGTTTACGTAGACAAGGCCGAACACCACTACGAAACTATCATGCGCGTTGTCGAATCCGCATTTCATTATACCCACTGGCCCACGCTGGCCATGGGTGTCCTTGCATTCGCCATCATGATCGTGCTCAAGCGGATCAACCCGAAAATTCCCAATGTACTGGTGGCAGTTGTCGTGACAACGGCGCTTTCATGGGGCTTGGGCTTCAATCACGATACCAAGGTGAGTATTGATACCATCCAGTCCCCCGAGGTGCATGAGTCGGTTGCCAAATTCAATGCGGCCATTGCCGGGATCGATGAGTTGTCACTGGAGCGCACCGCCTTGAATGCCCAGATGGATGCAGCCAAGCAGGCAAAGGACGCCGTTGGAATCCTTGATGCGGAACACGACCTGAGCGTCATCAATGTTCGCATCGGTCGCCTCAAGCACCAGGCACACGAAATGCGCGCCGAACTCCGTTCCACTCTTTTTGATGGGGTAGAGGAAGCCGGTGGAGCCATGGCCTTTTATCCGGAAGGCTCCGTACCCGCCGGAATGCAGGCCGATGGTCGAACCTGGCGTCTGAAAGTCGGGAACACCAAGCTGGATACCGCTGACCTGAAAATGATGGGTGGCGGTGCAGTCGTCGGTACGGTTCCTTCGGGCATCCCGTCCATTTCCATTCCTGTGATCGACTTTAAAATCCTGCTGCACCTGTTGCCGTTTGCGGCAATCATCTCCCTGCTCGGGTTCATGGAGGCTATTTCCATTGCCAAGGCCATGGCCGCAAAAACCGGTCAGCGTCTTGATCCGAACCAGGAACTGATTGGTCAGGGACTGAGTAATATTCTCGGTGCCTGTGGCAAGTCCTATCCGGCTTCCGGTTCATTTTCCCGTTCAGCGGTCAACCTGCAGGCCGGGGCTGTTTCCGGCATGTCTTCGGTCTTCACTTCGTTGACCGTTGTCATTGCCCTGCTCTTTTTCACCCCGCTCCTGTACCATCTTCCCCAGGCCGTTCTTGCCGCAGTCATCATGATGGCGGTCATCGGGTTGGTCAACGCCTCCGGTTTCATCCATGCGTGGAAGGCCCAGTGGTATGACGGTGCCATCTCCATCCTGTCCTTTATCTGCACCCTGGCCTTTGCGCCTCACCTGGACAAGGGTATCATGGTGGGTGTTGCACTTTCCTTGGCAGTCTTCCTGTACAAGTCCATGCGACCCAAGGTAGCGACATTGTCTCGTTCAGATGATGAAGCATTACGCGATGCTACGGTGCACGGTCTTCATGAGTGCCAGCACATTGCGCTGGTCCGCTTTGATGGCCCGCTGTTCTTTGCCAATGCCAGTTTTCTGGAAGATCAGATCACTGATCGCATGATGAACAACGACAAGCTGCGTCACATCATTATCGTGGCAAATGGAATCAACGATATGGATGCGTCGGGCGAGGAAGCCCTGTCGCTGATAGTTGATCGGGTTCGTGCTGCGAACTTGGATATATCCATGTGCGGTGTTAACGAATCGGTAATGGCCGTTCTTGAACGTACCCACTTGCTGGAAAAGATCGGCAAGGATCACGTTTACCCGACCATGGAAAACGCCATCTGCGCCACCCATGAGAGTGCGCACGCGGACGGTCAGGAAGAAAACTGCCCGCTGACAACCGTTTGTCGTCTTGCCTAACGGAACCAAGAAGGAGTTACAATGTCTGTAATCACCATATTCAATGGCCTGTTCTCCGAAGCAGGGGTCGTGGTTAAGCGCGTCGTGGACGCCACTGGCTACCGGCTCGTACCGGATCAGGAAATCGTGGCAGAGGCAGCCAAGCTGTCAGGGATGTCCGAAGACAAAATTGCCCGCGCCTTTCAGGCAAAGACATCTGTCTTCAACACATTCAGCCATGAAAAAGAGCGTGCGGTGGCATGGCTCAGACTGGCCATGGCGAACAAACTGCTGGACAGCGACAAGCTGCTGTTCTCCGGTTTTGCTTCCCAGCTGCCTTCGCCGAATATCGACCATGTGCTCAAGGTCTGCCTGATTTCCGAAATGAAGAATCGCCTCGCTATTGCCGAGCGATCCGAAGGTTACGCCGAGAAACATGCTATCAAACTCATCCACAAGGACGATGAGGATCGTGCCGCCTGGGTCGAAACCCTTCGCGGCGAAAAGGATCCCTGGTCTGCCAAGTTGTATGATCTCGTGGTGCCGGTCGGTGCCACCGGCGTGGAGCGGAGTGCCGATCTTATCGTCGAGCAGTTGTCCAATGAAGCCGTGCAGGTGACTGACGCCTCGAAAGCCAAGGTCTGTGATTTCAGCCTGGCCGCCAAGGTCGAAACCGTGCTCGCGGCCGAAGGACACAACGTGGCTGTCCACGTCAACGGCAACGAAGTATCCCTGACCATCAACAAGCATGTGCTCATGCTGGAGCGCCTTGAACGCGAGCTGGCCGATATCGTCGGTCCCATCGAGGGCGTTGAAAAAGTGAACACCGTTGTTGGCGAAGGGTTCCACCAGACCGATATCTATCGCAAGATGGATTTCGATGTGCCGTCCAAGGTCTTGCTGGTCGATGACGAGCGCGAGTTTGTTCAGACCCTGTCTGAGCGACTGATGATGCGCGACATGGGTTCCGCAGTCGTGTATGATGGTGAGTCCGCGCTCAACCTCGTGAAGGACGATGAACCGGAAGTCATGATTCTCGACCTGAAGATGCCCGGTATCGACGGTATTGAAGTACTTCGTCGCGTCAAGAGCGAGCACCCCGAGGTGCAGGTGATCATTCTCACCGGTCATGGTTCTGAAAAGGATCGTGAAGTGTGCATGGAACTGGGCGCTTTCGCCTACCTGCACAAGCCGGTGGATATCGAAGTGTTGAGCGAAACGCTCAAGGCAGCCAACGAAAAAGTTCAGGCTGGCAAGTAGGTACTAAAGGCCGGGTGACGGGATGTCGATACTCGAAAAGATCAGACCGCAGTTCTGGGACACGGACGCCAGCATGGGACCGGGGAAATCCCTGTTCAATTACCGCCGTATCTGGCGGTTCGCCATCGCGCTGTTGGCTGTGGTGGCGCTGGTCCCGCTCTGCGTCATGGCGTTTATCGACTACAACGTCACCCGGCATTCCATGGAATCGGAAAACCTTCTGCGGACAGCACGCACGACGTCCAATACGCGTCGTACCGTGGCGTTTTTCCTGCAGGAGCGGCAGCAGGCGCTTGAATTCCTCGCGTTCCAGCAGGGGGTGCAAAATCTGCGGCAACAGGAATCCCTGGAGATGACGCTCAAATCCATGCAAAGCAGCTTTGGCGGCCTCGTGGATCTCGGGCTGATCGATGCCAAGGGAAGCCAGATTGCCTATGCCGGTCCCTACGATCTACTCGGGCTGGATTACAGCCAGCAGCAATGGTTCGAGCGCGCCCTGCAACAGGGTGAGTATGTCAGTCATGTCTTTCGTGGATTCCGTGATGAGCCGCATCTGGTCATCGCGCACAAGGTGGTGGATGAGCCATCAGGCAAGGCGTATGTGTTGCGGGCTACTCTCGACACCGAACAGTTCAACGCCATCCTGTCATCCATTGATCTTCCCGGTGATGGTGATGCCTTCATCGTGGATCAGGACGGGATGATTCAGACACCGTCCAAGCAGCATGGCGAACTGCTGGCCCAGGTGGACCTGCCCATACCCGAGTTTTCCGAAAAGACCAGTGTGCGCGTGGTGCTGGGGCCGGACAATACCCGCTATTATGTCGGTTACGCCTACGTTCGGGGAACGCCATTCATCGTGATGGTGGTCAAGAATCTCGAAGACCTCATGAAGCCTTTGCAGACCATACGCATGGAACTGCTGTGGATACTGGCGACCAGTGTTGCCATCATCCTCATCGTTATCGTTGGTGTGGCTACCTACATGGTCAACAAGATTTACATTGCCGACCAGACCCGTGCCCGAACACTGCACCGGATGGAGCATACCAACCGAATGGCGTCCATTGGGCGGCTGGCCGCTGGTGTGGCGCACGAAATCAACAACCCGCTGGCGATCATCAATGAAAAGGCGGGGCTTATCAACGACCTGTTTACCTACAAGCAGGAGTACGCCCACGACGAGCGGCTGTTGTCCAATATTCGCTCCATCATCGATTCGGTCAGCCGGTGTGGCAAGATTACCAAACGTCTGCTCAGCTTTGCCCGTCATATCGATGTGGAAAAGGACTCCATTCAGTTCAAGGGACTGGCCGAGGAAGTCATCGATTTTCTGCGAAAGGAAGCCGAGTACCGTTCCATCAGCATTGTCATGGATATTCCTGCCAATCTGCCTGAATTCATTTCTGATCGGGGCAAGTTGCAGCAGATTTTCCTCAATTTGGTCAACAATGCATTCCAGGCCATGAATGATGGCGGCGAGCTGCACATAGCAGCCAAGACCGGGGAGAAAAACACACTGGTATTCACGGTGGCGGACGATGGTTGCGGCATTCCGTCCGGTGACATCAAGCGGATTTTTGATCCGTTTTTTTCCACCAAGAAGCGAAACGGCGGTACCGGATTGGGACTGTCCATCACCTACGGCCTTGTTCAGGAGTTGGGCGGCTCCATGTTTGTTGAAAGCGAGGTCGGCCGCGGGTCGGTGTTTACCATAACGATGCCCATCGAAGCATCGAAAGAGGCAAAGTAGTGATGAAGATATTGTTGGTCGATGATGAAGTGGAGCTGGTTTCCGCCATGGCGGAGCGGCTGTCGTTTCGAGGCATTGATGCGGACTGGACGGACAATGGCGAAGACGCCATGCGCATGGCTGCGGAAAATGAGTATGCCGTGGCTGTGCTCGACATGAAGATGCCCAAAATCAGCGGATTGGAATTGCAGGAAAAGCTCTCCGGAGCGCACCCGAACATGCATTTCATTTTCCTGTCCGGGCATGGGTCCGAGTCGGATTTCAAGGCAGGGTGTGCGGCTGGCTGCAACTACCTCATCAAGCCGATAGATCTGGAAAAGCTGTTGGAAAAGATTCACGAAGTGACCGGATAACCAGGGCGGTATCATGGACGAAAAAATGTCAACACAGCACGAAGGTCTCCAATTTTTCGGGCGCGTCAGCGCGTCCGTTTCCCATGAGATCAAGAACGTCTTCGCTGTTATCAACGAAGCATCGGGATTGATCGAAGATTTCACCCGTATGGCCGAGCGTGGCATGCCTATCCAGCCCGAGCGGTTGAGAAAGGCGGCTAATGCCATACAGGGGCAGGTTCAACGCGGTGATCGTATCGTGAAGAACATGAATGCCTTTGCGCATTCCACGGACGAGCCTGTCCGCGAGGTCGACCTCGTGGAAACCCTCGGGCTTGTCGTGGCCCTTACATCCCGCCTTGCCGACATGAAGCAGGTCAGGCTGACAACCGGTGTCTGCGAGCCGGTCTCCCAGTCAGCCAACCCCTTCGACCTGTTACGGCTGCTACACTCCTCAATAGCGGCTACTCTGGAAACCATGTCGGCCGGGGATACCTTGGCTATCGGTGTGAAACCTGTGGATGACGGCGCATCGTTCTCCCTTTCCATACCTGGAAAGGATGCTCCGTCGGTAACCCTAGACTCGTTCTCGTCCCTGGCGCAGGCAATGAATGCCAGCCTCAGCAAGGACGAGGCAAACAGCACCTGCGAGCTGTTACTCCCAGCAGCTCGGGGTTCTGTGTAACATGTACCATCAGGAGAATTACAATGGCTGAAAAAATACTGCTCATTGACGACGAAGTGGAATTCTTGAGCTCTTTATCCGAGCGTTTGGAAATCCGCGGCATGGACGTCAACTCGGCTTCCTCCGCCGAACTGGCTGTTCAGGCCCTGGACGACAATGACTACGACGCCATCGTACTGGACCTTCAGATGCCTGACATGAACGGCATCGATCTGTTGAAGGTCATCAAACAAAGCCACCCGGAAGCCCAGGTTATCCTGCTTTCCGGTCAGGCTACCCTTGAGGCCGGCATCGAAGCGATGAAGCTCGGTGCCATGGACTTCATGGAAAAGCCCGCCGACATCGATTCACTGACCGAGAAAATCAAAAAGGCTCAGGCCAAGAAGATGGTCATCGTGGAGAAGAAGACGGTGGACAAGGTCGAGGAAATCCTTTCACACAAGGGTTGGTAATCGATCTCACGTCTTCGTGCCGAAAGACACGGAAAAAGCCCTGCGGTTTCGGCCGCAGGGCTTGCGAGAACATTCTTTCAGGATTTAGACGCCCGGCGTCCAATGCTCCCATAGAATCTTGATTCCGATGAGAATCAGCACGGTGCCGCCCAACAGCTCGGCATACTTGCCGATACTTTGAGCCTGCGCAGCACGCTTGCCCAGTTGCAGGCCCACGATGGTGAAAACCAGGGCCACGATGCCGATGACGAAAGCGGGCCACCATACCGATATACCGAGCATGGAAAGGCTCAGACCCACTGCCAGCGCGTCGATGCTGGTTGCCACCGACAAAATGACCAGGCTCATGCCCTTGGTCGGATCGCCCCTGGAGCCATCGTCTTCCTCAAAGGCTTCCTTGATCATTTTTATGCCGATGTACCCAAGCAGGGCAAAGGCTATCCAGTGTGCATAACTCTCTATGTACGTGCGGATGGCGCCACCCATATACCAACCGAGAATGGGCATCAGGGCCTGGAAAAGGCCGAAATGCCAGGAAAGCCGAAATATCTGTCTCGGACTGACGGATTTGAGTGCTACCCCCGTTGCGATTGAGACAGCGAAGGCGTCCATGGCGAGGGCAATGGCAATGGTGATGAGTTCTATATGTCCCATGAAATCCCCTTGATGTCCTGTCCCTATCGCGGAGACCTCTTTTCTGCAAGTTGCAAGTTTTGGAGCGGGCAGTTGGAGTCGGAATAGGATCCCCCCACCAAGTGGAAATCTAGATGTTTTCGCGGATGGTGTTCAGCAGGTCCTGCAGGTCGATGGGCTTGGCTATGTATCCGTCAAATCCCTGTTCAAGGAACAGCTCCCTGTCGCCTGACATGGCATGGGCAGTCAGCGCTACAATGGGCATCGACGAATATTCCTGGCCGCTTTCACGAATGGCTTGCATGGCAGTCACGCCATCCATGACCGGCATCTGGATATCCATGAGCACGATGTCGAAATGGTCCTTCTCCAGCGCATCAAGGGCTTCTTTCCCGTTTTGGACCGCAGTCACCTGTATGTCATGTTTGTTCAGCAATGCCGTGATCATGCGCCTGTTCACCTGTTCATCTTCGGCAACGAGTATGTGCAGGTTTCGGGTCAGCAACTGCTCCGGTGCTTCCTTAAGTGTTCTTTCCTTCGGTGGAGTCGGTGGCTTACCGAAAGTCGTGCAGAAAAATACGGTTGTCCCTTCTCCCGGAGTACTGTCTATGGCGACATTGCCGTTCATCAGAGTCACCAGACGTTTGACGATGCTCAATCCCAGACCGGCGCCGCCTGTGGAGCGTGTGTAGGAGCCGTCTGCCTGAGTGAACGGCTCGAAAATGGTATCGATTTCCGATGCGTGGAGTCCAATACCGGTATCTGAAACCATGAATAAGGCGCGGTATGTGTCTTCATGAATGGCTGGGAGAGGGTAGACCTCAACGGAAACAGAACCGCGATCCGTGAATTTGATGGCGTTGCCGACAAGATTCAGCAGAACCTGCTTCAGCCTGATCTGATCTCCCCGTTGCCATTGGGGGATTCGTTTGTCGAGGTGCAGAGAAAACCGCAGTCCCTTTTCTTTGAGGGGCAACATGAAAATATCGTTGAGAGAGCAGCACAGCGCATGCAGCGAGAACGGCTCGCTGATGACCTTCATCTTTCCCGCCTCGATACGGGACAAGTCCAGTAGATCGTTGACGAGTGTCGTCAGGTTCTTGCAGGAGTTGATGGCCGTAACAGTATACTCTTCCTGTTCTTTGTTGAGATTGCATTCCTGCAGGAGTTGCAGCATCCCCAAAGCCCCGTTCAATGGGGTTCTGAGTTCGTGGCTCATATTGGCAAGGAATTCGTTCTTGGCCTTGTTGGCCGATTCGGCCTGCGATAATCGAAGCTGCAATTGCTGGTTGAGGTCTGCTATCTGCTCTTCGCGTTTCTGCGTTTCCTGAAACATTCTGGTGAAATGCGTGCCTACTTCGGCCAATTCAGTGAAACGGGTGTCTTCCGGGTCGTAGTCATAGTTCCCTTCGGCGACGCTTTTGATATTGACCAGCAGGCGTTGCAGGTATTCAAAAATCCATTGGGTAAAACGGTAGGAGAGCAGAATCCCCAGAATAATGAAAATCAGCGAACACACGACATAGAGCGCTGTCAGGCGAACGACCGGCGCATAGATCGCCTCGGTGGGTTGTTTGACGATGAGTGTCCAGCCTGTCTCTGAGATGGCCGTGGCTGTAACGAGATACTGCGTATTGTCTATTTCTATGGTGTTGAAGTGTTTTTTCTGCTTGCTGAGGGTTGTGTAAAGTTGGCTTCGGCGGTTCCATTCTCGGCGCATGGCGCGGCTGGGATCGGAATGCGCAAGAACTGTTCCGGCGCTATCGAGCACAGTGACTTCCATTCCCTGCAGATCGGCCATATCCACGATTGTCTTGCGCAGTGAAGTGAAGTCATAGTTGGCGACGATGACGCCATTGCGAAATGTTGTGGCAATGGAAGCCACGGGAATACCGGTTTCAGGCGAGATGAAAGCATGCGACCAGATGGTGTTGTCGGTCTCGACCGTGGCTTCGTAAAGGGATGTGTAGGACATGTCCATGCCGATCACATCCTCAACCGAAGGGGAAGCCATGGTCACGATCCCGTTGAGGTCGAGAATCCGGATATCGAGAATGCCGTTTTGACTGAAGCGTATTTCATCTATCAGTCGTTGCATCTTGTCATTTTCGATTCCATCATTATCGAGAAGTTCGGTGAGGTATTTTAAGCGGAGCTCCGCTTCATGCATGTCTGATGTGATGGAGTTGGAAAAGAGAAAGGAAACGCGAAGGCTGTTTTCAACAGCTTGCTTGCCTGCATTTTTATATGCAGTCATTGATGTCAGCAGCGACATGAATATGAGAGGAACGGCAAGAGCAAAGGTGATGTTTCGGTAAAAACGTACCTTCAATCTCGTGGGGCGTTCCGTGATTGGCTTATTCGTCGACAAATATCCCTCCACTAACCCTCACCAGGAAGTAGCCCGACTTCACGTCGCCGTATTCATCCAACTCCATTCGGTTGGAGATTCCATAAAATTCATTGAGGCTTAGGATAGCGCGTTTCACCATTGACGGCGTAGGTTCTTTTGCTTTCTCAATACCTGTTGCCAAGAGAGAGAATGCATCATACCCGCGAATGGCCGCAAAGGATGGCTTGATCTTGTAGCGGGCAATGTAATCGGCGTTGAACCGTGCCAGTTCAGGAGATACCACGCCATATTTCCTGGTGGCCACGAGAACCATGTCCTCAACCGCTCTGCCGCCGTGCTGAATAAGGTCGGTGGTCTGAGACCAACTGACTCCGTAGAATTGCATCGAGCCACCGATTTTTCGCAACTGCTGACTTAAATTGGCTGCGTCCAGTGCCGCCAGACACATGAGCACGCCGTCTGGGTTGGCATCGAATATTATACGGGCCAGGGGAAGCATGGGCGTGGAGTCGGATTTTTGAATCGTCAACACGACCGGGAAAGTGACCCCATGCGGTTCAAGGGTCTCTCTGAATGATTTGTATAAAAATTCCGTGTATTTGCGATTGTTTAAATCGTATACTACGGCTATGGAGCGCATGCCGTCATCCAGGGCCTTTTCGGCGAGGAAATGTCCCTGTTGGTTGGTCGTCGCACTGGTGCGGAGAATATTGTCATCCTTACCTGTCAGATAATCCGTACTCATGGTGGGCGACAGCAGGAGGACATCTTTGCCTTGGCTGACTTTGGTCGCAACTTCAGCCATCTGGCTGAACATGGGGCCGATGATTATCTTGATGCCGTCATTGATCATCCCTTCGAGGATTCGGGAGCACTCAGCCTGGTCGCCTTTGTTGTCCTGCACCACAAGCTGCAGGGGGCGTCCATTAATTCCGCCGGCGCGATTTATCTGGTCCAAATGCAATTGCACGCCGTTACGAACCGAGACACCGATTTCGGATTGCCTGCCGGAAAATTGTCCAACAAGTCCTATGCGAATGGGGTCAGGTTCACCACATCCTGAAAGGACCAAAACAATGAGTAACGAAATCAATGATAGTACATGGCGTCCCGGCATACCGACCTCTCCTGTTATTCGCAGTGGAATAAAAGTACGTCAAATTGATCCAAATAGGAATTAGAATGATATCGATTGACTGTTTGGAGCGGAACCGGAAGGGCGATCAAACTCTTATACGACGAGCCAACTCGTTGATCATGGTTGCCTGTCGGTAACTATTTGGAATTACGACTATTGTATTGCGCTGAGTGCTGCGCCGAGGGCCCCGGTCATGTCGGGTTGTTCTGGGAAAAGGATGTCTGAGGCGTGCGCTGTATCAAGCGACTGGACCAGCAACTGACGGATGCAGGGATTATGGGCCACACCGCCGGTGAAAACCAGCGGGTAGTTCAGCCCCACACGGTTCAGCATGGTGAGGGTCCGCTTGATGATCGCCTTGTGCAGGCCAAGGGCGATGCTTTCCGGCTTTTCTCCACGGGCCATGAGCGAGGTCGCTTCCGTTTCCGCGAAAACCGTGCATATGGAACTGATTTCAGGTGGTTCGCTGCCACGGGAGGCGTATTCCCCGAACTCTTCGATGGGAATCTGGAAGACCCCGGCCGTGTATTCCAGAAACTTCCCGGTCCCGGCGGCGCAGCGATCGTTCATCTCAAACTTCATGACCCTGCCGGAATTTACCGAGATGGCTTTGGTGTCCTGCCCGCCGATATCCAGAATCGTCCGCACCTCGGGGAAAAGGTGGATGGCGCCGAGGGCGTGCGCCTTGATTTCCGTGATGGATGTGACTTCACAATCCATATTCAAACGATGGATGAGGTTGCGACCATAACCGGTCCCGACCAAGGAGGAAGGTCGCAACCCATCCAACAGTTTTACACATTGTGACATGGGGTCAAATGTCGTCGGCAATTGCCGGGACTCCTGAATGGCTCCGTCAACGATGACTACCGCTTCCATGGAGCGCGACCCAATGTCGATTCCGACGATCATGCAAGTGTCTCCACAAATGCTTCCACACGGGTTTTGAGTTGCTCGACATCCTCCATGGAGTAGTCGGTTTCGATGGAAAGCATGGGGATGCCCGCTTCCTGAAGCACATTGTTGATCTTCATGGATTCATGGGAGTAGGGCTGACAGAAAAGGAGGCTATAGTGGATGACGCCGTCTGCGTTGAGTTTTTTGGCAAGATTGGTGACGTTATCCAGCCGTTCCTCGTTGGGGGTGAAACAGGCACAGTCGATTTTCATGTACCGGTCAGCAATGGCGTCGATCATATCATCGAGGGTTTCGGCGGATTCGTCCACGAGGTCGCGGCTGTTGCGTGTGCCGATGCAGGATTCCTCACCGACGATGACAGCGCCTGAGCCTTCGACAACGTAGGGAAGCTTCCAGTTGGGGACTGCCATGGGGCAACCGGAAAGCATCAGTCGAGGGGTGTTGGTCGGAGCAACGCCTTCTTTTGCGGAAATGCGTTCTTCCAGTTCGTCACAGAGTTCATTGACTTTTGCGGTGAACCGGATGGGATCGTCGTAAAAACTGATTTGATTGATGAGGAGACCGTCCCGGCCGGAGATCGGTGCAGGCGATGCAGCGCGCAGAGCTGTCAGTCGTTGCAGGGCGCGGCGTTTGTCGTTGGCGATCTGGATTCCCTTTTTGAGCTTTTCTGCAGTGATGGTCTGGCCTGTGAGCGACTCCACTTCCGACAGGTACCGTTTAACTTCGGATTTCCACAAATCCCGTGCTGCGGGGGATTTGGTCTGCGGCACTTCCATGACGTAGGTCGGGGCGATCTCATTGAATGCTTCGTACGCCTTCTTTTTGCCGTCGCAGGTCGTTTCTCCGATGATCATGTCGCTTGATTCAATGAACGGACAGAGTTTGGCCATCTTGAATCCGATGAAGGACTTGATCAGTGCGCAGGTATTGCGGGGGACCAACTGTTCCGCCAGTTCGGTTCCTGCATCGGCACCGGCGCAGAGACCAACGTGGATGGCGTCGGCTGCCAGTGTGATCTCTTCGGGAACGAAAACACAGAATGAACCGATGACCTTGCGGCCATTGGCTTTGGCATCCTGTATTTCCTGGATGCGGAGTCCATGCACTTCGGAGAGGACGAAGTCCAGATACTCAGCTCCTTGCAACCGGTTGTTCTGGGAGAGGTAGATGTCGCCGTAGAACTTTCCAAGTACTTCAAGCAGCGCGTCATGCGCTTCCAGATCCAGGTCAAGTTTTTCCCACATGGCACGGTGTGTCGTCGCTTCCATATCCACCCCTTTAAGTTGGAATATTGATATCGTCAATCGTTTCTATCGATATTCACCTATGGTTGTTGGCGCACATGGGCAACGACAATCTTCTTGATCAAGATTTGGCACCTGGCAGGTTTTGCTGGGGGTTTTCAGTTGTTTTGAAGGGGTTGTCATAGAGCATGTGAATAAACTGTCCACATGGGATATAGCGGCATATATTCGAACTATTATAATGGTGCCGCAACTGGAAAAAAGGCATATGGTGAGATACTGGGTTGCGACTATTTCTGGATATAAATCGGGTGATTGAGTTGTAGTAGTGTCAATCGAAATCTCGGTGGTGACTATCAAGGCACGGACTGGCAGCCGAAAAGGGAGTTTCCCAAGTGGATTGGACCGATCAAAATGAAAATGTTGAATCTGTCGGCGTATTGCGGATTCCAGAGTATTTGTATGGTCGTGAGAAGGCCATCGAATCCATGTTCGCGTTTTTCGAGAAAATCAGCCTTGGAGAACGCGGTGTTATCCTGGTTCCCGGTGTTTCCGGCGTAGGTAAAACGTCCCTAGTACGGCAGCTTCAAGGGCGAATCAGGAAAAAAAACGGGTTCTTCTGCCAAGGCAAATTCAATCAGTACCAAAAAAATGTTCCCTATTATGCCATTCAACAAGCCCTGGGTGAGCTGTGGCAATCCATAAGCGACGACAGCGAAACGGAAAGAAACTATTGGCGTGAAGAGATCATCAAGGCCGCTGGCGGATTCGGGCAATTGTTGATCGATATGAATCCTGAACTGGAAGCGTTGATCGGTCCGCAGCCGGACGTTGAGATAATCAGCCCTCATGAAGCACGCCATCGGTTCATCAATGTTGTGCATAGAGTCCTGAAGCTGTTCTGCGCTCCGGATCACCCGCTTGTTTTTTTCATCGACGATTGGCAGTGGGCCGATGTTGCATCTCTGGAACTGTTGCGCCAACTCTGCAATCAGGGGGACCTGCGATATTTTCTGGTCATCGCTTCGTATCGGGATAATGAGGTGGATGAGAATCATCCGTTTACTGCAACAGTCAGGGATATAAGTCAGGGAAACACCTTCATCCTTACGCAAGAGGTACTCCCTTTGGGAATGCGTGAGGTTCGGATGTTCATTCGGGATGCACTGAAACCCGAAGTGGAACATCTGGAAGAGCTGACAAGGATCGTTTTCACGCGCACTCAGGGAAATCCGTTCTTTGTTCATGCCTTCTTGCCATTCATCAATGACAGAAAGCTGCTCCGCTTCGATGCGTCACGCTCCATCTGGGTATGGCGGGACAACATGCAGGCCGCGAATGTGCTCCCTGAAACAGTTGAGGAATTGTTCGCCATGCGGTTTCGGCAACGAAATCCGTTGCAACAGAACAACCTTTCCCATGCAGCCTGTATCGGCAATAGGTTCAGCCTGAAAAGCCTGGCGTATGTCTGCGATATAACGACGGAAGAGTGCCACAGACAATTGCAGTTTGATCTGAAGAAAGGTTTTATCGTCCATCTTGATCAGGAAGGGGGGGCAGCGTTTGACACGAAGACGCCACCGGCTGTTCTTCGTTTTGCCCATGACCGTATTCAGCAGGCCGCCTATGGATTGATTCCTGTTTCAGATTTGCCAATCATCAAGTTGAATATTGCCCGTAAGCTTTTGAGTAAACTCCCAAAGGGGCGTTTGGCAGAGTCCTTGTTCGAAATAGTGGATAATTACAATTCCGCTTTGGAACTTATTGATGATTTTGCCGAAAAAGTACTTGTTGTGGAGTTGAACCTCGAAGCGGCAAATAAGGCCATTTCCGCCACGGCATATCAGGCGGCATTGGTATTTCACAGGGCCGCAGGATCATTTTTTTCCGAAGAGGAGACTTCCAACCGCATATGGGACGAACATCACGAATTGGCTTTTGCCTTACACCTCGGATGGTCGGGGAGCGAATTCCTAGAAGGGGATCAGAAACGATCCGAATCACTGCTTGCCACTGCGGTTGCCTTTTCTCGCAGTCCTCTTGAAAAAGCCGAGTCCCAACGTATTCTCATCGTCAATCACACGCTCCTGGCCCGCTACGATGAAGCCATTGCCGCTGCCCGCGAAGGGCTTGACGTGCTTGGGATTTCCTTGCCGGATGACGATTTTACAACCAACAGGGACTATCAGATAGACAAGGTGAAGCAGCGGTTTTTCGAGCATCCCTATGAATTCTACAGCCGAATGCCGGTCATGGACAATCCGGAGATGCGCAAGGCCACGCAACTGCTGATCACGATGGGGCCTCCCTGCTATCGGTATCACCAGAGGCTCTGGTCGGTGCTGGTGCCCATGACCGTTGATCTCATATTGCGTTACGGCAACATGCCACAGGTTGGGTACAGCCATACCGCTTTGGCCGGCTTGCTCATTTGGGTGGACAATGATTTTGCCACAGCCAAAAAGTTTATGGATACGGCCACGGACATCATGCGCGACATGTTTGATTCGCCTTTGGATCAAAGCGTTTTTTACTTGATGATCGGCAGTTCCGCGCGTCACTGGTTTTCCCATATGGTTGAATGCAGCCGAGACTATTCCGATGCATATGAGATCGGGCTGCGGTACGGTAATTTGCAATACGCGGCCTACGCATTCGGTCATAATATGTATTGCGGTTTCTATCAGGGAATGCCGCTTCTTGGTCTTTTGGATGAAACAGAGAAATCGCTGGATTTCAGTAGGTCGCGCCACAATCAGTGGGCTGTCGATCTGCTGGAAGGCGGTATCCGTGTCATGCGGCTGCTCAGTGACCCTGATTTCAGCAGCGTGGCGACCCTTGATCATGAGCAGCGATATCTGGAACGGGTCGAAAAAAATGGCAATATCCAGGTTACCTGCATTTACAATGTGATTCGGTCATTCCAGCTTATTGTCATGAACGATTGGGAACAGGCCCTGATTTATTCCGATCGGGCAAACGAGTTGATCTACACAGTGGGTACGCAGGGGTTGTTGCCGTGGCCCGAACATTTGTTGATACGGGGGTTGATCCTCGCTGTCTTGCACAACGACGCCAGCAGTGAGCAACAGGCTCTCTGGAGCCGGGAGTTGCAGGTCATTCGCGAACGGATGCGTGTGTGGGCTGCGAATTGCCCGGAGAACTACCGTTTCAAGTCGCATTTGCTGGAAGCGGAACTGGCTCGAATGGACAACCGAAGCGATGATGTCGTTTACCATTTCGAGATGGCCATCTCTACCGCGGCCGGTGGTGGATTCCTTCAATGGGAGGGCGTTGCCAACGAACGTGCGGCCCGTTACTGGGAAGGAGAAAAGGTGGGCCAGGTGGCTCAACCTTACTGGCAACAGGCTTATAGTTGCTACGAGAACTGGGATGCCCAAGCCAAGCTCTCGGCCATGGAAACCCATATATGGGAAACGCTACAGGGTGTGTTGTTCAAGGGCGGTGATTGCGATGCGGACAGTGATCGGGGCGTTGTCTGCCGTGCACTCTTTGATAAGCAGCTTGCCTTCCTTCGTTCAAAGGAAATGCAGGTTGAAGAGTTCGCCAAGCGGCGCAGCGCTGAACGACAGGCCGAAGAATTGGCAAAGGCCACCGAGCGCCTTCGTGAAGAGGTGGCCCGCCGCAGGGAAACAGAGAAGTATCTCCGTGAAAGCGAGGAACGCTTCCGGTTGACCTTTGATAATTCCCCCATCGGTGCGGCCCTTGTTGCACGGGACCTGTCTTTTATTCGGGCCAATGAAGCCATGTGCGAATTGCTCGGATACAGCGAAGAAGAATTGAAGGGGTTGCCCTTTACCGATGTGGTCCACCCTGATGATGTGGAAGCGAATGCGCAGGTGTTTGAGCGGATTATCAATCTGGAAGACGAGTCGCTGACCGTGGAGAAGCGGTATGTGACCAATGAAGGTGACACGGTCTGGGCCAAGCTCTCGGTCAGTGCGATACTGGATGAGGATGGTGATGCAGAATACTGCCTCCCAATGCTGGAAGATATCACCGAACGCCGCAGGGCTGAGGAAAACCTCATTTCCGCCAAGGAAGATGCCTTGAACGCCAACAAGGCCAAATCGCAGTTCCTTGCCAACATGAGCCATGAGATCAGAACGCCGATCAACGGCATCATGGGTATGTTGCAGCTCATGCAGACAACAAATCTCAATAACGAGCAAAACGGCTATACTGAGACTGCCATTGAATCGTGCCAGCGGCTGACACAACTTCTTTCCGATATTCTGGATCTCTCCAGAGTGGAGGCCGGACATCTGGAAATAACCAATGCTTCCTTCGACTTGAAGCAGACATTGGATATCGTGGCCAAACTGTTTGAGCCGGTCATGCGGCAGCAGGGCATCAACTTTGATGTCCATATTGATGCCGACCTCCCCGAGCATGTATTGGGCGATGCCCTTCGGCTGCAACAGGTCCTGAGCAACCTCGTGGGTAATGCCGTTAAATTTACGGATTCAGGTACTATCAAGTTGGAATCATGGGTTGTCGGCCCGAGGGATACGCAGGAAAGAAGAATCCTGTTCCATGTGGCCGATAGTGGTATTGGCATACCGGATGACAAGCAGGAAATGTTGTTCGAGGCGTTCGTACAGGGGGAAACATCGTATACCCGTCGATATCAGGGCGCCGGACTGGGATTGGCCATTTCCAAGGAATTGATAGAATTGATGGGTGGAACCCTTGCCATGTCGAGCACGGAAGGCGAGGGAACCGAATTTTATGTTTCCATCCCCTACACGGTCGCGACGGTGGAGCGGGCCGAGAGTGTGGTGAACGACAGCACCCAGGAGGAGAAACCGGTCAATGTGCTGCTCGCCGAAGATGATCGGGTCAGCAACAAGGCGGTTACGCGATTACTTGAAAAGCGTGGTCATGTTGTTTGTTCGGTGGATAATGGCGGCTCTGTTCTTTCGGCTCTGGCGGAACAGGACTTCGACCTGATTCTGATGGATATCCAGATGCCGGTCATGGATGGTCTGGAAACGACCACGGCCATCCGGCGAGGCGATGCGGGTGAAACCAAAAAGAATATCCCCATCATTGCACTGACGGCTTACGCCATGGGCGGTGACAAGGAGCGTTTTCTTGATAGCGGAATGGATGGCTACATCTCCAAACCCGTGGAAACCGATGCGCTCCACAATTTGATCCTCGAATATTCAGGAGAAAGCCAGGACAGCAAATCCACATAGCAGTGGCGAATACTCGACTTGCAATAAGAAAACCGGCTTCGGACGATCATCCGAAGCCGGTTTGTTTGTTGGGATGCTACCTATAGCACTTTGAACTTCTTGGTTGATCCAGAACGTTGATCCACGAGGTGAACCGAACAGGCGATGCACGGGTCGAATGAGTGAATGGTTCGCAGAATCTCGACCGGACGCTCCAGGTCAGGACAAGGGCAACCGATAAGCGATTGTTCAGCCGGACTAAGCTTGCCTTCGGCACAGCGGGGGCCGAGGTTCCATGTTGACGGCACCACCATCTGGAAGTTCTCGATCTTACCGTTTTCAATTCGAATCCAGTGGGAGAGAGCGCCGCGGGTGACCGCACAGGTGCCCACGCCCTTGGCGGAATCCACCATCTTCCACTTCTTGTAGATGTCGTCGTCACCGGCACTGATCCGTTCGGCCGTTGCATCAATCCATCCTTCCATGCGGCGGGTGAGCATGGTGGTTTCGATGACGCGGGATATGGTGCGTCCCATGGTGGAGAAGAGCTGGTCCGGTTTCATGCCCGACTGTTTGAAGAAGTCGTCGAACATGGTTCGGGTCTCCTTTTCCTTTCTGGCGTAAGCAATGGCGCGTCGTGCCAGCGGGCCGGTCTCCATTGGTTCGGTCTTGTACCGTGGCGCTTTGGACCAGGAGTATTTTTCCTTGTCATCGTAGCTGGTATATTTAGGTTTGGTCTCGCCGTCGTATGGTTTGAGGACCGAGTCCCCTTCATACCAACTGCGGGAGACATGCTCGTCGATCTCATCCATCTTGAGCTTTTCAACATCGCTGAGAGAATTCCCCCACAACACGCCGGAGCTGAAGTAAGGATCTTTGCCGGATTCCGGGTCGAGGAATTCGTTGAATGCAAAGAAGTTCTTTGTTTTTCCGTAACTGAGTGCCTCAGGGTAGCGCTGGGTCATGAGCAGGATATCCGGCATCATGGCGTTTTCGACAAACTCCAGCGTTTTCTTCCAGATGGCGCGGAAGTGCTCGATCACCTCCGGTCGCAGGCTGTCGTAGCAGGTCACGCCGCCCACGACCATGGTCTGGGCATGGGGGTTCTTGCCGGCGAACAGGGCCATGGCGCGTCCCAGCTCAAGCTGAATGCGCAGCCCTTCAAAGTAATGGGCTGCCATGATCAGATTTTCTTCCGGGGACAGGCGATACGCCTTGTTGCCGCCGAGGAAGTAGGCGTTTTCCAGAATGCCGAGCTGTCCATTCTCCACAAAGTCCTTGAGGCGCTTCTGGATAATGTACAGGTCGGCCGGGTTGCTTCCCCTGTTGCTGGTGTTTCCGACAATCGTTCCAGCTTTGGAAGGATCGGCGGATATGGCGGCGGCCATGTCTATCCAGTCCAGCCCGTGCAGGTGATAGAAGTGTACGAGATGGTCATGAATAATCAGGGCCGAGAGGATAAGATGACGAATCAATTCCGCCAGAGGCGGGGCCTTGAGGTTGAGCGCATCCTCGATGGCGCGGATGCTGGTCAGGGCGTGTGTATTGGTGCAGACGCCGCACGCACGTTGGGTAAACAGCGGGGCGTCTTCGGGTGGTCTGCCTTTGAGTATCTGTTCGATGCCTCGGAACAGCTGCGTGCTGACCCAGGCGTTTTTAACGCGGTCATTCTCCAGCTCAACCTCCACTTTGAGGTGGCCTTCGATTCGCGTCACCGGGTCAACGATCAACCGCTTGCCGGTGCTTGTGGCTGTATTCTGACTCATGCGGATTTCCTCCTTCGGGATGGCGCGGGTTAGCTCTTGGTTCCATCTTCGATCGGATGGAAGAACGGTGAATAGTCATCCCAGAAATTGGGTTCGCTGCAACCAATGCAGGGCGCTCCGGCCTTGACCGGCCAGTTGACCTGATTGAACAGGGCCGTGGGGCAGTTGTTGTAGGTATATGGTCCCTTGCAGCCGAGCTGGTACAGGCACCATCCCTTCTTGGCTTCGTCACTGTCGAAACTGGGGGCGAATTCGCCCTTGTTGAAGTGCTCCTGACGGGGGCAGTGCGCGTGGACGGTATCGCCGTAGAATTGTACCGGACGATTCCAGGTGTCGAGCTTGGGCATGCCCTTGGTCAGCAGATGAACCACGGTCCCCACGAAGTTCATGGGGTTGGGCGGGCAACCGGCGATGTTGATCGCCTTGACGCCCACGGCTTCGAGTGCGTTGTTCACGCCCTTGGCGCCGGATGGGTTGGGAGTTGCCGCCTGGATGCCGCCAAAACTGGCGCATGATCCCATGGCGATGGTTGCAATGGCCTTGGAAGCCACACGGGCGCAGAGTTGAAACATGGTTTCGCCGCCGACCTTGCCGTATTCTCCACCGTGGTAAGTGGGGATGCCGCCTTCGATGACGCAGATGTACCCTTCGGGATTGCGCAGGGCTTTTTCCAGCGCGGCATGGGCTGCTGCGCCGGAAGCGGCCATGACCGTTTCGCAGTAGTCGAGCGAGATGGTACTCATGATGATCTCATCAAAGTACGGCTCATATGCTCGGAGCAGACCTTCGGTGCAGCCGGTACATTCAGCGCAGTGCAGGTAGACGACGGATGGACGCTTCTTATTGGTCAGTGCATGGGCGATCTGTGGTGCGAAGGCTGGTCCCATTCCGATGAATGTTGCCATCAGACCGCAGAACTTCATGAATTCCCGTCGGCTGGGCTTCTTGTCCCCGGCCAACATCTTCAATGAGTCGAATTTGTTTCCATTGGGCATACGATACTCCTTCGGCTAACGGGGCTTGTGGCAGGCAGTGGTGCAGCCTACCGGGTTCTTGCCGCCTTGAGTTCGCTTCTGGGTGTGACAGCCCAGGCAGCTGGGCGGTCCGTCAGAGTGCCATGCCCGGTAGAAACCGGAAGGCTCTTTGGGATCATCATCGGTGTGACATTGACGACATGCGACGAATTCCCCCAGCGTCTTGTCGGATTCCTTGTGGTGACAGTCCCGGCAGGGCACCCGTATGGCGTGGAAGCCGTGCGCGAAGGTGACCTTGTCGACCCAGGTGTTCAGCATTTTGTTGCCTTTCACCCTGTCCAAAACGATTTTGTCCGGGACTTCGTATGCCGTGGCCGCCGAAACGGTCAGAACGGCGACAACAGCCCCTGCCATGAAGAGCAGAACCGTGCGAAACATAGATCCTCCAAACCTAAATATGGAATATACAAGTTATCCCACAATAGCGGAAAATATCACCTTGTAAATATGATCTATGGTATCGGCGTGTGATTTATAACATGTCGCTACAAGCCATTAAGGCAGTAGTTGCTGGGGGGATGAGTAGGTAAAAGAAACGGTTACATGTAGAATTCGGCTGCTTTTTGGCGCACAGTCTCTCCGATATCCCTACCGGAACGCGCTATATCTTGCGCCGAGTGTACGCTCTCGACCAAACCATTCCGGTAGACGGCAACGGATTGGGCAAAGGACTCGACTTCATCCGAGTCGTGGGTAACCAGGATCATGGGAATGTCGAATTGTTGCAGTGTGCTTGAGAGTTCCTCGCGCATCCGGATTCTCAGGGGCTGGTCCAATGCGCTGAATGGTTCATCCAGAAGCAGTATGTCGGGGGAAGGAGCAAGCGCTCGGGCCAGCGCTGCTCGCTGTTGCTGCCCGCCCGAAAGGGCAGACGGTTTTTGCCCGGCGACTCGTTCCAGACCAAAGGTTGCTACAAGCTCCTGAACACGCTCCCTGTTTTCATCGGAAATATTGCCCAGAAGCGGTTTGAGCCCGAATCCAATGTTCTCTCTGACGGTCAGGTGAGGAAACAGGGCATAGTTCTGAAAGACATAGCCCACGCGGCGCTTGCGGGTCGGGATGTTGATGCAGTTATCTGCATCAAAAAGGGTGGTGCCGTTGATGCGGATGTATCCTTCATCGGGCGTGAGCATACCGGCAATGGCTTGCAGGGTCAGGGTCTTGCCCGAACCGGAAGGCCCGAAGAGCACAATGGCGCGATCTTCGGTGGTGAAGCGGGCGCTGAGGAGGAACTCCTCTCCTCCGCAGCGCAGCGCTTTTTTTATGTCGAGTTCAAATGTCATGTCTGATCGGATGGTTACGGCTTCTTGAAACCCCGGCCTTCCAGCAGCTTGATCCCGGCTTCACTTTGTACAAATGCGACAAAGTCTTCAGCCAGTTTGCTTTCCTCTGCGTTCTTGAGCGATGCGATGGGATAGCTCACAGGGGCCTTGAGCGGGATTTCCGTAATAATGGAGACCGTGTCGTCGGCTTTGACCGCGTCGGTCCGATACACGAATCCGCAGTCCACTTCACCGCGAGACAGGTAATCCAGCACCTGACGGACGGACTCGGCGTAGATCATCTTTGTTGTCAGCGCGTCGTAAAGTTTCATGGTGTCCAGGGCTTCCTTGGCGTATTGCCCGGCAGGGACGGTCTCCGGGGTGCCGATGCCAATGCTCTGCACGCCGTTTCCTTTCA
>MDTD01087504.1_pt1 | contig 36371 bp, 37 predicted proteins | sample 811221 | NCBI WGS metagenome assembly MDTD01 (sample SAMN05326646, study PRJNA326480) | marine metagenome | isolation source: seawater | place: Pacific Ocean: South West | collected 2011
CGCCCGCACCGAGGGCTACGACTGCGACTACCAGGCGTTGACCCCGGCGGATCTCTTTGCTGCAGAGGGGGTTTGGCTGGTGTCCAGCATCACGTTGGCGGCCCGGGTGCACACCCTCGACGGCAAACCGCTCCGGTCGGCCCGGCTGACCGACGAGATGGCCGCGTTGATCGACGCCGCGATCCTGCACGATCGCTGAGAGATTAAATCGGTTGTCGCGGTGGCGAAGCGCGGGTACGGTCGCCTGTACACAGGGAAGGAGGTGGTCCGACAAATTGAGTGACTTATGGACATGTGAGGTGGCTGCGAGTTAGCAGCGCCGGGAAGCGCTCGACGCACCTGTGCGCGCTGGCGAATTCCCCGCAGTCACCCGGCCCCCGAGCCCCTCAGCCTTGTCCGGCGAGGTACCACGGCTCGGGGGCCGCTCCATGTCTGCCGGTTGAGCCGAGAATGCCGAGCTGAGAAGGCTGCTAGCCCGCTGGACCGGGTGCCAGGGACGAACACTCCGACATCGCCTCGTGCCACGTCTGAACGTCCACTCCGGGAGGGGGGCCCGGCATCGGGCCGGGACCCGCCGAGACGCCGTGCTCGCGGAGGCAATACGCGAGGGAGCCGTGGCCGACGCTGGGCACCGCCGAAGTCTGCGTGGATTCGGAACCGGGCTCACCTGCCGGTTCTGCCGAGCCTGAACATGCGGCCACGGTGGCTGCGGCGGCCAACACCGCCAACACTCTGATGCGCCGCACTAGCCGATGAACCTCGACAGCCGGGCCGACAGGTGCGGCACGAGTCCGCCGTCGGCGTCCACGCGCTCCTCGACGTAGGCCAGATCGCCGCCCTCGACGATGCCGTAGAGGCGTTTGGCGCCGCCGACGAGGAGCCCCGACTTGCTGCGGGCCAACGCATCGGTCACCAGTTCCCACGAGGACTGATTGAGCGGATGGCCGTAGAACAGCTCGATGTATCCCGCCGAATGGGCCAGCAGCAATTCGATGGCCTGGGATTCGTTCGGGTCAGCGGGGTCGGTGACGAACCGCCAGAAGCCGGTCTCACGCAGATCGGGCTTGTCGTACTCGCCGTACTCGTCCAGCCGCCAGGAGCGGGCCTCCCAGTTCAGGTAGTCACCGCCGTCGTGCGACACGACGATCTGCTGGCCGAACCGGTAATCGCCGTCCTTGCCGCGGCCCTCGCCTTCGCCGCGCCAAACACCGACCAGCGGGAGCAGTGCCAGCAGCGCATCGTCCAGGTCGGCACCTTCGCGAAGATTGGCGGTGTCGGGCGGCAGCGGAAGGTCACCGAATGCCGGGATGTTGCGTGCGGCAGTCTCCCTGGCGCGTGCCGCGGCTGCGGCGACCGCCTCGTCGCCGGAACTCACGACTCGTCGGTGATGAGGCGGTACACCGCGTACAGCGCGAACCAGGTGATCACCACGACCGCCACGACCAGGAGAATCTCGAAGAACAGCACCACGGCAGAAAAGTCTAGCCGCCCACAGCCGACGGTTCCCGGCGGCTAAGACCTAGCCGGCCGCGACGCCCGCCAGGAAGAGCTGCTCAGCTGACCTTGTACTCGTACTCGGGGCAGAACGAGCCGGTCGCGGCGCCGATGAAGTAGCCCGCCTGATAGTCCGACCAACTGGTGACGCTGGTCAGATCGGCGACCTCCTGCTCGAACGTGGCCCCGTTGGCCCAGTCCTGGCAGACGGCGTATCCGGTCTCGATGACCTGCTGGGTCTTGTCCTCGGGCCAGGTGATGCCACCGCCGGAGATGACGGTGAGGAAGTCGTCCTCGGGTGCGGCCAGCGCCGCCGGCGCGCCCAGCAGCGCAACCGCCCCGAACGATGCGGACAACCAGGCGATCGTGATCTTCATCTCTCGGGTCCTTGCGCTACGCGCGACTCGCCGCGCGGTGACTGGGGCAACCCGCGCCGAACGGCGCGGGTTGTCCCCATATCGTCGCTGACGGCCACTGAATTCGCAGCACTTTCCCAGCAAGAACGACGGAACACGCGACCAACAGCGCGTGAAACCGTGCCCTGCAGGCGTGCGTGACTCCGTCACGCTTCGCCTGGTTTGCGTGACTCCGTCACGCGACCTTGACGTCGACCTCGTGAATCCCCGCGCCCGTCGGCGCCACGGTGGCATCGCCGTTGCCGACCTTCGACAGCGCGCGCAGGGTCCAGGTGCCCGGCGCGGCGAAGAAGCGGAAGTCGCCGGTCGCCGACGCGACGACCTCGGCGGTGAACTCGTCAGAGCCGTCGAGCAGACGCACGAACGCGCCTCCTACCGGCTGACCCGAGCCGTCGACGACGCGGCCGGTGATCACCGTTTCCTTCTCCAGGTCCACGCCCGCGGGCAACGCCTGTCCTTGTTTCGGTGCAGAGCACATGATCAACTTCCCAACTCGATCGGGGCGCCCACCAGGGAGCCGTATTCCGTCCAACTGCCGTCGTAGTTCTTCACGTTCTGGTGGCCCAGCAGCTCCTGCAGCACGAACCAGGTGTGCGAGGAGCGCTCACCGATACGGCAGTACGCGATGGTCTCCTTCTCACCGTCCAGCCCGGCGTCGGCGTACAACTTGGCCAGGTCCTCGTCGGACTTGAAGGTGCCGTCCTCGTTGGCCGCTTTGCTCCAGGGAACGTTGATGGCGCTGGGAACATGCCCGGGACGTTGGCTCTGCTCCTGCGGCAGGTGTGCCGGGGCGAGAATCTTGCCTGAGAACTCATCGGGCGAGCGCACGTCGACCAGGTTCTTGGTGCCGATCGCGGCGATCACCTCGTCGCGGAACGCGCGGATCGAGTTGTCCGGATCCTTGGCGGTGTAGCTGGTCTCCGGGCGGGTCACCGTGTCGGTGGACAGTGGGCGGGCGTCGAGCTCCCACTTCTTGCGGCCACCGTCGAGCAGCTTCACGTCCTGATGGCCGTAGAGCTTGAAGTACCAGTAGGCGTAGGCCGCGAACCAGTTGTTGTTCCCGCCGTAGAGGACCACGGTGTCGTCGTTGCCGATCCCGCGCTCCGACAGGAGCTTGGAGAACTGAGCCGCGTCGACGAAGTCACGCCGGACGGGATCCTGCAGGTCGGTCTTCCAGTCGAGCTTGACGGCGCCGGGGATGTGCCCGGTGTCGTAGGCGCTGGTGTCCTCGTCGACCTCGACGAAGACGGTCCTCGGCGCGTCGAGATTGCTCTCGGCCCAGTCTGCTGTGACCAGGACGTCGGAGCGTGCCATGAAGGGAATCCTTTCGGTTGCCGGTCAGGTGTTATCGGGTGGTGCGGAGGGGGAGCGCCCAGCAGTCACCGCAACAGCGGCGCTGATGATCGGGTTCGGCATATGCCACATGGTTGTGCTCCTGTTGGGTTGTCAGATCGCTGGCGCGGCAGATTGCCGTGACCGCTCGCAGAGCGCTACGCGTAGGAAGGCGCGCGGCTACTCAGCAGCTGCGACAACAACAGAAACAACCCGCAACGCGGCACAGATCCACTGCGCGGCGCTTCGTGAGCACGAGCTCGAGGCGGGCTGACACGGCAGTCAGCTTACCCAATGACCGGGTGATCAAGCCAACAGTGGCTCCACTGCACCCCGCAGCTCAGCCGCCGTCGCCACGCCGGAAGCACGGTAGTGTTGCCGGCCCTCGCTGTCGAAGACGAACGTCGTCGGCAGCGACAACACCGAAAGTTGGCGCGCAGCCTCAGGATCGGCATCCATGTCGATCTCGACATGCGCGACCGCGGGCAGCTCCGCGCACACCTCCTCGACCACCCGGCGCAACGCGACGCAGGGCCCACACCATTCAGCCGTGAAATGCACGATCGTGGGCCCAGTGCGTGACAACCCGAAGGCGGTCGGGTCGACGACGGTGGCTTCGGGAACGTCGCGGCTCAACCCGGCGCGCAGACGCAGGAGCTGACTGACGACGAACCCGAGGCCGACGACCGCGATCAGGATCGCCGCGACGAAGATCCACGAGACGCTCATGACGGCCGGAACCCGGCGAGGTCGATGGTCTTGTCGTCGGTGATGCCCTCGATGATCACGTCGGAGCCGCGGGCGCCCTGATGGGTCGGGGCGACGCCGAACGGCAGCTGCTGCTCGGGCAGACCGGCCGAGAATGCGGCCAGCACCGCGGGCAGCTGATCCTCCGGGACGTCCTGGTCGGCGGTGCCGGGCCCGGTCAGCACGTCCGTCGCGGTGATCACCAGGGTGGACTGGTCCGGTCCGGCCATCGACAGGTCCACCGAGACGCTCACCCTGTCGGTGAAGCCGGCCTTGTCGGGGGTTCCGGTGAACACCAGCCCGCGCGGGGCAGAGATTCCGGATTCGGTGACTTTCGCGGCGTCCTCGTCGGTCGGGGCTTCGACCAGCAGGTCGGTGACACCCATGAACCGGCCCAGGTGTGTCGAGTCGATGATGATCCGACTCTCCAGTTTCTCGACCGACAGCGTCGCGTCGGGCGGCACCAACCACGAATCGCCGAGCTCCACCGAGTGCAGCGTGGCTTCCAGCGACGCCTTGCCCACCACGGGGTGATCAACACCACTGGCCTTGATCTCGACCTCGTCGTAGTGCTCGGCCATGGCCTGCGGGATGAACGGAAAGCCCAGGATCGCCACCGACGGGTCGGAGGACAGGTCCGCCGCGCTGCGCACGCTTCTGGCCAGGCGGTATTCGGCATAGATCGCCGCTCCGAAGTCTGTACCGACGGCGCCGACCACGACAGCGGCCAGGACCGCGGAGATGCCGATGACGAGCTTGCGCACCCCGACATTGTCGCCCACACGGTGCGCAAGTCAGGTTCGGCTCGGCTTACCGGCAGGTGGCGCGCTATCCTCAGAGAGCTATCGGCCGGGTAACGGCCGTGTGTCAGGCATGAATCTGGGAAGTCACCGCGACATGGTCGTCCCGGCGAAGATCCCGGCGAGAGATCTCCACGACTGTTGGAGGGCCAGTTGGACCTACTCCTACTGACGGTGGACCCGCATCCCGAATCGGTTCTGCCTTCACTGTCACTGCTTGCCCACAACGTGCGGACCGCGCCGACCGAGGTGTCGTCGCTGCTGGAAGCCGGCACCGCGGACGTGGCCATCGTCGACGCGCGCACCGACCTGGCCGCTGCGCGCGGTCTGTGCCGACTGCTGGGCACCACCGGAACGTCCGTCCCCGTCGTCGCGGTGGTCAACGAAGGCGGCCTGGTGGCCGTCAACGTGGAATGGGGTCTCGACGAGATCCTGCTTCCCGGCACCGGCCCGGCCGAGATCGACGCCAGGCTGCGGCTGCTGGTGGGCCGCCGCGGTGGCATGGCCAGCCAGGAGAACGTCGGCAAGATCAGCCTGGGTGAACTGGTCATCGACGAGGGCACCTACACCGCCAGGCTTCGCGGTCGGCCGCTCGATCTGACCTACAAGGAGTTCGAGCTCCTGAAATACCTCGCCCAGCACGCCGGACGCGTGTTCACGCGCGCACAGCTGCTGCAGGAGGTATGGGGTTACGACTTCTTCGGCGGCACCCGCACCGTCGACGTCCACGTGCGTCGGCTGCGCGCGAAACTGGGCCCCGAATACGAGTCGCTCATCGGCACGGTCCGCAACGTCGGCTACAAGGCTGTCCGGCCCGCGCGGGGCCGTCCGTCAGCCGCCGGATCGGACCTCGACGACGGCATCGATTCCGAGGCCGACGACGACTACGACGGTGCAGACAGCATCGACGGATTCGACCACGGCGGGATGCCCGAAGCCCTGGACAACGCGTTGCGCAGTCAGTGAATCCCGCACCGTCCCGGGTCGACTGGCGGGATCGACTGTCCGCCACCGACCAGCGTTCGGTCCAGGATCTGATCGCCACTGCCGAGGCAGCGGACGGAGTGGCTCCGGTCGGTGACCAGGTCCTGCGCGAACTCGCACACGACCGAACCCGGCACCTGCTCGCGACCGAGGGCGACGGAGTCGTGGCCTACCTCAACCTCGCGCCCGCCGACGACGACAATCCGGCGATGGCGGAGCTGGTCGTGCATCCGGACGTGCGGCGGCGCGGCATCGGGACGACGATGCTGCGCACCGCCCTGCCCGCCGGTGGGCCCGGCACGCGGGTGTGGGCACACGGCAATCTCGAGCCGGCACGTGCCACCGCCGCGGCGCTCGCGCTGGAGGTGGCGCGCGAGCTCCTGCAGATGCGTCGCCCACTGAACGATCTGCCGGCCGTGCCGACTGTTCCAGGGGTGCGGGTGAGGACCTATTCCGGTCCCGGTGACGACGCGGGGCTGTTGCGGGTTAACAACGCAGCCTTTGCCTGGCACCCGGAACAGGGCGGTTGGAGCGAGGCCGACCTCGCCGAGCGTCGAGGGGAAGCGTGGTTCGACCCGGCCGGGTTGTTTCTTGCCTACGACGAAGATGACGGCGCTCTGCTCGGATTCCACTGGACGAAGGTGCATTCCGAGTCGTTGGGCGAGGTCTATGTGGTCGGCGTCGACCCGGCGGCGCAGGGGCGGGGACTGGGCAACGTGCTGACGCTGACCGGCCTGCATCACCTCGCCGACCGGCTCGCAGGTGGACCGCACGATGCGTCGGTGATGCTGTACGTGGAGGCCGACAACACCGCCGCGGTGAAGACGTATCGACGGTTGGGTTTCGAAGTGTCCAACACCGATGCCGCGTACGCCGCGGGTCCGACCGCTCACCTGTGAAGTCAGTGAACCTGTTCACCTCTCGTTCACTTGCCATCCCCGAACCGTCCACCACGGGCGCATACGTTGCCCGTGAGTTTGGAGCCAACCGAAAGTGGGATAAGTGAAGCTCAACAGCATCGGTAAGACGTTCGGCACGACGGTCTCGGCGGCCGCCATCGCCGCGCTCGCCCTCGCAGGGTGCGGCAGCGACAACAACGCCGGCACGTCGGGATCCAACGGCGGTGGCGATACCGGCACCGTGGCTGCGGGTTCGGCCGAGGAGTGCGGCGGCAAGAACACCCTGACCGCCGAAGGCTCGTCTGCCCAGCAGAACGCCATGGCGGTGTTCGCCCAGACCTGGGGTCAGGTCTGCCAGGGCAAGAACATTTCGTACAACCCGACCGGTTCGGGTGCCGGCCGCGAGCAGTTCGCCGCGGGCAACGTCGACATCGGTGGCTCGGACTCGCCGATCAAAGAGGAGCAGGCCCAGCAGGCTGCTCAGCGTTGCAACGGCAACGAGGTCTGGAACCTGCCGCTGGTGTTCGGGCCCGTCGCGATGGCGTACAACATCGAAGGTGTCGAGGGTCTGGTGCTCAACGCCGACGTGATCGCCCAGATCTTCCAGGGGCAGATCACCAACTGGAACGACCCGGCGATCGCCGCGCTGAACGAAGGTAAGACGCTGCCCGATCAGGGCATCACGCCGATCTACCGCTCCGATTCGTCGGGCACCACCGACAACTTCCAGCTCTACCTCGAGGCTGCGGCACCGGAGGCCTGGACCAAGGGAACAGGCAGCGAGTTCCAGGGCGGCGCCGGCGAGGGTGCGCAGAAGTCCTCGGGCGTCGTGCAGGCCGTGCAGGCCACGCCGGGCTCGATCGGGTACGTCGAGAAGGGCTTCGCCGACCAGGCCGGCCTGCCCGCCGCCCAGATCGACAACGGCAGCGGCGCGGTCGAGCTGAACAACGAGTCGGCGGGCAAGGCCATCGATGCGGCGACCTTCGCCGGTGAGGGCAACAACCTGGTGCTCGACCTGCAGGCGCTGTACGGCACCACCGAAGAGGGCGCCTACCCGCTGGTGCTGGCCACCTACTCGCTGGTCTGCTCCAACGGTTATCCCGCCGAGACCGCCGAGGCGGTCAAGTCGTTCCTGACGGTCGCCTCGCACCAGGGTCAGGCCGGTCTCCCCGAGGCCGGGTACGTGCCGCTGCCGGAGCGCTTCACCGAGCGTCTCCAGGAAGCAATCGACGGCATCGGCTCGACCGCGTAGTTCCGTAGCGCGGAAGCCGAGCAACGGCGAGGATGGTGTTGACGCAATGACCGACAAGGTTGATGAATGACCGACAAGGTTTCCGATGGACCGACATCCGTGACAACACCGAATCCGATGGAGGCGGGGTCCGGGGCGGCGATGGCCGAGCCCTTCGGCGAACCGGACCCCATTTCCACCAATCCCAGCCGCAGTTCGAAGGAACGTCTCGGCGACCGGATCTTCCGCGGGTTGTCGGAGGGTTCCGGCGTCCTGATCGTGGCGCTCATCGGCGCGATCGGGTTCTTCTTGGTGTGGCGCGCGGTCCCGGCCCTGGCCCGCAACGAGGAGAATTTCTTCCTCTACGGCGGTAACTGGGTCACCACGGACACGTCGGCGATGCAGTTCGGCATCCTCGACCTGCTCCAAGTCACCGTGTTTGTCTCGGTGTTCGCCTTGGTGCTCGCGATGCCGGTGGCGTTGGGCATCGCGATCTACCTGACGAACTACGCACCCAACCGGGTCAAGGGTCCGCTGGCCTACATGGTGGACCTGCTTGCGGCGGTGCCCTCGATCATCTACGGCGTCTGGGGTCTGTATGTGCTGGCCCCGGTGCTCAAGCCGGTTGCGGTGTGGCTCAACGAGAACCTGGGCTGGTTCTTCCTGTTCGCCACCGGCAATGCGTCGGTGGCTGGTGGCGGCACCATCTTCACCGCCGGCATCGTGCTGGCGGTGATGATCCTGCCGATCATCACCGCGGTCACCCGGGAGGTGTTCGTGCAGACCCCGCGCGGTCAGATCGAGGCCGCGCTGGCGCTCGGGGCGACTCGCTGGGAGGTGGTGCGGACCACGGTGCTGCCGTTTGGCATGTCGGGTTACATCAGCGGTGCGATGCTGGGGCTCGGTCGCGCGCTCGGCGAGACCATCGCGCTGCTGATCATCCTGCGCGGCACGCAGGAGGCGTTCGGCTGGTCGTTGTTCGACGCCGGCTACACGTTCGCCAGCCTGATCGCTTCTGCCGCATCAGAATTCAACGACCAGTACAAGGCGGGTGCCTACATCGCGGCCGGCTTGGTGCTGTTCATCCTGACGTTCGTGGTGAACTCGCTGGCCCGCGCCGCAGTCGCCGGAAAGGACAGGTCCGCGTCATGACGTCGACACTGGATCAGCCCGTCAAGGCGCCTACGTTCCAAGGCGTCAGCGCCCGGCGCAAGTTCTCCAACAATCTGGCCACCGTGTTGGTGACGGCGTCGGTCGTTATCGCCCTCGTCCCGCTGGCTTGGGTGCTCTACACGGTGGTGGCCAAGGGCATCGGCGTCATCCTGTCCAGCACTTGGTGGTTGAACTCGCAGTCCGGCATGACGGCGTTCGCCCCCGGTGGCGGCGCCTATCACGCCATCGTCGGCTCACTGCTGCAGGCCGCGGTGTGTGCGGTCATCTCGATCCCGATCGGCGTGTTCGTCGGTATCTACCTCGTCGAGTACGGCGGTGGAACCAGGATGGGCAAGATCACCACCTTCATGGTGGACATCCTCACCGGTGTGCCCTCGATCGTCGCGGCGCTGTTCATCTACGCGCTGTGGGTGGCCACGCTGGGCTTCGAGCGCTCCGGCTTCGCGGTGTCGTTGGCGTTGGTGCTGCTGATGATCCCTGTCATCGTCCGCTCCACCGAGGAGATGCTGCGCATCGTCCCGATGGACTTGCGCGAGGCCAGTTACGCACTGGGCGTGCCGAAATGGAAGACGATCGCCGCCATCGTGATCCCGACCGCGTTGTCGGGCATCGTCACCGGCATCTTGCTGTCGTTGGCCCGGGTCATGGGTGAGACGGCGCCGCTGTTGATTTTGGTGGGCTATGCAACGTCCATCAACTTCGACATGTTCGGCGGCTTCCAGGGCTCGCTGCCGGGCATGATGTTCGACCAGGTATCGGCCGGCGCGGGTGCCAACCCGGTGCCCACGGACCGACTGTGGGGCGCGGCCCTCACCCTGGTTCTGCTCATCGCGCTGCTGAACGTCGGCGCTCGGTTCATCGCCAAGTTCTTTGCCCCCAAGAAGGTCTAGAGAAAGCGAAGTCTGACACCATGGCAAAACGTCTGGACCTCAAGGACGTCAACATCTACTACGGCTCGTTCCACGCCGTGGCCGACGTGTCGATGTCGGTTCCGCCGCGCAGCGTGACCGCGTTCATCGGCCCGTCGGGCTGCGGCAAGTCGACGGTGTTGCGCACCCTCAACCGCATGCACGAAGTCATTCCGGGCGCATATGTGACCGGTTCGGTGCTGCTGGACGGTGACGACATCTACGGCGCCGGCGTCGACCCGGTCGGGGTGCGTAAGACCATCGGCATGGTGTTCCAGCGGCCGAACCCGTTCCCCACCATGTCGATTCGCGACAATGTCGTGGCGGGCCTGAAGTTGCAGGGGGTTCGGAACAAGAAGACCCTCGACGAGACGGCTGAGCGTTCACTCAAGGGCGCCAACCTGTGGAACGAGGTCAAGGACCGTCTGGACAAGCCCGGTGGGGGTCTGTCCGGTGGTCAGCAGCAGCGCCTGTGCATCGCCCGTGCCATCGCGGTGCAGCCCGACGTGCTGCTGATGGACGAGCCGTGCTCGGCGCTCGACCCGATCTCCACGCTGGCGATCGAAGACCTGATCTCGGAGCTCAAGCAGGATTTCACGATCGTCATCGTCACGCACAACATGCAGCAGGCCGCCCGGGTCAGCGACCAGACGGCGTTCTTCAACCTCGAGGCCACCGGCAAGCCGGGCAAGCTCATCGAGATCGACGACACCGAGAAGATCTTCTCGAATCCGACGCAGAAGGCCACCGAGGACTACATCTCGGGCCGCTTCGGCTAGGCCGAACAATAGATGTAGCGGCTGAGCCGAACAAGCAGCACAGCGGCTAGGCCGAACAATAGATATAGCGGCTGAGCTGCTCGACCAACGACAAACCCCCGGGGTGCTCCCCGGGGGTTTGTGTTGTCCCGTCTGGTCTCAGCGGGCGGCGGGAAGTTGTTCTTCGTCGGGGTTGTGGCCGGTGACCTGGAAGATCACCCGACGGGCCACCTCGACGGCGTGGTCGGCGAAGCGCTCGTAGAACCGGCCCAGCAGAGTCACGTCCACCGCCGCGGCGACGCCGTGCTTCCAGTCGCGGTCCATCAGCACGGTGAACAGGTGGCGGTGCAGGTCGTCCATCGCGTCGTCTTCTTCGCGGATGCGGGCGGCCTTCTCGGGATCCTTGGTCAGCAGCACCTCCTGGGCGCTGTGTCCGAGGTCCACCGCAACGCGTCCCATCTCGGCGAAGTATCCGTTGACCTCTTCGGGCAGCGCGTGCTGCGGGTGACGCCGCCGCGCGATCTTGGCAACATGCAGCGCGAGTGCACCCATCCGGTCGACGTCGGCGACGATCTGGATCGAGCTGACGACCGCGCGCAAGTCGCCGGCGACCGGGGCCTGCAGCGCCAGCAGCACGAAGGCGTCTTCCTCGGCGCGTGCGCTCAGCGTCGCGATCTGATCGTGGTCGGTGATGACCTGTTCGGCCAGGGGCAGATCGGCCTGCAGGAGGGCCTGCGTGGCGCGCTCCATGGCAACCCCCGCAAGTCCGCACATCTCGGCCAGCCGGTTGGTCAGGGCATCCAACTGCTCATGGTAAGCGGTACGCATGAGCCAAGCCTACGGGCTGATCGTGCAGGTCGTCACGACTAGCCCGGTGAACGAAAGGTGAATGCCACCTGCCCAGATGTCGCTACGAGTTAGTCGCGAATACCCCGGTGGGTTCTACTCGCAGCTGGTGTCGGCGGCGTTGGTGACCGTCAGATCCTCGGGCAGCGAGACGGGGGTGTCGTCGTCGCCGTGGATGATCCGCAGCTGGACGGAGGAGCCGCTCGGGGCGGGTGCGTCCACCGTGTTGAAGTCACTGCCCAGCACCACCTGCACGACGTCTCCCATGCCGGTCACCCGTTCGATGGTCGGTTCAGCAAACGACGAGGCCACTGTCGCCGCAGCTTTCTCGTTGCCGGGGGAGTAGAAGACCGTGGTGCGCGTCAGCGGGCCCGGGTAGTCATCGGGTGTGGTGATGTTGAAGCCGTGGCTCTGGAGCTCGTCGGCGGCACTGTTGGCCAGGCCGCTCTCAGACGTGGAGTTCGACACCTGCACAGTGACAGCGGACGGGTCGGTGGTGATGGCGTCGACCGTCTCGCCGTGCTCGGTGGCGGGGTCGCCGTTGGTCGAGTTCGCCAGGTAGTCGGGGCCATCGACGGGGGTGTTGTCCGCGTTGCGTTCTTCGGGGAGCGGGTCGTCGTTGATGATCGCCGAGAACAGCGCCCGCATGTCGTCGGTACGGGGGACTTCGTTGCCCCACTCGTCCGCATAGCCGACCGTGGGCACCGTCACGAACGTGATGCGGCCCGCGGAGACGCCCTGGATCGACTGCCCGAGCTCGACCAGGTCCTTGGTGTCCATGTTGTCGACATAGCTGTCGTTGATGAACATGTTCACCACGTTGTTGAGCTTCGACAGCGAAAAGAAGGTGTCGCTGGAGATGAGTGAGCGCAGCAGCGAGGACAGGAACAGCTGCTGGCGTTTGATGCGGCCGTAGTCGCCGTTGACCTCGGTGGTCACGTGCCGCGCCCGGACGTAGTTGAGCGCGGTGTGGCCGTCGACGACCTGGCGGCCGGGGTTGGCCAGCACGGTGCCCAGAACGCCGTCCTCGAGCGGCTGGGTGGTGCACACCTCGATACCTCCCAGCGCGTCCACCATCTTGGAGAACCCGGCGAAGTCGACAGCCATGAACCGGTTGACGTGCAGGCCGGAGAGTTTCTGGATCACCTTCACCAGGCATTTCGGACCGCCGACGGCGAACGCTGAGTTCAGCTTGTACTCGGTGTAGACCTCGTCCTTGCCGTACATGGGTGACTCTTCGTCCATGATCGGGCCGTATTCCCGGGTCTGCGGGTCCCACGGCTCACACAGCATCGGCTCGATCTCGAGGTCGCGGGGGAACGACACGGCCACCACCCGCTCGCGGTTGGCCGGGATGTTCACCAGCATGACCGTGTCCGACCGGGCGCCGGCGGCGTCGTCGATGGACCCCGCACCCATGTCGGCGTTCGCGCCGATTCGGGTGTCGGTGCCGACGATCAGGAAGTTCTCGTCGCCGAACTGGGCATTGGGGTCGACGATGTCGCGGGATTCGGGGTCCAGCGCCGAAACGCGGTTGAGCAAATTGTTCTTGGACGACTGCCATTGCCAGGCCCCGCCGGTGAGGGCCAGCGCGAGCACGGCGATCAGGGCCGCGGCGGCCCGCCCGACCAACGCGGCACGGGGGTGACGACGCCGTGCAGGCGCGGCGCGGGACGGCTTGGACGGGGCGGTCGGGTCCCGCAGTTCCGTGAGGTCGGGCAGGTCGACATACGGTGCCGCCGCGACCGGCAGCACCATGGTGTCGAGGTCGTCCTGCAGTGGGTAGGGCTCGGGCTCAGGTTCGGGCTCCGGCTCGGGTTCGGCGGCTGCGCGGTGCCGCGTGCGGGGCTGTAACGGGGGGTTGGTAGACGCTGTCTCTCCGGTGATCTTGGCGATCAACTCGGCGACGGTCAGCGGTGAGGATCTCTCCGGGCTCGCGGCCGGATCGTTTCGGCCGTTCGGCGGCGTGTCGTCTGGCGTCGAGGACCCGCGTGCGGTAGTCCGGTGACCGTCGGATGTGCTGCCTGCCAGGTCGTCTCCGGAGGGCGGACGGCCGGGAGTGGCGTGATCACCGTCACTCATGTTCCTACCGGCCTTCCAGCTCCCGTGGGCGTCGACTGCAAGAGTGCGCACCGTTGCGCACCGGACACTCGTGGTGCCGCTTGCCTGCCCACTGTCGTAAAGCACTGGTCACAGCCCCGCCACCGGGACGAGGCACATCAAAGGTCCATCGTACTGAGACATGCTGAGAGAGGGCCAGCCGAAGCCCGGCGTCAGAAGCGTCTCGATAGCGTCTCGGAGCTGCGACGGGTCAGCCGCCCGAGTGCATCACCTCGGCGCCGGCAGGCACGGCGCAGTCGTCGGGATCGTCGAGCCAGCCCTCGGGCAACGACACCGAGGCCGGCGAGCCCTGGCGGCCTCGCGGCCCGTTCGCCGCGTCGGGGAACGGCACATCCGGATCGAGTTGGTCGAGCAGCGCGTCCAGCTCGGAGATGGTTTTGACCAGGGCAAGGGATCGGCGCAGGTCCGCCCCTGCGGGGAACCCGTGCATGTACCACGCGACGTGCTTGCGGATGTCCCGCATGCCTTTGTCCTCTCCGAAATGCGCAGCGAGCAACTCGCCGTGTCTGCGAATGATCTGCGCAACCTCGCCGAGGTTCGGCGGGGCGGCGGGCGCAGTCCCGGTGAACGCGGCGGACAACTCGGCGAACAGCCACGGCCGCCCCAGGCAGCCTCGGCCGATCACCACGCCGTCGCAACCTGTCGCGGCCATCATGGCCAGCGCGTCACGAGCGTCGAAGATATCACCGTTTCCCAGCACCGGAACACTCGTGACGTGGGCCTTCAGCGCGGCGATCTGCTCCCAGTCGGCGGAACCGGAGTACCGCTGAGCCGCGGTGCGGGCATGCAGCGCCACCGCGGCGGCGCCCTCTTCGGCGGCAATGCGGCCGGCATCCAGATGGGTGTGGTGGTCATCGTCGATGCCGATGCGGAACTTCACGGTCACCGGAATGTCGGTGCCCTCGGTGGCGCGTACCGCGGCGCGCACGATCTCGCCGAACAGTCGCCGCTTGTAGGGCAGCGCGGCGCCGCCGCCGCGCCGGGTCACCTTGGGTACCGGGCAGCCGAAGTTCATGTCGATGTGATCGGCCAGGCCTTCGTCGGCGATCATCTTGGCCGCGGCGTAGGTGTTGGCCGGGTCCACGCTGTAGAGCTGTAGCGACCGGGGTGACTCGTCAGGAGCGAACGTGGTCATGTGCATGGTGACCGGATGCCGCTCGACGAGCGCGCGTGCGGTCACCATCTCGCAGACATACAAGCCGCTCACCGTGCCCGCGCGGCTCAACTCGAGTTCTCGGCACAGCGTGCGGAACGCGACGTTCGTCACTCCGGCCATCGGGGCGAGCACGACGGGAGACCGCAGCGCGATCGGCCCGATCTCCAAGGGAGATCGGGCCGACAGCGGTGCGTGGGTGGGCGAGGTCGCCGACGTCACTGTCCCGAGGAGGAGCCGACCAGTTGCTCCTTGGCGGCCTTCTTCTCGGCCATCTGAGCGAGCCGCTCCTCGCGGCGCTGCTTGGCGATCTCGAACTTGTCGACCGCTTCCTGCAGTTCCTCGACCAGCGCCCCGAGGTCGTCACGCATCCGGGCGCTCTCGCCGTTGAAGTCCTCGCGCTCGAAGATGCGCCACTTCTTCAGCACCGGCATCACGATGTCGTCGAGGTGGATGCGCGGGTCGTACACCCCGCCGGAGGCGATGGTGACTGCTCGGCGGCGGAAATCCGGGATGGTGTAGCCGGGCATCTTGAAGTTGCGCAACACCTTGTGCAGCGACTTCATCGCCTGGTTCGGCGCGATCTCGAAGCCCGCTTCGGAGACGTCGCGGTAGAAGATCATGTGCAGGTTCTCGTCGGCCGAGACGCGCTGCAGCAGCTGATCGGCGATGGGGTCCTCGCACGCCTTACCGGTGTTGCGGTGCGACACGCGGGTGGCCAGCTCCTGGAACGTGACATAGATCACAGAGTCGAACAAACTCTCGGCGAACAGCTCGAGTCCGCCCTGCTGGTTCTGGCCCGGGCTGAACCCGCGGGTCATCTGCTCGACGCGCAGCATCTCCAGCTCGACGGGGTCGACGTTGCGGGTGACGACCAGGTAGTCACGCAACGCGATGCCGTGCCGATTCTCCTCGGCGGTCCATCGGTTGACCCAGAAACCCCAGGGGCCGTCCATGCTGAAGTTCATCGCGATCTCGCGGTGATAGGACGGCAGGTTGTCCTCGGTGAGCAGGTTCGTCAACATCGCGACCCGGGCCACCTCGGAGAGCTTCGACTGCTCGATGTCCCAGTCCTGGCCGCCGAGGGCGTAGTAGTTCTTGCCGTCCGACCACGGGATGAAGTCGTGTGGGTTCCAGTCCTTCTTCATCCGCATGTGGCGGTCGACCAGGGGCTCGACGACGGGCTCGAGTTCGCGCAAAAGCTGTAGGTCGGTCAGGTCTGTCGACACGACACCTCCCAGTTATCTGTACCTGATGGTTGCAGTCAATATATCTGTGTACGGCGGTGACATTCAAGTCGCCACGCGGTGGCGGGCACCCAGGTCGGGCGCGGTTTCAGCGGCCGGCTGCGCTGAGCAACAGCTCAACGCAGTGGTCGATGAACTGCTCGCGGGTCGCGGGCAACCTGCCGTCGAGGTACGCCGTGAACAGTGCTGTGAGTGCCCCGATCAGCCCGGTCGCAACCATGGCCTGCGCGGCGGGGTCGCTGATCCGGGTCAGCTTGCGCTGCAGCAGGTCGATGAAGTTGGGCATCCACCGCGCGCCGGAGCGCGCGAGGACCGGCTCGGCTTCCGGTGCCAGCAGCAACACCCGGCCGCGTACCGGGTCATCCACCATGAGGGCGACGAAGCGTTCGACCGCGCTACGCGGGCTGTCGGACGCCATCAGCGTCGACATGGCTGTCGCGCACACCTCGTCGTAGGCCGCGGCGACGAATTCGTCGCGGTCGGTGAAGCTCTCGTAGAAGTACCGTTCGGTCAGTCCGGCGGCGCGGCACACCGCGCGAACGGTCAGGCCCGGGCCGTCGGGGCTGCCCAGCAGGGTGATGCCGGCGGAGAGCAGTTCGTCGCGGCGAAGGGCGGGGCGCTCCCGCAGCGGGACACCCGACCACCTGCCGCGTCGTTGACCGGACGGCACCGCTCTCCTAAGCTCCTTGATGACAACGTGCGTAGTCAAAATTTCGTGAGGCGTCCGACGTCTCTCCGACCTCTCGAGGGAAGTTCGACCAGTGACTCAAGATACGTCCGCAGCAGGCCCCGAGACCACGGGATCGGCCCATGACTCCGGGCCCCTGGCGGCCGGCTGTCCGGTCAGCGGCGGTTACGACGCTCCGCCGCAGCCCTTGGGTCCGGACTCGCTGACGTGGCGGTACTTCGGTCAGTGGACCGGCATGCTGCAGGGGCCGTGGGCGGGGTCGATGCAGAACATGCATCCCCAGCTGGGCGCCGCGGTCCAGCAGCACTCCATCTTCTTCCTGGAGCGGATGCCGCGCCTGTTCCGGTCCGTGTATCCCATCGGCGGCGTCGTCTTCGACGGCCACCGGGCGCCCGCCACGGGCGCGCAGGTCCGCGATTACCACATCGGCATCAAGGGTGTCGACGATCAGGGCCGGCGCTACAGCGCGCTCAACCCCGAGGTCTTCTACTGGGCGCACGCGACCTTCTTCAAATCCACCCTGCTGGCGGCGGAATGGCTGGGCGGTGGCCTCACCGAGGAACAGAGGCGCCAACTGTTCGACGAGCACGTGCAGTGGTACCGGATGTACGGCATGAGCATGAGGCCCGTGCCCAAGTCCTGGGAAGACTTCCAGCAGTACTGGGATCACATGTGCCGCAACGTGTTGGAGAACAACTGGGCCGCGCGGGCCGTGCTCGACCTGTCGACAATGCCCAAGCATCCGTCGCTGGGATGGATGCCGGACTGGATGTGGCGGCTCAATGTCGCCGCGATGCAACACTTCTTCAACTTCACCACCGTCGGTCTGTTCGACCCCGCCGTGCGCGAACTGATGGGCTACACCTGGTCACCTCGGCAGGAGCAACTGCACCGCGCGTTCGGTACCGCGATCTACCGCCTGACCCGGGTGCTGCCTAAGCGCATGCTCATGCACCCGCGCAAACGCTCAGCCTGGGACCGCGCGCACGGCCGGCTGCCGGTGGACGCGCCGCTGGTGGAGACACCGCCCCGGAACCTGCCGCCCGTCGAATACCGCGACGACCCACACTTCTACAGCCCCAAGGTCTGAGCCCCGCTACAGTGTGCCGATGCGTTGGTCGCGGGGGGCGGGATTCGGTTCTGCGATGGCGGTTCTCGTCGCGACAGCACTAGCCGGCGGCGCAGGCGCAGAGCCGCCCGCGCCCCGTCAGCTGATCGTGGTCAGCGCTCCGACCGCCGACTCGCCGGTTGCCACGTTGACGGCCTACCAGCGTGACGGTGCGCACTGGCGAGAGGTGCTGGGGCCGGTCCGTGCCGACCTGGGTGAGCTCGGTGTCGGTGCCCCGCAAGACGATGTGTTCCGCACCCCGGCGGGCACGTTCCCACTCGGACAGGCCTTCGGTCGCGAACCCAACCCGGGCACGCGGATGCCGTATTTCCAGGCCACCGACGAGGACTGGTGGGACGAGGACGTCGACTCGCCGACCTACAACACCCACGTGCACGCTGCCGAGATCGACTCCGACGACGCCGAGAACCTGTACGACTCCGGCGGCATCTATGACTACGCCGTGCTCATCGACCACAACCCGGAGCGCATTCCGGGTAGGTCGGCGGGCATATTCCTGCACGTGTCCGACGGTGAACCGACCTGGGGATGCGTGGCCATAGCGCGCGATCAGATGCGCTCGGTACTGGAATGGCTCGACCCCGCCGCCCAACCCGAGATCACCATCGGGGTGGGATTGACCGGCCCTTCGCCCACGGCGTGACTCTTCCTGCGTCGGCGCTGCGCTGGCTGCGCCGTGTACTCGCAGTTTCCCGCACTGACTGCAGTCTGGACGCGGTGTGGTGAGGTTTGTCGACCGCGGGGTTTGGCTAGCTTGGAGAGCATGCACGCGCAGCAGGAGGTCCTCGGCGGACGCTACGAGCTGCGCGGCGTGCTCGGCCGCGGCGGTATGGCCGAGGTCCGGGACGCCTGGGACCGCCAGCTCGGCCGCCCGGTCGCGGTCAAACTGCTCTATCCGGGCGTGAGCACCCAGCCCGACACCCGGCGCCGGTTCGCGACCGAAGCGCGGGCCGCTGCGGTGGTGAACCATCCGCACGTGGTCGCCGTGCACGACACCGGAGTCCACCAGGGCCGTCACTACATCGTGTTGGAGCGCCTGCCTGGCCAGAGCCTGGCCGACGTCCTGGCGCAGTCCGGGCCGCTACCTGCCGACCACGTCCGCGCCATCCTGCGCGACGTGCTCTCGGCGTTGCAGGCGGCGCACTCCAGTGGCGTGCTGCACCGCGACATCAAGCCGGCCAACATCCTGTTCACCCCGTTCGGGGGAGTGAAGATCGCCGACTTCGGTGTGGCCAAGAGTGCCGACACCCCGCAGACGCTGACGAACCGGGTCTTCGGCACCATGGCCTATCTGCCGGCCGACCGCATCGCCGGGCGGCCCGCCACTGCCAGCGACGACCTCTACGCCCTCGGTGTGGTCGGCTACGAGGCGCTCACCGCCCGGCGTGCCTATCCACAGGACAACCTCGCCGCGTTGGCCGACGCGATCAACGCCGGACGGCTGCCGCCGCTCAGCGCCCTGCGGCCGGACGTCGACGCCGCTCTGGTGACCACCATCGAACGGGCGATGGCACGGGATCCGCGCTGGCGTTTTGCCACCGCTCAGCAGATGCGCGCCAGCCTCGATCCGCCCCTCGCGCGGCCCCAGCGCATGGGTCTGGCGTTGGCCGGTGCAGCTGCCGTGCTGGCTGTTCTGCTGGTTGCCGCGCTGGTGCTCGCGCTTTGACAGTCAGCACGACCTGACCTGCGGAAATGACGTGGGCGGCGCACTGTGCCACCCTGGGATGGAGCGATGCTAACCGACCTATTCCGGTCGGGTAACGATCCGCGCGTCGTATTCAGAATTGTGTCGCGGTGCTGTACATTGCCGGTTTTTTCCGTATCTTGCTAGACGTGGGTCGTCACTCGATAGTCAAAAAGCGACGCAACCCGGCGGTGTATGTGGCCTCGGTGTGCGCGCCGGCCGCCGTCCTCCTGGTCGGCAAGGGAGATCCGGGACCCGTCACCGAGATCGCCGCCCAGCCGGTCGCGGAGGCCACACCGGTGGCCGCCGACACCAAGCCTCCGGGCGCCGACGCCAACGCTGCGGCCGCAGAACCGCCCTGCTGCGTCGAGATCGTGGCCGCGCCTGTCGCGCAGCCGCCCGCCCCCGTCACCATCGTCGACGCCGGCGCGCCCGTGGAGGAGGCAGCTCTTGCGGCTTCCCGCTGGCGCGTCGTCAGCCGCACCCTGCCCGCCGGCGTTGCCCCCGAGAGCGGCCTGCAGGTCCGCACGATCCTCACTGCCCGCAGCATCAGTGCGGTGTTCCCCGAGATCAACAACATCGGCGGCGTACGCCAGGACGCGCTGCGCTGGCATCCCGACGGCCTCGCACTCGACGTGATGATCCCCAACCCGGGCTCGCAGACGGGGATCGCGCTCGGCAACCAGATCGTGGCCTACGTGATGAACAACGCCGAGCGGTTCGGCATCCAGGACGCCATCTGGCGTGGCGTGTACTACACCCCCGGCGGCGCGCGCTCCGGTGGATACGGGCACTACGACCATGTGCACGTCACCACGACCGGCGGCGGATACCCCTCCGGCAACGAGGTCTACTTCCGCTGACACCGCCGTAGCGGCGGTGTCAGCGCTCCTGCTGTGCCCCCACCAGGGCTCGAACCTGGGACCTGCGGATTAAAAGTCCGTAGCTCTACCAACTGAGCTATAGGGGCATGGCGTCCTGGAAAAGGATAGCGGTGGGCTGCTCGTTTGAGGATTTGGGGCTCGGTACCCTAAGCTATCGAAGCTCCCAACGGAACGTCGTTGCGAGTACCCCGGAGAGATTCGGCTGGCCCCCTTCGTCTAGCGGCCTAGGACGCCGCCCTTTCAAGGCGGTAGCGCGGGTTCGAATCCCGTAGGGGGTACGCGTGGCGACCGTCTCGACGGGAGTTGCACAGTAAGGCCCTGTGGCGCAGTTGGTTAGCGCGCCGCCCTGTCACGGCGGAGGTCGCGGGTTCGAGTCCCGTCAGGGTCGCCATTACGGCGAGGCACTCGGTAGCGAGTGATCGGTGCCGTCCGGCCAGGTAGCTCAGTTGGTACGAGCGTCCGCCTGAAAAGCGGAAGGTCGCCGGTTCGATCCCGGCCCTGGCCACTCGATGACTCCTCGGATCGTCTCCACCCTCGGCAGCCTGGCCCTCGGCCTGGCACTGCTGATTGCCCCGGTCGCGGCCGCCCAACCGCCGAATCCGTTGCTGCCCCTGGTGGACGCTGCCGCCGAACGCCTGCAGATCGCCGATCCCGTCGCCGCCGCCAAGCTGCACGACGGCGGACTGATCCAGGACCCGGTGCGCGAGCAGCAGGTGCTCGACACCGTCGCCGAGGAGGCGCGCACGTACCGGATCGACCCGGCCTACGTCACCACCGCGTTCCGCAACCAGATCGACGCCACCGTCGCCGTGGAATACGCGCGGCTCGCGGGCTGGAAGCTTGACCCAGCCACGGCTCCGGCCGACGCGCCCGACCTGGCGGCCTCGCGGGCCACGATCGACGCGCTGAATCGCGAGATGGTCGCCGAGATGGCCGGGCAGTGGCCCGCCCTGCATGCGCCGTCGTGCCGCACTGATCTGAGCGCCGCCACCGACGCGGTCGCCCAGGCCCGCGGCCTGGACGACCTCTACCGGCAGGCCCTCGGCTTCGCCACCCGCAGCTACTGCCCCTAGGCGTGGGATCATGGGCCTGCCATGAACGACTTCCGCCAGCGCCTGCTCGATGCCCTGGAGGCGTCCATCGCCGACGACGGCTATGCCAAGACCACCGTCGCCGACATCGTGCGCCGGGCCAGAACCTCGCGCCGCACCTTCTACGAACATTTCGACAGCAAGGAAGCGTGTTTCGTCGCGTTGCTCTCCGAGGCCAACGCCGATCAGATCAACCAGATCTCGCGCGCGGTCGATCCGAGCGCGCCTTGGCAGAAGCAGGTCCGTCAGGCCGTCGAGGCATGGATCTCGTCCGCCGAGGCGCGTTCGGCGCTGATGCTGAGCTGGATCCGTGACGTGCCGGCGTTGGGTGCGGCAGCACGCGGACTGCAACGCGACGCGATGGACCACTTCATCGACATGGTGGGCGCACTCGGCGCCACCGACGAGTTCCGCGCCGCGGGCATCGGGCCGGTGTCGCGGCGGCGCAGCATCATGCTGCTGGGAGGTCTGCGGGAGCTGACCGCCATCACCGTCGAGGAAGGCGGGCGGATGGGCGACGTCACCGAGGAGGCCGTCGACGCCTCCATCGCGCTGCTGAGCCCGCATCCCCACTGAGGCGCGGTACTTTACGCAGCATGGTCCGGCCTGCCCAGACGGCGCGCAGCGAGCGCACGCGTGAGGCGCTGCGACGGGCCGCGGTGGTGCGGTTCCTGGCCCAGGGCGTCGAGGACACCTCCGCCGAGCAGATCGCCGCCGATGCCGGCGTGTCACTGCGCACCTTCTACCGGCACTTCGCGTCCAAGCATGATCTCCTGTTCGCCGACTACGACGCGGGCCTGCACTGGTTCCGGGCCGCGCTGGCGGCGCGGGCGCCCGAGGAGTCGATCATCGAATCGGTGCAGTCGGCGATCATGGCGTCGCCCTACGACGGCTGGGCGGTCACCGAGATCGCCGCGATGCGCGCGCGGGAACTCGACGCCGGACGCATCGTCCGCCACATCCGCCAGGTCGAGGCGGATTTCGCCGAGGCGATCGAAGAACACCTGGCCGGAGCCGACCCGCCCGCGCCCGGCACCGGGGCGCGCATGCACATCACGGTGACCGCGCGCTGCATCGCGGCCGCGGTGTTCGGGGCGATGGAGGTGTGGATGCTGGGTGAGGATCGTTCGCTGCCCGAACTGGACCGGTTGTGCCGCCTGGCGCTGGAACACCTGCGCACCGGCATCGACGAGCACCTGTAGTAGGCCCCGCGCCGGTTTTCACCAAGTTTCGTCAATATTGACAAAACATGCGTCACCGTGTCAGCCTCAGGCGATGACGGACTTCGACGCCATCGTCGTGGGTGCCGGCCACAACGGCTTGACCGCCGCAGCGTTGCTGCAGCAGGCCGGGCTGCGGACGCTGTGTCTCGACGCCAAGCTCTACGCCGGCGGAATGGCCTCCACCGTCGAGCTGTTCGACGGTTTCCGCTTCGAGATCGCCGGCTCGGTCCAGGTGCCCACCTCGGCCGTCGTCAGCGACGCGCTGGGACTGGGGGAGCTGCCCACCGTCGACCTCGAGGTGATGTCGGTGCAGTTGCGGGGTGTCGGCGACGACCCGGTGATCTACTACACCGACCCGATGAAGCTGCTCAACCATCTCAACGAGGTGCACGGCGCCGACGCCGTCAACGGCATGGCCGGGCTGATGGCCTGGTGTCAGGCGCCGACGCGGGCCCTGGGCCGGTTCGATGCCGCGCAGCCACCGAAGTCACTCGACGAGATGTATGCCTGCGCGACAAACGAATTCGAACGCCAGGCCATCACCGACATGCTGTTCGGATCGGTCACCGACGTCCTCGACCGGTACCTGCCCGACAAGGAGAAGCACGGGGCGCTGCGCGGCATGCTGGCATTCCTGGCGGTCAACACCACCTACCGCGGACCGGCCACCCCCGGCAGCGCTGCGGCGCTGGCGTTCGGGCTCGCCGTTCCGGACGAGAACGCGACCCTGATCAAGAAGTTCCACGGCGGCATGGGCGCGGTGACCGACCACCTGCTGCAGATGTTCACCGCGGCCGGCGGTGAGCTACGCCTGCGCACCAAAGTGGAGGAGATCCTGGTCGCCGACGGCCGAGTCGCCGGGGTGCGCACCGAGGACGGCTCGACGGTGAGCGCTCCCGTCGTGGTCTCCACCGTCGCCCCGGACCTCACCGTCAACGGGCTGATCGATGCCAACGCCGTGCCCGGCGAGATCCGGGAACGCTTCTCCCACATCGATCATCGCGGCAGCTATCTGCAGATGCACTTCGCCCTCGACGGACCCCCGACCTTCGCCGAGCCCTACGAGGTGCTCAACGACCCCGACTACCAGTCGGCGATCGGCATCTTCACCACACCCGAGGATCTTCAGAAGCAGTGGGAGGACTCTTCCCGCGGCGTGGTGCCCGCCGATCCGGCGATTGCGCTGCAAATCCCCTCGGCCAACGACCCCGAACTCGCGCCCGCGGGAAAGCATGCGGTGTCGGCGTTTTCGCTGTGGTTTCCGATCGGCACGGACCTGAACTACGGCGAGATGAAGTCCGAGATGGGGCGGCGCGTCATCGAGAAGATCACCCGGCTCGCACCGGACTTCGAGAGCCTGATCCTGCGGCACACCACCTTCACGCCCAAGCACATGGGAACCATGTTCGGGGCACCCGGCGGCGACTACTGCCACGGTCTGATCCATCCCGAGCAGATGGGGCCGAACCGGCCCGGGCCGAGGGGTTATGTCGATCAGCCGATTCCCACGCAGGGACTGTATCTGGGCAGCGCGGGATGCCACGGTGGTCCGGGGATCACGTTCATTCCCGGTTACAACGCCGCCCAGCAGGTGCTGGCCGATCGCGGCTGAGCGCCTGGGTGACCCCTAGCGCTGGATTGCGGAGATCATCAGCTACATCGGTAACGAAAGCCCTCTGCTGACCGGTGAAGTATCTGGTGCACCCACAGGTCCGTGACGCACGGGCTACAGCAAACCTCTTGCTTGTTTCGGTGGGCGTTTGCCGTGGACCGGCTGCTCGGCGCTGAGCGCAAAGCGCCCTGCGTGCGCGCCACCGCCCAATGGCAAAGATCGACAAAGTTGAATTCAAAGCTGTGCGCTCGACAAAGTGGCAGCATGCGCCATGTTTCAGCGAAGTTAATCCGCGACGCTAGCTGGGTCGCGAATGCCCACGGAGAAGCCGTCCAAGCGAACTTGCCACCGCCCATAAATGAACCTAACCGAAAGTTCAGTTCAGCAAATTAGCTCGGCATATGAGCGCCTCTGAACAGGCATTTGTTTGATTCAGGCGCCGCGAAAACAAATTGACGTTCTCGATACAAACGCCCTTACTCGCGAGTAGGTTCAGCCGTGGCACAGATCACGTTCGGGTAAAGGAGACAAGATGAACCGTGCTGCGAAGTCCTACCTCACCGCGGGTGTTGCCCTGGCAGGCGCAAGCGTCATCGCCGTATCGCCGGTGGTGGCCACGCCGCTGAGCCCTCCCGGCGTCAACACCCACCCAGCGTTCTCTGTGTCTACCGCCGACCTGCAACTCGCTACCACGGTGAACCCCATCGCCGCGTGGGCAGAGGTGGTCTCCGCTGCGTATGGCAACGTGGCTGCCCTGGGCGAGGAGGTGTTGTCAGACCCGGCGCCTATCCTCCGCCAATTCATCCTGAACCAGCTCAGCAACGGTGAAGCCGTGGTTTCCGCGGCGACAGGGGCCATCGGCGGATTTCTTGAATACATCTCGCCGGACAATGCCTTCGGGTTGGGAGCTCAGCTGCGGACTGCCGCCGAACAACTGAGCTCGGGCAACATCGCGGGTGCCATCGAAACCGCGACGCAGGCGCTGTTCCTAGCGCCGGTGATCAGCGTCGCCTTCCCGGTCCTGTCAAGTGGTTTGCTGGAGATCCCCGGCACCATCGCGCAGAACTTCGCGAACGTCGTCAAGACGGTCACCGATCCAAATACCGTGCTGCCCATCGCCCTCGGCGCGCTCGGTACGGTGTTGGCACCGGTCAACGCATTCGGCGACAGCCTCCAGGAGACCTTCGATGCGCTTGGTGACGGGGACCTCGGCGCGGCGCTCAACGCCATCATCAACATCCCTGCCGCCGTCGTCGGTGCGGTGCTCAATGGCTACACCAACTTGGCGGGAAGTGTGTTTCCCGGATTGTTCTCGGAAGACGGTCTGGTCCATGCCCTTGTCGTGACGCTGCCCAGGGCCATCGCCGCGGCAATCGCCCCGGAAGAGGAGGGCGCAGGAGCGGCGGCCAACGGGCCGGCGGATGTTCCCACGGCGGTGTTGGCCAGCGTGCAGTCAGACGACGAGCAGGCATCTGATTCAGGTGCCGCCTCGCAGGACGCCGACGGAGGCGGCGCCGTGGACGCGGTCGACGCCTCGGTCACCGAGGAGACCGGAGAGGCGACCGCGACACCCGCCGAAGAGGTGGCCGACGCTCAGGTCGACGTCGCGGACGAAGCTCCAGCGATCGACACCGAGGAGGTGTCGGACGACGGTGGCGCCGAGCCGTCCGAAAGCTCCGAGGAGTCCTCGGGGGCCGAGCAGGGCCCCGCCGGCGAGACCGAGAACTCCGAGGACGCTGCAGCATTGGAGGAGGCCCTGGACGCTGACGCGGAGGCTTCCGAGGACGGCTCCGGCGACAGCGACGCCAGCGGCGACGAGGGTGGCAGTGGAGCCGGCGACGATGAATCCGGCTCGGAGAACAGTGAGTCGGCGGATACCGATGCGAGCTCGACTGATTCGGACTCGGGCGGATCTGATACCGGCAGCGGTTCGGAGTCCGACGGAGGTTCAGGCGACTCCGACTAGTCCACGCAGACCGCTCGGCCCCCTCGTCCGGCGAGGGGGCCGAGCGCTGCTGACGTCAGGTCGCCGGACCGCTGGGGGTGGCGCCACCCTCGTCGGCCCAGTCGGCGCCTTCCTCAGCACCCTTCGAGGGGTCGCTGATCACGTCGTCGTCGGCCTCATCGGCGCCGGCGTCCGTCTCAGTGGTCTGGGGCTTGTCTTTGGTCACGACGCAGGATTACCCCGGTGGGCCGCCGTTCATTCAGCCGCGTCGCCGTTGCAACTGCGTCATCCAGTCCTTCGGCACCCGCTCCCGCGGCCCCGGCACGGACTGTCCGGCCGGGCGACTCAGTGGGGCCGCCAGGTCTGCGCTGCCGTCGGGGCGGACGTAGTACTCGTCGCGGTCGTAATCCCAGTACCAGTCCTCGCCCGGTTCGAAGGACCGAATCACCGGATGCCCCGTACTGCGCCAATGCGCGGACGCGTGCCGCGAGGGCGAGTCGTCGCAACAGCCGATGTGACCGCACCCGGCGCAGCGCCGCAGGTGCACCCACCACCCGCCGGCTGCCTCGCATTCGACACAGCCCGTGCCGCTCGGGGGGATCGTGGGATCAACCGCGCCGCTCACGATTCGAAGCGTAATCGCCGCAACGGCGCCCAGTCGGGTGAACTCGAACCACACCGATGTCGCCGTGGTCTATGGTCGCGCCATGGCAACCAAGGATTCTCGTGAGGTCGTGATCGAAGCGTCACCGGAGCAGATTCTCGATGTCATCGCCGACGTCGAGGCCACCCCGACCTGGTCGCCCCAGTACCAGAAGGCGGAGATCCTCGAGAGCTACGACAACGGCAGGCCCAAGCGGGTGAAGATGACCGTCAAGGCGGCCGGGCTGACCGACGAACAGGTGATCGAGTACACCTGGGGCGACAACGAGGTCACCTGGACGCTCGTGTCCGCCAGTCAGCTCAAGGCCCAGGACGCCGGGTACACGTTGACCCCGGAGGGCGACAAGACCCGCGTGCGCTTCGACATCGCGATCGACCTGTCGGTGCCGATGCCCGGGTTCATCCTGAAACGCACGATGAAGGGTGGCGTGGAGACCGCCACCGAGGGACTTCGCAAGCAGGTCCTCAAGGTCGCCAAGGGGTGAACCGGGGTCCGCTGGCGGACGTCCGGGTCATCGAGCTCGGCGGCATCGGGCCGGGACCCCACACCGGCATGATCCTGGCCGATCTGGGCGCCGACGTCGTGCGGGTCCGTCGCCCGGGCGGGCTGCAGATGCCCGCCGAGGACGCGGATCTGCTGCACCGCGGCAAACGCGTCGTCGACCTCGACCTCAAGACCGACGCCGCCACGCTGCTCGACCTGATCGGCAAGGCCGACGTCCTGATCGACGGTTTCCGCCCCGGCACCTGCGAGCGGCTGGGCATCGGGCCCGACGACTGCGCGACGGTCAACCCCAGGCTGATCTTTGCCCGCATCACCGGCTGGGGACAGCACGGCCCGCTCGCGCGCTCGGCCGGCCACGACATCAACTACCTGTCGATGACCGGGGCACTGTCGGCCATCGGTTACCGCGACCGCCCCCCGGTTCCCCCGCTGAACCTGGTCGCCGACTTCGGAGGCGGCTCGATGCTTGCGCTGGTCGGCATCACGACCGCGCTCTACGAGCGCGAACGCTCCGGTCGGGGGCAGGTCGTCGACGCCGCCATGGTCGACGGTGTCAGCATCCTTTCGCAGATCGCGTGGACGATGAAGGCTCTCGGCAGGCTGGCCGACGAACGCGAGTCGTTTCTGCTCGACGGAGCGGCACCGTTCTACCGCACCTACGAGACCGCCGACGGCCGGTATGTCGCGGTCGGCGCCATCGAACCGCAGTTCTACGCCGAGCTGGTCGACGGCCTCGGACTGGCCGACGCCGGACTTCCGCCGCAGATGGACCGCTCGTCGTGGCCGGCGCTGCACGAGGAGTTCGAGCGTCGCATCGCGACCCGAACGCGCGACGAATGGGTCGCGATCTTCGCCGGCACCGATGCCTGCGTCACGCCGGTACTCACCTGGACCGAGGCTGCCGCCGGGGACCATCTGCGCGCACGAGGCACCATCGTGACCCACGGCGGCGTCGACCAGGCAGCTCCCGCTCCCCGCTTCGGCCGGACCCCGGCCCCTTCGGTAGGGGCTCCGCCGACACAGGCCACCCCCGTAGACGACATCGGGTGGTGAGCGGCGCGCTGGGTTAGCTGGACAAACCGGTGCGCGAGGCTGCCGCGATGGCTAGGATTTGCCGGTATGGCGGTTCGGGCATCCAGGGAAGTGGTGATCGAGGCCCCGCCTGAGGCGATTCTGGATGCGCTCGCCGACATCGATGCGGTGTCCTCCTGGTCGACGCTGCACAAGGACGCCGAGGTGCTCGATCGCCACCCCGACGGCAGACCGCATCATGTCCGGGCGACGTTGAAGATCATGGGCGTCACCGACAAGGAAGTTCTCGAATACCACTGGGGTGAGCGGTGGGTGGTGTGGGATGCCGAACAAACCTTCCAGCAGCGTGGTCAGCACGGCGAGTACAACCTGACCCCGGAGGGGGAGGACCGCACGCGCGTGCGGTTCGACCTCATTCTCGACCTGGCCGCGCCGATTCCGCATTTCCTGGTCAAGAAGGCCAAGAAGATGGTGCTCGACGTCGCACTCGAGGAACTGCGCCGACGAGTGCTCAGCGGTACTGCCTAACCCGCGGGGCGCAGGGTCTGCAGGCGTCGGATCGCTTCGTCGAGGGTGTCGTCGCGCTTGCAGAATGCGAAGCGCACCAAGTGCTTCCACTGCTCGGCATGGGCCGCGGCCGGATCGCAGAACGCCGTCATCGGGATCGCGGCGACTCCGACGCGCTGCGGAAGGTCGGCGCAGAACGCGGTGCTGTCGTGGTAGCCCAGCGGGCGAGGGTCGGCACACAGGAAGTAGGTGCCGGAGCTGTTGTGCACGTCGAACCCGATGTCGGTGAGTGCGGCGGAGAGCCTGTCTCGCCGAGTCTGCAGCGATGCGCACAGTGCCTGGACCCACGTGTCCTCGATGGACAGCGCCAACGCCACAGCCGGCTGGAACGGCGCTCCGCCCACATAACTCAGGTACTGCTTGGCCGCGCGCACCCCGGCGATGAGATCAGCTGGGCCGCAAGCCCACCCGATCTTCCAGCCGGTCACGTTGAACATCTTCGCCGCGCTGGAGATCGTGATGGTGCGCTCGGCCATGCCGGGGTAGTTCGCCAACGGCAGATGCTGTCGTCCGTCGAAGACGAGGTGCTCGTACACCTCGTCGGCGATCACCAACAGGTCGGCCTCGACGGCGAGGGCGGTCAGCGCGCGCAGTTCGTCGTCGCCGGCGACCATGCCGGTGGGATTGTGCGGCGAGTTGACGATCAACGCCCGGGTCTTGGGGCCGATCGCCGCCCGCAGGCCCTCGACGTCGATGGCGAAGCCGTCCCCGTCCTGCCGCATGGGCACGGCACGCCGGTGGCATCCGGCCATGGCGATCACCGGGGAGTACGAGTCGTAGAACGGCTCGACGAGCAACACCTCGGAGCCGGGTTCCACCAGGCCGAGCACCGATGCCGCAATCGCCTCGGTGGCGCCGACCGTGACGAGGACCTCGGTGTCCGGGTCGTACTCCGTCCCGTAGCGCCGGCTGCGCTGTTCGGCGATGGCCTCGCGCAGTTCGGGGATGCCCAGGCCGGGCGGGTACTGGTTCACACCGTCGGCGATAGCTTGCTTCGCCGCGGCGAGCATGGCCGCCGGACCGTCTTCGTCGGGGAAGCCCTGGCCGAGATTCACCGCTCCTATCCGAGCCGCCAGTGCCGACATCTCGGCGAAAATGGTCACCGCGTAGGGCTTCAGGCGTTCGACCGTCATGGATGGAGCGTATCGCCGTGCCAGGTGGCCGAACCTAGGAGGCGAATTGCCGCATAGTCCGCGTCTCGTGGCACATGCCGCCGATCTCGAGGGCGGGCGCGGTACTCCACACGTCGTGCGGACTGCGTCGGCAGGCGTCGTGCGCGAGTTCGACGACGGTGGGTGCCAGCCGGGCCTGGACCTGCTGGCTGCGCATCGGGCCCAGGCGACCCAGCCGCACGGCGGAGCTGAGCATCGAGGCCAGCATCGATCGGATCGACCCGGCCACCGCGGTGTGCACCGGGATACCGAGCCGGCCCTGCACGGCGCCCTCCACGACCGCGCAGTGTCCAGCGTGGTTTCCAGCCAGGACTCCGTCGAGATAGTGGCAGGGAAGGACCATCCCGCTCTGCGACGCCACGGTCGCCAGCTGGGCGCCGGTGGACTGAGACGCAGCGCGCGCATTGTCGAAGAGCTTGTAGGAGCCGATCAGGTCATCGAGGTCGCACAGCACGTCGGGTGCGTCGGCTGCACGGCAGGCCGCAGCGGTGATGGTCGCGTCCAGCGGCGCGAAGCTGTGGACGAGATAGTCGATCACCGCGGCGCTCACCTCGTCGGGGTCTGCGTCAGGGCGTTGAGCAAGCCATTCTTCGAGTCCGTGGCTGTGTACCAGTCTGCCGGCGGGAAATGCGCTGTCGTGCAGTTGCATCCACGCCATCAGCGCGACACCGTGGTCAATGATGGTGCTCATCGTGGCTTCCGGACGTGCGTGACCACCCTTTGCCCGCCATCGCCACGGACGCGACATCCCCGACCACACCGAGGTCGGCCAGCATCCGCCGTGCCGCCTCGGAGCTGGTCAGCAGCGGAGCGTACACGGCGGATCCCTCGGCGTCGATGGGCGCGTGCTGGTTGCCCAGGAGATAGCCCAACAACATCATCCGCCGCGCCCCGTCGGTGCCGGCGTTGTCATCGAAATGCACCACGATCGCCGGTTCCGCCGGTCGTCGCACCACGACGATTCCGTCGGCCGACTCGGCGAGCACCGCGCCTTCGCGCAAGAATCCGCCGCGCGGCAGCATGATCTGCACCTCGATTCCGGTGTCTGTCGTAACCAGCTGGCGGTGCTTGGCGGCGTCACCCCAGCCGATATCCACGTAGTGGCGTGGGCGCCCGTCGAAGCGGCACTCGGCGACGTCACCGATGATCGCCTGACTTTTCACAAAGCGGTCCTTTCCTCGCCCTCGCGACTGGTCTCGTCGCGTGCCGCATCGAACAGCGCCTGGCGCAACCCGCTCAGGTCGGTCGCATCGCGCGGTGTGGCGCGCACGATGACTCCTGCGCTTCGTGGCAGCTGCCCGGCACCGCCGCGGCAACTGACGCGCGCGGCGAGAATTCGCCGGATCCGGTGCACCATCCGGTCGGAGTCGAGCCCCGGAGTCACTGCGACGAAGGTCGCCAGATAGTCCCCGTCGATCAGGCCTGCGGGCGCCGGAAATCCCGAGGGACGGAGCATCTGGCGGTCTCGGGCCACCATCTCGTCACCGATGCGGATGGTGAATGCGCTGTCGTAGCGGGCGTAGGCGAACCGTTCACCGTGGGCGATACGGCCCGACGCCAGCGCTTCCCAGCCCAGATAGACACCGCCCGACTCGACCTGGATGTCGATCTGCTGCTCGAAGACGGAGTCGGCGTGGGGAATGACGGTGCCGGGGCAGTACTCCAGCACCGCACCGGACCTGACCGTGAAGTGCAGTCGGTGCTGCGCCCCCGGACCGGCACCGGCGAACACCTGGGTCGCCGCTTGGGTGGTGAGATGCAGATAGGTCCCGGTGCTGCACCGAACCGTTGTACGAAGGTCGTCGTCGGGAAACGCTCCACCACTGGGGCTCTGGACACACAGGGTGACGGCGCCGGGACGAACCGCGTCGTAGTGCAGAGGTGTCGTGACGCGCTGCGGGTAGCGTTGCCGCAACCCGGCGGCTCGGGTCCGTCCGGCGGCGTCGGCGACGACGTCGATGCCGAGTTCACCCGGACGGATCGGCGCCAGCGTGCTCACGCGTGGCTCACCGTCAGCATCGCGCCGTCGACCAGCAGGGTGGTGAGTTCGTCGAGGCCGCGGCCCGACTTGAGGTCGGTGAAGACGGTGGGCTTCACCGGCCGCGCCGCGCGGCAGTCCCGGCGCATCGCCCCGAGGTCAGCGCCTACAAGCGGGGCCAGGTCGATCTTGTTCACCACCAACAGATCAGCCTGCAGTAAGCCGATGCCGTTCTTACGCGGAATGTCGTCGCCGGCGGCGGTGTCGATGACGAACACCCAGTAGTCGACAAGGTCAGAGGTGAACGTCGCGGCCAGATTATCGCCGCCGGATTCGATCAGGATCACGTCGAGGTCCTCGAACTGCCGCACCAACCGGTTCGCGGCGGCGAGATTCGCCGACGGGTCCTCACGGATCGCAGTGTGCGGGCAGGCGCCGGTCTCCACGGCCAGAACTCTGGCGGGGTCGATGACCCCACTGCGCCGCACACGATGTGCGTCCTCCTCGGTGACCAGGTCGTTGGTGATCACCGCGACGCTCAGTCCCGCGTGCGTGAGTCGCGGAACAAGCGTCTCGACCAGCTTCGTCTTTCCCGACCCCACCGGGCCGCCGATACCGATCCGGACGACGCGGTCGTCGTTGTCGACCATGCTCGACTCCTGTCTATTTGAGGGTGTACCGGCGACCGAGCGGCACATGCGTCATCGGCGTGCTGACACACGGTTGGCCGTCCACCACGACTCGGTAGGTGTCGGGTTCGATGGTGATATCGGGCAGGTAGTCGTTGTGGAGCAGGTTCGCCTTGCTCAATCGGCGGGCTCCGCGGCAACCCACCAGCGGGGTGCCGAGCCCCAATCGGTCGCCCAGTCGCGCGTCGGCTGCCGCAGCCGCCACGAAGTTGACCGACACGTCCGCCGGTGTGCGGCCGTATGCTGCCCACTGCGGCCGGTAGCGCAACGGTTCGCACGTCATCAGCGAGGCATTGGATTCCCCCATGACCGACCACGCCGGGAAGCCGCCCTTGAACACGACTTCGGGTCGGATCCCGAAGAACTTCGGTTCCCACAGCACGATGTCGGCGAGCTTGCCGGGTTCCAATGAGCCGACCTCGTGGTCGATGCCGAACAGCCGGGCCGGGTTGACGGTGAGTTTGGCGATATAGCGCAGGATGCGGGCGTTGTCGGCGCCGCTTCCGGCATCGCCGGGCAGCGGTCCGCGAGTGCTGCGCATGTGCGAGGCCAACTGCCATGTCCGCGCGATCGTTTCACCGATCCGACCCATACCCTGGGAGTCCGATCCCATCGCGGAGATCGCACCCAGGTCGTGCAGGACGTCCTCGGCGGCGATGGTCTCGCGGCGAATCCTGGACTCGGCGAACGCGACATCTTCCGGAATGCGGGGATTGAGATGGTGGCACACCATGACCATGTCGAGATGCTCGTCGAAGGTGTTGAGCGTGTATGGATTCGTCGGATTGGTCGAGGACGGCAGGCAGTACGACTCACCCACGACACGCATGATGTCGGGGGCGTGTCCGCCTCCTGCGCCCTCGGCATGGTAGGTGTGGATCGGGCGACCGTCGATTGCCGCCATCGTGTCCTCGAAGAACCCTGATTCGTTGAGCGTGTCGGTGTGGATCTGCACCTGGAGGTCGAGTTCGTCACCGGCATCGAGTGACGCGCGAATCGCTGCCGGTGTCGCCCCCCAGTCCTCGTGGATCTTGAAGCCGATCGCGCCTGCGAGTCCCTGCTCGAGCAGCGGGGCGACACTCGATGCGCTGCCGTTTCCGATGAATCCAAAATTCATCGGAAATGCCTCGGCCGCACGCAACATCCTCGCCAGGTTGTTCGGTCCCGACGAGGTGATCCCGACCGTGACGGGGCCCAGGCCACCGCCGATCATCGTGGTGATTCCGCTGGACATGGCTTCGTCGACCAGTCCGGCGCTGTCGAAGTGAACGTGAACGTCGATGGCCCCGGCGGTGGCGATCATGCCCTCGCCGGCCCGGATATCGGTTCCCGCGCCGATGATCAGGTCGGGGTCGACGCCGGACATCGTCCTTGGGTTCCCCGACTTGCCGATGCCGGCAATGCGTCCGTCCCGGATGCCGATGTCGGCCTTGCGGATTCCCAGAACGGCATCGATGATCACGACGTTGGTGATGACGAAGTCCAGCGCGCCGTCGGCATTGGTGATGTCGCCGTGCACCCCCATGCCTTCCCGCATGGTCTTGCCACCCCCAAACACCGACTCGTCGCCGTAGACCGTGGCGTCATGTTCGACCTGCGCCAGCAGCTCTGTGTCTCCCAGTCGGACACGGTCCCCGGTGGTGGGCCCGTACAGTTCGGCGTAGTGACTGCGCGCGATGCGGTACGCCACGTCACTCCTCCCTCGACGAGTCTTGGAAACCCTGTGCGACAAGATCTTCGACTAAACCAGATGCGGGACCATCGGCCGTCGAGGCGTTCGTCACATCGTTCTGTCCGATGACGACCCGCTCCCCGCCGTACTGGGTCAGCGTGACGTCCTGAGCTTCGCCGGGCTCGAACCGCACCGCCGTGCCGGACGGGATGTCCAGACGCATCCCGAAGCTGGCTGCACGGTCGAACCGCAACGCGCGGTTGACCTCGAAGAAGTGAAAATGTGAGCCGACCTGGATGGGCCGATCGCCGGTGTTGTGAACTCGTACGGAGGCGGTCGACCGATCGGCGTTGAGTATCAGCTCGCCCGAAGCAGCGAGGATCTCACCCGGTATGACCTCTGGGGCCGCACCGTTCTGTCCGGGTGCGACGGCGTCGTGGACGGTGACCAGCTTCTGGCCGTCGTCGAAGAACGCTTCCACCTGTACCGAGCCCATCAGTTCCCGGACGCCTGGCATCACATCGTCGTCGGTCAACACCGTCGCGCCGAAGGCCGCCGCTTCGGCGACGCTCGCGCCTGCACGAGCTACCTCGGCCACCTCGTCGGCGATCAGCGCGCGCGCCTCCGCGTACGTCAACGCCAACCCCGCCGCTCGACGTTTCCGTGCGAGTTCAGCGGCCAGGAACAACAACAACCGGTCTTCGTCCTTCGGTGTCAGATGCATGTCGTCAGCCCGTGATCCCCTCGGCCCACGGATAACCCTCGAGGAAGGGGTCGGGCTCGATAGGCTCGGGCGACTGCCAGATCTGGTAGATCAAACCGTCCTCGGCGACCCGACCGATCCTTGCGGTCTTGGTCACGTGGTGGTTCTCACCGTCGATTGTCACCGTGCCTTCCGGGGCGTCGACCGTGACCCCGCCCGCCGCCTGCTGGATGTCAGACACGGCGAACGAATCAGCTTTCTCGACTGTGGCTTTCCACAGCATCACCGCGGTGTAGGCCGACTCCATCGGGTCAGACGTCACCCGGTCGGCGCCGAATCGTTGCTTGAAGTCCGCGACGAAACTGTCGTTGGCGGGCGAGTCCAGCGTCTGGTAGTAGTTCCACGAGCTCAGTTGGCCGGCGACGGTGTCGGCCCCGATGCTGCGCACCTCCTCCTCGCCGACGCACATGGACATCACCGGCATGGTGTCCGCGCTCAGGTTCGCATTGCGGTACTCGCGGAAGAAGGCGACCAACGAGTCCCCGACAACCACGTTGAACACCGCATCCGCGTCGGCCGAGCGGATCTTGTTGACGATGGTCGAGAAGTCGGTACTGCCGAGCGGCGTGTAGTCCTCGCCTTTGATCTCGATGCCGTTGGCCTGTGCGTACGCCTTCACGATCGCATTCGAGGTGCGTGGAAAGACATAGTCGCTGCCCACCAGATACAGCGACGTGACGCCCTGTTCCTTGAGGTAGTCCAGCGCCGGGATGATCTGTTGGTTGGTGGTGGCACCGGTGTAGAAGATGTTCTCCGAACTCTCCAGGCCTTCGTACTGCTGGCCGTAATACAGCAGGGCGTTGGAGTCCTCGAAGATGGGCAGCATGGCTTTACGGCTCGCCGAGGTGTATCCACCGAATACTACTGCCACACAGTCTGATTGGACCAGCTTCTGCGCCTTCTCGGCGAAGATGGTCGGATCGGACGCGCCGTCCTCGCCGATCAGATCGAGCTGCTTGCCCAGC
>MDTD01031018.1_pt1 | contig 36368 bp, 31 predicted proteins | sample 811221 | NCBI WGS metagenome assembly MDTD01 (sample SAMN05326646, study PRJNA326480) | marine metagenome | isolation source: seawater | place: Pacific Ocean: South West | collected 2011
GGAGGCCGCGCTGCGCGCCGCCATCGAGCCCGACAGCGCGCCCATGCCGATATCGTCGGTCATCAGCACCCCGTCGAAGCCGATCGTGCCGCGGATCACGCGCTCGACCACCGCCGGCGACTGGGTTGCCGGCCGCTCCGTATCGTAGGCGCTGAAGACCAGATGGCCGGTCATCCCCCAGGGCAGGTCGTTCAGCGCCCGGAATGGCGGGAAATCGACGGCTTCCAGCAGTTCCGCAGGGGCATCCACCCGAGGCAGGCCGTGATGGCTGTCCACCCCCGCCCTGCCATGGCCGGGAAGATGCTTGATCACCCCCTGGCAGCCGCCGGCGGCAAGGCCGTCCGCCACCGCACGCCCCAGCGCCGCGACCACCACCGGATCGCCGGAAAAGGCCCGGTCGCCGATCACCTTGTCGGCCTCCGGCTGCCGGACGTCGAGCAGCGGCAGGCAGTCGGCGTCGATGCCCAGCGCCGACAGCTCGCGGGCGATCATTTCCGCATTCAGCCGGGCGGCGGCGCAGGCCCGCGCAGGATCCTGCGCGTACAGTTCGCCGAACCGCGCCGCCGCCGGCGCGGCGCGCCAGTGCGGCGGCTTCAGCCGGGCGACCCGGCCGCCTTCCTGGTCGATGAAGACGGGGACGGCCGGATCGGCCACAGCGCCGCGCAGCTCGTCGACCAGTGCGGCGACCTGGGCCGGCTGGTCGACATTGCGGCCGAACAGGATGAAGCCGACCGGCAGGGTCTCCGCGAAGAAGGCCCGCTCCGCCGGGCTCAGGCGCAGTCCGGCGCAGCCGAAGATCGCCGGCGCACGCCGCGGCCAGTCGATGGCCGCCGCTTCAGCGCCGGACAACGAAGCACCCCTGGCCGGCGGCCTTCAGGTTCGCGCAGGCGCTCTCCGCCGCCGCGGCACTGGCGAAGGGGCCGGCCTGGATGCGGGTGAACATGCCCTTGCCGGGGATGTCGACCCGCTCGAAATGCGCCGCCATCGCCCCCAGCACCTGGCTGTGGCGCCCCTGGATCCGCCGCCATTCGCTGCGCGCCGCCTGATCGTCGCGCAGAGCGGCGAGCTGCAGCAGGATGGACCCCGGCGGCATCTCCTTCTCCGCGGTGGCCGAGGCGGTCGCGACGGCATCGGCGGTGGACGCGTCGCTCGCGGCGGAGTCCTGCCCTTCTGTCCCCGCATCGGCGGGTGCCAGAAGCTGCTCGCGCTCCGGCGCAGGGGCCGGGGGCGCCGTGTCGCTCTCCGGCTGGCGCGCCGCCACGGCGGCATCGTCGGCCGCCTGGTCGTCGGCCGCCTCCGCCGGCCCGTCGTCCTGCAACACAGGTTCCTGGCCGGGCGCCGGCGGTGCCTCCTCCCGCAGTGCCGCCGTATCGCTGTCGCCGATATCGGTATCAGCCGCCGCGGCTTCCGTGCCTTCGGCTTCCGCCGGTGCGGTCTGCGGTGCAGGCTCCGGCGCCGGCTGCCGGCTGGGCGACAGCAGTTCCTCGATGCCGTCCGGCGATCCGGCCGTGGCATCGGCTGCGGCAAGGCCGGCATCCGCACTGCCATTTCCGGCGGCTTCGCCCCCGGTGTCTGTCGTTTCAGGGCTGGTTGGCGCTGCGCCGGCCGGCTCCGGTTCGGTCTGCATCGCCAGCGGGCCGCCATCGGGCGCGGGCGCCGCCCCCACGGCCTGCGCCAGGGTCTCGCCGCCATCGTCCGCGGACGCGGCCGGTGCCTGCGCGACGTCGGTTCCCGCCCCTGCCCCGCCATCGGCCGGCGCCTTCGGCATGTCGGACAGCGGGCTCTCCGGCGGCGGCAGCATGCGCTCCTCACCGGAAGGGTCCGCCTCGCTGCCGGCGAGCCGGTCGTAGATCCGCTTGTCCTGGTCGGGAATGGTGATGCCGCCGCGATCCTCGGGCCGCACCTTCACCGGCCCGTCATCGGCCGCGATCAGCGGCACCTGGCCGTTGCCGCCGCCGTCGGGCGTGCCCAGCGGGATCAGGCCGTTCTGCATGCCGTACCAGGCACCGGCACCGACCGCGACGACCAGCAGGAGGATCAGTGCGGCCACCGCGATCCACCAGCCGCCGCGCCGGCGGCCGCCATCGCGTTCCTGCTGCGGACGCGCGGCCCGGCCCTTCTGCCTCAGCACCACATCCTCGTCCGGAAAGGCGCCCGCCGGGGGCGGCCCGGCGGCAGCGCCATCCTGCGCCGGCGGCGATGGCGGCACCGGTGCCGGCGCGCCGCTGGCACGAAGCACGCTGCGGGCCGCCTCCGCCGCCGTACTGGACCCGCGTTTCAGGCCGGACGGGGCAAGGCCGGGATCGGACGGCTGGCCGGCGGCGGCGCCACGTGCTCCGCGGTCGGAAGCGGACCGGCCGATGGCGGCCGCGCCTCCCTGATCGCCGGCACCGCCAGGCCGGGCAGCCGCACCGCCCTGGGGCGGCAGGCGGGATCCTGCTGCCGCATCGGCTGCGACCGCGCCGGGGCGGGACGCCTTGGCGATGATGTCCCGGATCTGTTCGAAATCGTCGTCGCGTTCCTGGAACAGCGAGCGCTGCGACCGCTGCTCCCCGGTCCCCTGCGCACCGGCACCCTGCGCACCGGCACCCTGCGCGCCGGCCCCCTGCGCGCCGGCATCGCGGCCGGTGCCGCGGCGGCGGGCCAGCGGCGGCTCGTCATCGTCGCCGGATTGCGCTGCGCTCATCTTGCCGGTTCCCTTCGCCGCGGCCCTGCCCCGGAACCCATGGCCGGAAGATCAAGCCGGGGCCGGAAGATCAAGCCGGAACGCCATACCTGCACATCGGTCCGGACGCGGCCACAGCCTTGCCCTCCCGGCAACCCGCCTGCCGCCCCGCTCACCGCATCTCGGTGACCGGTGTCACGCCCAGAACGTCCAGCCCGGAGGCGATGACATCGGCCACGGCGCGCAGCAGCGCAAGCCGGGCGAGGGTCAACGGCCGGTCCGCCGCATGGATGAAACGCAGGCTGGGATCGTCCTTGCCGGCATTCCAATGGGCGTGGAACGCCGCGGCCAGGTCATAGAGGTAGAAGGCGACCCGGTGCGGCTCATGCGCCTGGGCCGCCGCGTCGACCAGCCTGGGCCATGCGGCCATTCGCTTGATGAGATCAAGCTCCCCCGGGTGGGTCAAGACAGCCAGGTCGCCGGCCTGCAGGCCCCGGAATTGCGCCGCATCCGCCAGTTCGGGGGATTCCAGTTCCACGGCCGCATTGCGCAGCACCGAATGGACTCGGGCATGCGCGTATTGGACATAGAAGACCGGATTGTCCTTCGACTGCTCCAGCACCCTGGCGAAGTCGAAGTCCAGGGGGGCGTCGTTCTTGCGGGTCAGCATGATGAAACGCACGACGTCCGGCCCGACCCGGTCGACGATCTCCCGCAGGGTTACGAAGGTGCCGGCCCGCTTCGAGACCTTCACCGGCTGGCCGCCCTCCAGCAGGTTCACCAGCTGGCAGAGCTTCACGTCCAGGACGTCCCGGCGGCCGGTCAGTGCCGCGACGGCGGCGGCCACCCGCGCGACATAGCCGCCATGATCGGCGCCCCAGACGTCGATCAGATGGTCGAAGCCGCGCTGGATCTTGTCGTAGTGGTAGGCGATATCGGCGGCGAAATAGGTCCAGCTGCCGTCGGATTTCTTCAGCGGGCGGTCGGTATCGTCGCCGAACGCGCTGGCCTTGAACAGCAGCTGCGGCCGCGGCTCCCAGTCGTCGGGCAGCTTCCCCTTCGGCGGCTCCAGCACGCCGGTATAGACATAGCCGTCCGCCTCCAGCGCCGCGATGGCGGCATCCACCCGCCCGTCCGCATGCAGCTGCGCCTCGGAGGAGAAGACGTCGTGGCGTATGTCGAGCGCCGCCAGATCCTCGCGGATCACCTCCATCATCATCTCGATGCTGCGCGCGCGGAACACCGGCAGCCAGTCCGCCTCCGCCGCCTGCAGCCAGCGGCCGCCCTCGTCGGCGGCGATCGCCCGGCCGGCGGCGATCAGGTAGTCGCCGGGATAGAGGCCGGCCGGGATCTCGCCGATCGCCTCCCCCAGCGCCTCGCGGTAGCGCAGATAGGCGGACCGGGCCAGCACGTCGACCTGCCCGCCGGCATCGTTGATATAGTATTCCCGGGTGACCTTGTGGCCGGCCTTTTTCAGCAGGCGGGCCAGCGCATCGCCGAACACCGCCCCCCGGCAATGGCCGACATGCAGCGGCCCGGTCGGGTTGGCGGAGACAAATTCGACATTCACCGGCCCTGCCCCGGCGGCGGCCGGCCGGTCGCCGAAGCGGGCCCCTTCGGCCAGCACCGCGGCGAGCTGGTGGTGCCAGGCTTCATCCGCCAGCCGCAGGTTCAGGAAGCCGGGGCCCGCGATCTCGACCGCGGTGACATGCGGCCAGTCCGCGGCGGCAGCCGCCAGTGCCTCGGCGATGTCGCGCGGCTTCCGGCGGAAGGTCCTGGCCAGCACCATGGCGGCATTGCTCGCCAGGTCGCCATGGCTGGGATCGCGTGGCGGTTCGACGGTGATCGGCGCATAGGCCGGGTCGGCCGCGCCCAGCGGTGCCGCGCCTTCGGGCGCCAGGTCCTGCAGGGCGGCCAGGATCCGCGCCCGGGTATCGGAAAAGATGTCCATCGCTTCTTTGACTTGCGCTGTTGCGCCCATACATTTGAGCCGGTGGCTGCGCATGCCCGTCGGGCGGCGCCGCTGCGTGGATGTACTAGGCTTTCCGCCGGGGGAAAACCCCGGCAGGCGGAATGGCCGGCTTCAGGATGGCGCCGGCTCCCAGGCGGGCCGGACCAGAATTGCAGGAGGTGAGCATCGTGGCCGAAGCGGCGACACAGGCGAATGCGGACGGCCGGGCGAATGCGGAGGGCCAGGCGGATGCAGAGGGCCAGGCACCGCTGCTGGTGACGGACCGCGCCGCGCGGCAGGTCGCGAAGATCATCGCCGCGGAGGGCGATCCGGCGGCGATGCTGCGCGTCTCGGTCTCCGGCGGCGGCTGTTCCGGCTTCCAGTACGGCTTCGCGCTGGATACCGAGACGACGTCCGACGACCTGGTGATCGACAAGGGCGATGTCCGGGTGGTGGTCGATTCCATGTCGCTGGAATTCCTGCGCGGGGCGCAGGTCGACTATGTCGACGAGCTGATCGGCTCCGCCTTCCGGATCTCCAATCCGAACGCCCAGTCGTCCTGCGGCTGCGGCACCTCGTTCGCGATCTGACGGCGCCCGCGCCGATGCTGCTGGCGACATGGAACGTCAATTCCATCAAGGCGCGGCTTGAGAACGTCCTGTCCTGGCTGAAGGAAGCCGGCCCCGACGTGGTCCTGCTGCAGGAACTGAAATGCGTCGACGAGGCCTTCCCGCGGGAGCCCATCGAGGATCTGGGCTACAACATCGCCGTCCACGGTCAGAAGACCTATAACGGGGTCGCCATCCTGTCGAAATTCCCGCTGGAAGATGTCGCCACCGGCCTGCCCGGGGCGGAGCGCCAGCCGGAGGACGACCATGCCCGCTATATCGAGGCGGTGACCGGCGGGGTCCGGGTCGCCTCCATCTACCTGCCCAACGGCAACCCGGTTCCGGGGCCGAAATTCGACTACAAGCTGGGCTGGATGGATCGCCTGGTCGCCCATGCCGGCGACCTGCTGGCGCTGGAAGAGCGCACCGTGCTGGCCGGCGACTACAATGTCTGCCCCACCGACGCGGATGTCTTCGACCCGGCCCGCTTCGCCGGCGACGCGCTGTGCCAGCCGGAATCGCGGGCGCGGTTCCGGCAGATCCTGAACATGGGCTATACCGAGGCGTGGCGCGCCTTCCACCCCGACGGCCCGCAGGAATACAGCTACTGGGACTATCAGGGCGGCGCCTGGGACCAGAACAACGGCCTGCGCATCGACCATCTGCTGCTTTCGCCGCAGGCGGCCGACTGCCTGTCGCGCTGCGGCATCGACCGCGGGCCGCGTGCGGCGCCGAAGGCGTCGGACCATACCCCGGTCTGGTGCGAACTGGCGGTCTGAAGGGGCAGGTCAGGCCTTCTCGGCCGCCTCTCTCAGCGCCGACAATGACGGGATCGTCACCTGACGCGTCGACTCGGGCACGATCAGGCCGGCCGCCTTCAATTCGCCGATCTGACGGCTGACCGTCTCCATCGTCAGCCCCAGGAATTCCGCGATATCGCCGCGGGTCAGCGGGATTCGGCAGACCAGCGGGCCGTCGCTTGCCGGCTTGTCGTCGGTGACCGGGCCGGCCTGCCGCTCCGCCAGCAGGCAGAGGAAGGAGGCGACCCGCTCCCGCGCTGTCTTGCGGCCCAGCAGCATCATCCATTCGCGGGAATGGTCGAGCGCCTCCAGGGTGCGCTCGAACAGGCTGGTCTCCAGCTTCGGGAAGGTCTCCAGCAGGCGGTGGAAGGACGCCGCCTCCGCATAGCAGAGCTTCACCGGCTCCAGCGCGATGGCATAGTAGGGGCTCTGCCTGGCATGGGCCCGCCCCAGGAAGTCGGAGGGAAACAGCAGCCCGAGGATCTGCTTCCGGCCGTCGCCCATCATCTTCTCCAGCTTCACCGTGCCTTCCAGCACGGTGCCCAGGAAGGAGACAGGATCCTGGTCGGACATGATCACCTGGCCTGCGGCGTAGTGGCGGTGCCGCACGCTCTTCGCCATTTCAGGCAGCTCCCGGTGCACGTCAAGCACCCGGCAGATGGCGTTCTTGCGAACGCCGCAATGCTGGCAGGGCCCCGCGTCGATGACGGGCGGCGCGATATTCATGGCGGAATCCAAGCGACCTTTTCAGGACAGTTCCGCCGAAGGTAGCAGACTGCCCCGCCACACCGGAAGAATGCATAATGCCGCGGTGCAGCATGGGGGTCCCGGCCGAGCGGCGGTCAGGCATCGGGCCGCCCCCCGGTTCCGTCCGCAGACGGCCGGTGCCGCTCCTGCGCCGGCCGTGGCGGCTGGACCTGCGCCGCGTGCCGTTCCTCTGCCGGGTCGTCCAGCAGCACCCGCTGCGCGGCGCCGTCCAGGTCGTCGAACTGGCCGCTGTTCAGGCACCAGAGGAAGGCCGCCAGGCCGATCCCGCCCAGCAGCAGGGCGGCGGGGATCAGGATCACCAGGTTCGTCACCGCGCCGCCTCCCCGACCGCCGCCGGCGTTCCGGCGGGCATGCCCGTGTCCCGGCCGGCCGCCACCGGCGCAGGGTCCGGCGCCTCCGCGTCGCGGAACGGCATGTGCATCCGCAGCGCGTTGGCGCAGACCACCAGGGAGGACAGCGACATCGCGATCGCCGCCGCCATCGGCGAGGCCAGCCCGGCCGCCGCCGCCGGGATGGCGAGCAGGTTGTAGAGTGCCGCGAAGCCCAGGTTCTGCAGCACCAGCCGGCGCGCGCGCCGGGCGGCATCCACGGCCAGCAGGACCGGCCGCAGGCTGGCCCCCAGGAAGACCAGGTCCGCCGCCGACTGGGAGACCTCCGCCGCCGTGCCGGGCGAGAGCGAGACATCCGCCGCGACCAGGGCCGGCGCATCGTTGAGGCCGTCGCCGACCATCAGCACCCGGTGCCCGGCGGCCCGCAGCGCCTCGACCGCGGCGACCTTCTCCGCCGGGGTCTGCAGGGCCGCCCAGTCGGCGATCCCGGCCTGCGCCGCCGTGCGCGCCACCGCGCCCTGCCGGTCGCCGGACAGCAGGCGCACCTGCAGTCCGCGCCGGCGCAGCCCCGCCACCGTCTCCGCCGTCTCCGGTCGCAGCCGGTCGGCAAAGGCGAAGCGGCGCCAGCGCGCGCCCTCGCCCTCCCCCACCTGCAGCCAGACCTCGGGCAGATCGTCCGCCATCCCCATGTCGGCGGCTTCCGGGGCGGCCGGCACCGCGCAGTGAGCGCGGCTGCCCAGGCGCAGCACGGCGCCGCCCTGCCGGCCGGACAGGCCGCTGCCCGGCTGCTCCTCGATCCCTTCCGCGGCCGCCGTCCGCAGGCCGTTCTCCGCGGCGGCGCGCACCAGGGCGCGCGGCAGGGGATGCCGGCTCTGCGCCGCCAGCGCCGCGGCGCGCGCCAGGTCGGCGGCGAATGACGGGTCGCCGTCCGGCACCACCAGTCGCAGGTCGTCGGCCGTCAGGGTACCGGTCTTGTCGAAGACCACGGTATCCACCCGTGCCAGGGCTTCCAGCCCGGCACCGCCCTTCGACAGGATCCCGCGGCGGAACAGGCGCCCGCCGGCGGCGACCTGCACCGCCGGGATGGCAAGTCCCAGGGCACAGGGACAGGTGATGATCAGGACCGCGATGGCGTTCACCAGCGCCGGTCCGGCATCGCCGCCCAGCAGCCACCAGCCCAGGAAGGTGGCCACCGCGGCGCCATGGACGACCGGCACGTAGAGCCGCGCCGCCTGTTCCGCCAGGCGGGTCGCCCGGCCATGCCCGGCCTCCGCCGTTTCCATCATCCGGGCAAGCTGGCCCAGCAGGGTATTGCCGCCGACGGCCTCCACCACCGCCTCGACCCGGCCGGTGAGGTTGACCATGCCGGCCTGCACGGCGCTGCCCGGTGCCGCGGCGACGGGCAGGGTCTCCCCCGTCACCGCCGACATGTCGAGGTCCGTGGCGCCGCCCGAGATCCGGCCGTCGAAGCCGATCCGTTCGCCAGGGCTCAGCGCGACGCGCATGCCCGGCCTCAGTTCACCGGCGTCGACGGCGGTCAGCGTGCCGTCCGATCCGACCACCGTCACCGGCCGTTCGGTGATCGCGCGCAGCAGCCGCGCTGCATCGCCGGCACGGCGGCGCATCAGATGCTCCAGGTAGCGGCCGACCAGGAGGAAGAAGAGAAGGGTGACCGCCGCGTCGAACCACAGGTCGACGGGGTGACCGCCCAGCCGCACCATGCTGTAGCCGACGGCCAGCAGCACGGCGAGCGAGATCGGCACGTCCATGTTGACCCGGCGCCCGCGCAGCGCGGCTAGGGCGGAACGGAAGAAAGGCTGGCCGCCATAGGCGACCGCCGGCAGGGCGATCAGGGCGGAGATCCAGTGCAGCAGGTCGCGGGTCGCCCCCTCCGCGCCGGACCAGACCGATACCGACAGCAGCATGATATTGGCGGCCGCAAAGCCGGTCACCGCCAGCGCCGTCAGCAGCCTCCGCCCCTCCCGGTCGGCGCCGGCACCGGGCATCGCCGCCGGGTCCAGCACCGTGGCGGGATAGCCGAGGCCGTCCATCGCGACGACCAGATCCTGCGGCGCCAGGCGGTCGGTCTGCCAGTCGATACAGACCTGCCGGCTGCCGAAGCCGACCCGCGCCTGCCGCACGCCAGGCAGCGCGGCCAAACCGCGCTCGATGCGCCCGATGCAGGCGGCACAGGAAATATCGGGCGCGTGCAGCAGCAGGCGCCGCACGCCGGGCGCGACCTCGGGCATCCAGCGCTCCGGCACCTGCAGGCCGGCGGCCGCCCGGGCAGCCTGGTCTGCGTCCGCCGCCCGGTCGGCCGCCGCCGGGCCGATCATCGCGCCGGGCGCACAGCAGCTCATTACCGGCTCTCCTGCCCCGCGTCCGAGGCCGAACCGGCAGCCGGCTCGGAACCGGGCCTTTCGGACAGCGTCCTCTCGGGCAGCGGCCCCTCCAGCGGCGGCCGCTCATGCTCCAGGGCGGCCGGCCCGTGCTTCTCGAAGGCGGCGAAGCGCAGGCTCTCCACATAGCCGTTGTCGGCGACGGTGCCGCGGAAGGAACGGCTGGCGACCGTCGCCATCACGCCGTTGACCAGGATGATCAGGCCGAAAAAGGCCAGGAAGTACAGGAGCACCCGCCGCCCGGTCAGCGGGCGCGGCCGTCCGGCCCTAGTTCCGGCCGGATTCGAAAAGGGCGTCATAGACATCGCTCTCGCTCCCGTCCACGTCGGAGACGCGGATTTCGAAGGGGGTTGCCGTCCCGGACAGGGTCGCCGGATCGACCGTGATGAACAATCGCAGCTGCTCCAGCCGGTCGGGACCGATGTCGACCGGGAACACCTCGCCCGGGCGGCGGACGATCCCGGATTCGCGGCCCAGCCAGACCTCGCTGGCCGGATCGAGCCCCTGCACCGAGAGGGCGAAGCTGCGGGGCTCCGGCATCATGTTCAGGATCTTCACGGTGAAGCTGTTGCGGATACGGCCGTCCGACAGGGTCACGGCCACCGGGTTGCGGTCGTGGATCACGTTCACGTCCAGGCGGTCGCGCAGCCCCAGATAGGCGAGGATCGCGAGCCCCGCCGCGCCCCAGATCACGGCATAGACGAAGGTGCGCACGCGGATCCAGGGATAGGTCCGGACCCGGCCCTCACCGGTCGCACGCGCCTTGTCGTTGTTCAGGGTGTCGTAGGCGATCAGCCCCTGCGGCCGGCCGACCTTGGCCATCACGCCGTCGCAGGCATCGATGCACAGCGCGCAGGAGATGCAGGCCAGCTGCTGGCCATCGCGGATGTCGATGCCCATCGGGCAGACCGCCGCGCAGAGCCCGCAATCGACGCAATCGCCGCGGCGGCTGGTATCCACCGCCCCGCCGGTCTGCGCGCCCGCCCCGAAGCCGCCGGCCAGGTCCGGCAGGACCCGCGGCCGCATCACGTCGTCGGGCGGCGCCTCGAAAGGCTTGCCCATCTTACCGCGCGGCTCCCCCCGCCAGTCGCGATAGGTGACGGTCAGCGAGTTCTCGTCGGTCATCGCCGACTGGATCCGCGGCCAGGGGCACATGTAGATGCACACCTGCTCCCGCATATGACCGCCGAAGGTGTAGGTCGTGAAGGTCAGCACCCCGATCGCGACATAGGCCTGGTAGGCGGCGTCGAAATGCACCAGGTCGTTGATCAGGCTGGGCGCGTCGGCGAAATACAGCACCCAGGCACCGCCGGTGGCCAGGCCGATCAGCAGCCAGATCGTATGCTTGGTGGTGCGCCGCCACAGCTTGTCGAAGCCGAGCGAGGCGCGGTCCAGCCGCATGCGGGCATTGCGGTCGCCCTCCACCCAGCGCTCCACCATCAGGAACAGGTCGACCCAGACCGTCTGGGGACAGGTATAGCCGCACCAGGCCCGCCCCAGCACGGAGGTGATCAGGAACAGCCCGACACCGGCCATGATCAGCAGGCCGGCGATGATGAACAGTTCCTGCGGCCAGATTTCCACGAAGAAGAAGTAGAAGCGGCGATCGGCCAGGTCGATCAGTACAGCCTGGTCCGGCGCGAAGGGACCGCGGTCCCAACGCAGGAACGGCGTCACGTAGTAGATCGCCAGGGTCACCCCCATGATCCACCATTTCAGGGTGCGGAACCGCCCATGCGCGCGCTTCGGGAAGATCTTCTTCCGGGCTGCATAAAGCGGCTGCGTTTCCGCGGCACTGTCGCCCATGGCACTATCCATCCACCGGCCGTCGGCCGGTCCTTTCTATTCGCCGCCGCCCAGTGTGTGCACGAACAGGGTGAGCTGCTTGATCGTCACCGGGTCGAGCCGCTGCTGCCAGGCCGGCATGACCCCGTTGCGGGCGTTGTAGATCGTATTGAACACCGACTGCTCATCGCCGCCGTAGAGCCAGATGGCATTGCCCAGCGCGGGTGCGCCCAGCTCGCGATTGCCGCCGCCATCGGCACCGTGGCAGGCGGCGCAATAGTCCGCGAACAGGGTCTCGCCCGCGGCCGCATCGCCGCGCTCGGCCGTGCGGTCGGACAGCGACAGCACATAGGCCGTCAGGTCATGGATCTGGCTGCGGTTCAGCAGACCGTCGCGGCCGAAGGCCGGCATCGCGTTCTGCCGGGTGTCGGGATCCTGCTCGTAGCGGATGCCATGACTGATGGTGGCATGGATCTCGTCCAGGGTGCCCCCCCACAGCCATTCGTCGTCGTTCAGGTTCGGATAGCCCAGCGCGCCCTGCCCGCCCGAGCCGTGGCATTGCGAGCAGTTCACCGCAAAGGCCGACCGGCCTCCCGCCACGGCGAAGCGCAGCAGGTCGGGATCGGCCGGGATCTCCTGCAGCGAGGCGGCGGCGATGCGCTCGATCTGGGTGGCCTGGGCCGCCTCGGCCGCAGCAAGCTCCTCCTGCAAGGCACCGCGCTCGGTATAGCCCAGGACCCCGCCGGTCGCCTTGCTGATCAGCGGCACGGCCGGATAGAGGATCATGTAGATGATCGAGAACAGGATCGTGGCGTAGAAGGTCCACAGCCACCAGCGGGGCAGTGGCGTGTTCAATTCCCGGATGCCGTCCCAGCTGTGGCCGGTCATGGGCTGTCCGGTGACGTCGTCCACGTCCGGCACGCTGCGGTGATGGCCTTCGTCGCGGGGCGCTTGCCGCTCCGCATCGTCCTTCAGCGGGATCTCGGCTGCCTCGCGATAGTGCTTCTTTCCCTTCGGCCGCATCACGTAGATGACGATCGCGACGAACAGGGTGACCAGCGCGGCCAGACCCCAGCTGTCCGCGAAATGGCGCAGGCTTTCATGGTCCATGTTTGCGGTCCTACCTTCTGTTCGCGGCTTCGTCGTAGTCGCGGAAATCGACCAGGGTGCCCAGCATCTGCAGGTAGGCGACCAGGGCATCCATCTCCGTCACCTGCCCGGGCTGGCCGTCGAAGTTGCGCACCGTCACCTTCTCGCCATAGCGCTCCAGCAGGCCCTCCACGCCGTCGCTGTCGGGATCGGCCTGCGCCAGCAGGTCGGCGCGCGCATTGGCGACCATCTCATCGGTGTAGGGGACGCCGACCGCCTGGTTCGCCTCCAGCTGGCCGCCGGCATGCTCGATGTCGAGCCGGCTCTCCAGCAGGAAGGGATAACCGGGCATGATGCTCTCCGGCACCAGGGAGCGCGGGTTGACCAGGTGCTGCACCTGCCAGTCGTCGGAGTAGCGCTCGCCCACCCGGGCCAGGTCGGGCCCGGTCCGCTTCGACCCCCACTGGAACGGGTGGTCGTACATGCTCTCCGCCGCCAGGCTGTAATGGCCGTAGCGCTCCACCTCGTCGCGGAACGGCCGGATCATCTGGCTGTGGCAGTTGTAGCAGCCCTCGCGGATGTAGATGTTGCGCCCCGCCAGCTCCAGCGGCGTGTAGGGGCGCATGCCCGACACCTTCTCGATGGTGTTCTGCAGGTAGAACAGCGGCGCGATCTCCACGATGCCGCCGATGGTGACCACCACCAGCGACAGCACCAGCAGCAGGGTCGCGTTCCGTTCGATGATCTTGTGGCTCAGCATGGCCGGGCTCCTCACTCGGCTGCCTGCATGGCAGACCGGGCCTGAAGCGCCGGCGCGTGACCGCGCATCGTCTGCCAGAGGTTGTAGATCATCAGGACTGCGCCGCTCAGGTAGAGAAGCCCGCCGCAGGCGCGGATGATGTAGTAGGGGTGCATCGCCTCGACCGTCTCCACGAAGCTGTATTCCAGGAAGCCGAGATCGTCATAGGCGCGCCACATCAGGCCCTGCATGATGCCGGAAACCCACATCGACGCCGCGTAGAGGACGATGCCGATGGTGGCCAGCCAGAAGTGCCAGCTGACCAGGCGCAGGGAATGCACCTCCTGCCGGTTCCAGAGCCGCGGGGTCAGGAAATAGAGCAGGCCGAAGCTGATCAGGCCGACCCAGCCCAGCGCGCCGGAATGGACATGGCCGATGGTCCAGTCGGTGTAGTGGCTGAGGCTGTTGACCGACTTGATCGACATCACCGGCCCCTCGAAGGTGCTCATGCCGTAGAAGGCGACGGCGGCGACGATCATCCGCAGTACGGGGTCGGTGCGCAGCTTGTCCCAGGCCCCCGACAGGGTCATCAGGCCGTTGATCATGCCGCCCCAGCTGGGCATCCACAGCATCACCGAGAACACCATGCCCAGGGTCTGCGCCCAGTCGGGCAGCGCGGTGTAGTGCAGGTGATGCGGGCCGGCCCAGATGTAGAGGAAGATCAGCGACCAGAAATGCACGATGGACAGCCGGTAGCTGTAGATCGGCCGCTCCGCCCGCTTCGGGATCAGGTAGTACATCATCCCCAGGAAGCCGGCGGTCAGGAAGAAGCCGACCGCGTTATGGCCGTACCACCACTGGGTCAGCGCATCCTGCACGCCGGCGAACAGCGAGTAGCTCTTCGCCCCCATCAGGCTGACCGGCACCGCCAGGTTGTTCACCACGTGCAGCATCGCGATGGTCACGATGAACGCCAGGTAGAACCAGTTCGCCACATAGATGTGCGGCTCGCGGCGCTTCATGATGGTGCCCAGGAAGACCGCCAGATAGGCCACCCAGACGATCGTGAGCCAGAGGTCCACGTACCATTCCGGCTCCGCATATTCCTTGCTCTGCGTGATGCCGAGCAGGTAGCCGGTGGCGGCCAGCACGATGAAGATCTGGTAGCCCCAGAAGACGAACCAGGCCAGCCCGGGCGAGAACAGCCGCGCATGGCAGGTCCGCTGGACGACGTAGAACGACGAACAGATCAGCGCATTGCCGCCGAAGGCGAAGATCACCGCCGAGGTGTGCAGCGGCCGGAGGCGGCCGAAACTGGTGAAGGAGAGGTCCAGGTTCAGGACCGGGAAGGCCAGCTGGAAGGCGATGACGACGCCGACCAGGAAGCCGACCACCCCCCACAGGGCGGTGGCGATGACGCCGGCGCGGACCACCGCGTCGGCATAGGGCCCCTCCTCCGCCGTATCATCGCGGCTGATCGCGAAGGCGATCCAGGCAAGCCCGATCGCGATGATGATCCAGCCATGGGTGCGGAAGCCTGCGTCTATCCCCCGCGCCGCCATGAACAGCCCGAATAGGACGGCAAGGCCCGCCAGGGCCAAGCCGCCAATACGTCCAATGCTCATTGCTACGTCCCGATCCATCCACCGCCACTAGCGGTCCCCGAAGGATAGGGAGCGGGACCGACCGGACTCTGATTTGGATCAAACCCGCGCGGACATTCCGTCGCAGGACCCGGCCGAGGCCCGCAACCCACCCGATGCGATCAAGGCTAACATCGAAGAGGCCGAAACCGTAGCGCAGCCGGCCGGACCTACACCTTCTGAGGGAGCGCCCGGCGGTTCAGCCGCCGCCGGTGCTGCGGGTCAGGCCGCCATAGGTGTCCGGGCGGCGGTCGCGGAAGAACTGCCAGCTCTCCCGCACCTCGCGGATCAGGCCCAGGTCGAGCTCGGCGGTGACCAGGGCCGGCGCATCGTAGGGGGCCTGCGCCACGATGCGGCCCTTGGGGTCGCAGAAATAGCTGCCGCCGTAGAACTGGGTGGTCCGCCAGGGATCCTCCCAGCCGGTCCGGTTGCTGGTGCCGATGAAGATGCCGTTGGCGATAGCGGCGGCCGGCTGCTCCAGCTCCCACAGATGGTCCGACAGGCCGCGGCCGGTGGCGGAGGGGTTCATCACCAGCTCCGCCCCGTTCAGCGCCAGCTGCCGCCAGCCTTCCGGGAAATGCCGGTCGTAGCAGATATAGACGCCGAGCCGGCAGAACGCGGTCTGGAACACCGGATAGCCCAGGTCGCCGGGCGCGAAGAACAGCTTCTCGTGGAAATCCGGGATGTTCGGGATGTGGATCTTGCGGAACTTGCCCAGATAGCGGCCGTCGGCGTCGATCACCGCCGCGGTGTTGAAGTACTGGCCCGGCATCGCCTCCTCGAACACCGGCGCGACGATCACCATGCCGAATTCCCGCGCGGCGGCCTGCATCGCCTCGACACCGGGACCGCCGGGTACCGCTTCCGCCGCTTCGTACCATCGCCGGTCCTGCGAGGCGCAGAAATAGGGCAGGTTCCAGAGTTCTTGCAGGCCCAAGACCTGGACGCCGGCGCGCGCTGCCGCCTCGACAAGGGGCCAATGCGCTTCCGCCATGCAGCGCTTCAGCTGCGCGGGCGAGTCCTGCGCGGCATCGCCGTGCAGCCCGGTCTGGATCAGCCCCGCGATGACCTTCATGAACGCCTGCCTACTGTCGTATCCGCCTGCCGCAGTCTCCGCATGAAGGCGAACCCTGGCAAGCCGGGCGGCACAGGCATCAGCCGCCGGCGGCGGCCTGCGGCTCCGGCGGCAGCCGGCGGATCTCTGCCGCCAGGCCGCATTGCCGGGCGAGGGCCTCCAGCCGCCGTTCCACGACATCGCCGACCAGCCCTTCGCCGCCCGGGGTCACCGTCAGGGTCAGGGTCGTGGCATCGCGCGCCAGGGAGAAATGCGCCAGCGGCCGGGCGGCGCCGCCGCCGATCGCATAGCCCAGCCGGATCGCCATGCCCAGCATGACCGCGCGCTGGCGCTGGTCGTCGGGCAGCAGCGCCAGCAGGCGCGGGTTGCGGGCCGCATCGGCATCGCCGCCATAGCGCAAGCCGACGGCCAGGGCGATATAGACGCGGCCCGGATGGTCCACCGCCGGCAGCGGCGCGTGGAGCATGGTGTTCATCGCCTCCTGCGCCCGGTAGTCCGGATGCACCCGCCAGGCGATGTCCGACAGGATCACCACCACCCGCTCCAGCCGCCCCAGGTCCGGGCCGGCCGGAGCGGGCCCGCAGGGGCTGTCGCTCAGCAGCGGCTCGACGAAGCGCCAGATCGCGGTCGAAGAGGCGCGGTCGCGGCTCATCCCGCGCGCCAGGGTGCGGGCCGCATGCAGCAGCGGGTCCGCGGCATGCAGGTCGGCGGTGCCGTGCGCGGCCCGGTACCACAGCCCTTCCCGCAGGCCGTTGGCACAGAACACGATGCCATCCGGCTGCACCTGCCGCATCAGGCGGCGCAGCACGAGTGCCGCCACCGGCAGGGAATCCGCCCGACGCCGCGGCACGGCCTCGACCCCCGCCAGCGATTCCTTGCTCTGCCGCGCCAGGACACGCAAGGTGGCATCCGCTTCCGCCCGGCCGATCCGGTACTGGTGGATGATCCGCAGCGGATAATCGGTCTGCGCCATCTGCAGCCGGGCGATCGCCCGCCAGGCGCCGCCGACGATATAGATCGGCCTGCCGCGCTTTTGCTCCAGCAGCTCCGCCTTCGCCAGCTGGCCGTCGATGAAGTCGCGCAGCTCGCCCGCACTGCCGAAGCCGTCCAGGCGCAGGGTGCCCAGCGGCAGGGTGATGCCGGCGCCGATCTCGCCGCCGTTGAGCGCAACCAGCTCCAGACTGCCGCCGCCCAGGTCGCCCATCAGCCCGTCGGCGCCGGGGATCCCTGCCAGGACGCCGTAGGCCGACAGCGCCGCCTCCTCCTCGCCCGACAGGACACGCAGGCGCAGGCCGCAGTCGCGCTCCACCCGCTGCAGGAAATCCGGGCCGTTGCTGGCATCGCGGACCGCGGCGGTGGCGACGGCCAGCACCTCGGTGATTCCCATCAGGGCGATCAGGTCGGCGAAGCGCCGCAGCGCGACGACCGCCATGTCCATGGCGTCGCGATCCATGGCACCGGTCTGGCGCAGCGCCCGGCCCAGGCCGCACAGCACCTTTTCGTTCAGCTTCGCCGGGCTGACCCCGGGCGGGCCGCTGAACACGACCAGGCGGACCGAATTCGAGCCGACGTCGATCACCGCGACATCGCGATCGCCGATCCGCGCCATGTCGTCCGCGTTCTCCGCCAGCTCGCCATCGACGAACAGCCTGTCCGGCAATGCCCGTTCCGCCATGCGGACGACGTCATCCATGCTGCGTCCCTGTCCTGGCACCAACTGTCCTGGCACCAACCGTCGTGGCGCCAACTGTCCTGCCGCCAACCGTCCTGGCGCCGCCTGCCGACTGCCTGCCATCAATCGGTGTGCAGCAGGTCGGGAATGTCCCGGCGGTCGGTCAGCGCCCTGCCCCGCCCGGACAGCGAAGGATTCGTCATGAAGTATTCATGACAGCTGAACGGCGTGTCATCCGGCACCGCCCGGACGTAATGACCGTCCGCCTTCAGGTACCAGCTCTGCAGGTCGTCCTTCAGGTTGGCGAGCATGATCTGGTCCAGCACCTGTTCGTGCACGGTCGGGTTCTCGACCGGCACCATGGTCTCCACCCGGCGGTCGAAATTGCGCGGCATCCAGTCGGCCGAAGAGATGTAGACCTTCGCCTGGCGGGACGGAAGACCGTGCCCGGCTCCGAAACAGATGATGCGGGAATGCTCGAGGAAGCGGCCGATCACGCTCTTCACCCGGATCGTGTCGCTGAGGCCGGGCACGCCGGGCCGCAGGCAGCAGATGCCGCGCACCACCAGGTCGATCTGCACGCCGGCCTGGCTCGCCCGGTAGAGGGCGTCGATCACCCGTGTGTCGACCAGCGCGTTCATCTTCGCCCAGATCTGCGCCGGCCGGCCGGCATGGGCATGGGCGATCTCCTGGTCGATCAGCTCCAGCAGCCGGTTGACGATGCCGTCGGGCGACATCGCCAGCTTCTTCAGGGCGATGGGCGCGGCATATCCGGTGATGAAGTTGAACAGGCAGGCCGCGTCGTAGCCCAGCACCGGGTCGCAGGTGAAATAGCTGAGGTCGGTGTAGATCTTCGCCGTCACCGGGTGGTAGTTGCCGGTGCCGAAATGCACGTAGGTGCGCACGCCGCCGCCCTCGCGCCGGACGACGAGAGAAATCTTGCCGTGGGTCTTCAGCTCCAGGAAGCCGAAGACGACCTGCACGCCGGCGCGCTCCATGTCGCGCGCCCAGCGGATGTTCGCCGCCTCGTCGAAGCGCGCCTTCAGCTCCACCAGCGCGGTCACCGACTTGCCCGCCTCCGCCGCCTCGCTCAGCGCCTTGACGATCGGACTGTCGGAGGAAGTGCGGTAGAGGGTCTGCTTGATCGCGACCACATTGGGGTCGCGGGCCGCCTGGCGGACGAAGTCGACCACCACGTCGAAGCTCTCGTAGGGATGGTGGACGACGAAGTCCTTCGCCCGGATCGCGGCGAAGATGTCGCCGCCGAAATCGCGCACCCGCTCCGGGAAGCGGGAGGTGAAGGGGACGAACTTCAGGTCCGGCCGGTCGTCGATGATCAGCTCCTTTGTATCGACGATGCCCAGCAGGCCGTCGACGCCGATGATCGTGTCCTCGGCGATCTCCAGCTCCGATACCAGCAGCCGCCGCATGTCGTCCGGCATGTCGGCATTCACCTTCAGCCGGATCACGGAGCCGCGGCGCCGGCGCTTCAGCGCGGTCTCGAACAGGCGGACCAGATCCTCCGCCTCCTCCTCGATCTCCATGTCGCTGTCGCGGGTGACCCGGAACAGGCCGCGGCCCACCGTCTCGTAGCCGGGGAACAGGCTGTCGATGAACAGGCCGATCAGGGTCTCCAGCGCGATGAAGCGCAGGCTCTGGCCGCCATCGGGCAGGCGGATGAAGCGGCGCAGCTGGCTGGGGATCGGGATCAGGGCGTTGAGGGTGTCCGAGGCGCCGTCCTTGCGCAGCTTCAGCAGCAGGTTGAAGCCCAGGTTCGGGATGAACGGAAAGGGATGCGCCGGGTCGATCGCCAGCGGCGTCATCACCGGGAAGACATGCTCCAGGAAATGGTCGGACAGCCAGTTCCGGTCGACCGCGGACAGCTCGTGCGGTTCCAGCACCGCGAGGCCGGCCTCCCGCAATTCCTCGTGCAGCATCCGCCAGCAGCGCTGCTGGTCGGTCATCAGCTCCTTGGTCGCATCGTTGATGCGGCTGACCTGCTGCGCCGGCGTCAGGCCCTCCGGCGTCCGTTCCTCGACCCCGGCACGGACCTGGCCATAGAGGCCGGCGACCCGGACCATGAAGAACTCGTCCAGGTTGGAGCCCGAAATCGACAGGAAGCGCACACGCTCCAGCAGCGGATGGCGGGTGTTGTAGGCCTCTTCGAGCACCCGCTGGTTGAACTCCAGCCAGGACAGCTCGCGATTGATGAAGCGCTCTTCGCTCTCCATGCCGATTCTTTCGAATTCACCGGCATCGAGACCTTCCAGGGCGCGGTCGAAAACGGCAACCTCTTGCGCGGGACCTGTCGTCATTCTAACTCCTCTCCCGCGGCCGGACGCTGCCACCGCGGTCTCTGGTAACCGTCATCTCAACCTGCGACCGGCGAGGCCCCGATGCGCACGCTCTATCTTCTGCGGCATGCCAAGTCGAGCTGGACGGATCCCGGCCTCGACGACCATGACCGTCCGCTGAACGTCCGCGGGCTGGATGCCTGCGAACGCCTGGTGCCCTTCCTGCGCCGCGAAGGCGTCGCGCCGGACTTCGTGCTCTGCTCCACCGCATTGCGGGCCCGGTCGACACTGCATGGCGTTTTCCCAGCCCTGCCGGTGCCGCTGACCGTCCGCTACGACCCTGCCGCGTACCTCGCCGCGCCGGAGAAGCTGCTTGCGCTGCTCCGGGCGCTGCCGCCCGGGATCGAGCGGCCGATGGTGGTCGGCCACAATCCCGGGCTGGAGGAGTTTGCCGGCCTGCTGGCCGGATCCGGCCCGGACGACCAGCTGGCGCGCATGCGAGAGAAGTTCCCCACCGGCGGACTGGCATGCCTCAGCTTCGACATCGCCGCCTGGGACGCCCTCACCCCCGGCTGCGGCCGGTTGAACCTGTTCGCCGTGCCGCGCCTGCTGCAGGACTGAAGCCCGCCCGCTGTGGCCCCAGCCCCGGTGTCGCTACCTGCTGCGGCTCCAGACCTGCGACTGCCCGAAAATCGGCAGCCCGACATATCCCCTGACCTCCAGCCTATCCCCGCCATCTTTCAGGCTCATGACAGACTCGTAGGTCTCGCCATCCTCCGGATTGTAGATCTGGCCGTCGTCCCAGACGTTCGGCGCGTCGCCCGCATCGAAGCCGGTCAGGATCGGCAGGCCCATGATCGGGCGGTCGCGCAGGGCCTGGTCCGGATTGTTCCGGTCGGTATGCGGCTGCCCGGTCTCGTTGTCGGGATCCTCCAGCCAGACGATCTCGCCGCAGAGTTCCTCGGCCGAGAAGCCGGATGCGGCCGGGATGTCCGCGCAATGGTCGATCCGCACCTTGGCGTTGCCCGATTCGGTCAGCCAGGTCCCGACAGCGGCATGGTCGGCGAGCGCCGCCGGCGCGAGGCCAAGCGCCAGCAGCAGGGCCGCTGCGGGCGCCGCTGCCGGCAGGCGCCGGCGCGGCGGAACGGGGCGGACAGATTCGGGGCGCATCTCTCGGTCCCTTGCCAGGGCGGGCCGGACCGTCGCCTTTGCGCGCCGGCCGGGCACCGCGATTGCCGTCGGGGCATCGTTACCCGCCGCCCGGGCCCTGCGCAACAGCGCCGGAAGGCCCGGGTTCGGAAGCCAGCGGGTTCCTAGAAGGTCCCCGGATAGGCGCCGCCGTCGATCAGCAGGTTCTGGCCGGTGATATAGCCCGCCAGCGGGCTGCAGACGAAGGCGCAGAGGGCGCCGAACTCCTCCGCCGTACCGAACCGTTTGGCCGGCAGGCCGTTGCGCCGGGCCTCGGTCTCCGCCGCGATGTCGCGGCCGGACTTCGCGGCGGTCGCCTTGATGTTGCTGGCCAGCCGGTCGGTGTCGAACGGCCCGGGCAGGATGTTGTTGATGGTGACGCCGCGGGCCACCGTCTCGCGCGACAGGCCGGCGACGAAGCCGGTCAGGCCGCTGCGGGCGCCGTTCGACAGGCCGAGGATGCCGATCGGCGCCTTCACCGCGCTGGAGGTGATGTTGACGATGCGGCCGAAGCCGCGGTCCATCATCCCGTCGACGGTCGACCGGATCAGCTCGATCGGGGTGAACATGTTGGCGTTCACCGCGCCGAACCATTCGTCTCGCCCCCAGTCGCGGAAATCGCCCGGCGGCGGGCCGCCGGCATTGTTCACCAGGATGTCGGGTTCGGGACAGGCGGCCAGCGCCGCGGCGCGGCCCTCCTCGGTGGTGATGTCGCCGGCTGCCGGGGTGACGGTCACGCCGGGGGCCGCCGCCCGGATCTCCGCCGCTGCCGCTTCCAGGCTCTCCACGTTGCGGCCGGTGATGACGACATGCACGCCCTCGCGCGCCAGGGCCATGGCACAGCCCTTGCCCAGCCCGCGGCTGGCCGCGCAGACCAGCGCCCGCTTTCCCGCAATGCCCAGATCCATCAGCCTTCCTCCTCCATGATCTCTTCCTCCGCCCGGGCCAGCGCCTGCCGGGCCATCTCCAGGCTCACGCCGCGGCCCTGCGCCAGCGCCAGGCGATCGAGCCCCGCCGCCACCGCGTTCACCGCCGCCAGCGAGCGCGGCATGCGCGGCAGCAGGTAGTTCAGGATCCGGTCCGGCACCTGCAGCTGGCGGTCGGCGAACAGCTTCCGCAACACGCCGTCCATCAATACTTCGTCCGGCGGCGCCAGCAGGGCCATCGGGAAGGTGGCCAGGCGCGAGCGCAGGTCCGGCAGCCCGACGGGAAGCTCGGCCACCGGCCGGTCCGCCGTCAGCAGCAGATGCCCGCCCCATTCCGCCACGGTGTTGACCAGGTGAAGCAGGCCGGTTTCGGAGCCCAGCTGCTGCAGATCCTCCACCAGCCAGGCGGCAGCGCCCTCCGCCGGGCCGAACGGCGCCGCATCGGTCAGTGCCGCGGCCGGCACCGTCCGCGCGGCGGCGTGCGTCGCCCAGATCCGCGCCAGATGGGTCTTGCCGCCGCCGGCCGGGCCGGCCAGCAGCAGCCGGCGCCGCGGCCAGTCCGGCCAGCGCTCGATCCAGGCCACGGCCTGCCGGTTGCTGTCCGCGATCAGGAAGGCATGCTCGCCGAGATCCGTCAGGACCGGCAGAGCGAGGGGCAGCTGCTCCGCCATGTCAGCGCCGGGGTCAGCGGCTGGACGGCGGCGCCGGGTTGGCCGATGGCTGGCGCGGCTGCATCGCCGGCGGCGGGGTGCCGGCGGCCGGATCGTCCAGCGCCCCTGCCGGCATCGCCGCCGGGACGGTGACCGCCCGGGTCGGGTCCATCACCGTGAGCGCCCAGTAGGGACCGTCGTTGCGCAGCAGCAGGTTGGCACTGCGCAGGCGCTCCCGCAGCTGATCGGTGGTGCCGCGATGGTTCAGGACCACCTGCGCGCCGGAGGCGGCAATGGTGTCGATCTGCAGCCCCTGCACCAGGTCCACCTTGGCCAGGACCTGGGAAATCTGCACCCATTGGGCGAGGTCGGCATAACCGACCAGGGCGCTGAGGCTCAGCGCGCCGGGCACGGCGCCGGCACGGCCATAGCCGGTGGGCGCGGCCGCCATGCGCGGTCGCACTGCCTCGCCCGTCCGCACGGTCGTGGCCATGTTGCCGATCACCCGGTCCACCGCGGCCCGCATCCCGTCCTGGTCGCCATTGGCGGTAAAGCGGTCGACCGGGGTCATCGTGCCGCCGGACCAGTAGCGGCTGACCTCCACGTCCATCCGGCCATCCGGCTGCGCGGAAGCATGGACCAGCACGACGTCCTGCACGTCGTAGCGGCGGGCGATCCGGTCCAGCGGTTCGGCCGCGCCGTCCAGCGCCTCCCGGGCGGAGATCGCCTGCACGTCGCTGAGTTCGCCGAACGGTACCAGCAGCGGCACCATCGGCGAGGCGCGGCCATAGGTGGACCAGGAATCCCGCCAGGGATTGGGCTCCTCCCACAGATTGTCGGCGGTGGCGGTGGAATAGACCGGCAGCACCAGGGCCGGCGGCGCCGGCTTCGCCGCGAAGGGGATGTTCGCGCCCGCCATCACGTCGCGCACCGCTTCCGGGAAGAAGCGCACCGTCAGGTCGCCGCGGTAGCGGGCACCGGCGGTGCGCTCATTGTCGATCTCGATCGACTGCACCATCGGCGGCACCTGCGATGCCGGGACCGCCGGCAGCTGCCCGACAAGGTCGGGGGAAACCAGCCGCTCCATGACGATCTGCAGCGCCTTCACCTGGCCGGCGGCGATCGCCTTCTCCCGTGCCTCGACCGCGCTCTTGCCGCTTTCGTCCACCGGCACGCCGGTCGCCACGAACAGGTCGGCCTCGCTCTGCGCCAGCGCCGGGCGCCCCGGCGGAACGGCAAGGACGGCGAGCAGGAGGGCAGCCAGGGCCAGCATGGCGAAGGCGCGGCCAAGGGTCGGGGGAACACGGCCCGCCGCCGCGACGGCGCGCGGCAGGCTGGAACCCATGCGGTCTGAGAACGAGGCCGGCACGACCCCTCCGGTACGGTTACGGTGATTCATTGCAAAGCTGCGGGGTTTCGGTTAGGTCGGCGCTGGCTTGCGAGCATAGCGCAACCTGCCCGGAGCGACCATCATATCCGACGATCCCTATAAATCCGCCGGCGTCGACATCGATGCCGGCGACGAGGTGGTCCGCAAGATCGGGCCGGCCATCGCCGCGACCCGGCGGCCCGGCGCCGACCCGAGCCTGGGCGGTTTCGGCGGCCTGTTCGACCTGGCGGCGGCCGGCTTCAAGGACCCGGTCCTGGTGGCCGCGACCGACGGCGTCGGCACCAAGCTGATGATCGCCCACCAGCTGGACCGCCATGACAGCATCGGCATCGACCTGGTCGCCATGGTGGTGAACGACCTGCTGGCGCAGGGCGCGGAGCCGCTGTTCTTCCTGGACTATTTCGCCACCGGAAAGCTGGCGCCCGCACAGGCGGCCGAGGTGGTGGCCGGCATCGCCACCGGCTGCCGGGAGGCCGGCTGCGCGCTGATCGGCGGCGAAACGGCGGAAATGCCGGGCATGTACCCGGCCGGCAGCTACGATCTGGCCGGCTTTGCCGTCGGTGCCGCGGAACGCGGTGCCACCCTGCCGCGCCCGCAGCTGGCCGCCGGCGACGTGCTTCTGGGGCTCGCCTCCAGCGGGGTGCATTCCAACGGCTATTCCCTGGTGCGCCGGATCGTGGCGGATGGCGCCCATGACCTGGCTGCGCCGGCCCCTTTCGATCCCGCCCGCAGCCTGGGCGAGGCGCTGCTGGCGCCGACCCGGATCTACGTGAAGGCCTGCCTGCCGGCGGTCCGTGACGGGCGGATCCACGGCATCGCCCATATCACCGGCGGCGGCCTGACGGAGAACGTGCCGCGGATGCTGCCGCAGGGCTGCCACGCCCGGATCGACGCGGCCGCCTGGCCGCTGCCGCCCCTGTTCCGCTGGCTGGCGGACGGCGCCGGCATGTCGGACGCGGCGCTGGCCCGCACCTTCAACTGCGGCATCGGCCTGGTGCTGGCGGTGCCGCCAGCCGCCGCAGACGCCCTGGCGGAGGAGCTGGAGGCCGCCGGCGAGCGCGCCTACCGCATCGGCCAGGTGGTTGCGGCCGACGCAGGCCAGGATGCGGCGCCCCGGGTGATCCTGGAGGGAGCGGAGCAGGCATGGCGCGGCTGAGGACCGCCGTGCTGGTTTCCGGCCGCGGCAGCAACATGGCGGCCCTGATGGAAGCCTGCGCCGATCCCGCCTTCCCGGCAGAGATCGTCGGCGTGATCTCCAACAACCGCGACGCTGCGGCGCTGCAGACCGCCACCGATGCCGGGATCCCGGCCCTGCATGTGGAGCATCGCGGCCGCAGCCGCGAGGATTTCGAGACGGAACTGCACGACCGGCTGCAGGACCTGGAGGCCGGCTTCCTGTGCAATGCCGGCTTCATGCGGATCCTGACTGCCGGCTTCGTGGACCGCTGGCTGGACCGCCACCTGAACATCCACCCGTCCCTGCTGCCCGCCTACAAGGGCCTGCATGTCCACGAGCGCGCGATCGCCGACGGCGTCCGCTTCTCCGGCTGCACGGTGCATTTCGTGAGGGCGGAGATGGATGCCGGGCCGATCGTGGTGCAGGCCGCCGTGCCGGTGCATGGCGGCGACACAGCCGACAGCCTCGCCGCCAGGGTGCTGCAGGCGGAACACCGGATCTATCCGCTGGCCTTGCGCTGGGCCGGCGAGGGCCGGCTGCGGGTCGAGGGCCAGCGGGTGGTCGTCGACGGCGCCGAGGACGAGACGGCGGCTTTGCTCAATCCCCTCCGCTGACCGACCGCCAGCTAGACCGCCGCGCCGGCTGCCCGCCGGCTACCAGTCATGCACCAGGCGAAAACGCAAGCTGCGCTCCGGCCGCCGGCCCGGCATGCTGCGCTGACCGGCGGAAAGCTGCACCCCGTCCCAGGGGCGGTAGCTGGCGCCGATCCGCCGGCCGGTTGTCCCGTCCGCCTGGTGCGCCATCGCCGCCGACAGGGTCAGGGTGCCGAACAGCCGCTGCTCGGCGACCAGAGCCCGGCGGACGCCGCGGCCACGTTCCGCCCGTCCGGCATCGAGGCGCACATGCGTCCCGGTCGGCGAGAAATCCAGTTTCACCGATGTCGCGCCCCGCCAGCGCGGCGCCATATGGTCTTCGCCGCGCAGGAACAGCCGGACCTTGTCGGTCATGCCCACCGACAGGCCGCTGCCGAGCGGCCAATGCCTGCCTGCCGTCAGCGACAGCTCGCCCTGCCTGCCAGCCGGGTCGTAGCCCATGTCCAGCCGGATGTCCCGCCAGCCCGGAAGCCAGGGGCCGATGCCGGGCAGGGTCACCCCGCCCCAGAAACGGCAGGTCGGGTCCGGCTGCCTGCCGGCTGGCGGCAGGGAGCGGCCGGGCCTGCCGCCGCGTGGCGCTGCGGCGAAGCCGATCTCGGTGCCCAGGCTGGCCTGCCAGTCGGCCGGCAGGCGCCGCGCCGGCAGTTCCGCCCCCAGGCGCATCCGATAGGTCTGCGCCGCGCTCTGCGTCAGTTCCCAGAACAGCGCATCGGGCCCTTCTGCACCGGCCGGAGACGACAGCGGCGCCAGACAGCCCAGGGCAACCGCGACCGCCGCCGCGATCGCCCGTCCCGCATGCCACCATGTCGTCGATTTCCAGGCCATAGGTCGCGCCCCGTTACTGCACGCCCCCGCAGCGCCGCCCCCTTTCCGGGCGCCGCGCGGCATCTTTCTCCGAGTGACACTTCTCCTCGAATGCCATTTCCGCCCGAATGACATTCGGCAACGACCCGCGATGGGCCGGCCGCCGGGACCGCAATCTGCCGCCGGCGAATGAACGGAAGGTTAGCACTGCGAAGGAATCCCGCTGGCCTTTGCGCAGGAAGGCGCGGCAACACCGGCTGCGGAGCGCAGCGGAAGCCCAGCCGGACTAATCGGCGAATCGGGCAGCGTCGACGATGTCGCAGAAATGCACCCGCCTGAAGCCCGGCAGATGGCGTTCCGCCGCATCGGCCATCGGCGGCGATGCCAGCGCGGCAGCCGGGTTGCGGGCCGCGACAGCGGTCAGGGCCTGCTGGAGCGCCGCCTTGAAGCCCAGCCGCGGATAGGCCGCCAGCAGTTCCGCAACAAGGCCTTCGGCAGCCGGGCCCCCGTCCGTCAGTGCCTCGGGCGGCACCACGCCGACATCGATCGCGGTACCCAGCTGGCATAGCGCCGCCTCCGGCCCCATCCGCGGCGCGATGTCCGGCGTCGTGTGCAGCGCGATGGCATTCCAGACCCGATCGCAGACCGCAGCCGCAACCCCCAGCCTTGCCAGGAAATCGCGCGCCGCATCCGCCCCCTCCACTTCGAAGCGGACCCGGCCGGGCGCGGCTTCGGTCAGCCCCAGGTCGTGCAGGACCGTCGCCAGGAACAGGATCTCCGGATCATGGGCCTGGCCGCGCAGGCGGCCGGCATGCGCGGCGAAGGCCCATGACCGCATGACATGGTTGAACAGGAATGGCGCCGAAAGGCGGCGTGCCAGCGCCATCGCGGCCCGGCAGGTCGCCGTATCCGGCGGCGCCATGCCCGCCAACGCCATCGTCCCGTCCGAATGCTGGTTGTGCATGGCTCTGCCCTCCCCGGTCCGACCCGGCCCGGCCCGGCCCGCCGCTTCCCAATTTTTGTATTGTTCCGCATATAATGGATCGGCGCATCTTTTTTATTCGGCTTGGTACAAAATGAGCGAAGCGCGACCGCGCGGCCGTCCCCGCCGCTATGACCCTGACCGCGCGATGGATGCCGCGGTCGGCGCCTTCCTGGCCGCCGGCTTCTCCGGCACCTCGCTGGACAGGCTGAGCGAGGCGACCGGCATGAACCGGCCCAGCCTCTACGGCGCCTTCGGCGACAAGGAGGCGCTGTACCTGAAGGCGCTGGCGCACTACGCCGCGCGGCTGGACGCGGCCCTGGATGCAGGGATGGGCGCGGACCGGCCGGTGGCGAAGGCGATCGAGGGCTATCTGAACGGTGCCATCGACCATTACACCGCCGATGGCGACGCGGCGAAGGGCTGCCTGGTTGTCTGCACCGCGACCGCGGAGGCCGCCGCCACCCCCGCCATCCGCGAGGCCCTGGCCGCGGTGCTGGCGCGGATCGACCGCGCGCTCGAGGCCCGGCTGCGCAGCGCAAGGGATTCGGGCGAACTGCCGGCGGCCACGGACCCCGCCGCCCTGGCGGCCCTGATCGGCGCCGTCCAGCACAGCCTGGCGGTGCGCGCCCGCGCCGGCACCTCCCGCCGGCAGTTGCGCAGGATCGCCCGCGACGCGGTCGGGCTGCTGCTCCGCTGACGGCGGTGCTCAGTCCGGCAGCGTTCAGGCCGGCGGCGCCTCGCCCAGGTAAAGGCGGTGCAGGTCGTCCGGGGATTGCCGCAGGGCATCGCAGCCGCCGTCATAGACCATCTCGCCGCGGCGCATGACATAGGCGCGGTCGCCGATCGCCAGGGCGAGGGCGGCGAACTGCTCGACAAGCACGACAGCCAGACCGGCATCCGCCAGCCGCCGCACCGCCTGCATGAGCCGGCCGACCACGACCGGCGCCAGGCCGGCCGACATCTCGTCGATCAGGATCACCTTCGGCCGGCCGAGCAGGGCCCGCGCGATCACCAGCATCTGCTGCTCGCCGCCCGACAGGAGCCCGGCCCGCACCGACCGGCGGGCCGACAGCTCCGGGAACAGGTCATAGGCCTCCTGCAGTCGGGCCTCCGGGTGACGGCCGACCTGCAGGTTCTCCTCCGCGGTCAGCTGGCGGAAGACGGTGCGTCCCTGCTCGACATGGGCAAGGCCGGCGCGGGCACGACGCCCCGCCGAGATGTTGTGCAGCGCCATGCCGTCCAGCGCGACGGTGCCGCCGGCCAGCGGGATCACGCCGGACAGTCCCTCAAGAAAGGTTGTCTTGCCGGCGCCGTTGGCCCCCAGCAGCACGCTCACCCGGCCGCTCTCCACCGCCAGGTCGACCTGCCGGACGATCGCCAGTTCGGCCCGGTTCACGCGGACCCCGCGCACCTCGAAGCTGCTCATGACGCGGCCTCCGCCTCGGCAAGCCCGCCGCCCGGCTCCGCGATACCCAGATAGGCCGTCTTCACCACGGGATCCTCCAGCACCTCGGCCGGGGGTCCGGCGGCGATGACCCTGCCGAAATCCAGGACCGTCACCTGCGAGCAGGCGGCGCGGACCAGGTCCATGTCATGCTCGACCAGCAGCACCGAAGTGCCGAACAGCGCCGGGATCTCCGCGATCCGCGCGGCAAGCCGCAGGGTCTGGTCATAGGACTGTCCCGCGGCGGGCTCGTCCAGCAGCGCGACCGCCGGGCGCGCCGCCACGACACCGGCCACGTCGAGCAGGCGCCGCGTGCCGGCATCGACCTGGGCGACCGGTATGTCTGCCGCCGGGCAGTCGAGCCAGGCGAGGATCCTGTCGCGTTCGGCCTCGTCCAGGCCGCCGGCGGCCAGGGTCAGATAGTCGCCGACGGTCAGTTCCGGCGCGATGCGTGTGGTCTGCCAGCTGCGCCGGACACCGCGCTGCGCGCGCCGATGCGCCGCCGCCCCTTCCAGCGGACGGCCCTCCAGCGCCACCTCGCCTTCATAGCCCTCCAGGAAGCCGGTCACCGCGTCGATGAAGGTGGACTTGCCAGCGCCATTGGGGCCGATCAGGCCGGCAACGGCCGCCTGCGGGACCGACAGGTCCACGCCGTCCAGCGCGACCACGGCGCCATAGCGCACCGACAGGCCGCGGATCGCCAGTACCGGGGGGCCGGCGCCGTCCGGCGGCGGACGCGGCCCGGCAGGCAATGCCGGCAGGCCGCCGTCGCGCCCGGCCGCAGCGGCGGCAGGGGCCGCCGAAGCGCCGCCGCGGAGCCGGCGTCCCAGGCGGCGCAGGCTCTCCGCGATCGTCTCCCCCGCCGCCAGGGCCTGCACGGCGCCGATCGCGAAGATCACGTTGCCGATGTCCTGGGCGAAATCCAGGCGCCGCAGCAGTTCCGGGAACAGGGCGATCAGGATGCCGCCGATGATCGCCCCTTCGGCCAGATGCGCGCCGGCCATCGTGGCCACCGCATAGAGCACCAGGGACTGCATCAGCGAGAAGTTCTCCGATACCAGGGTGCCGAGGAAGCCGGCCAGCAGGCCGCCGGAAATGCCGGCGATGAAGGCGGAGATGCCGAACGCCGACAGTTTCGCCATCGGCACCGAGACGCCGTGCGCGGCCGCCGCGCGTTCGGAATGCCGGATCGCGAGCCAGGCGGCGCCCAGCCGGGTGCGGGTCAGGAAGGCAAGCCCGACGGCCACCAGCGCATAGGCCGCGAGGACGAACAGGAAATAGCCCGGGTCGCTGTCGATCAGCGCCGGCCGCGGCACCGACTGGAAGCTGGTCTGTCCCGGAAAGGTGATCGTCGCCAGCACCGTGTCGAAGGCGGCGGCGAAGGACAGGGTCACGATCGCCAGGTTGATGCCGCGCAGCCTGAGGGCCGGCAGGCCGATGGCGATGCCCAGCGGGACGGCCGCCAGGCCGCCGATCAGGATCCACAGCACCAGCCCGCCCGGCACCTGCCAGATGTTCATGTAGCCGACCGTCCAGGCCCCGACCCCGGCGAAGGACATCTGGCAGAGCGCGATCATGCCGGTCCGGCCCGCCACCAGGCCGAGGCTGAGCAGCGCGACCGCGGTGATCAGGACCCCGGTGGCCAGGAACAGCCAGTAGGAGGGCAGCAGGCCGACCGCCGCCCCGCCGCCGAGTGCGCAGGCGGCCAGGATCGTCAGCGCGGCACGGCGGCTAGCGCGCTTCATCCCACCGCGCCTTTCGCTGCGACCAGAGGAGGACGGCCAGGATCACCAGGAACGGGATCGCGCCGCGATACTGGCTGACCGCGTCGATGCCGCTGACCAGCCCCTCGACCACGCCAAGCAGGATGCCGCCGGCTAGCGCGATCCAGAACGACCGGAACAGGCCGACCAGGGCCGCCGCCAGGGCCGGCACCACCAGCATGCTGAGCGACATGAAGTTGGGCGAGCGCTGCGGCGCGATGATCATCAGGGCGAGGGTGGTGAAGGCGCCTGTGGCGCCCCAGACCAGGATCGACAGCAGCTTCACCTTCACCCCCAGAAGCTCCGCCGCCATCGGGCGTTCCGACAGGGCCCGCAGGTGCAGGCCCATCCGGGTGCCGTTCAGGAAGCGGTCCGCCAGCACCGTGAACAGCAAAGCGAGGCCGATCGTCAGCACCGCCGCGACCGTCACCTCCACCCCCGCCAGGCGGAAGGCGGAGCCGGGGAACAGGTCGGGCATGACCCGGGGATGCTGCCCGCCGGTGAGCCGCAGGCCGATGGCGATCAGGCCGACCAGCAGCGCGACGGTGACCGCCGCCTTGGTCGATGCGCCCGCACCGGCGAACAGGAAGGTGAGGATCAGGCCCAGCAGCACGCCGACCAGGGTGCCGCCGGCAATGCCGATCAGGACCGCCGGCCAGAGCGGGACACCGCCTTCGGTCAGCACGATCAGCAGGAAGGTGCCCGCGGCACCGATCGCCGCGCCGGTGAAGTTCACCACCGCGACCAGGCGGTAGGTGAAGACGGCGCAGACGCCGAGGATCGCATAGGCGCCGGCCGCGGCGAGGCCGGCCACCGCCGATGTCAGCAGGGTCTCCATGGGCACCCCCCTTGGGGAAGCGGGGGCGGCGCCGGACGCCGCCCCCGCCTCGGGCCGGAGCTATTCGGTGGCGGGCAGGACGACCCAGTCCGGCGTCACCACCGTCCAGGCGCCGTTCTCCAGCTTCATCACCTTGGTCGCCTGCATCGGCGCATGGGCGTCGGCCTCGCCGAAGACATAGGGGCTGCCGATCAGGTCGTAGGTCTTCGGCTGCATCGACAGCAGCGCCGCGTTGACGCTGTCGCGGGTCACCGGGCCGTCGATCCCGCGGATCACGTCCAGGAAGACGTTGGCCGACAGGTAGCCGCCCTGCGAGAAGGCGGTGAGCGGCCGGCCCGCCGCCTCCATCGTCGCGATCCAGTCCTTGTTGGCCGCCGAACCGGTCTCGGTGAAGGGCTCCCACTCGGTGCCGACATAGATCGGCTGCCTGGTGTCGGCCAGCGCCTTGGCCACCTCCACCGTGTAGCCCGGCGACAGGAACAGCCAGTCGATGCCCTCGATCTTCTGGGCATCGATGGTCTTCACCATCTGCACCACCTGGGGCTCGATCTGGTTGGTGAGCACGGCATCGCAGCCCTCGTCGCGGGCGCGGATGACATAGGGCGTCAGGTCGCCCTGGAACGGCAGGGTCAGGTCGACCAGATGGGCCTTCCGGCCGGTCAGCTTCTCGTAGTTCGCGATCGCGCCCTTATAGGCCTCCTGCGTGCCGCCGATGATGATGAAGAAGGCGCAGAGCTTCCTGGCCTGCAGCTCGCGGTCGGCGAAATAGCCCATCGCGGTGGACAGGGTATAGGGGCCGACATTGACCGGTGCGATCGTCGGCGAGTTGAAGCAGGCCGCATCGACACCCAGTCCCTGGACGGAGAGCACGTCCTTGCGCTTGTAGGTCGTGCTGTTGACCGCGCAGTCCAGCAGGCTCGCCGAGCCGACCAGCGCGACGACCTCCTTGTTGTCGATCAGGTCGCGGGCGGCCTGCGCGGCGACGCCGGGATCCGCCTTGTCGTCGGCGATGGTGTAGTCGATCTTGCAGCCGTTGATGCCGCCCTTGGCGTTGACGTCGTCGAACACCACCTTCGCCGCCTTCGGCACCTCGGAGAAGTCCGCCGGGCCGGTGATCGTGGAGACGGCGCCGACGGCGATGGTGCCGTCCTCGCAGGTCGGGCCCGCCGCAACGGCCGGCCCGCCGCCCGCGGCGGCCAGGCCCAGGCCGGCAAGGCCGGCGATCGTCAGGGCGGTCAGTTTCGGTTTCCAGTCCATGTCCGGTCCTCCGGTTCTGGTTGTCGAGCGTCAGGCCACGCGCAATGCCGATGCCGGCCGCGCCATGCGGCCGGTATCGATCGAGGCGAACCTGGCCAGGGTCCGCTCGATCACTTCCCTGTCGATGTCACGCACGATGAAGACCAGCCGCGACCGCCGCTCGGCGTCGGGCCAGGCGTCGAGGCGGACCGGCGGATGCACCACATGCTGCACCGCATGCACCACCAGCGGCCGGTCCGGCTCGTCGGCCATGTGCAGCAGTCCCTTCATCCGCAGCAGATCCTCGCCTTTCAACGCGGTGACATAGTCCAGCCACTGGGCAAAGGCGTCCCACTGAAGGGCTTCGTCGATGACGAAGGCATGGGCGCTGATGCCGTGATGCGGGCCGGCGTCATGATGATGGTGGTGGTGATCGTCGTGATGGTCGTGGCCGCAGGCCGGGTCGTCGCAGGCCGGGGCGCGGCGTTGGGCCGCCGCCCGGTCGGCGGCAAGGGAAGCGGCTTCGAACCAGCCGGCGAGACCGGCCCCCTGGCCGGCCGCCTCCAGGCCGCAACCCAGCACCTGGTCGGCCGCCACCGCGCCATGACGCACCTGCAGGCGCCCGGCGGTCGGCGACAGCTGCGCCAGCCGTGCCTCCAGCGCGGCGAAAGCCGCCGGATCGGCCAGGTCGGTCTTGGTGATCAGCAGGCGGTCCGCCACCGCCACCTGCTTCGCCGCCTCGGCATGCGCCGCCAGGGTCGCCAGGCCGTTCACGGCGTCCACGGTGGCGACGACGCCGTCGATGGCGAACAGGGCGGTGAGCGCAGGCTCGACCGCCAGGGTGTGCAGGATCGGCACCGGGTCGGCCAGGCCGGTGGTCTCCACCAGGATCCGCCGCACCGGCGGCAGCGCCCCGTCCCGGCTGCGGGCATGCACCTGCTTCAGGGTGGCGACCAGATCGTCGCGGACGGTGCAGCAGATGCAGCCATTGTCGAGCAGCGCGAAGCTCTCCTCGCTACTCTCCGCCAGCAGGTGGTCCAGGCCGACCGCGCCGAACTCGTTGATGATCGCGACCGTGCCGTCCAGCGCGGGCTGGCGCAGCAGACGGTTCAGCACCGTCGTCTTGCCCGAGCCCAGGAAGCCGGTGAGGACCGTGACCGGGATCCGCGCCGCGGTCATGCCGCCTGCTCCCGCTGATGCACCTTCCGGCCCTCGAACCAGGTCTCGAGCACCCGGATGTCGGCGATCTCGTCGGCGGGGATCTCCAGCAGGTTGCGGTCCAGCACGATGAAGTCGGCCGACTTGCCCGCCCGCAGGGAGCCGATCGTGCGATCCATCCCCATCACCTTCGCGGCGTTGATGGTGAAGATCTCGACCACCGTCTCGATGTCCAGCGCCTGCTCCGGCCACAGCGACTCCCCCGGATAGTCGCCAGCGGGATTCTGGCGGGTCACCAGGCCCTCCATCCCGTTCCAGGGATCCGGATTGGGGATCACCGGCCAGTCGGAGCCGCCGGCCATCAGGGCGCCGGCCTGCTTCAGGTCCCGGTTCGGCCAGAAGCGGGTGGCGCGCGCCTCCCCCATGGTCTGCTTGTGCCCCTGCAGGAAGGCGGTCGGATACCAGATGAAGGGGGAAAGGTCGGCGGCGACCCCGAGCTCGGCGAAACGGGGAATATCAGCCGGCGCGATATAGCTGGCATGGGCGATGTGGTGGATCAGGTCGGTCGGCCCGTTGAACGAGCGCACGACATCGATGGCATCGAGCGCCTGGGTGACCGCGGCATCGCCGGCGCAGTGGATCTTCACCGCCAGGCCCAGCTTCTCGCAGCGGCCCATCCAGCGCACCAGCTCGGGCACGCTGGCCAGGGTGGTGCCGCGGAAGCAGCAGCCCTGCACCGGGTCCGGGGTATAGGGTTCGTGGAACGCGGCGGTGCGTGCGCCCGGCACCCCGTCGAGGAACACCTTCGCGAAGTCGGGCCGGACATGGGCGCTGCGAAAGCTCTCGCGCTGCGCGAACAGTTCCTCGCCTGAGGCGCCGAACATGAAGGCGGGTTCCATCACCGGCATCGCGCCGCCGACCCAGGCGGTCAGCAGGCCGCGGTCGTCCAGCCCCTTCAGGGAGGTGAGCACCGGCGCCATCGCCGCCGCATCGAGCACCGCGGTGACGCCGTAGGCGTTGAGGGTGGCGATCGCATGGGCCATCGCCGTGCGATCCTTCTCGTCGTGATAGTAGCCGGAATCCAGCAGGGCGCGCTCGACCTGGGCCACCGCCGCCTCGACCACCAGGCCGGTCAATGCGCCGCTCTGCGGGTCGCGGCCGAAGCTTCCCTGTTCCGGATCCGCCGTGTCGGCCGTCACGCCCGCCAGCTTCAGGGCGGCGGAATTCACCCACCTGTTGTGATGCGTGTCGTCCCACAGCAGGACCGGCCGGCCCAGGCTCGCCGCGTCCAGCCGGGCCAGGGCCTCCGCGGTGTTCAGGACGCTGAACAGGTCGCTGCCCCATTGCGAGCCGACCAGCCAGGCGCCTTCCGGCGCGGCCTGCGCCGCCGCCTGTACCTTCTCCAGAATGGCATCCAGCCTTGCGGTATTGGCGAACTGGATCTCGAAGACGGCCTCCAGCCCCCCGAGGAGCGTATGGGCATGCACGTCGACGATCCCCGGCATCGCCATCCGGCCGCCAAGGTCGAGGATGCGCGTCTGCGGGCCGATATGGGGGGCCACCTCATCCGCCGCACCGATCGCGACGATCCGGCCGCCCAGGACCGCCATGGCGTCCGCCCAGGGGCGCTCCCTGTCGACCGTATAGATGCGCCCGTTGCGGACGACGAGATCGGCGATGGCGGCGCTGTCGGACATGGCTCTGGCTTCCTCTGCTGGCTGCGGCTGGCTCTATGCTGCGGCGGGGGCCATCACACGGCCCGGTTCTGCGTCGGTGCGCGGCCGCCGCCATCGGCGACAAGGACCGCACCGGTCACGAAGGAGGCCTCGTCGGAGGCCAGGAACAGGCAGCAGGCGGCGATTTCCGCCGGCATCGCAATCCGGCCGAGCGCGATCCGCCCGGCCAGCGCGGCGAATTCCGCCTCGCGGTCGGTCCCGGCAGCGGCGGCCGCCAGGTCCATCTCCATCTCGCTCATCGGCGTGCGCACCCAGCCCGGCGCCACCGCATTGGCGCGGATGCCGTCGGCGCCATGGGCGTAGGCGAGCGAACGGGTATAGGCGACCAGTCCCGCCTTGCTGGCGGCATAGCTGGCGGAGTCCGGGCTGGCATTGAAGGCGGCGACGGAGGCGACATTGACCACCGCGCCGCCGGCCCGCGCCAGCAACGGCAGCGCCGCGCGGCAGGTCATCATCGCGCCGGTCAGGTTGACCCGAAGGGTGCGGTCCCAGACCGCATCGTCGACCGATGCCGGGCGGTCCGGCACGATCACACCGGCGGCGTTGACCAGGATCTCCAGCCGGCCGTCGCAGGCGGCGATCGCGGCGCCGATATCGGCGGCC